>Ga0207878_100274_pt1 | contig 26791 bp, 23 predicted proteins | sample LinPmetageLP41_FD_184053 | JGI IMG/M metagenome (GOLD analysis project Ga0207878, IMG submission 184053) | Marine viral communities from the Pacific Ocean - LP-41 (SPAdes) | ecosystem: Environmental > Aquatic > Marine > Oceanic | place: Pacific Ocean | collected 2010-08-27 | reverse complement strand
TCCAGCAGATGGCCCAGGTGGATCGAGCCGTTGGCATAGGGCAGCGCGCTGGTGACGAGGATCTGGCGCGAAAGCGAGGCGTTGTTCGACATGGCGACTGGAACATTCCCGTAACGAAACCCGAGGCGGCGCGGTATCGAAGGCCCCACGGGATGGATAGGCTGAAAACTTGGTCGACGATTGTAGCACTGATGGTGTCGGCTTGGGTGGCAGGCGTACTAGCTCGCGTGCGCGGTGTCTGGTTGAGGCTCTTCGTCGAATATGCGGCGATACAGGTCCAGGCCATAGCTGGTTTGCAACGGTTCCCCCTCAATGATCTTGAAAGTCCGCGAGCCATCGGCTTGGCGCTGCGCGCGAAGAAAGAGTGCGGCTGGCAGTCCCAACTGAAACAGTCCATTCGAAAACTCGAACTGATGGCTGACAAACAGGATCTTGATTCGTCGACTCAATAGCGCATTGACGATCTGCCTTGCGATTTCCGATCCCTCGCGTTCATTGGTTGCTGCGAACGACTCATTGAAAAGCACCAGCGCGTCGCTGCTGATCAGGTCGATGATCTGGCTCATGCGTTTGAGTTCTTCATCGAACTTGCCGCTTTCCATGCCGGCATCTTCTTCCCTTTTATAGTGGGTATAGAGCCCCTTGCAAAGATTGGCGCGGAAGCGGGTGGCCGTCACGAACATTCCGGATTGCATCATCAACTGGGCGATGCCGACGCTGCGGAGAAAGGAGGATTTTCCACCCTGGTTCGCTCCAGTGATGATGATCAGTTCGCGATCATTGGCCACGAGATCGTTGGGTATGACATGCCCGCCCAGCGCCAGTATCAGGCCGAGATCGGCCAGCCCCGTGAAGCTGAGATCACGCTCCTCGGCGACACGAGGTACCGGCATGCAAACCGGCAGGCCGTCGGTCGCCAACCGTTCGTGCAGATTGATGCAGCCGATATAGAAGGCCAGTTCAGTGCGCAGCATCGTGAAGAAGTTCATGATGTGTTCGGACGCCTGCGCCAACGCGTCGGCAACCAGACTGATGCCGCGATCGCCGAGCTCTGACAGGGCTCGGGCACCGGCTTCGTCCCGCGGGGCCAGAGTGTAACGCTGGGGTGGGTGTCTTTGGTCGAGCACGCGCCAGATCCATTGGCGCGTATCGGGTTTCGGCGTGCGAATCACATGATGCCTACCTTTATTGCCGTTGCCGATCTGAGCGCTCATGACAAAGCCATGCCGGAACTTCAATGTCTTGAGATGCTGCTGAACCTGCGCGATATAGTCGTCGGAAAGTTCTTCTTCCAGCGTTACGAATAGCCGACGTAATCCCTCCGATTGGAAGCTCACGCCTGCTTTTGATGCGAGAGTGCGGATCTGGTGCAGCAACGGAATGATATTGCCGATGAATTCGACTGCACCATGCAGGATCCCCGAAGGGTGGCGAAGACTGAGCCCCCAGTATCCCTTCTTGCGAATCTCCTGCGCGCTGATGGCCAGTGCATAAAGATCCCTGATGAATTGCGGATGCTGCAATGCATCGTTGAGAATGTGCTGGCGATAGATGATGGTGTCGCAATCGCTTTGCACGGCACCCAGCAAGGCAGCTCGCGCAATGTCGAGGACGAGATCGTCACCGGCGGACATCACCTCGAGCATCCCTCCCAGTTCCAGATCATCGAGCAGATCCTGACCCATGAGAGGTAGTGGCCGCTGGGCGTCGAAATCGCGGTCCTTGTACATGAGGTAGGCTTTCATGATGCGATTCGCTCCCTGATCCGGTCGTAGGTCAGACCGTACTTGGCGGCAAGGGACAGCGCATGGGCCATGCCTTCGGCCGGACCGCGAACGACCTTGAAAGTGCGCCGTGTGGGCTGATGGGGATCGACGGTACTGATCATGCTGACCACACGAGGGTGCTCGGACGCGATTTCGTCGATGAAAGTCACCCAGACCCCGATGAGATCGAGGGCCATGGCCCGCTCCAGGACGTGCTGACTCAGGAACATTGCGTCGGCGAGCGTCGTGGAGGTAAAAATCTCGTTCATGATAACGATGCTCGATGGCGTCGCCTCGTCAAGAATGCGCCGAATACGCACGAGATCATCCTGCAGTTTGCCGCTCAGATTGCTGATGTCTTCCTGACGTTCGAAGTGCGTGAAGATTCTGTCGCACAGATAGAGCGTGGCCGATGAAGCGGGAACCGGGCAACCCAGGAGCGCCAGGTAGTGCAACTGGCCGAACATGCGGGCAAAGGTCGTCTTGCCACCTTGATTCGGGCCGGTCACGACCACCACACGCTCGCCGTTTTCCAGCGAAACGTCATTGCAAACGACACGCTCGTCGTTCATGAGTAATGCCCAGCCCAGGGCCAGGTCGAAGCCATTCACACAGCGCACGGTCTTTTCGGTGGAGATATCGGGGTAGCAGAATTCGCGTTCGATTGCCTTGAACCTGGTGATCAGGTCACGATATGCCAGATAGAACTGGATCTCCCGATCGAAGCGCGTGACAGCCTTGTCCTGGAAGTCTTCAAACTGGACATTGAATTCGGCTAAACGCTCGAAGACAGCTGGATTTAACTCCGCTACAAACTCGAGAACCTTGGTCTCGATGTGGTTCATATCCAGATAATCGCGGAATTCTGCGCCGTGCGTCTTGACCTCACCTTGGCGGAATTTTTCGAAGGTCGATGCAATGATTTCACTGTAGTCCGCTTCGTCGCAGAAGTTGGTTACAGTGAAGGTCAGACCGTCGATATGCATGTTATACGTAATCGCGTCCAGACTTCGTAACACCTCCTGGGCCGTGCCATATAGGCTGACGAACCTCGGCGAGGCCAGGTACTGATCTAGACAGTCTCGAAAACCCACCAGTGCGCGTGAGCGAAGCGTGGCAGACATCAGCGCTCTAAGCAGTTCCAGACAAGCCTTGCAGTAGATTTCGGCCGTTTCGGCGAACCACCGCTGTTTTTGCAACGGGTGGCGCAGCTTTGCAGTCTGCTCGGCATGGGTGCGCATGCGGCGCATAGCTTCGGCAAAGCGCTCGAGATCGTGAACGAGTGAAGGGGTCTCCATGTCACGGAACACTTCGTGGCGGTAGGCGATGTCATCTGGTGTCTGCAACGGAGTATGGAAGAACGGTGCGAGATCGTATTGCTCCCGCGGCGCTATGGCATGACGGATAGCCTGGTCAAGATTCAGGTCGACGAAGTTTTCGGGCTCGGCTGCAGGGTAAGCCCAAGCCGCATCGGCGGCCGACGGCTCCCGGAAGAGCACGCTGTAGTACGGCATTCAAGCCTCACTTGCCAACGGCGCACGGTGGCGCAAGCTTGCTGGCATATGATGACCAACGAGGCTTGGTCGCTAATTCGAACAGGGCAGCGACTGGCTTTGCCGGTCAAGGAATAACCCAGGCAGGATGGCGGGAGAGAATAGAAGCCCACTACCGCCCGCTGGGGGTGGTTGTAGGCATCATCAGCCGAGGTGACGGCGGTTAACGGAGGAATGCCATCTCCGTGTGTCTCAGTGTAGCAATCGACTGCTGAGCTGCCTAAACATTGGACTAGACATTGAAGTTGTACCCGTGAGCCGCGTGGTACCCCCATTGACCGGTGATTTTTACTGTCGATGGCAGTCACGCTCGAACACGTATCGCGACCTGACGGAAACCGGCCTCGAGTGCATTCGGGTGGTACAGTTACTGGCCAAATCGTTACTGTAGTCCGCCGCGAAAGGAACTCGGGATGGCCGAAATCGATCTTTCACAGTCACTGTGGATGCTGCTTATTTTCGTGGCGCTGGGCTGGGTGGCTGGGCGGCTCTTGAAAGTCGATCCGCGGCCGATCGCGACACTGCTGGTCTACATTATTTCGCCACTGACGTTCTTTCATGGCCTGACGCAGGGCCAGCCTAGTGCCGACAAGCTGGTCCTGACGGGCAGCGTGTGGCTGTTGGCGGCGGTCTTGTGCCTGATCGTCAATGTCGTGGCGGCACGCTTTTTTGCCGATCAGGAGCGGGCGCTACTGGCCTTTTCGGCGGGAACGGGCAATACCGGTTATTTTGGCTTCCCGATCGCACTGGTATTGCTGCCGCCGGAGGGCGTCACGCTCTATCTCTTCTGCATGCTGGGTATCTCTCTTTACGAGTTTACGGTCGGCTTCTATATCAGCGCCCGCGGACGTTTTTCGGTCAGGGAGAGTCTCGTCAGACTGGCGAAGCTGCCGCTGATCTATGCGTTTCTGGCCGGCATGCTGATCAGCGCACTCGATTGGCACGTTCCGGAGGTCGCCGCAGAGGGGCTCGACTACTTCAAGTACTGCTTCACCGTACTGGGCATGATGATCATCGGCATGACGCTGGGACGCGTCACGTGGCAGGCGTTCGACGGCCGTTTCGTGGCCGGCTGCGTGCTGGTACGTTTCATTGTCTGGCCGCTGGCGACGCTGCTGATGGTGGTTCTGCTGCGAACGAGCGTAGATATTTCGGATTCGCTGGTGTTGGCGTTTCTGTTGATCGGCGCGGTGCCGATGGCTGCCAATGTCGTGGTCATCGCGATGGAGCTGGAAATCCGTCCGGAGAAGGGTGCCATCGCGGTGTTGATCACCACCCTGGCCGCGCCCGTGTTGATCCCGATCTACCTCGGGTACGTACTGCCCTGGGTGCTCACTTTCTGAAACCAGCGGGATGAGTGTCCACTATCGTGCAAGAGACTCTCGTGGGAAGGGATTTCGTCGAACAGCAGGGATTTATTCTGACTCGGCACTGGCAGGATACGCCGGCCGGTACCGACGTCTCGCTGTGGCTGGCCACCGACGACGGGCCGCGGCTGGTGCGCTTGCCGCCGCAGGTTTCCGTGGCTTTCTTTGCGGCCGATCAACGTGAGGCCGTCGAGCGCCTGATCCGCGCCGAGCGCGATGTCGAACTGCGTGAGCTCGAGCTGAAGGACTTCGACCAGCGGCCGGTGTCGGGGCTGTATTGTCGGCACCATCGTCAGTTGATGAATCTGGAACGGCGATTGCGTGAAGCCGGCATCGATGTCCTCGAAGCCGATGTGCGGCCGCCGGATCGCTATCTGATGGAACGCTTCATTACCGCACCGGTCATCGTCAGTGGCCGAGAAGCGGAGGACGGCACGATTCTCGATGCGCAGTTAAGAGCGGCACCGAACTATCGCCCCAAGCTCAGGCTCTGCTCGCTGGATATCGAGACCAGCGAACGCGGCGAGCTCTATTCGATCGGCCTGCACGGCTGCGGCCAGCGGATCGTCTACATGCTGGGGCCGCCGGCGGGCGAAGGCAGCGAAGCGGACCGCCAGCGCGATTTCGAGCTCGTCTATTGCGACTCGCGTGGCGATCTGCTGCACGCGCTGAACGCCTGGGTCGCGCGCTTCGATCCGGACGCGATCATTGGCTGGAGCGTGATCCAGTTCGATCTACGTCAGTTGCAGCGCCACGCCGAGCGCTTGAGCGTGCCGCTGAATCTGGGTCGAGGTGGCTCACCGCTGGAGTGGCGCGCTCACGGCTGCGGTTCCAGCACATCGTCCAACCACCATTTCGTCACCATTCCCGGGCGCTTGGCGATCGATGGCATCGAAGCGCTGCGCTCGGCGACCTGGAGTTTCCCCTCCTTCAGCCTCGAGAATGTGGCCCAGACGCTGCTCGGCGAGGGCAAGGCGATCGACAACCCTTATCAGCGCATGGCGGACATCAATCGTATGTTCACCGAGGATAAACCCGCACTCGCCCGCTATAACCTCAAGGATTGCGAGCTGGTCACCCGCATCTTCGAACACACGCGGATCATCGACTTTCTGCTGGAACGGGCGAGTGTCACCGGGCTCTCCGCGGATCGCAGCGGCGGTTCGGTGGCGGCGTTCTCGCATCTCTATCTGCCGCGCATGCATCGGCTGGGGTTCGTCGCCCCGACGCTGGATAGCCGCGACGGTGATGACAGCCCCGGCGGCTACGTGATGGACTCCCGTCCAGGGCTCTACGAATCGGTACTGGTGCTCGACTTCAAGAGTCTCTATCCCTCGATCATTCGCTCGTTTCTGATCGATCCGGTCGGATTGATCGAGGGTCTGCGCACGCCGGATGATGCGCATTCGGTGCCTGGATTTATGGGAGCGCGATTCTCGCGAACGGCGCACGCCTTGCCAGCGATCATCGAACAGGTGTGGAAAGGGCGCGAAGCGGCCAAGCGCGAGGGCAATGCGCCACTGGCCCAGGCGCTCAAGATCATCATGAACGCGTTCTACGGTGTGCTCGGGACGCGCGGCTGTCGATTTTTCGATTCGCGTCTGACATCGTCGATTACCATGCGCGGCCACGAAATCATGCGCCGCACGCGGGAATTGATCGAAGCCGAAGGTTATACCGTTATCTACGGTGATACCGACTCCACGTTCGTGTGGTTAGGCAGGGCGCATGGTGCAGATGAGGCCAACGAGATTGGTCAGCGGCTGGTCTCTCTCGTCAACGCCTGGTGGCGGCGGCATTTGCGAGAGACCTTCGATCTGGAAAGTGCGCTGGAATTGCAGTTCGAGACCCATTTCACCCGCTTTCTGATGCCGACCATTCGCGGCACGGAAGAGGGCAGCAAGAAGCGTTACGCGGGATCGGTACGCCAGACGGATGGCAGTGAACGGCTGGTGTTCAAGGGGTTGGAGTCCGTACGGGGCGATTGGTCGCCGCTGGCCAAGACCTTCCAGCGCGAGCTCTATCGTCGGATCTTTGCGGGCGAAGCCTACCGCGACTACGTGCGCGAGATCGTCTGTCAGACACTGGCGGGAGCGCATGACGAGGATCTGATCTACCGCAAGCGATTGCGTCGCAAGCTCGATGATTACCAGCGCAACGTGCCGCCTCATGTCCGCGCCGCGCGTCTGGCGGATGAGTTCAATCGCCAGATGAAACGCCCGCTGCAATATCAGAACGGCGGCTGGATTCGCTATGTGATCACCGTATCAGGCCCTGAACCGCTGGAAAATCGGCGCTCGGCGATCGACTACCAGCATTACGTCAGCCGGCAGCTGCAGCCGGTCGCCGACGGTATTCTGCCGTTCGTGGGCGATAATTTCGAAAAGCTGACCGGCCAACAACTGGGGCTGTTCTAAAGTTGTCCTAAGCTGATCAACTATGCGGATCGACTATGCTGATCGACGAACTCCATTACCGAGTCGGGCTGAATGCCGCTGGCCGGGGTTGTTCTGCAGCGACCTTGGCTCCATCTCTTGAATATACAGGCTTGTGATGTCTACAAGTTCATCGGTGGCGCTGAACAGATTCATCAGTCAGCACCGCAATGAGGGAGAAGACGATGACCTACGAACTCTATTACTGGCCAGGTATTCCCGGACGTGGGGAATTCGTGCGCCTGGCGCTCGAGGATGCCGGTGCCGAGTATATCGATATCGGTAAAACCTCGGAGCGCAAGGGTGGCGGTGCAGGCGCGGTCAGCGAATTTCTGCACGGTGGTGAAATCGGCCAACCGCATTTCGCGCCGCCGATACTCAAGGCCGGTGAGTTCGTCGTCTCCCACGTTGCCAATATTCTGCAGTTTCTCGGCCCGCGACTCGGTCTGGTACCGGAAGACGAACGGAGTCGCGTCTGGGCCAACGGCTTGCAGCTGACGCTGACGGACTTCGTCGCCGAAATTCACGACACGCATCACCCGCTCGGTGCCTCGCTCTACTATGAAGACCAGCAGGCAGAGGCGAAGCAGCGCAGCACGATTTTCGTTCAGGAGCGACTGCCCAAATTTCTCTATTATTTCGAACGGGTGCTGGCGGTCAATGCGGGCAACGAAGCCTATCTGGTGGGCACGGCCCACAGCTATGTGGATCTCTCGCTGTTCCAGGTCGTCACCGGACTGCGCTACGCCTTTCCCCGTGCCATGGAGCGGCTAGAACCGGAAGTGCCGGAGGTGACCGCATTGGTCGACCGAGTCAGTCAGCGCGATCGGCTCGCGGCCTACCTGACGTCGAATCGCCGCCTCGACTTCAACGAAGAGGGGATTTTCCGTCATTATCCGGAACTGGATACCTGACACCGCTCTGACTGATGCTCGACATGCCACGAAATACCCGAACTTACCGCTTAGCGTGCTAAAATAGAGGCACGTTAGAACACACGAGAAGGAGATAAGCATGCCATTACTCGATAGTTTCATGGTCGATCACACCAAGATGAATGCGCCTGCGGTACGAGTTGCCAAGCAGATGAAAACGCCGGCTGGCGACAACATCACCGTCTACGATCTGCGTTTCTGCATCCCCAACGAAGAGATTTTGTCCGAGCGCGGTATCCACACGCTCGAGCACCTGTTCGCCGGGTTCATGCGTCAGCACCTCAACAGTGATGGCGTCGAGATCATCGATATCTCGCCGATGGGTTGCCGTACCGGATTCTATATGAGCCTGATCGGTCAGGTTGACGAACAGACCGTGGGCACTGCCTGGAAAGCCGCGATGGAAGACGTGCTGGAACTGACGGATCAGAAGTCGATCCCCGAGCTCAACGTCTACCAGTGCGGCACGGCGGAGATGCACTCGCTCGACGAAGCGCAGCAGATCGCCCGTAATGTCACCACGCGCGGCATCGGTGTCAATTCCAACAGCGAACTCAAGCTGACGCCGGAGTTTCTCGCCGCTCACGGCGCGTAACCACCGACACGCTTAGCTGTGAGTAGACGCTGCTTGCCTATCGAACCCGCAACTGATGTTGCGGGTTTTTTCGTTGTAGTGACCCGGTTTCGCGGAACCGCTCGGGGTGAACCTTTAGCGCATTCGGTGTCGAAACGTTACCCATTTTATTGCCGTTTACCGCAGGGGGATTTATCCATGCTCGATACCGTCCAGCAGTTCTTCCAGCGTGTTCTGGCCGTGCCCGAATCCGACGATCCCAATGCCGTCACGCCGCAGCTGGCGGTCGCGGCGTTGTTCAGTGAGGTGTTGCGCGCCGATTACGAAGTGGACCCTCAAGAACTGGCCACGCTACGCCGGATATTGATGTCCCAGTTCTCGCTGGATGAGGCTGCCGCGGAAGCATTGATTCACGAGGCCCGGCAGCAGGTCGAGCAGGCGGTGGATCACTTCCAGTATGTCTCGCTGCTCAACGAACGTTACGACTACGATCAGCGCGTCGAGCTGATCGCCGCGATGTGGCGGCTGGCCTACGCCGACGATGAGCTCGCGGCACTCGAGGAGCACCGCATCCGGCGCCTGGCCGATCTACTCTACGTGACCCACAGCGATTTCATTCGCACCAAACTGGCCGTGCAGGACGAACTCGGGCGTTGCTGACTCGAATGTCCTGGAGCTGTGCTCCAGGGGGTTCATAGGTGATGATCCACGCTGTCGTTCGTCGCTTCATGGCGCGACGGCAGTTCGCTCATAACAAGCTCGAGGCGAGAATTGCCACCAGCAGTAGTCCAACGAACGTCAGATACAGATTCATCTGCCCGGATTGACTACGTGCCACCACGGCGGCCAAGCCGACGAAAAGACGTGTGATCGGCTGGAACAGACTAGGGCCGAATAGCGGTGCGACACGGTAATCGAAGGACAGACGCTGCAGTACGTAATGTTGTTCGGGGTGATGGTCGCTTTGAGTCTCCAGACGCGGCCGATAGATAAAACTGTAGAAATTGCGCAAAGCATTGGAAAACGTCAGTGCGGTGGTGGCGTGACGTGTTCCATTGCCGGGGAACCCGCCGAACCAGACCGGCGCCCGTTTCACCGGGAAGCGGTGTTCGGCAAGGCCGATCAGCGCCAGCGGAATGATTGCCAGCACCAGCCACACGACGGCCAGCTTGGCCGGGCTGATGAAGGCGAAATCGCTGCTCAGCGGAATCAGCAGCGCGCCCTGGTGTAGCGTTAGCGCTTCGGGGAGCAAGAAGCGCTGTGCGGCGGCCTGTTCGAGCGACTCCAGCCACCATGCCATGCCCAGGCCGAGTACCAGCACCATCAGGCCCCCGACGCTGCTGAGCCAGGCGCCGGGGCGATCCGGCGTTTGCTCGTGGTCGCGCCGGCCGAGCAGGGCTACGCCCATGACCTTGACGAAGGTGGCAAAGGCGATGGCAACGGTCAGTGCGACACCGGCGCCGGCCAGTGCCAGCGTCACCCGGGCGGCCATATCGGGCAGTTCGAAGCCATGAAAGAGCGACTGCATTAGATACCATTCGCTGACGAAGCCGGCCTGCGGAGGCATTGCCGCCAGGCTCATGACAGCGCAGAGCATCCCCAACCCGAACAGCGGGCCGGCCGCCGCCAACCAGCCATGCTGGGCGATGCGATAGTCACCGCTGGCCCGGTAGACGACGTCCGCGCCCAGAAACAAGGTGCCCTTGGCAAGCGCATGGGCGGCCAGGTGAATTGACGCCACCGACCAGGCCAGCGCCGCCAGGGTCGGCTTCGCCTCGCCGTTGAACAGCATTGCGGCGCCCAGCGCCACCGTGGCCAGGGCGGCGTTTTCCGCCGTCGAGAGGCTCAGTAGCTCGCGCCAGTCGTTCTCCTGAAAAGCATAAAGGATGGCCAGAATCGCGGAGATCACTGCAATCGTCACTACCACCAGACTGATCGTCATGGTGTTGGATACCCAGGCCACCAGCGCGCGGCTAAGGCCGTAGAAAGCGGCGTTGAGCACGACCCCGGACAGCAAGGTGCCGCTGGCGCCGCTGCCGCTGGCATAGGCACCCGGAAACCATTCGTAGAACGGCAGCAACCCTAGCTTGGCGCCGAAACCGACCAGAAACAGCAGACCCAGGATGATACCGCCCGACATCGGTAGCGAGGCCGCCGCCGCGGCGAAGCCGTCAAAGGTGGATCCGCCGGCGCGCGCCGTCAGCCAGCCGAACGCCGCCATCAACGCTACCGAACCCACCTCCAGCAGGCCCAGCATGAACAGCACGCCGCGTGCATCGTCGCGATCCGCCAGACGCTCACCCAGCAGCATCACGGCGCCGCCCAGACTCATCAGCTCCCAGGCGATCAGAAAGGCGACGGCATCGCGCACCAGAAAAATACCCAGCGCCCCGCATAAAGTGATCACTACGCCGGTTTCCCACTGTCGATGATGCGTCGTGGTAGTGCCGCGAATCACCGCCGGCAGGGCGATCAGCGCACCGAACAGGAGCAGCCACTGCGCTTGCAGATCCAGGGCACCTTGCAGTGGCAGTGCAGCGGGCAAGGCCAGCGTGTGCTGGCCGATCAGCCCCGTCAACGTACATAGCACCAGCAGCGTGAGACCCAGCGCCAGCAGCGGGCCCCGTCTCCGTGGGCAAAGCAGCAGCCATATGAGATGCAGGCCCCACAGCAGCGGGGCGACCGCCAGGCCCCATTCAGCGAGATTCATGGTGCTGCCCTCCCTGTACCCTTTGCGGCAGCCGCTCCAGCAGAACCAGCAATCCTTCGATCAACGCCGCTGGATTGGGTGGACAACCGGGCAGGAACAGATCCACCGGCAGAATATCGGAGACTCCGCCATGGCAGGCGTAATCACCGCCAGTGAGCGCTCCCGAGATCGCGCAGGTGCCGGTCGCCATCACCCAGCGCGGCTCGGGCATCGCCTCGTAGGTGGCGCGCAGCGCTGGCTCCATGGCGTGGGTAACCGGTCCGGTGATCAGCAGCAGATCGGCGGATCGTGGCGAGGGCGTGAAGAAAATGCCTAGCCGGTGAAGGTTGTAAAACGGATTGTTGAGCGCCTGAATCTCGGACTCGCAGCCGTTGCAGGAGCCGGCGTCCACGTGGCGAATATGCAGGCTGTTGTGGAACAGTTTACCGACCCGGTTTTTCAGCATTTGCGCCGACTCCCCATCTGTCGATTCGCGCCAGATCAGATCGTCGCGCTCGCGAACGCCGTACGCCCATTCATCGCTGGTTTGCATGGCGCCGGAGGGGCAGGCCTCCACGCAGGCCTGGCAGACAATGCAGCGGCCGTAGTCGATCTCCAGGCGTGTCCCGCCGGCGTTGTCCCCTTGTACCGTGATCGCCTCCGGCAGACAGGCGTCGGCGCAGGCCCGGCAATCACTTTGGCAAAGCTCTGGCGCATAGCGTGGCATGCCCATTACTCCCGCCTGACCGGTGTCATCGTCCTGCCGGGGCCAACGGGTAGTGGCCTTGCCGCGTTTGAGTCCATACCAGGTCCATAGGCTCATGATCGGTCTCCTGGGATTTACCGGTCGCAGCCGGCGATGGTCGATCCGAAACTGGCTTCGTTGATGGCGTAATCCATCATGTCGGTGCCGTGCACGGTGAAAGGGAACACCCGCCAGTTGGAAAACGAGGGTGATTTCACCTTCACCCGCGCCAGGCGGCCGCCCTCGTCCAGGTGGACGGCGTAGTACACCGAACCCCGCGGAGATTCGCTCCAGCCCAGGCCCTCGGTGCCAGGCGCCGGCACGCAGGGCACGCGAACCGGCCCCTCGGGCAGGCGCGTCAGGCTGTCCAGAATCAGATGAAAGGCGTGGTCGATTTCCGCGGCGCGGACCTCTGCACGGCCCTGGGCATCGCCGCGTTCGCGCACCGGTATTTCCAGTGCGCACTCGGCGTAGGCAGCGTAGGGATGATCGCGACGCAGATCGCGATCGAGACCGCTGGCCCGTTCCACCGGGCCGGTGGCGCCCTGGTCAAAAGCCACCTGATAGGCGAGGGGGCCGGTATCCAGCAACCGGTCTATGTAGCTGGAGGTCCGGGACAGCTGCGTCAGGTAGTCGTTGATTGGATCGCGCAGGGCGATCAAGGCGCGCTTGAAATCCTCGTCGATGACGAGATCGCGGCGCAACCCGCCGGGCGTCAGCAGATGGCGCAGGAGGCGATGACCGGTCAGCCTTGCGTTGAGTTGCTTGAGCCGTTCCTGCAGGAGCGCACCCTGGGCATGGCCGACCTTGAGCGTGGTGGTGTCAGCCAGGTGGCTGAAATAGTGGAGATGGTTATAGAGCCGTTCGAGCTCGGCGAGGATCACTCGCAACCAGAGCGCGCGATCCGGCGGTTGGCAGTCGGCGGCCGCCTCCACCGCCTGGCAATAGGCCAGCCCATGCGCGAAGCTACCCACTCCGGAAACCCGTTCGGCCATCAGTACCGCCAGGTTCGGATCCAGCCCCTGAAATCGCTTTTCCATGCCTCGATGCTTGAGGAACAGGCGCGGCTGGTAGTGAAGGATGTGTTCGCCCAGATAGAAGAAGAAAAACTGGGCGGATTCCACCACGCCGGCGCGTACCGGGCCGAAAGGCAGCGTCTGCACATCGTCGCCGAGAATTTCCGGGCTGCGTATGGTGTCATCGGGGGTATTGCGGGCATCACCCGGGACGAACGCCGGCGATAGCGGTGGCGCCGGGAAATGGGCGCTGTCCTGCAGTACCAGCCTGTCGGGGCCGGGGTGGCCGTCGAATACTGGGCCGCACAGATCTGTGATTTCACGCTCGTACCATCCCATCAGCGGAGAAAGTCGCGCCAGGCTCGGTAGCGGCGTGTCGCCCACCGGGCAGACCCATGTTTCCAGCGCCCGGTCGACGGCCGGCGCGCACAGATAACGCACCTCTGCGCCGCTGCGCGATGGGAACCAGGCGTAAGCCAGCTGCATGCGGCCGCCGTTGTCGAGCAGCCGCTGGCAGCGCTCGATCAATTCCTCGGCAGGGACATCGACGCGGTCAGGTCTGGCGGGCGAGTGCATGGCGCTTACCTCCTCACGACGAATCATCGGAAACCGTCGATAATGTGGTTGAACAGGGTCTGCAGACCTTGCGGCCACCACAGGCCAAGAATCAGCAGGGCTGCCGCGGCCGGCCACATCGGAAGCCGACAGGCGAAACCCGGCACCGGTCCGGTCGGTTCGGGGAGCGCTTTGCCGTCGTAAATCATGAGTCGGAAATGGTTGAGAAAGCCGATGAAGATCACGATCAGCAACACCAGCATCAGAATCACGGCAAAGCGGTATTCGCCGTGAATGCCGGCCACCAGAATGTGCCATTCGCTGCGGAACAGACCGAATGGTGGCGCCCCGGTGATCGCCACGGCGCCGGCCAGCCACAACCAGATGGTGGCCGGGAAGGCGTGACGCAGGCCGCGCAGTCGGTTCATGTCGCTGGTGCCGTAGCGCTTCATGGCGTTGCCAGCACCGAAAAACATCAGCGGTTTGGCAATCGAATGATTGAGCATGTGATACAACGCACCGGCGATCCCCGCCGCGCCGCCGAAGCCGAAGCCCAGCGCGATGATGCCCATGTGCTCGACACTGGAGTAGGCCATCAGACGCTTTACGTGGCGCTGGCTGATGATGAACAGTGCCGCGATGGTGAGCGAGAACAGGCCGATCACAATCAGCACGCCATGGGCAACGCTGCCCTGTCCGGCGTGATCCATGGCGTGCAGAGGGCGGACGATGCCGAGCATGGCAGTATTGAGCAAGGCGCCGGAGAGCATCGCCGACACCGGGGTCGGGCCCTCGCTGTGGGCGTCCGGCAACCAGGTGTGCATCGGCGCCAGGCCGACTTTGGTCCCGTAACCCACGAGCAACAGCAGAAATCCAAGCCGCAGCAGAGTCGGATCCATGCGCGGTGCCAGTTCGGCGAGGGTTTCCCAGGTCAGATTGTAGGTGGGGCCTGCCTCCATGCTGCCGGCCCAGTAGAGCAGGATGGTGCCGAGCAGTGACAGGCTGATCCCCGCGGAGACGATGATGATGTATTTCCAGGCGGCTTCGATGCTTTCCGCCCCGCGCTCGAAGCCCACCAGGAAGGTGCTCACCAGGGTGGTCAGTTCGATCGCGATCCAATAGGCGCCGAGGTTGTTGACCAGCGGGGCCAACAGCATGGTTTCAGCGAAGGCCGCGAACAGGGCATAGAAGCCGGGCAGGCGCTCCGGTTCGCCATCCAGAGTCATGTAACCCAGGGCATAGATTGACGACAGGGCGTAGACCACCGAGACGCACAGCATTACCCAGGCGCCCAGGGCATCGATGAACAGATACCCCTCCAGCCATTGCGGTGAGCCATCGCCGACCACAAACGGCAGCGGCAAGGCAAAGACCAGGGTCGTCAGGCTGGCGATTAGATTGATCATGCCCACGTGGCGGGGATTGCGGTCAATCATTACCAGCACAATCGCCAGCGGCGCGGGAAGGGTAGTACCGAGCAGGAGTATCAGCAGAGTATCCGTCATGGGTTCATCCTGTCAGTCGCTTCATGTGTCGGCTGCTGGTGCTACCGACGTGGACCATCAGGTAACGGACCAGGACGCCAAAGCAGGCCACTGCCACCAGCAGATCGAACAGAATCACCAGCTCGATCATCATCGGCATGCCGGGAACCAGAATCTGCGAGCCGAGAAAGATGCCATTTTCCAACACCAGCAAACCGAGAATCTGGCTGACCGCCTCATGACGCACGATCAGCATCAGAAACCCGATTAGCTTCATCGACAACATTACCGTCAGCGCAAGAACGATGACGTTACTGCCGGCGAGGCCCAGGGCACCGGTGATGTGCACCGCCACTCCCAGTGCCAGGATCACCAGGAAAGCGCCGAACACCAGGCTGCTGGAAGGGCGCATGTAACCCAGCAGCTCGCGACGTACTTTCAGCCTGCGCAGAATGTGCAGAATCATGTACGGCAGTAACACACCTCTGAACACGGCGGTGAGCAGCGCCACTCCATAGAGTTCATGAAAGTCACCGTAGTAGGCGACGCAGGCGGAAAGTGCAGCGATCAGCCAGGACTGGGCTGCAAAGGCATACATGTAATCCTTGAGCCAGCGCGAGCCGAGCATCACGAACGCCAGCATCAGCGAGCCCACGGTCAGCAGGCTGAACAGTGCCTCCGCCATCGCCCCCAGATGTGTGAACTCCATTCCCCTTCTCCTTTATGACTTGTTTTACTTCGTCGCTGTTTTACGTCACCGCTATAGCTGGTTAGCGACGATGGCGAGCACTGCCATCAGAAAGCCGGCAGCCAGGGGTTCTTGATAGCGATAAAAACGCAGCCGCGCCTGTACCGTCTCCACCACCACGACTGCCAGGCCGATCAAGGCGAATTTCATCGCGACACCCAGAATCGCGCCGGCCAGGCCGATCGGTACACCGGTAGTGGACAATCCCCAGGGCATCGTCAGCACGTTGCAGAAAATGATGTAGAGAATGAATTGCTTCATCATCGAGGCCCAGCGCAACAGCCCCAGTAGCGGGCCGGCATATTCGAGTACTCGGGCCTCACCGATCATGTAGATCTCGATATGCGTGCTGGAGTGAATCGGCAGGCGGTCGGTTTCCACTAGCAGCAGGATGAAAAACGCCAGCACCAGGAATAGATGAGTGGCTCCCCAGTAGACCGGTGGTTGCTCGACGAGCAGATGGTTGACCACGAACGGCAGCATGGAATGGGCCATCAGCGTGATCGCCACGAAGACCAGGATCAGGATCGGTTCGGAAAGAATCGTCAGCATCACACTGCGGCTGGCGCCGATGCCGCCATAGGCGCTGCCGCTGTCCAACGCCGCCAGGTTGATCAGGAATGAGGCTAGAGTGAGGATCAGGCCGCTGCCGAGAATGTCACCCATATCCGAAAGCGGTAACGGATAATTGGTCAGCACCGGAATCAGCAATGGCACGGTCAGCACTGCGACGATCGCGAGAATCGGCGTCAGCCAGAACAGCCAAGTGGCAGTTTCCGGAACCACCAGCTGTTTGGAGAACAGCTTGCGCAGATCTCGGTAGGGTTGCAGCAGGCTGGGGCCTTCGCTGCGTTGTACCCGCTCCTCCATTTTGTTGATGAAGCCTTGCAGCAGCGGCGAGAGCAGCACTACCGTCAGCACCTGAGCGATCTGCGCGAATAGATTACTCGCCATGGTGACTGCCAAGATCGACGTATTCGACCTTTTTGCGAATGAGGAATACCGGCATGCCGGTCGCACGCACCGCTTCAATCAGCTTTTCGGCGGTGTTTTCGTCGACCACGAACATGATCTCTACAGGCTGGTCCGCTAGCTCGAAGAAATGCGCGGAATGCTTATGCCCCTCGACACCCTGGCCTTCGCTATCCATGCGTTTGGTCATGCGGTCGACTCCTGCTTCATGAGCCAACTTGACGATCCATTCCGTTACCCACTTGCCTTTATAGCGCCGATTTTGCGGGGTAATGAAGATGACTTCATAGCCAGTTTCCATGACTTAACCTCCGTACACCCATCGAAGCACCATGAAGGTTCCGGTGCCGACGAGCGTCATCAACAACCAACCTCCCATAGGGAGGACGATCTCGCTCTGGACCCAGAGAAACGCCTGGATGCAGCCGCAAGGGGTTTTCCGTGGTGGAACTTGAAAAGATAAAAGGCGGGAGAAATCGTTTTGGCGACTTGTACCCATAATGGAATGGTGGAGAGCGGGATTTTGAGCCGAACCGTGACGCCATCGCGGTATGGTGCCGCAATAAGCCCCAGCAGACATGGAAGGAATCAACGTCAACATCATTTTGTGCCCGCGGTCATCAGTTGATGACAGGCGTCTCGAGCAACAAAAATGTGTCTTATGCAAATCGGAAGAGAACGGAGAGGAAAAATACATGCCTACCCCGATCTTCCCGATAACTCGAGAGACCCCAGGTAGGCATCATCAGCCGACAACGACACGGCGGTTTGGAGCGTTAAAATCCCGCTTCGGGAGGTATGCCATCTCCCTTTCGGTACGACGCTGATCTGTAGTTTAGTCCGTTTTTTCAGCATCAACCAAAAAAGAAGCAGTGAACGAAGGAACCCTGAAATAGACGCGCCGAGGCCGCCTCTCGGCTGTCGGCGATAGTCATTGAAGCGCTACTGGCATCAAATGAGAACGCACCCTAGCAGCAACCGGAACCTTGACGGATCAATCCATACGAAGAGGGGAGTCGCCAGCACCGCGCCGATAGCCAACCATGTCAATCAGGCGATGCCGTAGTACGCACACGCCCGGCAATCAACAACGCCGCTGCTGTCAGGACCACCGCGGCTGCGGTAAATGCTGCGGGAATCCCTTCGGCATCGAACAACAAGCCGCCCACCGCGGCCCCGAGCGCGATCGCCAGTTGCACGGCCGCGCCCATCAGTCCGCCGGCGCTTTCGGCCTCGTCCGGCACGGTTTGTGTGATCCAGGTTGACCACGCTACTGGCACCGCCCCAAAGGCCACGCCCCAGGCCGCCACCAGAAGGGTGTCGAGACCGGCCGATACGCCGCCGAGTACGACCAGCAGGAGTGCCAGGAGTGCCATGACGCCGGGCATGAGGAACAGTGTCAGTCGCAAGCTGCGTTCGAGCAGCATGCCGGCGGCCAGGGTTCCTGCAAGATTCGCCAGGCCGAAGGCCAACAGAGTGGTCGAAACACGCTCGATGCCGGCGCCCGATACGGTTTCCAGAAATGGGCGCACATAGGTGAAGAAGATGAAGTGTCCGCAGAACACCAGAACGATGGCCAGCACACCGGCGCCGATGCCGGGCCGCGAGAGCACGCGAAACAACATGTGCAACGGCGTCGGCCGTTCAGGCGTCAATGAGGGAAGTGTGGCCGCCTGAACGATAAGTGCGATCGCGCCGACCGCTGCCGCGATGAAAAAGACATTGCGCCATCCGACGATGCCACCGAGATAACTACCGCAGGCGGCGGCCGCGACGGTGGCCACCGGTACCCCGGTAAAGATCATCGACAGCGCCCGCGCAATATGCGCCTCGCGCACCAGCCGCATGGCGAGGGCCGCAGCCAGCGCCCAGAAGCCGCCGAGAGCCACCCCGAGCAGCACGCGAGCCACCAGCAGCACGGCCAGGTTCGGCGCCAGGCCCACCAGCACGTCGGAGATGATCAGCAGCGTCGAGAACACCAGCAGAATCACGCGGCGGTCCAGTCGCTGGGTGAGCGACGGCACCAGCAGCCCGGAAAACAGGGCGACACCGGCCGTGACCGTCACCGCCTGGCCAGCCTGGCCTTCGCTTATCTGCAGCGCGTCGGCCATCGGCGTGAGCAGGCTGGCCGGCAGGAATTCGGCAGTCACCAAACCGAATACGCCCATCGTCAACGAAAATACGGCGGACCAGTGCGAGGCCGGCTCTGCATAGTCCTCGGGTGCCCGGTCAATTGTTGGCTCGACGTCGCAGCGTGCCATCTCGTACTCCAGGGGATGAATTGAATGGCCGCAAGTTTAGGGTAAACTTGCCGGACGAACTATCACCAGGAATCTCGAATGATTGATCGATCGTCTGCCTTGAGCGAGGAGCAGGCCGACCATGCGGCCGGTGACTGGATCAGCGAATTGCTGCTCGGCATGCGTTTGTCGGGGTTGCACTACCGGCGCATCGAGATGACGCCGCCGTTCGGCACCCGCTTCACCAACGCGACGACTCGCGCCCAGTTCCACTTTGTGGCGCAGGGCGCGATTGTGCTGCGCATGTACGATGGCAGCCTGTATCCGCTCGGCACCGGCGATGCCGTACTGCTGCCTCGGGGTGGCATGCACGAGTTGTTGTCTTCGCCCGATGCGCCCAGCCAATCGATCGACGATATCGACGCCGTGCCGATATGCGATGGGGTCAGTTGTGTGACCGCCTGTCGCGATGACGCCGATCAAGACGCCAACATCCGGCTGTTCAGCGGCTGCATGGCATTCGATCTGGGCGGCATGCAACCGTTGATATCACTCATGCCCGCGGTGATGCCGGTCCATACGTTGCTGTCGCATTACCCCGAACTGCTGCCCATGCTCGAAGCCATGGCGCGCGAAAGTTCTCTGGACCGAGCGGGCGCGGGCGGTATTCTGGCCCGACTCGCCGATGTGGTCGCCGCCAGCATCGTGCGTGGCTGGGTCGAGTGCGGTTGTGGCGAGCTCGGCGGCTGGGTAGCTGCGCTGCGCGACCCGCGGCTCGGGCGCGTGCTGGTGGCGGTTCACCGCAACCCTGGACAGGCATGGACGGTCGCTGGCATGGCAGCGGTCGCAGGCGCATCGCGCTCGGTATTCGCCGAGCGTTTCATGCGCCTGCTGGGCGTCGCGCCGTTGGCCTACGTAACGCAACTGCGGATGCGGCTGGCGCGCCAGTGGATTGATGAGAAACATCTGTCGATTGATGCCGTGGCGTGGCAGCTTGGCTACAGCAGCCAGGCCGCGTTCAGTCGCGCGTTCAAGCGCACGACCGGCCTCACTCCGGCGGCCGCGCGCCAGCCGACAGGTTCGGGTATTCGCCGATCGGCCTGATTGCCCACCGCAGGGCGGCGTTTATGCGTCGTGTGTCGATCATCTTCTTTCTTACGCAGTGGCTCTGCCCGGGAAACAGGATGACAAACTGGTTGATGGCTTGGCGGCAGTTCTGAAGGGGTCGGGGCACTTCTTGGCGGCGTTTCACCTGACTTGAAAGCTGTAAAAACCGGTTCTATTTCATCAAGCGATGTCTCAGATTCTGCAGCAGCCACTTTCCGCCTCGTCCCAAGGGTCGGTCACGCACATGGGTCGCATATACCGGCAACGATCCGGCTGGTGAAATGCTCTCATCAACAATGTCCAGTACCACCAACCGGCCAGCGGTGAGGTGCGGCTCAACGACGAAGGGCGGCATTTTGCACCAGCCAAACCCGGCAAGCAGGAAGTCAAGCCGGCGTCCCAAATCAACGAAGCGCCAAATTCTCGTGCCGATAACCCCGTGACTCGGGCCATCGATGCCGTGAGCATCGGACAGCACCAATTGCACGTGGCTTTCCAGATCAGCCCGATCCAGTGGGTGGCTCAGGCGCGCGAGGGGATGATCGGCGGCGACGACGGGCAGGAGTTCGAGATCCACCAGTGGATACGCCATCAGGTCGTCAGGCACGATCGGCAGCAATAGGCAGAAAGCCAGCGACGCGGACTCGTCGCGCAAGCGTCGCTCGGCGCCGCCCACGCCTTCAGTGGAAAAGGAGACCGGCAAATCCGGGAAGGCGTCGCGGAGAGCCCGCAAGCTGTCAATGAGCGGCGCCGTCGGCATCAGGGGGTCGATCGCCAGGTTGAGCACCGGTTCGAGACCCGTTCGCGTTCCTGACGCGATGGCCTCGAAACGGGACGCGCTGGCGAGAACCATGCGGGCCTGGTCCACCAGCACGCGCCCCACCGGTGTCAGGGCGGGTTTTCGAAGCGAGCGATCAAACAACTCTATCCCCTGCGTTTCCTCCAGAGTCTTTACCGCTTGGCTGATAGCGGACTGGACCCGGCCGAGCGAGCGTCCCGCGGCAGAAAAGCTGCCCGAATCGCTGATGGTCACCAGCACGCGCAGCTGGTCCAAGGTCAGGCTACCAATCAAGGAATATCTCCAAAAGAGATGGATAGAATCACAATTTAATCGCTTCCGGCGATATGTTCCAGACTCTACAGTGTGCCCATGCAACCGACATATTTTATCAATCACGGCGGTGGCCCCTGCTTTTTCCTGAAGCCCGGACCCATGCGCGCGACCTGGAAGCCGTTGGAGAACTATCTCGCCAGCTTTGCCTCGACACTCGACGAACCGCCACGTGCCCTGGTCGTGATCTCCGGTCATTGGGAAGAGACGCAGCCAACCGTCAACGTCTCTCCAGCGCCGCCATTGCTGTTCGACTACCAGGGTTTTCCCGAGGACACCTATCAGCTCACCTGGCCGGCGCCTGGATCACCGAAGATTGCGGCGCGGGTCCGCGACCTGCTGGATGGCGCAGGATTTTCCAGCGCCGCCAATGATCGCCGAGGCTACGACCACGGGGTGTTCGTTCCGCTGAAGGTGGCCTTTCCGAACGCGGACCTTCCCGTCGTGCAACTCTCGCTGCAACGCGGACTGGATCCGTCAACCCACTTGGCAATCGGTCGTGCGCTGAAGCCGTTACGTGAACAAGGTGTGTTGATCATCGGCAGCGGCCAGACTTACCACAACATGCGTCACTTCAGCGCTGGAGGCGTCGACCTCAACGCCGAGGCGTTCGACGCCTGGCTGCGGCACAGCATCGCCGCGACCGCCACGCGCGACCAATCGCTGATCGACTGGGGACACGCCCCCGGCGCACGTGATGCGCAACCGCACGAGGACCATCTGTTGCCATTAATGGTCGCTGCCGGAGCCGCTTCAGGCGAACAGGCCACCGTCGACTTTCACGGTTATGCACTCGGCAAACCCATATCCGGCTTCCGCTTCGGCTAAGCCTTGGAACGCCTTCGCGGACCGCCCGATGAACGGCCGGCTCGTCACCCAGAACCACCATCAAGGAGCTACCTTATGTCTACTCTGCTTGTCGTTGAATCCAGTCCGCGCGGTGACCACTCGATGTCACGCGGACTTACCAGAATATTCGGTCAGGACTGGTTGAAGAATCACCCCGGAGGCCGCGTGGTCCAGCGCGATCTGATGGAAAGCAACCTGCCGTTCACGACCATGCCGTGGCTCGAAGCCTATTTCACGCCACCCGAACAGCACACGCCCGAAATGAAGGACATTTTGCGTCTCTCCAACGAACTCGTCGGCGAGATTCTGGCGGCCGACCAAATTGCCATCGGCACGCCGGTCTACAACTACAACGTACCTGCCGTGCTCAAGGCATACATCGACCATATCGTGCGCAAGGGGCTGACCCTTGGCATGGACGGCAGCGGTCTGGTGACAGGCAAGAAAGCGACGGTGCTGATGGCTTCTGGTGGTGTCTACACCGAAGGCTCACCCATCCGCGAGCGCGACATCGCAACCCAGTATCTGCGTCTGGTTCTGGGAGTCATCGGCATTGTCGACGTCACTTTCATCGCGGGCGGCAATGCAAAGGCCGTCGATCTTGGCGAGGTCACCCGCGAGGAATTTCTGAGCAGGTTCCGGGGTGAGATCCAGGCCGCATCCGCCTGATAATGCTATCTGAATTAGGTCGCGGCCTGCTTTTTGCGTTCGAGTAGTCGCCTGAGAGGATGTAAGCAGCATCGTCATCCGAGCGACTGCGCATGATTGACGGATAAGCCGTCAACAGCAACGAGGCGTGAAATCGGTCATCCAAACCAACGATACTCTACATGTTCTACGTGGCCTTCAGCCGCTCCGATGACAACCGAGCGCAGGCATCAAGCCCTGCTATCAATGACTCAAGGTGTAGAAATGAACAAGAAACGGGTAAACCCTGAACAACTCTATGACGGCGCTCCCGCTTCTGAGCCCGGCAACCGAGGCCGGCTCCGAACTGCCAGTTGGACGCTGTTGCGATTGCCACGAGAAGTCTCACCCTTGTTCGAAGCCTGGCTGGATGAGCACTATCCGGAACGCGCTGGCAAGGTCATGAGCCGGATCCGCCAGTCTCGAGGCGGGGGAAACAACGACAGCCGTTTCGGCCATCGTAATAGGATCTGTTCAGCTGAGCCGGGTAGTGCCGAGAATGACAGCTGCTCATCGTGAAAACCCGATGGCCCTCATTGCAGCGAGTCACGGTGGTCGAAGCACGCCACAGCGGCGGGCCTTCGCAATCATCAACCCGAATGAGACGGTTGCGCGGGCTGCCAGGAATCCAACAGGCACTTGGCGATATCTCGTGCCATCTCCACGGGTCGAATATTGCCCTCCCTGAGAACTCCCATCACCGCGCCGTCAATCAATAGCTGGAAGTGACCGGCGAGCCGGTCGGGCTGTCGATAGCCGGCCTTGAGAAACATCTCGGACAGCAGACGTATCTGTGCAAGCTTGTGCTCTCTCGCGATGCGATGAGTCTCGCCATGTCGATCGGCGACTTCCACCATGGCATTGATGAAAGCGCAGCCGCGGAAATCGTCAGCGCCATAGCGTTCCGCCACCACGTCGAACACGCGAAGGGGATCACTGCCGCAAGAGCCCAACGCGGCGCCGAACGTCGCCAGAACTTTTTCGTTGCGGCGACGGAGAACAGTGTGCAGCAGAGCCTCTTTGCTCTCGAAATGCCGGTAGAACGAGGCTCGTCCAATGCCGGAAGCGTCGATCAGTTCACTGATGCCAACGGCTTGAATTCCCTCGCGATAGAAAAGCGTTTCCGCCGTCGTGATCAACCTGTCGCGGGCGTTTGTCGGCATCCTTCATCTCCTTCACGCTTGACTTGCCATGGTAATGATCAGTACCGTTTCCACCCGATATGGTACCGATCAGTTCCATTGACTTCCAGCGGGAGCACCATCGATGATCTCTGACGTTACGTCCCTGGCAGTGACCGCACTGTTGCTGTTTGGCTCTCCGGGCCCCGGCCCGATGACGATAGTCGCGACATCGGCAACCTTTGGCATTCGCCGGACGATCTCGCTATACCTCGGCATCCTTCTCGGCCTGGGATTATCGATGGTAGCCGCCGCTCTCGGGCTGGCAACGTTACTGGCAGCCTGGCCCAGTCTCAGAACGGCTCTGCAGATTCTCGGTGGCCTGTATGTGCTCTACCTGGCCTATCGGATCGCCACGACCCCACTGAACCCGAATCAGGCCGTCGGATCACGCCTGACGTTGATCGATGGCGTTCTACTCAACATGCTGAACCCCAAGTCCTACGCAGTCTTGCTGGTGATCTACTCCAAATTTCTCCTGCCGCTTTCTCCCGTGGGCGTGGCCTACCTGATGACGATGCTCACCTGCATGGCAGTCGCGGTCGTCACCAATCTTTTCTGGCTGTGCCTGGGCGGCGCGCTTCGCCCACTGGTTCAGCGCCCCGCGGCTTCACAGCTTTTACGATTCACCTTTGCGGTGCTGATGGTGGTCGCGGTCGGCTGGGCATTCATCAACAGCTGATGCCGCCCCAGCTACCGGAGACGATGTACTACCACCAACCTGGCAGCTCTTGAGCCAGAGATACAATCGAGACAGAGCTTATCAGCGCCTTCAATCTGGATTGACGGATAAACCTTCAACGGCAACGAGACGTGGAATCGGTCATTCAAACCACCGATACCCTACATGTTCTACGTGGCCTTCAGCCGCTCCGATGACAACCGAGCGCAGGCATCAAGCCCTGCCATCAATGACTCGAGGTGTAGAAATGAACAAGAAACGGGTAAACCCTGAACAACTCTATGACGGCGTTCCCTTGGGAATGGCGAAGTGCCCTATGTTGAAGTGCCCTATGTTGTAGAAACGAACGTCAGCCTGAGGAATGTCGCGCTTTTGCATCAAGACTTCACATGGCCCGTTCTTTTAGTCTGCCCTAGGGTATTGGCGGCATGGCTCGTTATACTGATGGCTAGTTCGGTTTTGAACGTTGCAAGGAGTGATTCGTGATCGAGGGCATCAAACATATCGTGGCCGTGGCGTCCGGCAAGGGCGGCGTCGGCAAATCTACCGTCACAGCCAATCTGGCGTTGGCAATGGCGGCGGAAGGCTATCGTGTGGGCTTGCTTGACGCCGATATCTACGGCCCCAGCCAGGCGCGGATGCTCGGGCTACCGGAAAATACCCGGCCCGAGGTGATCGACGAGAAGAGCATGAAGCCGGTGATGGCACACGGCATCCAGGCGATGTCGATGGCGTTCATGGTGGATATCAATCAACCGATGGTGTGGCGTGGGCCGATGGTCTCCGGCGCCTTTCAGCAACTGCTCAACCAGACGCTGTGGGACGATCTCGACTTTCTGTTCATCGACATGCCGCCGGGCACCGGCGATATCCAGCTGACGCTGGCGCAGAAAGTGCCGGTCGACGGTGCAGTGATCGTGACGACGCCGCAGGACATCGCCCTGCTCGACGCGCGCAAGGGCATCGAAATGTTTCGCAAGGTCAATGTGCCGGTGCTCGGTGTGGTCGAGAACATGAGCCTGCACATCTGCTCGAACTGCGGTCACAGTGAGCCGATCTTCGGTGCCGGTGGCGGCGAGAGCATCGCCGAGCAGTACGACACTCAGCTGCTGGGGCAGTTGCCGTTGCAGCTGTCGATCCGCGAGCAGGCGGATGGTGGCACGCCCAGTGTCGTTGCCGAGCCGGACGGCGAGATCGCGGCGACGTTCCGCGCCATGGCACGCGCCGTCGCCAGTGGTGTCGCCGGACAGGACACCGCGGGCCCCTCGATTTCATTCAGCGACTGATGGGTCGTTAGACCGCCCCATTGAATTTTTGACGTCGTGATGACGTCAGCTTCTGTCTCAAGGACGCCTGCATGAGCATTAAATCCGACAACTGGATTCGCCGGATGGCGGAGCGGGAAGGCATGATCGAGCCGTTCGAGGCCGATCAGGTCCGCCACGTGAACAATCAGCGCGTCATCTCCTACGGGACATCCAGCTACGGCTACGATGTGCGCTGCGCCGATGAATTCAAGGTGTTCACCAATATTCACTCGGCGATTGTCGATCCCAAGGCGTTCGACGAGAAGAGCTTCGTCGACGTCAAAGGCGAGTCCTGCGTAATTCCGCCCAACTCGTTTGCGCTGGCGCGGACGGTGGAATATTTCCGTATTCCGCGCAGCGTGTTGACGATCTGTCTGGGCAAGTCGACCTACGCGCGCTGCGGCATCATCGTCAACGTGACGCCGCTGGAGCCGGAGTGGGAAGGGCATGTGACGCTGGAATTTTCCAACACCACCACCCTGCCGGCTCGCATTTATGCCAACGAGGGCGTGGCGCAGATGCTGTTTCTGGAATCCGATGAGGTCTGTGACGTGTCCTACAAGGATCGCGGTGGCAAGTATATGGGCCAGCGTGGCGTCACCCTACCGCGCACCTGAAGGAAACACTGCCTAAATGGCTGCGCAGGCGAATCGCTGCGTTGCGCGGTGCTGGAGCGCCAGCCCGGCCGGAATCCTCACATATAACCCATATGCTCCGGTTCCTTCGCTCCGTGCGCCTTGCGCTTCATCCTGCTCGCCGATTTATCAGCGCTTCCTTGAAAAACTACC
>Ga0207878_100273_pt1 | contig 26926 bp, 27 predicted proteins | sample LinPmetageLP41_FD_184053 | JGI IMG/M metagenome (GOLD analysis project Ga0207878, IMG submission 184053) | Marine viral communities from the Pacific Ocean - LP-41 (SPAdes) | ecosystem: Environmental > Aquatic > Marine > Oceanic | place: Pacific Ocean | collected 2010-08-27 | reverse complement strand
GCAAATCGCGCGATGATCACGGCGATGATGGGTCGGCTTTGAACGGGAGCAACGCAATATCCGGCGACCATCCGTCGACCGCAGCCGAAGGGGCCGCGTCGCGAGGTATAGGGCCGGGTGCAGCGCGGCAGGCGGCGAAGAACGACGGCGGCGATCAGCCCGGACCAGCCAGGTCGCCATCCAGCCTGCTTGCGGCACGCTCTGGGGCTGGCGCATCCATCAACATCGTACATCTGGATGCTCAGCCGCCGGACCGGGCGGCAGGCCGTCATGAAGGCGATGGCGGGACGGACCCGCAGGCTTCGACACCCGCCGTCGTGACAGTCAACGCATCGAACAGGTCGAGGGAACCCGTCGACGTCGAAAGCGCGCCAAGACTGTTGCTCGGCGAAAGATGGCTCAACGATTATACGCGCGGCAATCCGCCCAAGAAGTGATCCAGCTACACAAACGCTTTTTCATCTGATAGGGATTCGGCAATTCTCAGCGGTCGATAAACGATCCGAACAACCAAGGACGGGCAGTCCACATGGAAACCGAAGTACTGGCAGCCGCCAGCGAGATCGACTTCTCGCTCTGGGCGCTATTCCTGCGTGCGACCTTCATCGTGAAGATCGTTATGGTCATGCTGTTTGCAGCCTCGATCTGGGTCTGGGCCGTGCTGATCCAGAAAGTCGTGCAGTTCCGGCGCGCGCGCAACCACGCCGCCTCCTTCGACCGGGCTTTCTGGTCGGGCGAGCCATTGGACGAACTCTATGACCAGATCGGCGACCGACCCAAATCCGCGTCGGAGCGCATCTTTGCCTCGGCCATGCAGGAATGGTCGCGCAGCCACCGCGATGACGGCGGCCTGATCGCGGGCACCCAGTCGCGCATCGATCGCACCATGGATGTGGCCATCGCCAAGGAACGCGACCGCCTGACATCCGGGCTCGTTTTTCTGGCCACGGTCGGATCCACCGGACCGTTCGTCGGCCTGTTCGGCACGGTTTGGGGCATCAAGAACGCGTTCGAACAGATCGCCATCAGCCAGAACACCAATCTCGCAGTCGTGGCTCCGGGCATTGCCGAGGCCTTGCTGGCCACGGGACTGGGCCTTCTGGCCGCCATTCCGGCGGTCGTCTTCTATAACAAGCTGACCCGCGATGCGGATCGCATCACCGGTAACTACGAAGCCTTTGCGGACGAATTCGCCACAATCCTGTCGCGCCAGCTGGACGCGGCCTGACATGGGGGCGGGAACGATCCAGTCCGGCGGCGGCAGTAGCGGGCGACGCCGCAGGCGCAGCAGCAGCGGCGCACCGATGTCCGAAATCAACGTCACGCCCTTCGTGGACGTGATGCTGGTGCTGCTGATCATCTTCATGGTCGCGGCCCCCCTGCTCACGGCGGGCGTTCCCGTCGAGCTGCCCCAGACTGCCGCCACGCCCCTGCCTCAGGAAGACGAGGAGCCGCTGGCCATAACGGTCGCAGCGGATGGTCTCGTGCAGATCGGGTCTCAGGAAGTGCCACGCGACGAATTGGTCACGCGATTGCAGGCGATCGCCGGCGAACGTCAGAGCGACAGGGTGTTCCTGCGCGCTGACGGAAGCGTGCCATATTCCGACATTATGGTGGTGATGGGTGCTTTGAACGCGGGCGGGTTCCGAAATATCGGGCTGGTCACGGATGCGGGCGGGCCGACGCTGGATGGCACCGGCACGGCGGATCAGTAGATGGAACGGCGCACGGCAGTCGCGCTCTCGGGCACGGCCCATGCAGGCCTGATCGTCTGGGCCATGGTTGCCGGGCTTTTCAACCCCGTTGAAGACGACCAGTTGCAGATTGCGGCCGTCAGCGTCATTTCCAGTGCCGAATTCGACGCACTGGTGTCGGCGGCTCCGGCCCCTGCCGCGCCCGCTCCGGCAGCACCTGCGGCACCCGAACAACCCGAAACATCTCAGGCGCCTACTCCCACCGAAGAAGCACCGCCCCCTGAGCCTGCACCGACGCCCGTGACCCCGACTCCTACCCAGCCTGACGATACGCCGGACGTGGCAGAACTGGTCCTGCCACAGACCGAAGTGACGCAGGATGCACCGAACGCGCCGACCCCGCCCGCCGATGCGCCGGATGCGGCACCCGGCCCACGGCCCACCCCGCGCGCCGCGGAACGCGTGTCGCCCACGCCTGCCCCGGCCCCGCCGCCTCTGACGGAAACCGCACCAACGGTCGAGGCCCCGCCTGCCCCATCGGACGTCAAACCGGAGGAGCCGGTCGAACCTGCCGAAACGCCGACCGCGCCCGAGGAGAGCGCACCGCGTATCATCACCGAAGCGGATATCCCGGCGGCCGCCGAACAACCGTCGAATGCCCCCGAGACATCGTCACGGCCTCCGTCACGGCCCGCGCGTCCGCAAGTTGCTGTGGCCGAAACGCCCGCCGCTCCGGCACGACCCGCCGCTCCGGCGGAACCCCGACCGACTGAAACGGCGACCGCCGCCGAAGAACCCCGCACATTCGATACATCCGCGGCTTTGGCCGAAGCTCTGGGTGGCGGCACACCCGCCTCGCCCGGCGATCCAGGCCCGCAACTTTCTCCGGGACAGGAGGAAGGCTTCCGTCTCGCCGTGCAAAGCTGCTGGGATCTGGGTGCCGTCTCGACCGATGTCATGCGGACCGTAATGACGGTGTCGTTTGAAATGCGGCCCGACGGTTTTCCCATCTCCAGTACGATCCGGGTGAAAAATGCGTCGGGCGGCACCGCGGCGTCCCAGCAAATCGCATTAGAACGGGCCAAGACCGCGATTATCCAGTGTTCGGTGAAGAATCAGGGCTATGACTTGCCCGAAGAAAGCTATGCACAGTGGAAAAACATCACGATCACCTTCGATCCGACGCAATCGCGGGTTCGGTGATGTCACAATATCGCGCTGAACGTTGCCACCCTGCAGCAAAGCCCACACGGCCGGTTGAGAAATTTCGCCATGGCGGCGATACCGGACGCACGACCGTTCTGGAAACGATGAGGTTGACGTGAAACGATTGTATCAAGGTCTCTGCGCCGCTCTGCTGTCGCTTGCATTCCTGACAGGTGCCGCACGGGCGCAGTTGGAAATCATCATCACCGATCCGAACATATCGCCTCTGCCCTTTGCGGTGCCGACTTTCGTGGCGCGGAACGCGGAGGCGGCCGAACTTGCCGACAACATCTCGCAGGTCATCGCGGCGGATTTGACGAACACCGGCCTGTTCCGTGAAATCCCCAGGGACGCTCATATTTCACGTATCGGCACTTTCGATGCCCCGATCCAGTTTTCCGACTGGAAGGCGATCAATGCACAGGCGCTTATCACCGGCTCCGTTCTGGCCGAGGGGGACGGGCGCATCGTCGTTCAGTTCCGACTGTTCGACGTGACCAGCGAGGCACCTCTGGGCGAGGGACTGCAATTCGTCGGGACCGCCGATGGCTGGCGCCGCATGGCCCACAAGGTTGCCGACGCCGCCTATTCCCGCATCACCGGCGAAGGCCCCTATTTCGACAGCCGCACGGTATTCGTCTCGGAACAGGGGCCCAAGGATGCACGGCTCAAGCGTCTGGCGGTGATGGATTACGACGGGGCGAATGTACAATATCTGACGTCGTCGGATTCCATCGTGTTGGCCCCTCGGTTCAGCCCGGACGGCAGCCGAATCATCTATACCGGGTATGAATCGGGCTTTCCCAAGGTCACGTTGATCAATGTCGGCACCCTCCAAAAGCAGACCGTGGGCGGCATCGACCAGAACATGAGCTTCGCCCCACGATTCAGCCCGGATGGCGGACGCGTCGTGTATTCCGCCGAGGTGGCAGGCAATACCGACCTGTATCTGCTGGATCTCAACTCGGGTGCGACGACGCGGCTGACGACGGCCCCCTCGATCGAGACGGCCCCCAGTTTCAGCCCCGATGGCACCCGGATCACCTTCGAGTCTGATCGCTCGGGCGGACAGCAGATTTATATTATGCCTGCGAGTGGCGGCGAAGGTAACCGGATCAGCTTTGGCGAGGGCCGGTATGGCACGCCTGTCTGGTCGCCCAAGAACGATTATATCGCCTTCACCAAGCAGAATGAGGGCCGCTTCCACATTGGCGTGATGCGCACCGACGGGTCCGAAGAACGTCTGCTGACCGGAGCTTTTCTGGACGAGGGGCCGACCTGGGCGCCGAACGGTCGTGTGATCATGTTTACCCGCGAGACGTCGGGCGCGAATGGTGCGCCTGCTTTGTATACGGTCGACATTACTGGCCGGAATCTTCAACGTGCCGCGACTCCCGCGGCGGCTTCGGACCCGTCCTGGGGTCCGCTCCTTCGATAGAGGTAGATACCATGAAACTGACTGCACTTCTTCTGTTGGCCGCGCTGACCCTGTCCGCCTGTGGCAGCCGCCTGGGTCAAGACGGGGCGAACGGCGCCGTCGATCTGAATGCCGGCGCAAACGGCAGTTTTGTCCCCGGCAGCGCCAACGATCCATCCTCGGTGGCTTATTTCCAGCAAACCATCGGCGACCGCGTACTGTTCGCTCTCAATCAATCCAGCCTGTCTCCCGAGGCGCAGACCGTCCTTGCCGCCCAGGCCCGTTGGATGAACAGCAACCCCGGCTACACCGCGCTGATCGAAGGTCATGCGGACGAACAGGGCACCCGGGAATACAACCTTGCGCTTGGCGGCCGACGTGCGAATTCGGCCCGCGATTACCTGATCAGCCAGGGCGTTTCCGCCACGCGCCTGCGCACCATCAGCTATGGCAAGGAGCGTCCGGTTCAGGTCTGTTCGACAGAAGCGTGCTATAGCCAGAACCGTCGAGCCGTCACCGTGCTGGCCGCCGGGGCGGGCGTCTGATGCTGCGCGTCCTCTGCGTCGCTCTGTTGACAGCGATGTCGGGGCTGCCTGCAGTCGCGCAGCAGGACCAGACCCTGGCCGACATTCGCCAGCAGTTGAGCGTTCTGCAGGTCGAGATGCAGAAACTGAAGGGTGAATTGAACACCACCGGTGCGCCCGCGACCGGCACTGGTGGGTCCACGGTTCTCGATCGGATGAATGCCATCGAGAGCGAGCTGCAACGCTTGACCCAAAAGACCGAGCGGATGCAGTTTCGCATCGAAAGCGTATCACGTGACGGGGCCGCAAGAATCGAGGATCTGCGGTTCCAGCTTTGCGAACTGACGACCGATTGCGACCTGGCGTCCCTGCCGAACCCCGGCCCGCTGGGCGGCGCGCCCGAGGGCGGAACAGCGGCAGCGGGCATCATCGCGCCTCCGGCCGAAACCGGTGGCACGTCCGGCGGCGCTGAGTTGGCGTTCAGCGAACAGGCTGATTTTGACCGCGCCAAATCCGCGCTGGATGCGGGTGACAATGCCGCTGCGGCGCAGGCGTTCAGTCAGTTCGTCACAAGCTATCCGACCGGGCCGCTGACCGCCGAAGCACAGTTCTTCCGCGGCCAGGCGCTGGCCCGCGACGGCCAGCACGCCGCTGCGGCCCGCGCATATCTCGAATCGTTTTCCGGCACCCCCGAAGGCCCGCGGGCGCCCGAAGCGCTGGTGGGGCTGGGCACGGCGCTCGGCTCTCTGGGGCAAAACGATGAGGCATGTCTGACGCTGTCGGAAGTGGCGATCCGCTTCCCGAACTCGCCCGCCATCTCGCAGGCCAATGCGGCGCGGGCAGGTCTTGGCTGCGCAGGATAGTACCATCGGGGGACGCCTCTGGACGTCCCTCGAGACCCTTCTCGGCCCCCGTCGCTCTCGTTTCGAGTCTGGCCCGCTTGGCGTTGCCATTTCGGGTGGCGGCGATTCGACGGCGCTTTTGCTGGCGACGCTCGACTGGGCGAAAGAAGACGGAATCGACGTTCGAGCCGTGACAGTGGATCACGGCTTGCGCGACGGCTCCGCAGCCGAAGCGAACCATGTCGCCACCCTTTGCGCCGGTCTGGGTTGCCCGCATGATACACTGACCCTGACCGATCTGGTCCCCGGCCCGAACCTTCAGGCGCGCGCCCGCGATGCCAGGTACGAGGCGATGAAGGACTGGGCCGGGACCGTGGGGTGCAACGCCGTTCTGCTGGGTCACACCGCCGATGACGTTGCCGAAACGCTGGTGTTGCGGTTGCGGCGCGGGGCGGGCATCGACGGTTTGGCCCGGATGGCGGCGTGGCGGCTGGCGGCGCACACGTCGCTGCACTGGGGTCGCCCGTTTCTGGATATCCGCCGCGCCGAATTGCGCGACTATCTCGGTGCAAAGGGGATCACACCTATCGAAGATCCAAGCAACGAAGACCCGTCTTTCGATCGCATCGCGGTCCGCCATGCGATGGCGAGCCTCGGCCTTGATGTCGCAACGCTGTGTTGGTCGGCGACGGCGCTAGGCGAAGCGCGGGATACCCTGGACCATCGGATGCGCATGCTGGCCCGCGAGCTTATCCGCGAGGATCGTGGCGACCTGATCTTCGCCCTTGCGCCTTTCTCCGACCTGTTCGCGTCGGAACCTGAACACGCCAGACGCTTGCTGGTCGCCGCACTGGCATGGGTGGGCGGCAAGTCGGATGCACCCCGCCGGGCCGAACAGCGTCGTTTGCGTGAAAATATTCTGAACCGTCAGGCCTGCACACTGGCCGGATGCCGGATAGAGCCGAACCTGCCCGATATGCGGATCGGACGTGAACTTTCCGCCGTCGCCGGTCCGTCCCAGACCGACGCGGTATGGGACGGGCGCTGGATACTGGACGGCCCGCATGCGCCCGAGCTTACCGTCGGCGCGCTCGGCGACGACATCAATTCCATCGACTGGAGAGCGACCGGCCTGCCCCGAAAAACCGTCATGGCCTCGCCTGCGGTGCGGCGCGGAGACAGCCTGATCGCCGCGCCGATCGCCGGGTGGTCGGAAGGTTGGGACGCATTTCCCCGCGTCGCATTCGCACAGGCGCTGATAAGACGTTGAACCTGCGGCCCGAACGACTATCTTTCAGTGCAAACCAAACGCGTGGTCTAGGGCCGCGAGATTCGGAGATTTTTCTTGGGTAATGCGCGCAATATCGCCTTCTGGGTCGTTCTTTTCGTCCTTGTGATGGCCCTCTTCCAACTGTTTTCAGGTGGTAATTCGACGGTCGCCGGCCGCGACGTCCCGTACTCCGACTTCATCAACCAGGTCGAGAACGGGTCGGTTTCCACTGTGACTCTGGACGGCGAGCGGATCGTCTTCCGCGGCGCATCGGGTACCGACCAGATGACGATCAAGCCTGCCGACGTGGACGTAACCGATACGCTTCTGAAGAATAACGTGCGGATCGTCGCCGAAAGTCAGCAACAGTCTGGGTTCCTGTCGGCGCTGGGTCTGTGGCTGCCGTTCCTCGTGCTGATCGGGATCTGGATCTTCTTCATGAATCGCATGCAGGGCGGCGGCAAAGGCGGCGCCATGGGCTTCGGCAAGTCGAAGGCAAAACTGCTGACCGAGAAATCGGGCCGGGTGACGTTTGACGACGTGGCTGGCATCGATGAGGCCAAGGAAGACTTGGAAGAAATCGTCGAATTCCTGCGTAATCCGCAAAAGTTCAGTCGACTGGGTGGTAAAATTCCCAAGGGCGCTCTTTTGGTTGGCCCTCCCGGTACGGGCAAAACGCTTCTGGCGCGCGCCGTGGCGGGCGAAGCCGGGGTGCCGTTCTTTACCATTTCCGGCTCTGACTTCGTCGAGATGTTCGTGGGTGTCGGGGCCAGCCGTGTCCGCGATATGTTCGAACAGGCCAAGAAGAACGCGCCCTGTATCGTCTTCATCGACGAAATCGACGCCGTCGGCCGTTCACGCGGCGTCGGCTATGGCGGTGGCAACGACGAGCGTGAGCAGACGCTGAACCAGCTTCTGGTCGAAATGGACGGGTTCGAGGCGAACGAGGGCATTATCATCGTCGCCGCCACCAACCGGCCCGACGTTCTGGACCCGGCATTGCTGCGCCCCGGTCGCTTCGACCGTCAGGTGCAGGTGCCGAATCCCGACATCAAGGGTCGTGAAAAGATCCTCAACGTTCATGCCCGCAAGGTGCCGCTGGGTGCTGACGTCGACCTGCGGATCATTGCGCGCGGCACGCCTGGTTTCTCGGGGGCCGACCTTGCCAACCTCGTGAACGAATCCGCGCTGAGCGCTGCTCGCATTGGCCGCCGTGTCGTGACGATGGAGGACTTCGAGCAAGCCAAGGACAAGGTGATGATGGGGGCCGAGCGTCGGTCGATGGTCATGACCGAAGACGAAAAGAAACTGACCGCCTATCACGAAGCCGGTCACGCTATCGTCGGCCTGAACGTGCCGCAGCATGATCCTATCCACAAGGCAACGATCATCCCGCGCGGTCGTGCATTGGGTCTGGTGTTGTCGCTGCCCGAACGCGACCGGATCTCGGCCAGCTATCAGTGGTTCACCTCGCGCATTGCAATGGCGATGGGTGGCCGCGTCGCCGAGGAGCTGATCTTCGGCAAGGAGCATGTCACCAGCGGGGCCAGTCAGGACATCAAACAGGCCACGCAAATGGCGCGCGCCATGGTCACGCAATATGGCTATGCCCACGAGGAATTGGGGTTCGTCGATTATGCAAACGAACAGCAAAGTTTCCTGGGACCCTATGGCGGCGGTACGAACCATTCGTCCGAAACGCAAAAGCTGATCGACGACAAGGTCAAGGAAATCATCAACGACGGGTATGAGACCGCCAAGCGTATCCTGACCGAAAAGGCCGATGCGCTGGAAAACCTGGCGCAGGGTCTTCTGGAATATGAGACGCTGACCGGACCCGAGATCATGAAGGTGATCAACGGTGAGGTGCTCACGCGCGGGGATGACGACGATCACACGGATATTTCGGGCGGCAGCAGCCTGACGGCGGTTCCGAAAACCAAGCCGAAATCCAAGGGTCCGGATATCGCGCCCGAACCCGAACCAAGCGCCTGAGGTTTTCTCAACGGCCCCGGCATCGTGTCATGGCGCGTGCCGGGGTTTCCATTCCGTGACGGGTAGGATGCGTATGCCGTGCTGGCTTGCTGAAAACATCGGTTGCCTGTGCCTGATCAGAGGCTGGCAATGCGCAAAGGAAAAGGCCTGACGCAGCGCATCAGGCCTTTGAAATCAATCTGTTCGTATTTATCAGGCCAGAGCCAGGCTTGTCGCGAGAGCAAGGGCCAGACCGGTGACGAAACCGGCGTGAATGAAGAGGCTTGTGGCGGTCATGGTAAGCTCCTGAGTTGGGTAGTTCGGCGATACTCTGCCGATGATGTTCATCGTTCTTGCAGGTAGAACAATTAACAACTCGTTTCGGTTCCTTGATTCGGCACGATCATTTTTCCAGCTCTGGCCGATGCTTCCGTTTCCCAGCCGTTGCCATAGTTTCCAATCCGATCCGTCAGGCCCTTGCGGCGACGTGGGAACGTGTCGGAATGTCGGTTTTCGCAACACCCTTCCCCTGTCGCTCCGCATAGGGCTTGTGCCAAGTCTGAAGCCCGCGCGACGAAAAGGATGCCGCCATGACCGTGAAGACAGATATCGAGATTGCCCGTGCGGCGAATAAGCGTCCTATCCTGGAGATCGGAGAGAAGCTGGGCATCGGGGCGGATGATCTGCTGCCGTATGGGCATGACAAGGCCAAGGTCAGTCAGGCGTTCATCGACAGCACCAAGTCGCGTAAGAACGGCAAACTTATCCTTGTGACCGCGATCAACCCGACACCCGCGGGTGAAGGCAAGACGACGACGACGGTGGGTCTGGGCGACGGTCTGAACGCGATCGGCAAGAAGGCGATGATCTGCATCCGCGAAGCCTCGCTCGGGCCCAATTTCGGGATGAAGGGCGGCGCTGCGGGCGGCGGTTACGCGCAGATCGTTCCTATGGAGGAGATGAACCTCCACTTCACCGGCGATTTCCATGCCATCACCAGTGCGCATTCCCTGCTGTCGGCGATGATCGACAATCACATCTACTGGGGCAACACGCTGGAGATCGACATCCGACGCGTCGTCTGGCGGCGCGTCGTCGATATGAACGACCGGGCCCTGCGCCAGATCACCGCCAGCCTGGGCGGGGTCAGCAACGGTTTTCCCAGTGAGGCGGGGTTCGATATCACCGTTGCATCCGAAGTCATGGCCTGCCTGTGTCTGGCCAGTGACCTGAAGGATCTGGAGAAACGTTTGGGTGATATGATCGTGGCTTATACCCGCGATCACAAACCGATCTATGCCCGCGACATCAAGGCCGATGGTGCGATGACGGTGCTGTTGAAGGACGCGATGCAACCCAATTTGGTGCAGACGCTGGAGAACAACCCCGCCTTCGTGCATGGCGGGCCGTTCGCCAACATCGCGCATGGTTGCAACTCGGTCATCGCTACGACGACGGCGCTGAAACTGGCGGATTACGTGGTGACCGAAGCGGGCTTCGGGGCTGATCTGGGGGCCGAGAAGTTCATGAACATCAAGTGCCGCAAGGCCGGGATCGCGCCAGATTGCGTGGTGCTGGTGGCGACGGTGCGGGCGATGAAGATGAACGGCGGCATCGCCAAAGCCGATCTGGCCGCTGAAAATGTAGACGCGGTGAAGGCGGGCTGCGCCAATCTGGGCCGCCACATCGGCAATGTGAAATCCTTCGGCGTGCCGGTCGTGGTCGCGATCAACCACTTCACCGGCGACTCGGATGCCGAGGTGCAGGCGGTCAGTGACTACGTCGCCAGCCAGGGATCCGAGGCCATCGTCTCGAAGCATTGGGCCGACGGCTCCAAGGGGTCCGAGGCGTTGGCCAGGCGCGTGGCGGAAATCGCCGATGCGGGGGTGGCGAACTTCGCGCCGCTCTACCCCGACGAGATGCCGCTGTTCCAGAAGATGGAGACCATCGCCAAACGAATCTATCACGCCGACGAGGTGCTGGCCGACAAGAAGATCCGCGATCAGCTAAAGGCCTGGGAAGAACAGGGCTATGGCCATCTGCCGGTCTGCATGGCCAAGACGCAGTATTCCTTCTCGACCGATCCGAATTTGCGTGGCGCGCCGACGGGGCATTCGGTGCCGGTTCGCGAAGTCAGGCTGTCGGCGGGGGCAGGCTTCGTGGTCGCGGTCTGCGGCGATATCATGACGATGCCCGGCCTGCCGCGCGTGCCCTCGGCCGAGAACATCCGCTTGAACGACGCGGGCGAGGTCGAGGGGCTGTTTTGAAGGTGCGAAACCCGAAACGCCGCCGTTCACCTTTGTGAATCAATCGTTCACATTCGGGACCAGCGGTCGCAGCAATGCTCCGCGACCGGCGAAGAATCGCCACGGGTGATCCACGGGTGACCTGCGGGTGATCCGGGTCGGACAAGAAAGCAGATGAGGAGAAACGGATGACCGCAACGATCATCGACGGAAAGGCCTTCGCGGCCCGCATCCGCGAACAGGTCGCCACCGAGGTCGCGCGGGTAAAGGCCGCAGGCGTGACACCCGGTCTGGCCGTCGTTCTGGTCGGCGAGGATCCCGCCAGTGCCGTCTATGTCCGCAACAAGGGCAAGCAGACCGTCGAGGTTGGAATGGAGAGCTTCGAGCACAGGCTGCCTGCCGACACCTCCGAAGCCGACCTGCTGGCCCTGATCGCGCAGCTGAACGCCGACCCGGCGGTCCACGGCATCCTGTGCCAGTTGCCGCTGCCCGATCATATCGATGCCGACAAGGTGCTGGCCGCGATCGACCCGGCCAAGGACGTCGATGGCTTCCACATCTCGAACGTCGGCCTTTTGGCGACGGGGCAGAAGGCGATGGTGCCCTGTACGCCGCTGGGGTGCCTGATGATGCTGCGGGATCATCATGGCTCGCTGTCAGGCATGGATGCGGTCGTGCTGGGCCGGTCGAACATCGTCGGCAAGCCGATGGCGCAGCTTCTGCTGGGCGACAGCTGCACCGTGACCATCGCGCATTCGCGCACCAGAGATCTGGCCGATGTCGTGCGCCGCGCCGATATCGTGGTCGCCGCCGTGGGCCGCCCGCAGATGGTGCCCGGCGACTGGATCAAACCGGGCGCCACGGTCATCGATGTCGGCATCAACCGCATCGATGCCGGGATCAAGGATGACGGGACACCGAGGACACGGCTGGTGGGCGACGTCGACTTCGACAGTTGCGCTGCCGTGGCGGGGGCGATCACCCCGGTCCCCGGCGGTGTCGGCCCCATGACCATTGCCTGCCTGCTGGCCAATACGCTGACCGCCTGCTGCCGCGCACATGGTCTGGACGAGCCGGAGGGCCTGACCGCCTAGACGTCGAGAAAGGCGCGCACCGCCGCCTCGAATTCGCGCGGTTTCTCGGCGTGCAACCAATGGTGGGCGTCGGGAATTCTGGCGAAGCGTGCCTGCGGAAACAATGCCTTGATCGTGGCCCGGTGTTCGGGGCGGACGTAGTCGCTTTCCGCGCCTGACAGGAAGAACGCGGGCCCGTCGAACGTGCCCGAGAGATCGGGAAAGCCGAGGATCTTCGGCATCTCGGCCTCCAGTGTGTCGAGGTTCAGGGTCCAGCGCTTGTCGGCGGTGTCCAGCGATTGCAGCAGGAAGGACCGCGTGCCGTCGTCGGGCACCTGCATGAGTTGTGCGGCGGCATCCGACCGACGGGTGACGCCAGACAGATCGACGGCGCGCATGGCCGCGATCAGATGCGCCTGTGTGTGGTCGTACGCAACGGGAGCGATGTCGGCCACGATCAGGCGGCGAAGGCGCGTCGGGTCGGTCAGTGCCAGAACCATCGCCGCCTTACCGCCCATCGAATGGCCCAGAACGTCGTGCGGCGTATCGCCGATGACCTGCGCCAGATCGGCGGCGAGATCGGCATAGGAATGGGTGTCGTGCCACGCGCTGTCGCCGTGATTTCGCATGTCGACGGCGAGGACCTGACGATCCGTGGACAGGCGCTTGGTGATAACGCCCCAGTTGCGCGCCGACCCGAACAGGCCATGCGCGATCAGAAGCGGGGGGCGGTCGGTGGGCAAGCCGTGGCGGATCGTGTTCAACATGGAAACCGCAGTATCCGTCCGCCGCTCCGATTGCCAGATGCGGCGGGTGAAGCCCTGATCGGAAGAGACGACGCAGGGCTGACGCTTGCCCAGCACCACCCCGCCATGCGACGACGCAATGAGACCCCCATCTGAAAGCACTTCCATGTCCGACGACATGCCCCCGACCGACGATCTGACGCTGGCGGCACTGGGCTGGCAGGCGTTCTTTGCCGATCAGGTGTCGGATGCCGATCTGGAGGCCACGCCCCCGGTCCGCGTCACCGAAGTCCATCGCAGCGGGTTGCGTGCGCTTGGGGCCGGGTTGGACCGGCGTATTCCGCCGGGCGTGGCGGCGACCGTGGGCGACTGGATGCTGCTGGACCGAGATCGCCCCGTCGACAGCCGCGTGCTGGACCGGCACAGCCTGATCAAGCGCCGCGCGCCCGGCAAGGGGCACGAGGTACAGTTGATCGCGGCGAACATCGACACGGTGTTCATCGTCACCTCCTGCACGCGCGAATTCAACGTGGCCCGGCTGGAACGCTATGTCGCCCTGACCCTTGAGGCGGGGGCCGTGCCGGTGATCGTGATGACCAAGCCCGATCTGTGCGACGACGCGCAGGCCATGGCCGACAGGGCGCGGACGATTTCGGACCGGGTAGAGGTCGTGGTTCTGGACGCGCGGGGCGACGCACCCCGTCGCGATCTGGCGCGTTGGTGCGGGCCGGGGCAGACGGTGGCGTTTCTGGGGTCGTCGGGCGTGGGGAAATCGACGCTGGTGAATGCGCTGTCCGACGGGCCGGAGATCGCCACCCAACCCGCGCGTGAAGCGGACGACCGGGGGCGTCACACGACGACGCACCGGCAGATGCACCTGCTGGGCAACGGTTGCGTCGTCCTGGACACGCCGGGCATGCGCGAGTTGCAGCTGACCGATACCGCCGATGGTCTGGCCACGCTGTTCGCCGATCTGGAAATGCTGGCCGGGCAGTGCAAATTCCGCGACTGCGCCCACGAAAGAGAGCCGGGCTGCGCCATCATGGCCGCACTGGACGCAGGCGATATCGACGCGAACCGGGTCGAGCGATGGAAGGTTCTGGTGGCGGAAGACACGTTCAACACCGAAAGCCTGTCGGGCCGTCGCTGGGACGAAAAGGAACGTGCCGAGGGCATTCGCGACCGGCGCGCCCGTCTGGGCAAGGGCGGCTGATCCGCCCCTTCCTCTTGGCATGAAATATCCCAGGGAGCGCGAGGGAAGATCCCTCGCCCCCCTTCCCGTCTAATGCGCCGGTTGAATGAACGTCCCGTTGCGCAGGTCCTTCATCGCCTGCTGCAATTCATCCTGAGTGTTCATCACGATGGGACCGTGCCAGGCCACCGGCTCTCTGATCGGCGCGCCCGAGACCAGCAGGAAACGCACGCCGTCTTCGCCCGCCTGCACCGTGATCTCATCGCCGGAGCCGAAGCGGACCAGCGTGCGATTGCCCGACAGGTCGCGGATATTGACCTCCTGACCCTGCCAGTCCTTCTCCACCAGAATCCCCTGCGGCGCGCTGGCATCCGAAAACGCGCCCGAGCCGGCGAAGACATAGGCGAAGGTCTGACGATAGGTGTCGACCTTGAAGGTCTTCTTCACGCCCGGCGGGACCGAAATATCGAGGTATTGCGGATCGGCGGCGATACCGTCGACCGGTCCCTTTGTGCCCCAGATTTCGCCCATGACGACCTTGATGCGGGTGCCGTCATCGTCTGTCACCTCGGGAATGTCCGATCCGGCGATGTCCTGATAGCGCGGGGCCGTCATCTTGAGCGCGCCGGGCAGGTTTGCCCAAAGCTGGAAGCCGTGCATCTGTCCCTTGGCGTTCCCGCGCGGCATTTCCTGATGCAGGATACCGGACCCGGCTGTCATCCACTGGACCGAACCAGCGCCCAAAGTGCCCGAATTGCCCAGCGAGTCGCCGTGATCGACCTCGCCTTCCAGAACATAGGTGATCGTCTCGATTCCCCGGTGCGGATGCCACGGGAAACCGGCGGAATACATATCGGGGTGATCGCCACGGAAGTCGTCGAACAACAGGAACGGATCCTGCTCGGACGGGTCGCCGAAGCCGAAGGCACGGTGAAGGTGGACGCCGGCGCCTTCCAGCGTCGGGCGGGCGGTGCGGGTTTCGAGAACGGGACGCAGAGACATGGCCTGTCCTTTCCTGTTTGGAGTTGACGTAAAGATAGGCGGCGGCGGGCCGTGCCGCAACGCGCGGGTGCGAACCGTGATTGTGCAGCGCCGCGCGGAGCGATAGGCCGGGGCCATGTCCGATCCGATGCACATCCTCCGTCCCTCAGCCCCGCGCCGCATGATGGGCCTGGTGATCCAGTTGCTGCTGGGCGGCTTGTTATTGTGGCTGGCCGTGGTGAACCCGCCGTCGAACCCGCTGTGGAAGATATTCCTCGTGCTGATAGGGATCGGTGCACTGGTGCTGGCGCAGAAGGGCTGGCGCGGATCGGCGCAGGGCATCGTGCTGCGCGAGGATGGCCTGTGGTCCGAGGACGGCACCCCGATCGCACCGCTGGATCAGATCGCATCGGTTGATCGCACGCTGTTCAGCCTGAAGCCGTCGAACGGGTTCCTGATCCGCCTGAAATCGCCGCTGGGCCGGGCCTGGGTGCCGGGCATGTGGTGGCGTGTCGGGCGTCGCGTGGGCATCGGCGGGGTTACGGGGGGCGCGAATACCAAGATCGTGGCCGATGCCCTGTCGTTTCTGGTGGCGGACCGCGACGCGCGGAACGGCTAGCCCGCCGCGACGCCCGCCTCGGCGAATGTGGCCATCCCGGAATGGCAGGCCAGCGCGCCTTTCAGAACCTGAATGGCGAGCGCCGCGCCCGAGCCTTCGCCCAACCGCAGGCCCAGCGAAAGCAGCGGCTGCTTGCCCAGGGCCTCCAGCATGCGGGCGTGCGCACCTTCGGCGGACAGGTGGCCCGCGACGCAATGATCCAATGCGCCCGCCTCTTCGGCCTGCAGGCACAGGGCCGCGGCGCAGCAGATGAACCCGTCGAGAATGACCGGAATGCGCAGCGCCCGTGCGCCCGCGATGGCACCTGCCATGGCTGCGACTTCCCGACCGCCCAGAGCAGCCAGAACCTCCAGCCCCGAACGCTTCGGGTTGGCGGCCAGGCCTGCGGCAATGACCGCCTGCTTGCGGGCCAGCCCGGCATCGTCGACGCCGGTGCCGCGTCCGGTCCAGTCGTCGCCGCCCAGAAGCGCGGTCACGATGGCTGCGGCGGAGGTGGTATTGCCGATGCCCATTTCGCCTGTCACCAGAAGGTCGGCGTTCCGATCGACGGCGTTCCAGCCGGTGGTGAATGCGGCGCAGACCTCGGCCCCGGTCATGGCGGGGCCTTGGGTGAAATCGGCAGTGGGCGTATCCAGGTCGAGTGCGTGAACCTGCATCTGCGCACCCGCGAAATCCGACAACTGATTGATGGCGGCCCCGCCCGCGCGAAAGTTGGCGACCATCTGCATCGTAACTTCGGGTGGAAAGGCGCTGACACCCCGCGCCGCGACACCATGGTTGCCCGCGAAAACCAGAACCTGCGGCGCGGCGATCCGGGGGCGCGCGTCGCCGACCCATCCGGCATACCAGATTGCCAGATCCTCCAACCGGCCCAATGCGCCCGGTGGCTTGGTCAACTGGCCGTTGCGATCCTTGGCCCCGGCGCGGGCGGCGGTATCGGCGGCGGGGGCGGCGGCCAGGGCGGCACGAATGGCGGTCAGGCTGGTCAGGTCGGTCATTTGAGCCTCGGGTTGATCTTTACGGTGTTGACCACGAGCGATATGCGAGCGTTACGCCCTTCGCCAGTGCAGGAAAGACATGCCCCTTCGATCCGACGTCACTTCCGCGCTGATGCTGATGACCCGCCTGCCGGTCACCACCGCCCTGCGCGCGCCTCCGACGCCACGGGCCGCCGATGCCGCCTGGGCCTGGCCGCTGGCCGGATTGCTGGTCGCGATGATCGCGGTCGGGGCCGGATGGGGGGTCTGGTTTCTGGGGGCGACGCCCGCTGTCGCGGCAGCCGTGACGCTGACGCTTCAGATCGTGCTGACGGGCGCGTTGCACGAGGACGGACTGGCCGACATGGCCGACGGCATCTGGGGCGGTTCCACCCCCGAACGACGGCTTGAGATCATGCGCGACAGCCGGATCGGCACCTATGGGATGGTCGCACTGGTGCTGACGCTGACGATCCGATGGTCGCTGATCGCAACGGCAATGGTGCAGATGCAGGTGCTGCCGGTCCTGATCGCCGCCGTTGTCAGCCGTGCACCGATGGCCGTCGCGATGCGCTGGCTGCCGCCCGCGCGGACCGACGGATTGTCGCATGGCATGGGACGGCCGCCTGCGATCGTGGCGCAGGTCTGTCTGGGGCTGGCGGTTCTGGCGCTGATCCCGGTGGAGGGGCATGGGCTGGTGGCGGGGCTTCTGGTGCTGGGCGTCCTGGCCGGTATCGGGACATTGGCGCGCAGCAGGATCGGGGGACAGACGGGGGATGTGCTGGGGGCAATTCAGCAGCTTTCGGAAATTGCCGTTCTTGCCGTCCTTACATCAGTGTAGGATCGCGCAATGAGCCTTTGGTCCCGTATTCTGGACGTTCTGGCCAGCCTGGCACCGGGCGAGGCGTTGTCCGGGCTGTTCGACCGGCTGCGAACGCCGCCCGACCGTTCGGTCGCCTTTACCATCGCCGTCATCGCGCTGAGCGCCAAGATGGCCAAGGCGGACGGTCTGGTGACCCGCGACGAGGTTTCCGCCTTCCGCGAAGTTTTCACCATCGCACCGTCCGAGATCGACAAAGCCGCGCGCGTCTTCGACATGGCGCGCACCGACGTCGCGGGTTTCGAGGAATACGCCCGCCGCATCCAGAAGATGTTCGCGGACGACACGGACACCCTGCGCGACCTGATGGAAGGCCTGTTCCACATCGCGATGGCCGACGGCACCTATCACCCCGCCGAGGACGATTTCCTGACCCGCGTGGCGCAGATCTTCCGCCTTTCGGAACGCGAGTTCCGGTCGCTGCGCACCCGCTTCGTGCCGGGGGTCGAGCCGGATTGCCACGAGGTGCTGGGTGTGGCGCCGGATGCACCGATGGAAGAGATCCGCGCCGCCTGGCGCGCTGCCGTCCGCGAGACGCACCCGGACCGCCTGATGGCGCGCGGCCTGCCGGAAGAGGCGGTAAAACTGGCGGAAAAGCGTCTGATCGCGATCAACCGGGCGTGGGAAAAGATACAGGCCGACGAGGCGTGAGCTTTCGCTTCGCCACATGGAACGTGGAATGGTTCAACCGGCTGTTTTTGGACGATGGCGCGATGGACGCGACCGAGGAGCTGTCGGCACGCTATGAGGTGACGAAGGCGCGGCAGTTGCAGGCTATCGCGGCGGTCATGCGTGCCGTAGACGCCGATGCCCTGCTGATCATCGAGGCACCGGACGACAATCGCCGCCGGTCATCGGTGGTGGCGTTACAGGGCTTCGCCGACGCCGTCGGTCTGCGGACGACGAAAGCGATGCTGGGGTTCGCGAACGACACGCGGCAGGAAATCGCGCTGCTGTATGATCCGACGCGCGTTACACCCCGCCATGCGCCCGGCGATAGCGAAAATGCGCCGCGCTTCGATCGCGTTTTCGGCATGGATCTGGACATAGACCTGAAAGCCGAGCGGCTGATCTGGTCGAAACCTCCGCTGGAACTCGATCTGGAGACGCCGGTCGGGCCGCTGCACCTGATCGGGGTTCATGCCAAGTCGAAAGCCGCGCATGGGGCGGTCGATGCGCAGGACGAACTGCGGCTGAATATCCTGAACCGGCGCAAGCAACTGGCGCAGTGCATCTGGCTGCGCCGCCGTGTCGATGAACGCCTGGCCGAAGGACGCGACATGATCGTCGCGGGTGATTTCAACGATGGACCGGGACTGGATGCCTTTGAGACGCTGTTCGGACGGTCGGGGGTGGAGGTTGTGCTGGGCGAAGGGCCGGATGCGCTGCACGACCCGAATGCCAAACCGGTGCGCATCGGGGCCGCCCTGCCCGCGACGGCGCGGTTCTGGGACAATGACAACCGCAGATATCTGAATGCGCTTCTGGACTTTGCTATGGTCAGTCGTAGGTTACGAAGTCGGTGTCGTTGGCGCATTCTGCATCCGTTCGACGATGTCGATGCCTCCAGGGACCCGGATCTGCGGCAGGCCCTTCTGGACGCCTCGGACCATTTCCCGGTGATCCTTGACGTTACCGCTTCTTCGACCCACCTTTGAATACATGAAACCGCTGTTGATCGCTCTTATGCTGACCGCCCCGGCCTTGCCGCTCGCCGCGCAGGAAGATGATCGCCCGGTGACCGAGCGGGGCCTCCGGCTGTTTCTCGACGGATTGATCGAGGACATGGAGCCGGCCCTGCGCGATCTGGAGGGGCTGGCACAGGATGCCACGCCCTTCATGGAGGAAATGCAGCGCAGCCTGAGTGACATCATAGATGATTTCGACGTCTACGATGTGCCCGAGGTGCTTCCGAACGGCGATATACTCATCCGCCGGAAAACCCCGCTGACCCCCGACCTGCCTGGCCCCGACCTTCGCGACCCTGACATGCCGGAGATCGAGCCGAATGCCGACGGGTCGTTCGACCTTTAACGCTGCCGCTCGCGCCCTGCGATGCCGCCGAGTGCCTGCTGCACCGCGCCCGCGCAGAGCAGATAGAGCGTACAGACAGCGAAGACCCAGCCCAGGACCGGACCCAGCCCGAATTCCCCCCAGGCGGCCGTCAGCGCCAGGATCATCCAGACCGTCGTGACCGACAGCGTGACGGGGCGCCATTGCCGCGTCCGGGTCGGATGCACGAAGCGGATCGGAAGAAACATCGCGACCGACAGCAGGATCGCCGCGATCAGCGTCATCCAGGGATTGGGTTGCAAAATGAAAACCGTCAGGGCGACCATGTTCCAGCAGCCGGGAAACCCCTCGAAGCTGGCATCGGCGGTTTTCATCCGCGTGTCGCAGAAATACAGCGCCGAAGCGAAGGGCACCACGATCAGGATGCCCCAACCCGCCCAGCCCGGCACCAGACCGGACGCATAGAGCGCGTAGACCGGGATGAATACATAGGTCAGGTAGTCGATGATCAGATCGAGCAGAACACCATCGAAACGCGCCGCATGAAGGGTTACATCCCAGCGCCGGGCCAGCGGGCCGTCGACGCCATCCACGATCAGTGCCATCAGAAGCCAAAGGAACATCCCCGACCACGCGCCTTCGACCGCCGCCAGCAGGGACAGCATCGCGAAGACCGCGCCGGTGGCGGTCAGCAGATGCACGGAAAGGGCTCGGGTGCGGGGCCACATCCGTCACATCTGCCCGTCAGACCGGCCGATGTCGAGAGAGCACACGGGATATCCCGGTCGCAGGATGCCCGATGTCTGACGCAGGCCTGTGACCGGATCAGTTTGCCGTCAGGCGAACCTCTTCCAGCGGATACCCCATGCTGTCCTGCGTATCGAAACCGATATGACAGTCGCTGCAGAAGCTCTGGCTGATCTTCATGTCCTTGCCGTTGGGCTGAACGGCCGAGTAAAGCCAGTTGTCATTATCCGGCGCATTGTCGACCTTGGTCATGATGAACAGCGGCCCGACGCGGCCCGTCCCGTCGCGAACAGCGATGGATTCCTTGGCAAGAACCGACCCTACCGGCATTTCGAAGTCGCCCTCTTCGAACTTCAGATACTGCTCGGCCGCGATATCGTTGGCGAAGGTCAGAAGGAAGCGGTCGCCATGGGGGCCGGGGACGGCGGCGCGGGTCGCGGTGGGCATCCAGTCGCGATAGATGGCAGCGATTTCGTTGCCTTCGGAGGTATAGCCTTCGACCATGCGATCGGACATGCAGTTGTAGAATGCATCGACACCGGCGGCATCCAGATCGTAATAATCGCCTTCGACGGCGCAGACCTCCTGCGCGGCGAGGGGCGCGGCGAGCGTCAGACCTCCGGCTAATGCGGCAGCGGTGGCCATGGTTGTGCGTTTCATGATTCTCTCCGATTGATTGCCGGTCATTGAACCACTCCGCCCGATCACGTTCATCCAACGATGGCGTGAGGGGGGCGCGTTGACAGGCCTCCGGATTTGCGCCACGCCCAAATCTCCGAAACCCTGACCCAAGGAAATGGTATGATCCCCGCCGTTCTGCCCACCTACAACCGCGCGCCGCTGAGCTTCGTCTCGGGCGAAGGCTCCTGGCTGGTGGAAGCGGACGGGCGACGTTTTCTGGACCTGGGCGCAGGCATCGCGGTGAACGTGCTGGGCCACGCCAATCCGGCGCTTGTCTCGGCGCTGACGACGCAGGCCGGGGCGTTATGGCACACCAGCAACCTGTATCAGATCCCGCAACAGCAGGCGCTGGCTGAAAAACTGGTCGAGCATACCTTCGCGGACACCTGTTTCTTTACCAACTCCGGCACCGAAGCCTGCGAACTGGCGGTCAAGATGGCGCGCAAGTACTGGACCGAAAAGGGCCAGCCCGAACGGCATGTGATCCTGGCCTTCACCGGCAGCTTTCATGGCCGGTCCGCCGCAGGTATCGCCGCCGCCGGGTCCGAGAAGATGACCAGGGGTTTCGGCCCCCTGCTGCCGGGTTTTCGTCACCTGCCGTTCGGCGATCACGATGCGTTGACCGAGGCGATGAAATCCCCCGACGTCGCCGCCGTGATCCTGGAGCCGGTGCAGGGCGAAGGCGGCATCGTGCCCGTGCCTGACCAATGTCTGAAGGGATTGCGCGACCTGTGTGACCAGACCGGAGCGCTGTTGATCTTCGACGAGGTGCAATGCGGCATGGGCCGGACCGGCAAGCTGTTCGCGCATGAATGGGCCGGTGTGTCGCCCGACATCATGATGGTCGCCAAGGGCATCGGCGGGGGCTTCCCGTTGGGCGCGCTTCTGGCAACCGAGGATGCGGCCATCGGCATGACGGCAGGCACGCATGGCAGCACCTATGGCGGCAACCCGCTGGCCTGCGCCGTGGGCAATGCCGTCATGGATATTGTCGCGACGGATGACTTTCTGGCCGAGGTGAACCGCAAGGCCGCGTTGTTCCGGCAGGGACTGGAGGGCCTCGTGGCGTCGCACCCGGATGTGTTCGACTTCGTGCGCGGATCGGGCCTGATGCTGGGCCTGAAGTGCAAAATGCCGAACACCGACGTGCTGGCCGCGGCCTACGGGCAGGAGCTTTGCGTCATACCCGCCGCCGACAACGTCCTGCGCCTTCTGCCCCCGCTGAATATCACCGACGACGATATCCGCGAGGCGTTGATCCGACTGGACCGCACCGCCGCGGCCCTCGTCCCAGCCTGAATTCAAGCTTTCCCGAAATATCCTCGGAGGTTGAGGCCAGACGGCTCCCACCCTCTCCGCAAGGAGCGATATATGAACAATTTTCTTGATATTCACAGAACCGATCCGGCGCAGCTACGCGCGATCCTCGATACGGCGATGGCCATGAAGACGGGGCGCGGCGACCGCCCCAAGGGCACGCCCGACGATGACCTGCCGCTGGCCGGCCGTGTCGTCGCGCTGATCTTCGAGAAGCCCTCGACCCGGACGCGGATCAGTTTCGATGTCGGAACCCGCCAGATGGGCGGCACGACAATGGTTCTGTCTGGCGCGGACATGCAACTGGGACATGGCGAAACCATCGCCGACACCGCCCGCGTTCTGTCGCGTTATGTCGACCTGATCATGATCCGGACTTTCGGCGAGGATATTCTGACCGAAATGGCAGAACATGCCAGCGTGCCGGTCATCAACGGCCTGACCGACAATTCGCATCCCTGCCAGATCATGGCCGACGTCATGACATTCGAGGAACATCGCGGCCCCATCGTGGGCAAGCGTGTGGCGTGGATGGGTGACGGCAATAACGTGGCCCAAAGTTTCCTGCATGCCGCCGCCAGCTTCGGGTTCAACTTCACGTTCTCCGGGCCGCAGCAACTGGACCCGCCCGATGCCGTCGTGGGGGCCGCCCGCAAGGCCGGCTGCGACGTGCGGATCGAACGCGACCCTGCGCGCGCGGTGGCCGATGCCGACCTGATCGTGACCGACACCTGGGTCAGCATGGGTGACGCGGAATCGTCTCGGCAGCGGCGGCACAACCTGTTGCGCCCCTATCAGGTGAACGAGGCCCTGATCGCCGCGGCACCGGAGAATGCGCTGGTCATGCACTGCCTGCCCGCCCACCGCGGCGAAGAGATCACCGATGCCGTGCTGGATGGCCCCCGGTCGGTCGTCTTCGACGAGGCGGAAAACCGGCTGCATGCGCAGAAGGCGATCATGCGCTGGTGTCTGGGTGTCTGACGCCGATGAGATCCTTCGACGAAGGATCGCGCGAACCCGATTGCCGGGGCCTTGATGGTCGCCGCCACCGTTCTGATGCACATGGGCTTTCTGGCCTGGAGAGACGGCCGCCTGCGGTCATTTCGACAGCACCCGGAGCGTTCCCGCCGTCCGTTCCCCGCCGCCCGGCCTGATGGAGATCTTGTCGTCTGAACAGATATCAGGACTTCAGACGATACCCCGTCCGGAACATCCACCACGCGACGCCACAGAGCGCCAGCGTCGTGCCGGAGACGACCGCGAAACCCAGCCAGGGCGAGCTGTCGGATACGCCCAGCACCGAAGACCGCAATCCGTCAATCAGGTAGAAGATCGGGTTCCCATAGCTGAGAGCACGCATCACCGGCGGCAGTCCCTCGATGGAATAGAAGGTGCCTGACAGGAAGCTGAGCGGTGTCACGATGAAGTTGGTGATCGCCGCCATCTGGTCGAATTTGTTGGCGAAGACCCCCGCGATGATGCCGATGGACCCAAGGAAAGCACCACCAAGGCTGACCCAGACCAGCGCCATGACCGGGTTCTGAATACCGAGGCCGATAAACGGGAACAGCAGGACCGTGATCGCCACCGCCACCATCAGCCCGCGCAGGATACCGCCGACCAGATAGCCGACGACCAGTTCGAAGGCCGAGAGGGGCGGCATCAAAGTGTCGACGATATTGCCCTGCACCTTGGAGATGACGATGGAGGACGATACATTTGCAAAGGAATTCTGGATCACGGTCATCATCAGGATGCCGGGTGCCAGAAACTGAACGAAAGGCACACCCATGACGTCACCGCGCCGGGTGCCGATCGCCAGAGAAAAAACCAGCAGAAACAGTGTGGCGGTCGCCAGGGGTGCCAGCAATGTCTGGGTCCAGACGGCGACGAACCGGCGCACTTCGCGAATCGTCAGCGTCCACATCCCCAGCCAGTTGACGTGGCCGAAACGACGCACACCCTGTTGCAGCTCTGTCGTGTCTGACATTTGCGACCCTCTGACCGGGCGTCCGGCTTGTGACGGACGCATGGGATGCTTACAATAGCACTTCCTCCGGGATCGCCACCCCTAGCGGTGTGCGTATCCGAACACAACAAACGGGGGATATGAGCAGTTTTCAAGGAGAGTGGCATGGCCTGGACCGATGACCGCGTCGAGACCCTCAAGCGTATGTGGGGCGAAGGGGCCTCTGCCTCGCAGATCGCCAAGGAACTTGGGGGCGTCACCCGCAATGCGGTGATCGGCAAGGTCCACAGGCTGGGTCTGAGCAACCGCAACGCCGACGAGGCGAAGCCCGCGTCCCAGACGCCCGCCAAACCGGCACCCGCGCCGAAGACCGCGAAACCGGACCCGACGCCTGCCCCCAAGCCCGAGCCTGTGCCCGCCGTCGAAGAAGATGACGACGACGAGCCGCGGACCATGGCAGCCGTGCCGCAGGGCACCAATGTCACGCCCCTGCGCAAACCGTTGATGGCCGGACAGCCGTTGCCGCCGCAACCTTCGGCCAACGAGATTTCGCCCGAAGCCCTGGCCAAGGTGAATGCGGTCGAGAAGACGGCCAAGAAGATTTCGCTGATGGAGTTGACCGAACGGACCTGCAAATGGCCGATCGGCGATCCGGCGACGGAAAAGTTCTGGTTCTGCGGACTGCAGACCCAGGCTGGAAAGCCCTATTGCGAGGCGCATGTCTCTGTCGCGTTTCAGCCGATGTCGTCGCGCCGCGATCGCAAGCGGTAGCATCGGGCGTATCCGTAGTTTCGCGAAGGCCCCTTAGGAATGAGGGGCCTTTTTTCCGTCAGAGCCGCCGTTTTGCAACGCCCCAAGCAAGCAGGGAGAGATACAGAACCGTCGCGGCAACATGGAACAGCCAGAGGCGCGTCAGCATCAGGCCAATGATGATGGCCGCCGCCAGCAGAACATAGACCGCGTTGTCCCGGCTGATCCGCATCGCCTTGAGCGACAGGGTCTTGAAGCGCGCGATCATCATCGCACCGACGGCCAGCATCCAGATCGCCACCAGCAATTGCAGGTCGCGCAGGTCCATGAAATCGGCGAGATAGAGCGTGACCGGAAAGATGCCCAGCATCGCACCCGCCGGTGCCGGAACGCCGGTGAAGGATTGCTTGTCATCGGATGTCTCGTCCTTGGCGGCGACGTTGAAGCGGGCCAGTCGCAGACAACAGCAGATTGCGAAGAACAACGCGGCGAGCCAGCCCATGCCGGCCAGATTTCCCAACCCGAAATGATAGACCAGCAGCGCCGGTGCGACACCGAAACAGACGAAATCCGACAGGGAATCCAACTCTGCCCCGAAAGGCGATGCCGCATTCAGTCGCCGTGCCAGCAGACCGTCCAGACCGTCGATCAGTGCGGCAAGGATCAGCAGCCCGGCCGCGATATCGAAACGGTTGTCGAACGTGAAGCGGATCGACGTCAGACCGACGCTGAGGCCCAGCAAAGTCACGATGTTCGGCACCAGCGAGATCAGCGGCAGGCGCCCTTCGCGCGTTTCCTGCACCGGCGGCATCTACTCGACCCTTGATGTAGCGGGGCGCGCATCGCCCAGAATAGCAAGGATGCTTTCGCCCGATGTCATGACCTGCCCGACGGACACGCGCGGCGCAGTGCCTTCGGGAAGATAGACATCCAGTCGTGATCCAAAGCGGATCAGTCCGAAGCGGTCACCCCGCGCCAAGCGTGCGCCCTGATCGACTTCGCACAGGATACGACGTGCCACGAGTCCGGCGATCTGCACGACACCCAGACGGGTGCCATCGTCCATCGTCAGGACGATGCCGTTGCGCTCGTTCTCCTCGGAGGCCTTATCCAGTTCGGCCGAAAAGAATTTGCCGGGACGATAGGCGACCGCCGTGACCTCGCCCGCGACGGGCGCACGGTTCACGTGGCAGTCGAACACGGACATGAAGACCGACACGCGGGTCAGAGGCTCCGCGCCAAGCCCCAATTCGACCGGGGGAACGGCGGGTCCGATCAGCGACACGACGCCATCGGCGGGTGAGACGATCAATCCGTCATTCATCGGCACGGTGCGGTCGGGATCGCGGAAGAAGTAGTAGCACCAGATCGTCAGCGCCGTGGCGATCACGCCCAGCGGTTCCCACACGAACCAGAGGATCAGAGTCACAGCAATGAAGATCGCGATGAATTTCCGGCCTTCCGGATGGATGGGTTTGACGACCGTTCCGACAAGGCTGACGCTCATGGGGCACTCCTGTTGCTAGGGTGCCAGATAGCGCGGGGGTGTGTCCGGGTCCAGCACGGTGGGGCCATGCGATTTTGCCGGCGTCATCAACGGCCCAGCAAGAGGTCCAGCAATTTTTCCTCGACCCGGTCCTTGAGGGCGTCCTCAAGCGCATCACGATCGGTCAGAACTTCGGGTGCGATCTCCAGTTCATCGGCAATCCGGGTCCGGGCCAGTTCGCCGGCGCGGTCGCGCGCCTCGGTCTGCGCACGCTCCACGTCCAGTTTTTGCCGGGCGATATATTCCAGATCGGGACGAATGC
>Ga0207878_100272_pt1 | contig 27199 bp, 25 predicted proteins | sample LinPmetageLP41_FD_184053 | JGI IMG/M metagenome (GOLD analysis project Ga0207878, IMG submission 184053) | Marine viral communities from the Pacific Ocean - LP-41 (SPAdes) | ecosystem: Environmental > Aquatic > Marine > Oceanic | place: Pacific Ocean | collected 2010-08-27 | reverse complement strand
GGATCGGTCGCATGGCGCGGCACGTCCGTCAGACCCAGCCGGTTCAGCCCCGCCATCGCAAGAAACGTGGCATCCGCCACGCCGTCGCGCAGCTTGGCCATGCGGGTCTGCACGTTGCCGCGAAACTCGACCAGTTTCACGTCGGGCCGCCGCACCGCGATCTGGGCACGACGGCGCAGGCTGGACGATCCGACGACCGCGCCCTGCGGCATATCGGCCAGCGCCACACCGGTCAGGGTGACGAAAGCATCGCGCACGTCCTCGCGCGGCAGATAGGTGTCGATTGTCAGACCGTCCGGTTGCAGCGTCGGCATGTCCTTCATCGAATGAACCGCGATGTCGATTGACCCGTCCAGAAGCGCGTCCTCGATTTCGCGCGTGAACAGCCCCTTGCCGCCGATTTCCGACAGGGGACGGTCCAGCACGCGATCGCCGGTGGTCTTGATGATCTCGATGTGGAATGCCGCCTGCGGCAGGTCGAAGGCCGCCGCCAGCCGGTCGCGCGTCTCGTGCGCCTGCGCCAGCGCAAGGGGCGAGCCGCGCGTGCCGATAGACAGGGGCGCGTCAGAGGTTGGCAAATCGGACATAGGGCACACTTCCCGCTTCGGTTGACACCACCTGCCCGCCACGACAGGTCGTGTCCAGACCAGACCCGCCTCAGACCGCGCCGGAGTGAACATGACCAAAGCCATCCTCAGATCCCTCGCCGGTGAAACGCTGCCGGTGCCGCCCGTCTGGATGATGCGACAGGCCGGACGGTACCTGCCGGAATACAAGGCGACGCGGGCACAGGCCGGGGATTTCCTGTCGCTGTGCTACAACCCCGATCTGGCGACCGAAGTGACGCTGCAGCCGATCCGGCGCTTCGGCTTCGACGCCGCGATCCTGTTTGCGGACATCCTGCTGGTGCCGCAGGCGCTGGGCGCGGACCTGTGGTTCGTCACCGGCGAAGGCCCGCGCCTGTCGACCGTCACAAGGGCCGCTGATCTGGCGAAGCTGAAACCGGTCGCCGCCATCCACGAGACGTTGCACCCCATCTATCAGACGGTCCGCAATCTGGCGGGCGAACTGCCGTCCGAGGTAACGCTGATCGGCTTTGCCGGTGCGCCGTGGACGGTGGCGACATATATGATTGCGGGTCAGGGGACGCCCGATCAGGCCCCGGCCCACGCGCTGAAAGACACCGACCGTGCGACGTTCGAAGCGCTGATGGACCTTATCTCCGACGCCACGATCGAATACCTGTCGGCGCAGATCGACGCGGGCGCCGAAGTGGTCAAGCTGTTCGACAGCTGGGCCGGGTCGCTGTCGGGCGACGACTTCGACCGCTATGCGCTGGCCCCCGCCCGCAAGATCATCGCCGCGCTCAGGGCCAGGCATCCGGGTGTGCCGGTTATCGCCTTCCCGCGCGAGGCAGGAGACAAATACGTGGGCTTCCATGCCGCGACAGGGGCCGATTGCGTGGCTGTCGATAATTCGGTCGATGCGGCATGGGTCGCCGAAAACGTGCAGACCGGCGGCTGCGTTCAGGGCAATCTTGCGTCGCGGCACATGGTCACGGGGGGTGACGCCCTGGTGTCGGAGGTCCGGCGCATTCGCGATGCGCTGTCGCAGGGACCGCATATCTTCAACCTGGGCCACGGCATCACCCCGGACGCGGACCCCGACAACGTCTCGCTGATGATCGACACGCTGCGCGAGAAATAGCTTTCGCGGAGGCGGTGCCTGCGCCAGCATCGGATATGATGCAGAGATTCGATTATATCGTCATCGGTGGCGGCATGATGGGTGCGCCCTGCGCCCGGTATCTGGCCGAATCCGGCGCGTCCGTCGCGTTGATCGCGCCCCCGGAACCGCCCGTCAAATCCGACAGCAAGGGGCCTTTCGCCAGCCATTACGATGCCGCCCGGATCACCCGGCGCGTGGCGGCGGATGCGGACTGGTCGCTGCTCTCGCGCCGGTCCATCGACCGTTATCGCGATCTGGAAGCCCGGTCAGGTCAGACCATTTTCCACGAAACCGGAGCCATCATGGCCGGGCCGCAGGACGGACCGATGGGGGATTTCACCGCCCGGTTCCACGCCGTGGCCGAAGCCCTGCCGCCTCCGCCGTCGATTATCGGCACCTGCGAGACATGGGAAACGCTGGGGTTGGCCCTGCCCTGCGGGTCCCTGGTCAGCCATGAGACGACGCTGGGCGGCTGGATCGACCCGCGCGCCATGCGCGACGCGCAGATCGCTCTGGCACAAGCGGCCGGTGCAACCGTCCTGAGCCAGGCCGCCATCGCCCGGCAGGACGGTATCGTCACACTCGCCGACGGCACGCGGACCGGCGGCGCGCAGGTCGTCGTCGCCACCGGACCCCATGCCGGGTCGGATGGTTTGTTGCCCCGGCAGCCGCGTATCAAGGTCTGGGCCCGCACCATCGCCTTCGCCCGCCTGTCCGAAGCGACGGGCGCGGCGCTGGCCGACATGCCGTCGGTCATATGGGTGCCGCAGGGATGGGATCATGACCTGTATATGCTGCCCCCGGTCCGTTATCCCGACGGGCATCTGTACCTCAAGATCGGCGGGCAGGTGGACAGCCCGCGCATTCACACCGCCACCGAGATGCGAAACTGGTATCACGGCACCGGTGACGCTCATGTCGGCGCACGCCTTCTGGACGAGATGCGGGCCTTGCTGCCGGGTGTTGCGTTCGAAGCGACGCACACCGGTCCCTGCGCGGTGGTCTGGACCGACACCGGATTCCCCTGCATCGAGCGTCAGGACGACACCGTGACCGCGCTTATCGGCGGCAATGGCGCGGCGGCGAAATGCGGGGATGAACTGGGGCGACTGGGGTCGATGGTGGCGCGCGGCCTGTCGCTGGATGGCGAAGGCTACGCCACCGATTTCGCGGGTGTCTGGGAGCGGGCGGACGAAATGGCGGACGGCTGATCCGTCAGTGCCACTTGGCCTCGGGCGGCAGCGACATCAGAACCGCATCGGCATCATGCCCGGATTCCAGCCCGAACTTCGTGCCCCGGTCATAGACCAGGTTATATTCCGCATAGAGACCGCGATGCACCAGTTGTGCGCCCTTGTCCGCATCGGTCCAGGGCTGAGCGCGCCGTTTTTCCACCAGCGGCAGGAACGCGGGCAGGAACTGTTCGCCGACTGACCTGGTGAAGGCGAAATCTGCATCCCAGTCGCCTGTGTTCAGGTCGTCGTAGAAGATCCCGCCGACGCCCCGCGCCCGTTTGCGATGGGGGATATAAAAATACTCGTCGGCCCAGGCTTTCAGCCGGGCATAACGCCCCGCCTCTCCCTCGGCCTCGTGCCCGTCGCAGGCCTCCTGCATCCGGGCGTGGAAATACGCCGTGTCCTCGGCATATTCCAGACAGGGGTTCAGGTCGCTGCCGCCGCCGAACCACCACGCATGCGGCGTCCAGAACATGCGCGTGTTCATATGGACCGCCGGAACATGCGGGTTTCGCATATGGGCCACCAGAGAAATGCCGCTGGCCCAGAAGCGCGGGTCGTCGGCCATGCCGGGCACGCCGCGCGCCGCCATCGCCTGTTGCGCCCGGTCGCCCAGCTGGCCGTGAACTTCGGACCAGTTTACGCCGACCTTCTCGAAAACGCGCCCGCCGCGCATCACAGACATCAAGCCGCCGCCCGCATCGGACCCATCTTCCGCCGTGCGCCGGGTCGGTGTCACTTCGAACCGTCCGGCGGGAAGGTCCGCAAAGGGCCCGGGTGCACCCGCGTCTTCCACCGCTTCGAAGGCGGCGACGATGCGGTCGCGCAATTCATGGAACCAGTCGGCTGCATCCCGTTTTCGGGACTTGGATGCGTCTGTCATATATGGAAACCTGCCTTTGCATTTTGGCGATCTTCAGCGAGTGGTCGCCCAACCCGCCATATTTCCGCCACGATATACGCCTTCGGTTGTGGACAAGTCGAGATCAGCCCACCAAATGTCGCCGAATGATCCCGCAATCTGGGCAATTTGAAGGCACCCCGCTGAACGGTAGATTTTACTAGTCAATTAAGGTTAGTATAAACCAAATCACACAGGTCACCGGCGACAAGATCGGGACCCAAGGCAGACTGAGCAGTCTAGTGAACATAAACATGATCCGAAACGCCCTTTGGGGCATGATGCCGATTGTCGTGACCATGATGCTTGCCCTTCCGGGTCAGGCCGCGCCCTATGCGGAAATGGTAATCGACGCCCGCACCGGCGAAGTCATCCGGGCCCGCAACGCCGATGCCCGACTGCACCCCGCCTCGCTGACCAAGATGATGACCCTCTATATCGCGTTCGAAGCCGTCAGGCGCGGCGAGATCACGCTGGATACCGAGGTCCGCATCTCGCGCAACGCCGCGAATGAACCGCCGTCCAAACTGGGCCTCCGTGCCGGGCAAAAGATCGCTTTCCGATATCTCATCCGCGCGGCGGCGGTGAAATCCGCCAATGATGCCGCAACCGCCATCGGCGAAGCGATTTCCGGGTCCGAAGATGCTTTTTCGGAACGCATGAACCGCACCGCGCTGGCGCTCGGCATGACGAACACCACATTTCGCAACGCGAATGGTCTGACTCGATCCGGACACCTGAGCACGGCGCGCGATATGACAACATTGGGACGTCGGCTTTTCTATGATTATCCCGAATATTATAATCTGTTCTCACGCACCACGACGGACGCGGGCATCACTCAGGTCCGCAATACCAACCGTCGCCTGCTGAATGATTATGAGGGCGCTGACGGGATCAAGACCGGATACACAAACGCCGCCGGGTTCAACCTGGTGTCGTCGGCACAGCGTGGCGATGTGCGGATCATCGCGACCGTCTTCGGTGGCCGTTCCACGGCGACCCGTAATGCCCGCATTGCCGAACTGCTGGACATTGGCTTTGCCTCCGCGCCCAGCCGCGTCACCGAGCGTCGTCCCAGCCCGCCGGTCTACAGCGTTGCATCGCGGGCCGGACCGTCCGCCCCGGCACTTTCGATGCGCCCGGTTCCACGTGGCACGGCGTCGGTTAGCATGATCTATGCCTCGGCCTCCACGCAAGAGGCTCAGCCATCGCCCAGACCTGCCCCCGAAGCGCCGCGTGTCGAAGCGCAGCGCGTTGTCGTGACCCGTGCGTCCACCGCCGGTCAGAACTACGGGATCGAACTGTCCGCGCAACGCACCCGCTCCGCCGCCGACAAACTTCTGCTGCGCACCGCCTTGCAGGAGTTGGACACGCTGGACCGTGCATTGCGCCGCGTGGATCGGGTTCGCAACGGCTTCGCGCCGGGCTTCATCGGCCTGTCCGAGCGGGAGGCCCAGCGTGCCTGCACCCGGCTTCGGGCGCGCGATGTGGATTGCAGCGTGGTTTTGGGCAGCTGAACGAGGTTCAGACCGCCGCCGCGACATCCGCCTTCAGGTCGAAGGCCGCCGCCATCAGCGCGCGGGTATAGGGGTTGGCGGGGGCATCGAAAACCTGCTTCGCCTCCCCTGCCTCGACCACATCGCCGCGCTTCATCACCATCACCTTGTGCGACAGCGCGCGCACGACCTTCAGATCGTGGCTGATGAACAGATACGCCAGCCCATGCCTTCTTTGAAGATCGCGCAGCAGGTCGACAATCTGCACCTGCACCGTCTGGTCCAGTGCCGACGTCGGTTCGTCCAGAACGACCAGCTTGGGGCGCAGGATCATCGCGCGGGCGATGGCGATGCGCTGGCGCTGACCGCCCGAGAACTCGTGAGGATAACGATCCATCGACGCCGGATCGATCCCCGTCTCGGTCAGGATTTCCGCAACCTGGTCGCGGTGTGGACGATCATCGCCGGTGTCATGCAGGCGCAGGCCTTCGGCCACGATCTCGGCCACTGTCATCCGGGGTGACAGCGAGCCATAGGGGTCCTGGAACACGATCTGCATGTCCTGACGCAGTGGTTTCATCTGCTTGGATTTCAACCCGTCGATACGTTTGCCCAGAAGGGTGATCGGCCCCTCGGACGAGATCAGCCGCATGATCGCCAGTGCCAGCGTGGTCTTGCCCGACCCCGACTCGCCCACGATGCCGACGGTTTCGCCGGCACGGACCGACAGCGTGGCATCGTTGACTGCCTTCACATAGCCCGCCGTCCGTTTCAGCAGACCCTTGGTGATCGGAAACCAGATTTTCAGCCCGTCCGTCGCGGCAATTTCCGGCGCGCCGTCGGGCACAGGGTCCGGCACTCCGGTCGACTCGGCGGCCAGCAACATCTGCGTATAGGGGTGCTGCGGATTATCGAAGATCGTGGCGACCGGCCCGGTCTCGACGATCTTGCCATGCTGCATCACGCAGACTCGGTCGGCGAAGCGGCGCACGATGCCAAGGTCGTGGGTGATGAACAGCATGCTCATCCCCTCGTCGCGTTTCAGATCGGCCAGCAGTTCCAGGATCTGCGCCTGAATGGTCACATCCAATGCCGTCGTCGGCTCGTCCGCGATCAGCAGGTCCGGCCCGTTGGCCAGCGCCATCGCGATCATCACCCGCTGCCGCTGCCCGCCCGACAACTGGTGCGGGTAGGCCGACAAACGGCTTTCGGCATCGTGGATGCCGACCTTGTGCAGCATATCGAGGATGCGGACCCGCACCGCATCGCCGCGCAGGCCCTGATGCAATTCGATACTTTCCCGCAATTGCTTCTCGATCGTGTGCAGCGGGTTCAGCGAGGTCATCGGCTCCTGGAAGATGAAGCTGATGTCGTTGCCACGCACCCGTCGCAGGTCAGCCTCGGGCGCGCCGATCATCTGGGTGCCACCATAGGTAATCGAGCCGCTGACCTGCGCACTGTCAGGCAGAAGCGACACCGTGGACAGGGCCGTGACCGACTTGCCAGACCCCGATTCACCCACCAGCGCGACCGTCTCGCCCTTGTCGACGGCGAAGCTGACGCCTTTCACGGCTTCGCTTGAAATGCCGTCCTGCCGGAAGGCGATCCGTAAGTCGCGGACGTCGAGAAGGCTCATGAAAAGGTCTTTCGCGGGTCGAAAGCGTCGCGAATGCCCTCGAAGATGAAGACCAGCAGCGACAGCATCACGGCGAAGGTCACGAAGGCGGTAAAGCCCAGCCACGGTGCCTGCAGGTTCTGTTTCGCCTGCAACGTCATCTCGCCCAGTGACGGCGATGACGACGGCAGACCGAACCCCAGAAAGTCGAGCGAGGCGAGGCCGCCGATGGTGCCCGTCACGATGAACGGCAGGAAGGTCACGGTGGCGACCATCGCGTTGGGCAACACGTGCCTGAACATGATCGTGCCGTTGCCGACGCCCAGCGCGCGGGCGGCGCGAACGTATTCGAAATTTCGCGCGCGCAGGAATTCGGCCCTGACCACCCCGACCAGTGCGGTCCAGCCGAACAGCGTCATCAACCCGACCAGCAGCCAGAAATCCATCGGGATGATCGCGGCCACGATGATGATGATATAGAGTGACGGCGTGGATCCCCAGATTTCGATCACGCGCTGGAAGATCAGGTCGGTCCAGCCGCCGAAGAAGCCCTGGATCGCCCCTGCCGCGATGCCGATCACGCTGGTCAGGAAGGTCACGATCAACGCGAAGGCCACCGACAGGCGGAAGCCATAGATCACCCGTGCCAGCACGTCGCGCGCGGTATCGTCCGTGCCCAGCCAGTGCTTGGCATCCGGGGCCGACGGGGCCGCGCCGTCGATGTCGTTCACGGTATTGTACTTGTAGGGGATCGGCGGCCAGAGCAGCCAGCCTGCCTCGGTCGGCTGGCCCTCGACCGTGCTAGACGCGCGAACTTCTGCAATGATGCCCTCGGGGTCGTCGAGGCACGGGTCCTCGAACCCGCCAGACACGATTAGGCATTGCACCTCGATCTCGCGGTAGGTGGCCTCGGTCTTGAAGAAGCCGCCGAAATCCTCTTCGGAATAGAACGACATAAGCGGCGAACGCCATTCGCCGCGATAGCTGACGAGCAGGGGTTTGTCGTTCGCCAGCACCTCCGCGAAGAGCGACAGCCCGAACAGCACTGCGAAAATCCACAGCGACCAGACGGCCCGCCGGTTCTTCTTGAAATTGCGCCAGCGGCGCGCGTTCAGGGGTGACAGGGCCATCAGGCTTCCCGGCTTTCGAAGTCGATCCGGGGGTCGACCCAGATATAGGTCAGATCGGTGATAAGCCCCATCACCAGCCCGATCAGCGAGAAGGTGAACAGCGTGCCGAACATCACCGGGTAATCACGGTTGACCGCTGCCTCGAACCCGAGCCGTCCCAACCCGTCGAGCGAGAAGATCGTCTCGATGATCAACGAACCGCCAAAGAACACCGATACGAACAGCGCCGGAAAGCCCGAGATGACGATCAGCATCGCATTTCGGAAGACGTGACCATAAAGCACACGGCGCTCGGTCAGGCCCTTGGCCTTGGCGGTCACGACGTATTGCTTGCGGATTTCGTCAAGAAAGCTGTTCTTGGTCAGAAGCGTCAGTCCGGCAAAGGCGCTGATGGTCGACGCGGCAACCGGCAAGGTGATGTGCCACAGATAATCCAACGCCTTTCCCATCAGGGAAAGATCATCGAAGCCAGGTGACGTCAGCCCGCGCAACGGAAAAATCTTCCAGTACGATCCGCCCGCGAACAGCACCAGAAGCAGGATCGCGAACAAAAAGCCGGGGATGGCATAGGCCACGATGACGACCCCGCTGGTCCATGTGTCGAAGTTCGACCCGTCGCGAACCGCCTTGCGGATGCCCAGCGGGATCGAAATCAGATAGGCCAGAACTGTCGACCACAGGCCCAGCGTGATCGACACGGGCATCTTTTCCAGCACCAGATCAACGACCGAGATCGAACGGAAATAGCTCTCACCGAAATCGAACCGCAGATAGTCCCACATCATGTTCAGGAACCGCTCCAACGGCGGTTTGTCGAAACCGAACTGGCGCTCCAGTTCTGCGATGAATTCGGGCGGCAGGCCCCGCGCACCCAGATAACCGCTGTCGTTCTCGAATTGCTGCGCGCCGGCACCGTCCCCACCGCCGGCGATATTGGCGAAAGCATCGCCTTCGCCCTGCAACTGCGCCAAAACCTGTTCGACCGGGCCGCCCGGTACGAACTGGATCAGGGCAAAGTTGATGATCATGATCCCGAGCAACGTCGGGATCATCAACAGCAACCGTCGGAGGATATAGGCGCCCAAGGTCTAGAATGCCCCGGCAGCTTTGAGCCGGTCGTAGGCGTCCTGATCCGCCCACCAGAAATCCAGATTGCCCAGCGCGAAGGGCGGCAGGGGTTCCGGGTAGCGCAGATAATCATAATAGGCGACGGTATGGACCGGCTTGAACCACTGGGGAATCCAGAACTTCTGCGCCCGCAGCCCGCGATCCAGCGCCGAAATCGCCGTCTCCAGCGCCTCCTGATCCGCCGCCGCCTCGACCACCGAAATCAGGGCGTCGATGCCAGGGTCCTGAAGACCCATGAGGTTGAACACATCGTCCACCCCCTCCGAGCCGAAATACTGCCGCAGGTTCGATCCGGGAACATAGGACATCGGCATCTGATGGGTGATTATATCGAAATCATAGCTGCGCTCGCGCTGCGTCATCTGGGCATTGTCGACACGCGTCATCCGGGCATCGACACCCAGCCGCAGCAGGTTGTCCACGAACGGATTGATCACACGGTCAAAGGTCTGGCTGTCGTTCAGGAATTCGACCGACAGGGTCTTGCCGTCCTTGCGCCTGATACCATCGGCCCCGACGATCCAGCCCGCCTCCTCCAGAAGGGCCGACGCCCGGCGCAGGTTGCCCCGGTCCAGCTGTCGCGTGCCCGACACCGGCGGCAGCACCGCGTCTTCTGTCAGGATGGCCGCGTCCAGAAGACCCTTTTCCACCAGCGGCGTCAGGATCGCCAACTCCCCCTCGGACGGCGGACCTTCTGCCCGCAGGTCGGTGTTCTCCCAAAACGAGGTGATGCGGTCGTAGATGCCGTAGAACAGCGTCTCGTTGGACCATTCGAAGTTATACATCAGGCCGATCGCCTCGCGGACGCGGGGGTCCTGAAACGTCTCGCGGCGCAGATTGAAGATGAAGCTCTGCGATGTGGAAATGGTGCCGTCGGGCAATTCAGCCTTGATGACCGTGCCGTTCTGCACGGCCGGGAAATCGTATCCCGTGGCCCATGTCTTCGACGACGCTTCGTTACGGAAGGTATAGTTTCCGCCCTTGAAGCCCTGAAACGCGGCGTCGTAATCCGCGTAATACTCGATGCGAATGCGGTCGAAATTATTGCGACCGACGTTCAGCGGATGATCTTCCCCCCAGTAGTCATCGCGGCGGCGATAGGTGATCGACCGCCCGATATCCATGTTGTCCAGGATATACGCCCCCGACCCGACCAGCGGCTCCAGCGTCGAATCTTCGAAGTCGATGCCCCGCGCGTCGAAATCGGCCTTGGAGAATATCGGCAGGCCGCCCACCGTGGCCGGCAGATCGCGGGTCGGAACGCCATCCTTGAAGACGAAGCGAACGGTCTGCGGATCGATCACATCGGCGGTTTCCACCTGCGTCGACAGGACCGCGCGAAAGCTGGGCAGGCCCTTGTCGCGAAATGTCTCGTAACTGAATACGATATCTTCGGCGGTCAGGGGCACGCCGCTGCTGAACGTCACGTCCTCGCGCAGGGTGAACGTCACCTCGCTGCGATCCGCCGGATAATCCATCGAGGTGCAGATCAGGCAATAGGCGGACCCGATCTCGTCCGAGGTGCCGCTCAGCAACGACTCGTATGCAGCCGACGACAGTCCGGCGGCGCGGCCCTTGGGTGTGTAGGGGTTCATGGAATCGAACGACCCGAAGGCCCAGACGCTGATCTCGCCGCCCTTGGGGGCATCGGGGTTCACGTAATCCAGATTGGTGAACCCCGGCTGATACTTCAACACGCCCCCCGGAAAGGTCGAAATGCCATGATCGGGTGTCGCGTCCTGCGCGAACGCGGGCAAGGCGGCAGTTACAGCGACAAACGCGAGCCGTCTGATCATGATGAACGCTCCCTGGTTTATTCAATGCAACAGCTAACGAGGCGGGGTGCCGATATTCAAGGCCCCGAACCACACATGCCGGTGACTTTGCGCGCGATCCTGCTGCGAATCGTCGTTCGTTTCCTCCAGGCCACCATTGCGTGAAATCCACCCGCGCGATGGTGCAGTTCTTTTCGCACGAAAAAGACCCGCCGCTTCGGACGGGCCTTTGGCGACCGGATCGACTGTTCCGCTACTGCTGGGTGGCAAGATAGGCGATCAGATTCGCCCGATCCTGAATATCCGTCATGCCGCGATAGGCCATCTTGGTGCCCGGCGCGTATTCCTTGGGATTGAGAATGAAGTTCGAGAGATTCTCGGGCGTCCACGCGCCCTCCATCGTCGCCAGCGTCTCGGAATAGTCATAGCCATCGGCCGAACCCTTGTCGCGACCGACCACGCCATACAAATACGGCCCGGTCGCGTTCGCGCCCTGCTCCAGCTTGTGGCACGACGCGCACTGCCGCCAAAGTTTCTCGCCGTCTGTGGCAGAGGCATTGACGTAGACTTCCTCGAAGGGAACCTCGGGCGCGGCATCTGCGGCAGCCTCTGCTCCGGCGTCCGCGACTTCGATCCGATAGCCCTGCGCGACTTCCTCTTCGTCGCCCTCTCCGGGACCGACGTGATACAGGGATTCACTCGCCCATGCACCCAGCAGGAGAACCAGAAGGGCGCCGCAGATTGCACCAACGGTTTTGGTAATCGTCATCGTGTCCATTTATGGCACCTCTTCTTCTTGGTCGTATGTCTACGTTCGGGCATCTTCGCACGGGTCGCGGTCATCTATGTGGTTTCATGGTCTGCGCGCAAGAGATACAGCCTGCGACCATACGCATCATGCACATCCGGGGGACGGAGATCACATGGCCACAATCGCATTTCAGGGCGAACTCGGCGCCTATTCGCATCAGGCCTGTCACGAGGCGCGCCCCGATCACACACCCCTGCCCTGTCCCACATTCGAGGATTGCATCGAAGCGGTCCGCGAAGGACGTGCCGATCTGGCGATGCTGCCCGTCGAGAATTCGACCTATGGCCGTGTGGCCGACATTCATTCGCTGCTGCCCCATTCCGGTCTGCACATCGTCGAAGAGGCCTTCGTCCGCGTCCATATCAACCTGCTGGCGGTTCCGGGCACTACGCTGGATCAGGTGAAAATCGCGCAGTCGCATACCGTCCTTCTGGGCCAGTGCCGCGATTTCCTGTCCGGTCACGGCATCCGTCCCCGCGTCGGAGCCGATACCGCCGGATCGGCGATGCAGGTCGCGCAAGCCGGCGATCCATCCGTGGCTGCGCTGGCCTCCGAGATGGCGGGCACGATCTATGGCCTCGACCTGCTGGCGCGGCATATCGAGGATCACGACCGCAATACCACGCGCTTCCTGATCATGTCCGCCGATCCGACGCGACCGGCACCCGGCTCCGGCCCGATCAAGACGACATTCGTGTTCCGCGTCCGCAACATTCCCGCCGCACTCTACAAGGCAATGGGCGGTTTCGCGACCAATGGCGTGAACATGACCAAGCTGGAATCCTATATGGTGGACGGATCGTTCTCGGCCACGCAGTTCTATTCCGACATCGAAGGCCATCCCGACGATCCCGCCGTCGCCCGCGCGCTGGAGGAGTTGGCCTATTTCACCTCGTCGCTCGATATCCTCGGTGTCTATCCCGCCGATCCCGACCATTTCGATGGCGGCGCGGGCTAGGCATACCATCGCAGATTGACGCTGGGTAAGCGCGCTGACTCATGCTACGATCCGATCTGCGGAACCCGTCACCAAGCCTGCGTGCGACAGGACGTCGAATGGCACTCGAAATCGTCGGTTCCGGCTTTGGCCGAACCGGAACCATGACCACAAAGGACGCTCTGGGTATCCTGGGCTTCGGACCGACACACCACATGGTCGAAATCCTGGAGGACCCGTCGCAGATCGGCCTCTGGAAGCATCACATGGCCGGACGGCCCGTCGACTGGTCGGCGGTGTTCAAGGGCTACCGCTCGCAGGTCGATTTTCCGGGCGCGGCAGTCTGGCAGGACTTGCTGACAGCCTTTCCCGACGCGCGGGTCATTCACACCGAGCGCCCCGAGGACGCCTGGTGGGCCAGCTTCAACAAGACGATCGGCAAAGTTTTTCGCCTTGCCGAGACGCTGCCGCTCCCCGATCCGATCATGGATGTGACCGTGAGCTTCCGGGATGGCCTGATCGGGCCGCTGCTCGGCGATTATCGCGACCGCGAAACGGCAATTGCCGCCTACCGCGCCAACAACGCCCGTGTGCGGAAGGCTGTGCCGCCGGACCGGCTGCTGGTGTTCGACGTGGCACAGGGCTGGAAGCCGCTCTGTGCATTCCTCGACGTCCCGGTGCCGGACACGCCCTTTCCGCACCATAACGTCCGGGGCGAGTTCTGGGACCACTTCGGAGGTGAACCTGACGAAGCCTGACCGGGGAAATCAGCCCTTCGCGGCTGACTTCTCGATCCGTGCGGCAAGATCAGATATCCGCCCCTTGTACCGCTTCGCCAGCGTCTTGCGGGCCAACTTGGCGGATTGCAGCATCAGCCGCGCCGCCAGACTGCGGGCGCGCGCTTCGGTCGTGACGGTCAGGCGGGTCAGGCGCGGCCCCAGTTCGGCCAGATCGACGTTTATATTGACCTGCATCCCGTCCGTCGCCGCCTCGGCCGTCAGCCTGGACCATGTCTCGATGGTTGCAGCGGTCACCGTAACGTCGCGCTTCTTGCCCATCACATCGGCCTTGCCGGACCAGACGGTGCCCTGCGCGGGCGGACCCGGCGGCCTGCGCTGGATTGCACCGATACGGGCGCGGGCGCGGTCCTCGAAAGCCTCCAGATCGGCCACGTGGGACCAGACCAGAGCAATCGGTGCGGCAACGTCCTCGACAGCGACGAACTTCATGAATGGTCCTCTTGCGGCAATCCGGGGCGGGCTGACGCCCTGCATAGCCGTCCGGCCCGACAGGTCAACGCCATCCCGGGCCGGACGCATCAATCCAGCGTATCGGCCAGCCAGTTCTGCAACAGGAAGTGTGCGATTGCCCCTTCCCGCGCTGGCAGGATGCGGGCGTGATTGCCGGCAAGGACCTCGGCCATGTCCTCGCGGCTCAACCAGATCGCCTCGGCAATTTCCTCGGGGTCGATCTCGATCTGCTCACTGATCGCCTCGCCATGCGCACCCAGCATCAGGCTGCCCGGAAAGGGCCAGGGCTGACTGGACAGATACGACACCGGGCCGACGCGAATTCCGGTTTCCTCCCAGACTTCGCGGCGCACAGCGGCTTCCAGCGTTTCCCCCGGCTCCATGAAACCGGCCAGGCAGGAAAAGAACCCCTCGGGCCAGGCCGGCGATCGCCCCAGAAGCACTGAATTGCCGCGTGTTATCAGCATGATGACAACCGGGTCGGTGCGCGGAAAATGCATCCGGCCGCAGCCCGCGCATCCGCGCATCCATCCGGCTTTGCCCGCGTCGGTCGGTGACCCGCAATTGGCGCAGAACCCATGCGTCCGGTGCCAGTCCAGCACGCCCTTCGCCGTCGCCGCGATCTCTGCATCCAGCGGCGACAATCGCGTCATCGCCTGCCTCAATTCCGCGAAGGCAGTGCCGTCCGGCAGGTCTACATGCGTCTGCTCGGATGTATCGGTGAACCCGCCCAGCATGTCGGACACGTCCTCGACACGAAGGGCCGACACATCCCGCGCAAAGATCGCCGCCCCGTCGATCCGACCTATCAGGACCGGCGTGCCATGGTCCGTGAAGGCTGGCCCGCCGATGAATGCCAGCCCGTCCCGTGCTGCATTCAACAGCGGCTTGCCCCGCCACAACGGCAATGTGCGGACAGGCAGGGCGGACAGCATCTCCGGGTGGCGCCGCAGGTCCTCGGCCCGGTCCAGCCCGCCACCGCCGAAGGTCACCGTTTCGGCATGTTTCATATCGTCGTCCCCGCACCAGTCCGCGCCGGGTCTGCGGCAAAGTTCCGGCGCTGTCCAGAACCGCACGGACCCTCGACCGGAGATGGTCCAGACGCATTCAATCACCCACAAGCGGCTACGATGACATCTCAGCAGATCCGAGGCTCTGCTCTTGCACCCTCGCCGCGTCCGTCCTATCTGACCTTCGAGAGGTTGGCACGGGCAGGTGCTTCGCCAACCTGGTCAGGACCGGAAGGTAGCAGCCACAACGATTACCACTTGGGTCGTCGTCCAGCCTCTCACCCCACGGAACTTTGCCAAGGGCGAAATCTCCGTCTTAACTTTCCAGCACCAGATCCATACGGTCGCCCGCCACGCAATACATCCGCCATCCCGCCGATGATCGCTTGGCCACCCTCCCGAAACCCGTTAGCATCCTGACGATGCAGGATAATGCCACCGACGAGCAGGATACCGAGACGGAATGGGCCGAACACCGGACCGACTGGGCCGAAGATCGCACCATTCTCGCGAATGAGCGCACCTTCGCGGGATGGATGCGGACCGGCATGGCCTCCATCGCCATCGCGGTCGGTCTGAAGGCCGTGTTCGGGGCCGCCGAACCGACATGGCTGCCCAAATCGGTTTCCATGATCTTCATTGTTGCCGCTCTTCTCATCTTCTGGTCTGCTTGGCGCAACGCGGGCAAGGCGCAAAACCGGCTGAATGCGCATAACGCGGAATGCCAGCCGACCCGGACCTTCGCGATCCTCTCCACGATTTTCTCGATCGGCGCGGTTATCATCGGCGTTGTCCTCTGGATGCTCTAGCCCTCGGGCCGATCCCGCCCTAGATTGCGCCGACCTCGGAGGCCCGCATGAGCGACACAGAATATCAGGTGCTGGCGCGCAAATACCGTCCGGCGACGTTCGCCGACCTGATCGGACAGGACCCGATGGTCCGCACCCTGCGCAATGCCTTTGCCGCCGACCGTATCGCGCAAGCCTTTATCCTGACCGGCATTCGCGGCACCGGAAAGACCACCACCGCACGTATCGTCGCCAAGGGGCTGAACTGCATCGGGCCGGACGGAACCGGCGGACCGACGACCGACCCCTGCGGCGTGTGCGAGCCCTGCGTCGCCATCTCTGAAGGCCGCCACGTCGATGTGCTGGAAATGGACGCCGCGTCCAACACCGGCGTCGGCGACATGCGCGAAATCATCGACTCGGTGCATTACCGCGCGGCCTCCGCCCGCTATAAGATTTATATCATCGACGAAGTTCACATGTTGTCGAACAGCGCATTCAACGCGTTGCTCAAGACGTTGGAAGAACCGCCCGCGCATGTGAAATTCATCTTCGCCACCACCGAAATCCGCAAGGTGCCGGTCACCGTCCTGTCGCGTTGCCAGCGCTTCGACCTGCGCCGGATCGAACCCGAAGTCATGATCGCCCACCTGCAAACCGTTGCGGGCAAGGAAGATGCCCGGATTGCCGACGATGCGCTGGCCCTGATCGCGCGGGCCGCCGAAGGATCGGTCCGCGATGCGATGTCCCTGCTGGATCAGGCGATCAGTCATGGCGCGGGCGAAACCACGGCCGATCAGGTCCGCGCGATGCTGGGGCTGGCCGACCGGGGCCGCGTCATGGACCTGTTCGACCTGATCATGAAGGGCGAGGCGGCGGCGGCGCTGATGGAACTCGGTGCACAGTATTCCGACGGGGCCGATCCGATGGCCGTGCTGCGCGACCTGGCCGAACTGACCCATTGGATCAGCGTCATCCAGATCACCCCCGATGCCGCCGAAGACCCGACGGTCAGTCCCGACGAGCGCGCGCGCGGACAAGCCTTTGCTCAGGGTCTCCAGATGCGGTCGCTGACCCGGATGTGGCAGATGCTGCTCAAGGCACTGGAAGAGGTCGGAAATGCCCCCAACGCGATGATGGCCGCCGAGATGGCCGTGATCCGCCTGACCCATGTCGCCGACCTGCCCAGCCCGGACGATCTGGTTCGCAAGCTGCGCGACACTCCGATGCCCCGGAGCGATGCCCCCGCGCCGCGCCCTGCCCCGGCGGGCGGCAGCGGCCCGGTTGCCCGTGGCGGTGCGGCACAGGCCCATGCCATCGCGCCCGACGCCGAACAGGCCCTCGCCCGGTTTCGGACATTTCCGCAGGTGGTCGAACTGATCCGCGCCAACCGCGACGTCAAGCTTCTGGTCGAGATTGAAAACTACGTTCGTCTCACCCGCTACACCCCCGGTCGGATCGAGTTCGAGCCCGCACCGGGTGCCGCATCCGACCTTGCCGCCCGGATCGCTGGTCGGCTGCAGGGCTGGACCGGAAATCGCTGGGTCGTGTCTCTGGTCTCAGAGGGCGGAGCGCCTACCATCTCCGAAGTTCGGGACAGCGATTTGCGCCAGGCCGAAGCAACGGCGATGGCGCACCCGATGACGCAGGCCATTCTTCAGGCGTTTCCGGGTGCGGAACTGGTCGAGATCCGCACGCGCGATGCGATGGCGCGGGACGCCGCGCAGGATGCCCTCGCCGAAGTCGAGGATGAATGGGATCCGTTCGACGAGGATTGAACGTCCGACATGGATCAGACCTGGATCACCCGCAGGTCCGACCTCGGTTTGCGACATGTTTTTGGCATGTGGCGTGCAACCGAATCCCACCTTTCTCCGTTGATCCCACGAGCGATCCAAACACCGGAGGACGACATGCCAGAGAGCTTTGTCACAGGCATTGACCAACAGACCCAGGAACAGATGTGCGAATTGCTGAACGCGCGTCTGGCGGACGGCATCGACCTGCGGCTTGCCGTCAAGCAGGCGCATTGGAACCTGCGTGGTCGGGGATACATCGGTGTGCACGAACTGCTGGACGAGGTTTCGGCCCGGCTGGGCGAGGGCACCGACATGATGGCGGAACGTGTTGCGATGATGGGCGGTTTCGCCCGCGGCACCTCGCAAGTGGTTGCAAAGCAAACCGATCTGGAAGCCTATCCGGTGGAGTTGACGGCAATCGAGGATCACGTCTCCGCCTTGGTCGAACGATTCAAGGTCTATGGTGAATCCCTGCGCAAAGCCATCGACTCGGCGGGTGAAGCCGGTGATGAGGACAGCGCCGACCTGTTCACCGAAGTCAGCCGTCTGGTCGAAAAGGACACCTGGTTCATCGGTGCGAACGCCGCCGACTGACGCCGGTCAACCCGCAGAAGACCCTGAAGATGGGCCGCCCCTTTCGGGCGGCCCTTTTGCATTCGCGACGGTTGCGGGACCCCCGGCAGATCGCTACCTGAAGGAGAACGCGACTTTACGGAGAAACGGTATGTTCAAGGGAATGGGCGGCCTCGGCGACATGGCCGGGATGATGAAGAAAGCGCAGGAAATGCAGACCAAGATGGGCGAAATGCAGGACGCATTGTCGGCCATCACGGTCACCGGTGAATCCGGTGCCGGACTGGTCAAGGCAACTGCCACGGCCAAGGGTGAGCTGGTCGGTCTGGATATCGACCCGTCGATCTTCGTGCCATCGGAAAAGGAAATGGCCGAAGATCTGATTCTGGCGGCGATCAAGGATGCACAGGCCCGCGCCAGCGAACGGTCGCAGCAGGAGATGGGCAAGATGGCCGAGGGCCTGGGCCTGCCCCCGGGCATGAAGCTGCCGTTCTGACGTGGATGGCACCCGCGATATCGAAGCATTGATCGACCTGATGGCCCGCCTTCCGGGCCTAGGTCCCCGATCGGCCCGGCGCGCGGTTCTGCATCTGATCAAGAAGCGCGATAGCCGTCTTCTGCCGCTGGCGCAGTTGATGGACGAAGTGGGCCGGACGATCCGCACCTGTCTGAATTGCGCCAACCTGTCGACTGGCGACATCTGTCCGATCTGCCTCAGCGAAAAGCGCGCCAACGGTCAGATCTGTGTGGTCGAGGATGTTGCCGATCTCTGGGCGATGGAACGGGCACAGGTGTTTCAGGGCCGCTATCACGTTTTGGGCGGTACCCTGTCGCCGCTTGATGACATCGGACCGGACGATCTGCACATCCCGAAGCTGCGTGACCGCATCGCCGCCGAGAATGTCCGCGAGGTCATCCTGGCACTGAATGCGACAGTGGACGGCCAGACCACGGCGCATTATGTCGCGCAGGAACTTGCCCCGACAGGCGTGGGTCTCAGCGGCCTGGCACAGGGGATGCCCGTCGGCGGTGAACTTGACTACATGGACGACGGTACGCTTCGCGCGGCCCTGTCTTCACGCAAGCCATATTAAGACGGGTATCCAGCTTTCGGGCTTCGTGTTAAAAAAATGCAAAGCTGATCTGCAAATTTGCAAATATGAATAAGTGTGGGGACTGAACAATCCTGGAGTTTGGTTGATATAATTATGAACGGCGCTTCATTCTGGAATTTGCTGACCCAAAGAATATTCAGCATCTCGGGCTGGGCCCTGCGTCCACGTCAGGCTGACAACATTGTAGAACCCGCGTTCGACGCTCCTTCGCGCCGCATGCCATCAAGCCCGGCGCAGGTTTCGCAAGCGGCGACTCTTGCCCTTATGGATATCGACGATCTGAAAGGCGTGAATGTCACGGCAGATTTCGATACCGGTGACCGGCTTTTGAATGAGGTGGACAATATCCTGCGCCGAGCGCTTCCCTGCGGAGCCGGTTTCGAGCGTCTGGAGAGTGGCCGTTTCCTGGTCTGGTTGCCCAAAATGTCGCTGGAATGCGCGGCCAAGATGGCGGAACAGATGCGACTGCTGGCGTGTCAGGCGCTGGTCGATGGCCCGAGCGGTCGCGTTGCACGCACCCTGTCCGCCGGACTGGTTGCGACGTCATCGAACGAAAGCAGGGCCCGCGCGATCCTGCGGGCCGATGTCGCGCTGGCAAACGCCAAACGTATCGGCGGCAACAAAACGGAAACGACGCCGAACCTGCCGATGCCGTCGTTGGTACCGTCCCGCGAGCAGATCGAGGAAGCGATCACGACGCGCGCGCTGGAATATCATGTTCAGCCGATCTTCGATCTGCGGTCCATGATGCCCGCAGGGGTCGAGGCCTTGCTGCGCTGGAACCGTCCCGATGGTGCGGTGCTGGGTCCGAACGGTTTCATGGATACTCTCAACCGTATTCCGGAAGTCGGCGCCGAGTTGTTCCCTGATCTTGCTGTCGAGGCAGCGATGCCATTCGCCACGGGTGCCGCCCCGATCTATACGACGTTCAACATTACCGGCGCGGTTCTGGACGGGGTCAACAGCCCCGGCTGCCGTTGGCTTTCGACGGTTCTGGAACGTATTCCTGCCGAGAACCTCGTGCTGGAAATCGTCGAGACCGCCGTGATCGTGAACCCGCAGCGCGCCGCCGATCTGATCGACCGCCTCAGGGCGAGGGGAGTTCGCATTGCGCTGGATGACTTCGGCACCGGCTTGTCCAACCTCGAACGACTGCGGCGATTTCCGGTCGATATTCTGAAAGTCGACCGGGCCTTCGTCGATGGCATCGGCGGGGATGGCCGGGAGGAAGCAATCCTCGCCAGCCTCGTCGCGCTGGCGGGCGGACTGGATATCGACGTCATCGCGGAAGGGATCGAAACCGAAGCGCAGGTCCGGACCGTCGGCGATCTGGGTATCTATTACGGTCAGGGCTATCATCTGGGACGACCCGCGCCCGCGTCGGATTGGGCGACCCGGATGGCCGAAGGGTTCTAGCCGCCTTCGTATCAGCGCATCGGCGACAACAGGGCATTGCCCAGCGTACAATCGCGGATGACATCCGCACCACAGCGTCGCGGGTCCAGATCCTTGGTCAGACAGACGCGCACTTCCTGAATCCGCCCGGCGCGACAGGTGATCGTCACTCCATCGGCGGACAGGTCTGGATTGGCCTCCAGAAAAGCCTCCTCGATCACACGGGCAGGCAGGGTCACTTCGCGGCCCAGATCGCGGATCGCAGCTGGCTTGTTGACTACGCTGTAAGCATCCCGCGCCGCAGCCAGATAAGCCGGCGCAGTCAGTCCGGAACAGGTACCGTGCTTGCGCCACTGATAAAATGCCAGCCCGGAACTGCCCATGATATCCTCCATCGCCTCGGTTTCACCGCGCGTCGCTGGCCGGGCCGCGGTGCGGCAGAAGCTGGGCCAACCACTCTCATATTGCGGCCACAGACCATGAAGCGTGAACCCGAACCCGCGCCCGGGATCGCATTGCGGCGATCTGCGAGCGTCCCCGTCCAGCGCGCACCAGGTCGGCGTCCACGACAGCGCCAGGACATAATAGTCGAAATCGCCCTGCGCATCGCCCTCTGCCCAAGCCGGTACGGCCATTGGGGCAGTGAGGATCAAAAGGACGGCAAGCAGACGTTTCATCTTGGGTCTTTCCCATTGGCGCGACCCGGCCTATATAGCGTCCCAAGTTCCCCGAAAGCGAGAACAAGCGGCCCCGGTCGCAGCCCCTGATCCGGGCGACGCTAAAGTCATGTCTGAAGGAAGCGATTCGATGAACAAACCCATCATGGCGAAGGCCACGGCCGTCTGGCTGGTCGATAATACCACTCTGAGCTTCAAGCAGATCGGCGATTTTTGCGACCTGCACGAGTTGGAAGTCCAGGGCATTGCCGACGGCGACGTTGCCGTTGGCGTCAAGGGTTTCGACCCGATCGCCAACAACCAGTTGACTGCCGAAGAGATCGAAAAGGCCGAGAAAGATCCGGTCCACAAGATCCAGTTGAAGTTCAATGCCGCCGCACAGGGCGAAGAAAAGCGCCGGGGTCCGCGCTACACTCCCCTGTCCAAACGTCAGGACCGGCCCGCGTCGATCCTGTGGCTGGTGAAGTTTCACCCCGAGTTGTCGGACGCGCAGGTCAGCAAGCTGATCGGCACCACCAAGCCGACCATTCAGGCGATCCGCGAGCGGACGCACTGGAACATCCAGAACATCCAGCCGATCGACCCCGTTGCCCTCGGCCTGTGCAAACAGACCGAACTGGATGCCGCAGTCCAGAAAGCCGCCGCCAAACTGACAGCGTCAGGTGAAGTGATGAGCGACGATGAGCGGCGCAAGCTGGTCTCGACCGAGCAGAGCCTTGGCATGGATACGGACGAGCCGAAGATGCCGTCCAACATGTCCGGCCTCGAAACATTCAGCCTGTCCGGGCAGGACGACGAGGATAAACCCGACCGCCGCGACGTGCGCGATGCCGAAAGCTTCTTCAACCTGCCTGAGGGTGAGGACGACGAGGATGATGACGAAGACGGCAAGAAGAAAAAGAAGCGTTGACCGCTATCGGTTCTCGACCGTGATCAGCCGCCTCTCGGGGCGGCTTTTTCATTGGGGGACCAATCAAGATAACCGCGAAGGACCGGCGCACCCGTCAGATGGATCAGGCGTTCAGCGACTCGATATAGGCGCGCAGCTCGGAGCCTTCCTGTCGCGCTTCGCGCAACCCATCCATGGCGGCTCTTGCCTCGGCTTCCGATGCGCTCAGCTTGGTCATCAGCTCCTGCTCCCGGTATTGCAGATAGGTGATCGCCTCGTCGCGTTGTTCCTCAGCGTCGTGCAGCGACTTGGCCATGTCTTCCAACTCGGCGACGTCGGACACGGTCACGCGGCTGAACCGATAGACCAGCCAGGATGCGAACCATCCCAGCACGAAGGCGACAAACAGGATCACCGCGATCGCGATGACAAATTCGGTGCGGTTCATTCGGTGGCCCCTCCCGTGGGCGTGGTGTCGGGCGGATGGTCGGCGGCCGCGCCGTCGTGCGGAGGCGCTTCCTGATCAGCAGCGTCAGGGACGGCAGCGTCAGGGGCGGCACCATCTGCTGCGGACGGGGCATCCCCTACCTCAGCCGTGCCGGTCCGGCGATCGAACAGGGTGAAGGTAATGCGGCGGTTGGCCTCGCGTCCCTCCTCGGTGTCGTTATCGGCGATGGGCTGCGATTCGCCATAGCCGTTCGCGATCAGTTGGCTGGGGGCCACACCCAGCCCGATCAGCGCATTGCGCACTGCATCGGCCCGCGCGATGGACAGGGCGAGGTTGGTATCCTCTCGCCCCTGGCTGTCGGTATGCCCACCGATTTCGAACACCGCGTTGGGGCATTCGTCCAGCGTATCTTTCAGGCTGCCGAGCTGTTCGTCGCCTGCTTCTTCGATAATCGCCTCGCCAGGGGCGAACGACAGCTTGTGTTCAACCAGTATCGTGTTCAGGCGATCGGCGCATTCTGCAGGCGAGGGTATGTTCAGCAGCGGGTCGAGTTCCGCGTCATACCGGACCTCGACGCGGAAATTCGCCTCGGCCCCCAGCTTGTCGGACAACAGACCGGAAATTTCCGCCTCGGCCCGCGTATTGCCGGTGACGCCCCGCAGAACCACCAGGTCCGGCTGCACGATCACCGACCCGTTTTCCAGTCGCGACAGGGCATCCATCCCGGCCAGTACGCGGGCGGGCCAGCCGCGCGGCAGACTCGTGTCCTGACGGGTCGCGATATAGGTATTCGACGAGCCGAACAAAGCGCGACCATAGCTGACGACGGCGGCCTGCTGCGCCTCGTCGTACAGCCGTCCGCGCAATTGCACCTGACCTTCCGGCGCGAGGGTGGCGACGAATTCGGGGGTGCCGGTTTCGGCTTCGCCCGTACCATCGACCTGTGTTGCCTCGGGCAGGACGGCGGACAGGACGAAGAGATCGGGCAAGGCGGCAGAGAGTTCGGCCACGACGGTGTCGAAAGCCGGTTGATCCGTGCCTTCGCTGGCGATCAGCGATACGTCGGCATCCGACAGTGTCAGCGCACCTCCGCCCAGATTGTTCAGGGCAGCGATCCCCTCGGCGGCGGCGACCGACCAGCCGGCCGATGGGACGCCAAGTGCGATCACGCAATCCGCCTCGCCCGCAAAACCCGCCGCAACGGCCGCATCCAGAACGCGGGTCCGGGCCTGTTCGGAATCGACGGCACAAGCTTCAAATCGGGGGGCACCGTCTGGCGGCATGACAAAGCGCAGCGTGAAAGGTGTGATCACCGGACGCGGTGCCCCGATGTTCAGCGACAGATCGATATCGGCTGGCTTATCGCGGGTAATCGCGCGCTCCAGCGTGATCCGCTCCTCGTCGCTGTCGGCAACGGCCGTGACGACGACACGTCCCGCATCGACCGAGACCTTGGCGCGGGGCAACTGATCCAACGCGGACATCGCGAAGCGAAGCGACTCCTCCCATCCGGGCGGAACGGCATAATCCGCCGTCTCGACCATGTTGGTGACCTCCAGCGGCATCGCCCTTCCGGCGCGCGCCAGCAGAGAGGACAACAATTCAGGGCCGCCATTCGCCGGGACCAGCCCGATGACCGAGACATCGGCATCGTTGCGCAGGATTTCCAGCGAAAAACGGGGTGCGGTCACCGGGCGACTGGCCTCCACTTCCATCGCGTCGATGATGCGGCCCGGATCGACAATGGCACCCGCGCGGGTGATGGCGCGAAAGCGCGACGGTTCGTCAGGGGCAGTGCCAGACAGGATCAGCTGCAACCCGTCCGTATCGACTTCGGCCCAGTCCAGCCCGGCGGCGTCCAGTGCCCCGGCCACCACGGCGCGCGACGACGTTTCAATGTAACTGGCCCCGAACCATGCTCCGGCGACTGCACTGGCTGCCGCAAGACCGAATGCGATAGTGGTTGCGATTGTGCGCTTGGCTGACATGTTTATCCCGAATTCCCTGCGCCTGACTAACGGCCCTCTCGGGCAGGGGCAATCACACCAGGGCCGCCATGGCAAAAAACGGCAAGGGGATCAGCCCGGTCGTGCGATTGGCCCGAAACAATCTCAGGCAAAGCGCGGCATCGGTGACATCCAGCCGCATCATCTGCCAGGCCAGATGCCACCCCATCGCCCAGACGCCCAACAACGCAGCCATTGCCGAAACCGGTGGAAGCGCCGTGACGATTGCCGCCGACAGCAGGATCACCGTCGACGCCGCGAAGCCTCGCATCCACGGACCAGGTGTATCGCCAAAGCGCCGGGCCGTGGATTTGACGCCGATCAGGGCGTCATCCTCAACGTCCTGATAAGCATAGATCGTATCGTAGAAGAGCGTCCATGCAATGCCTCCCAGATAAAGCAGAATCGGCGGCCACCCCAACCCCCCGGTGTGCGCCGCCCATGCCAGCAGCGCGCCCCAGTTGAACGCCAGGCCCAGGAACACCTGCGGCCACCAGGTGAACCGCTTGGCGAACGGATAGATCGCGACCGGGATCAGGGACAGCAGCCCCAGGACAATGGCCGTGCCGTTGAACGTCAGCAGGATCGCGGCGGATACCACGACCTGCACCGTCAACCAGATCAGCGCGCCGCGTACCGTCACCTGCCCGGACGGAATGGGTCGTGACCGGGTACGCGCGACCGCGGCGTCGATGTCACGGTCGGTCACATCGTTCCAGGTGCAGCCCGCGCCGCGCATCAGGACCGCTCCGATGGCGCAGCCTACCGCGATCCAGATGTCAAAAGGTCGAAATCCGGTTGCCGCCACCGCCAGGGCCAGCCCCCACCAGCACGGCAGCAGCAACAGCCATGTCCCGATCGGCCGGTCGGCGCGCGACAGTCGCAGATAGGGTCGCGTCGCCTTCGGGGCCAACCGATCGACCCAGTTGCCCTTGACGGCGTCGGCCACCTGTCCTTGATCGGACGCATCGGTCATCGGAAGGACCCCTCTCTCATGGACAGCAAAGTCAGGCTGCACATAACCGGACCCCTGCACGGGGGACAACAGGCGGTGCTGTCGAAGGATCAGGCGCATTACCTGTCGGGCGTCATGCGGCTTTCGCCGGGCGACACGATCACCGTATTCGACGGCGCGTCCGGTGCGTGGCGGGCAACCATCGACGCGGCGTCCAAGCGCGGCGGCACCCTGACGCTGGGCGACCGGGTCGCGCCGCAACGCGATCCGCCCGACATCTGGCTGTGCTTCGCACCGATCAAGAAAGCGCGCACGGACTTCATCGTGGAAAAGGCGACGGAGCTGGGCGCGGCACGCATCTGCCCGGTCACGACGCGCTACACCAATTCCGAACGCATTCGCCGCGACCGGCTGCAGGCTCATGCTGTCGAAGCCGCCGAGCAATGCGGCGGCACCTTTGTGCCCCCGGTCGACGAAATCGTAACGCTGGCGAAGCTGCTGGACCACTGGCCCGACGACCGCGCGCTGATTTTCTGCGACGAGGCGCTGTCTGACGATCCCGATTGGTCCGGCGAGGGAGAATCGAACCCATGGCCCCGCGCTCCCGCCGCGATCCTGATCGGCCCGGAAGGCGGCTTCGCTCCCGCAGAACGCGACCGTCTGCGCGCGCATCCGCAGGCCATGGCCGTGGGTCTGGGTCCGCGCATCCTGCGGGCGGATACAGCGGCAGTGGCAGCGCTGACGGTGTGGCAGACCGCGCAGGGGGACTGGACGTGATGCTCGCGTCTGAGTCGCATCGTCCGGCGATCGAAGCGATGTTGGGCATAAGTCCGGAACTGGCGATGTTCCCGCTCGGCAATCTGGTTCGGTACGGGATGGACGGCGGGCATCCACACGCGATGTCCTTCTGGCTGGACGGCGCGACATCCCCGACGGCAATCCTTGGCCTGACGGACGGCGGCATGGTTCTGCCGGTCTGGTCCGGTGCCTTCGATCCGGCGCGCGCGGCGGAACACCTTTGCGGGCAGACTCTGACGGGTTTCGCCGGGGCCGCATCGCCGGTCCGCGACCTGATCGCGGCGGTAGGTCTGTCGGGCGCCCCGGCGGTCCTGTCGGAGGACGAGCCGCAGTTCCTCGCCCATCTGAACGCCCTGTCCGTGCCCGACCGCCCCGGCATGCTGTCTCCGCTGACCGTGGACGTCGCTACGGCCGTTGCGTGGCGGCAAGCCTATGACGCGGAACTGCATCTGGGCGCTTCGTCGGTCGAAGATGCTGAAGCGCAGGTCCAGCGCTGGATCGCCGAAGACACGCACCGCTTCCTGATGATCGACGGCATCCCCGCCGCCATGACCGGCTTCAACGCGGTGCTGCCCGACATTGTGCAGGTCGGCGGCGTTTATACCCCGCCTTCTGCGCGCAACCGCGGGCTGGCGCGCCACGCCGTCGCGCTGCATCTGGCCGAAGCACGGGATGCGGGCGTGACCCGTGCCACCCTGTTCGCAGCCACGAATGCGGCGGTCGCCTGCTATCGCCCG
>Ga0207878_100271_pt1 | contig 27229 bp, 25 predicted proteins | sample LinPmetageLP41_FD_184053 | JGI IMG/M metagenome (GOLD analysis project Ga0207878, IMG submission 184053) | Marine viral communities from the Pacific Ocean - LP-41 (SPAdes) | ecosystem: Environmental > Aquatic > Marine > Oceanic | place: Pacific Ocean | collected 2010-08-27 | reverse complement strand
CCTATATACCGCAAAAACCCTGAGTACCCACCAAACAAAGCGCGCCAAATGCGAGACGGTATTGTCGTTGTTGAATTTGACGTAGATACCGCAGGCTTTGTTAAAAACCCAGAGGTAGTTAGCTCACAAGGGGGGAAAGAGTTTGAAAGGTCGGCACTTACAGCACTTAAAAAGTGGCGTTATGCACCAAAATTTGAAGACGGCCAACCCGTTGTTGCAAGCACTCAAGTACAGCTCGACTTTAAAATAGCCAGATAACACGCAAGATATTATAGCGTCTTTTTGTTCAGGTAGTTTTACTCAAAGCTTTGCGAGTATTTTATCGCTTGCGGCTTCAATTAAATCGAGCACATTTTCAAAGCCATCATCGCCGCCGTAGTATGGGTCGGGTATGGCGCTTTGGCTTTGCTCGCCGTATTCTAAAAACAATGCCAGCTTGTAATGTAAATGGGTGGGGCATTGCGCTTTTAAGTCAGCTAAGTTTTGTGTGTCGGCCGCTAAAATTAAATCAAACTCAGTAAAATCGCTGCTGCGCACTGGGCGCGAAAATATACCTTTAAAGCTATAACCGCGTTTTTCGCCTGCAGCCATTGAGCGGCTATCTGGCGTTTTACCTTCGTGGTAGCCAAAAGTCCCTGCCGAGTCTACCTTAACCTCAACACCTAATTTTTTAGCGCGCGCTTTTAACACCGCCTCTGCTGTGGGCGAGCGGCAAATATTACCTAAACACACTATCAGTACTTTTTTCATTAAGGCTCCTTTAGCTAATTTAACCACCTAGGCTTTAAAACTGTTTTAATATAGCCTCGTTATAGTCATCGGCATTTAAAGTCAGGTTATACTTGGCCGCCACACTATCAAGCTCCGCTTGTTTTATAGCTAACTCGTCCATAGTAATGGTGTTATCGTCAAGCTGCCATAAAAGCCGTGAGCCCGCATAACTATAATGAATCGCTAATAATGCATCGGCATTACCCTCGCGCCCTGCCGCTTTTAGCTTTGGCATTTTGCGGGTTATTTTATTAAGCGCTTGTTTAAGCTCCCACACATATACCACCTCGGTCATAAAACTATGGGTACGGTATTTATTTAACAGCCAGCCAATGGCCAAACTTGTTATAACAACACCGGTTAAATTCCAATGAAAATGGCTCCCGCTTTCATCAGGAAACAACGCAATTAACGTTTGCGATATAGCTAAGCTGCCAACAGCTAAACCCGCCGCACACCCAGCAATTACCCTATTTAAATGTTTGCGGTAACGAGCTTTATCTATTTGTATGAGTTGCATAACAGCCTAAAAAATTAATAAGTAAAAATATAGCGAACGCTATTGTAACTAAACCCCGCAATTTTTATAAAATTATTTAACCCCTTTTTGATTTGCCCCCCGTTATAGCTTTTAAATAACCCAAATAAGTTTACTCGGAGCGGCTTATGCACACACTTGAAGTACCTAATAACTCAGCATTTATTAAAACATCAACCGCCGTAATTGGCGGTGCAGTAATGACCTTTGCGGCTTTTGCGTTTATGCAATATTTAATATCTGGCGAGCAGCGCGCGCCTATTAAACCAGGTGGCGATATTATTGTAGAAATTTTTCAGGCACCAGAGGATAAACAAACAACCACCATAAAAAGAATACCACCACCGCCAATGCCTAAAGTGCCGCCAAAAGCACCACCGCGAGTTTCACCCAGTGCCGATCCAATTATGGCAATAAACACTGCCCCACCATTAATAATGGACAGCTTTGGAGATGATATAAATAGCACCATCAACCGCCCTACCGGGGATGCAACGCCCATAGTGCGCATAAACCCTAAATACCCAACATCTGCCGCCCGTGATGGTATAGAAGGTTGGGTACAACTTAGCTTTAACATTTCCCCCACCGGCGAAGTAATAAATCCAGTAGTTATTAACGCAGAGCCAAAACGCACCTTTGACCGCGAAGCAATAAGAGCCATTAAACGCTGGAAATATCGCCCCAAAGTAATTGAAGGTGTGGCACAATTACAAACTGGTCAAACCGTACAGCTCGATTTTAAATTAGATAACTCTATTTAACGGACTAAACGCCTATGCTACTCAGTATTAAGTCATGGTTATTTGAAACGCCAAGCAAGGACTGCATGGCAAGTTACGCAAAAAGTGGCGACAATCGTTACTTAGAGCAGCTTATTGCCCTCTACAGTAACGACTTACACCACTACCTTGTTACGCAATCTAATACGCATTTAGCATACGACGTAAGCCAACAAACCTGGCTAAAAGTAATCGAAAAACGCCACCTTTACCAAGCGCAAACCACGCCTAAAGCGTGGTTGTTTAAACTTGCCCGCAACACACTTATAGACGAATACCGCAAACAACAGCGCTTTGTAGAACTTGACGAAAATACGCATTTAGCAGCACAAAATGATAAAAACGAAAGTGGCTTAACTATAGGCAGCTCAAACATAAGTTATGGCGCGTTCGACGCCGCCCTAAAACAACTCAGCTTTGTACAGCGCGAAGCAATAACGTTGCAACAAGAAGGCTTTTCGCTCGCCGACATAGAACTTATAACGCAAAGCAGCCTTGAGACTATTAAAACAAGGCTGCGCTATGCCAAGCAAAACCTTAAACGTTTATTAGGAGCAAACAATGAACAAGCCTGATGAGCAGTTTGATCAAAAGCTCACTCAACACTACAAAGAGCGAAAAGCACGCACTACACTCAGCGCTTCCCAGCAAAAAGCGTTACTTAATAATGCCAGCCATAAAAAGCCCTCAAGGCTTAGTTTTACGCTACAGTTAACCAGCCTTGCCTGCGCACTGGGCGTATTCGCATTTATTGTGTTTGATAGTAACGAGGGCATTAACTACGCACCTAAAACGGTGCTTAACAGCTCATTTAAAACTATAGACATTCACGATTACTCAATTATTAAAACCCACGAAATAAACCCATCGGGCAGTTACACAAGCGCCATTACCGAGCAAAAACATGCACTCGATACTCAGCATGCTAATAGCTTGCGCTTACACCAACAACGCCACATAGAATACGGCACGCTCGTAAAGGTAGATAACGACTGGTACATAGCCAGCTGTAATGACGAGGTACTAGTGCAAATTAAGCAGTCACTGCTCAGTGATTTAAAGGGTAAACATGCGGTAGAAAGTGGTCTAAATACGGGTGATATGTTGGCTATGGCGCACAACGGTAAAGGGCAGATTATTGCACTTAAACATGCGGGCGCTGGGGTTAGACAGTGTGGGGCTTAATAGAGCTAAAAATTAAGCTGCTTAATCACTAATAAGACCTATCGCGTATTTGAAGTCGTATAGCATTACCAAATACACTAATCCCAAATTGTAATTTATTATATTTAGAGCTCAGCGTGTTTTATTATTTTCATCCCAACTTACTAATTGAGTTCAGTGGTCAACTATGTGATATTAATAATAAAGTTGATACTTACCCAACAAGATTTTATTTTAGATAAATAACATGGTCTAAAAACAGTAAAATTTAATAAATGGAATATTATTAAAAAATGACAGTCAGAGCAGTAATTAAAGCGCCCACTAATTTATGTATTTATAAACAAGATTTACAACAAGAAACGTATTCCTTAATCAAGGATATTGATAATACAGTTACTAATAGAGGGATGCTTGTTACACTCGACTTAAGAGAAGTTAAATTAATTACAGCAGCAGCTTCTGTAATTTTGTTTGCAACGGTTAGTACTTGCCAATTGATGAACAAAAATTCAAAACAAGTTATTTGTATCTTTCCGAAGGAGTCCAACAACCCAGAAGGGTATAGATATATAGTAAAAACGGGCCTAGCCAGAGCACTTCATTCAGGTGAAGTCTCTAAATTAGATGAATTAATCAATCAAGAGGCGTTTTTTCAATCATCTAATAACCCGTTTAAACATGCTATTACAACAAGTTTGATGTTAGCTGATAAAACAGAATTTGATCCGATACAATATGAGTTACTTAGTACGGCAATTGGTGAAGCAATGCTAAATGTCCATCATCATGCTTATAATGATCCTTTAAGTAGCATTGAATATCCCAAAACTAATATCTCTAAAAAGCTATTAGTCGAAGTGATGGGAAGGCGTTGGTGGCAGTGTGCTTGGTATGATTACTTAAAGCATGAATGGGTTTTTATTATATGTGATCTTGGTGTAGGTATTCCACAGTCTTTGATGGAAAGTTATAATAAGCTTAATCCATTAATTCAAATAGAAAATAAAGAAGCTATGCTAAAAGCTCTTAGCATAGGGGGAAGTAGGTTTAATAAAGGCGGAAGAGGTAACGGCTCGGAAGATATGAAAAGAGCTGTAGGTCGATTTTGTCAGGAAACAGATAATTTACTAATATATAGCGGTGGTGTTAAGTATCAGTACTCACGTGGTATGGAAATACCTCAAGTGAATATGTTAGCAACTTTTTTTGGTGGAACACTTATCGAGTGGACACTAAAACCCAAGCTGGGTGAGGAGTAGTAATGATGGTAATTGATGTTGCGAAAGACTTTTCGAGAACCCCTTTTGGCAGATACAAAACTGATAGTCAGTTTAGTGCCGAAGAGTTTCGCGAAAAATTGTTGCTGCCAAATATAAATAGTGGATACGCTTTAACTATAGATTTTTCTAAAATATCACTTGGCGTTGGCTCATCTTTTCTTGAGGAAGCCTTTGGGGGGTTGGTAAGGGAAGGGATAGATCCTGCTTACTTAAAGTCCCATATTAAAGTCGTAGATCGTATGGGGCTTTACGATGAACAAGTTAGAAAATTCATTGAGACGGCAAGTAAAGTTTAACTCATAACTAAATGAATAATAAATTTATTTTTATAAGTTCATGTCAGAGTCAACAGGTATCAATTTGAAAGTTGAAGAAAATATTTATAATAAAAACTATACCGTTAGTTGTGAAATTATCAATATTGAAAGCTACAATATAGCTAAGCCTAAAGGTAATTGGGTTTCCGAGTATCACATAAACCTCCTAATACCCACTTTGTTGGTGTTAATAGGATGGAGAATAATTTATTTAAATGCGAAAAAATTAGCCACTAGGTCTGAGAGTAAAGCAATACTAGACTCTATTATCAAGTTATATGAAGAGCTTGATAATTTAGCCGTTGACTTCTGGTTAGGTGAGGATGAAAAACAAGACTCAAACCGCTATTTGATGATAGTAATGGCAAAGTTTGAGACTTTAAGTAATCGAAGTACTGATTTATATAAGCGAAATGTTAATATCGACAAATCAGTTTTGAACAATTATTATTCTGCATTGACTCTAAATTGCGAAAATATAAGAAAAATGAGCCAATCAGAATGTGCTATTTATACACAGAATATTTTAGATCTAAGTAGAAAAAATATATCTGCACTATATGAAAACTATAACCACACTTACAAACCAACATATAAAATCACGAAAAGCTTTGTTCGCTCTTAGGGCAACACATAAAATTAAAAAAAGCGTTAAAACATGGGTTAAAAACGAATGGCCTTTTTGACGCGTTAATTACTCATTTAATGAATAAGATCCACATTCGATACTTTATAAAAAGCCTGCTATTAAGTAGGCTTTCAACTATTTAAGCTATCTTAATTTACAAAACAATAATTCTAAAGTAAGTAAAAAAATAAGGTAACGCCCGACGCGCCAGCAAGCTATGCGCCTACAACAAACACTACATATAATTAGCTTTGGGTGTGCTCATTGCATCGGTGATACGTTGGGTTTCGTGTCACTCAACCCAATCTACGTCGCTAATATCTTGTGCATTATAGTTAAAGGTTACTGCTTTAAAAGTCGTTGCTCTGGATTGTGTAAGTATTTTAAGCCGATGGTCACTATACGTGTATGTACCATTGTTATAACGCGTAGTTGAACATTACCAATAACCACAATTGAGCCTTTACTGATATCTCCTGAGAGCTTTTGGTTGATCACCTCTTCCAAGCTTATACCCTCTGGCGCGTCTATTTTCATGTGATATGAGTAAAATATATCGCCTACTAGCGTAACCCCTTTCACTTTAAGTTCGTTGCGCGCTAAGTGACTGTCTTGGTGGTTTGTTTTATCGGTTGCTGTAAAAACTAAATCAACAAAAGGTCTGTTAGCGGGTTTTAAAACAACAAATAAATGATCGTTTGGTTTTAATTTAGTAGAGCCGCGTGGCGGTATGATTGAAGGCCCTCGTGTGATCATGGCTACAACTACACTTTCTGGTAGTGCAGCATGTGACAAACTGCGCCCAGAAACCCGAGAAACCTCACTTAACGTGTACTCTACAATTTCTATATCAATATCGTTTAAGGCGGTAATTTCGAGCGTTGCAGCTGCTAAATCGGGTGGCGGCTCTATTAAACTTAACTTTTTAGCCATCCAAGGCATAGTTGAGCCTTGCAACGTGGCCGAGATTAACACCACGAAAAAAACCACATTAAAAATAAGCTCCGCCCCTGAAAGGCCAAACAACAGTGGGAATATAGCTAAAATAATCGGCACTGAGCCTCTTAACCCCACCCAAGATACAAATAAAGTTTCGCGATTATTAAAGCCAAATAATTTTAAAATAGGTGCTACCGCTAATGGGCGAGCAACAAAAATAAGTGCCAGTGCAATAAGCAATCCTTCTAACCATACATCAACCAACGACGACGGGTTAATAAGGAGTCCTAATACAACAAACATCGTTATTTGCCCAAGCCATGCTAAGCCGTCATGAAAAAGAAAAATACCGCGTTTATATACAAATTTGCTGTTACCTAAAATAACACCCGTTATAAATACAGCTAAAAACCCACTGCCGCCGAGCGTTGCCGAAAGGCCAAAAGAGAGCAGTCCAAATGCGGTTACCATCACTAAATACAAACCCGATGCATTTAGTTTAATTCGATTAATAAACCACACCGACACTTTACCAATTAAAAGACCACACACAGCGCCAACACCCATTTGCTGGGCAAATAGCTGCAGTAAACCAAGCCCTATTGGCATGTCGTTAACGAGCATTTCGAGTAAACCAACCGTTAGAAAAATAGCCATTGGGTCGTTCGAGGCACTTTCTATTTCAAGGGTTGATTTAAGTTTTTTATTTAGGTGAATACCAGCGCTACGTAACAGTGCAAACACGGCTGCGGCATCAGTAGAGCCAACAATAGCCCCAAGTAAAACACCTTGTAATATGGGCAGGTCTAAAATATAAGTGGCCACAAGGCCTGTAATTACAGCCGTTAATAACACCCCGACTGTTGCTAAAGCAGACGCGGGTTTCCACACTTGTTTAATTGAACTGGTAGGTGTTTGTAAGCCCCCATCAAATAGGATAATGGCAAGCGCGAGAGTACCCAAAGCATGTGCAGCCTCTGCGTTATCAAACGATATACCTGCAATACCGTCTTCACCTGCAAGCATACCTACCAATAAAAATAGCACGAGTACTGGTAAGCCAACGCGAGCTGAGAGCTTGCTCGAAATTACCCCAAGTAGGATTAAAATGGCACTAACGAGAATGATATTATCTATTACAAACATAGTGTGGGTTTACTGCCTTGTATGAGTTAAAAAGTAAGAATTTATAGGTACCAAAAAGCTTAAAGCTCATGCTATACAATAACCTAAAAAATATAAATACGGGTACTTAAGTCTATAATTAAATGCTTTAGATTAAGTTAGTGAGTTATTAGAGTTGGTATTACTAAGTTGGATATTTGGATTATTTGTTTTTAAACAAAAAAACCTGCAGTTATGCAGGCTTTTGAGTATTAAAGTGACGTGTATTTATAACACTATTATGCTTGTTACTAAATACGCTATAAACGTCAATGCGCCGCCGAATAATGCATACGGTAGCTGCGTTTTAACGTGGGTAAGCAAATCACAACCCGAGGCGAGTGCTGATACGGCGCTGGTGTCGGATATAGGCGAGCAGTGATCGCCAAATATGCCGCCACCTAAAATAGCGCCTACTACAAGTGAAGGCGGTAAGCCAAGCTCTTGAATAAGTGGTACGCCAATAGGGATGAGTATGGCAAATGTGCCCCACGATGTACCCGTAGTAAACGACATAACCGCACCCGTTAAAAACAGCACAGGTACAATTAGGTAAATGGGTAAGTAGTCGCCTACTAGCGATGCTACAAATACGCCGGTACCTAGCTCTTTTAAGCTTGCGCCCAGTGTTAGTGAAAGCAATACAATGCTTACCAATGGTAATAGCTCGCCCATGCCTTTAAAGCCGGTGTCTACTAATTGATGGTGGGTAAATTGGCGTGAGCTAATCATTAAAGCATAAGCAACCACAATGGCTAATACCGTTGCGTATAAAACCGATTTAGAGCCGCTGCCTTCTGCAAGTACGCCGTTGCCGGTGTAAAACATAAAGCCTACCATGCTCACAATTAAGGTAAGTAATGGTACGAGCATGTAACGCGCTTTAGAGCCTTTTACTTCTTCTTTTAGGTCAGTTTTTTGCAGCTCTAGCTTTTGCTCGGCTTCTTTCATTGGGCCGTGTACTTTATCAAACGCGATAGTGTAAAACACAATGACTAGCGTGATAATGGCGTAAAAGTTGTACCCTACGCTGCCCCACAAAATAGAAACTGCCGATTCGCTTAGCTCGTAATTGCCAAGTAAGCCCAGTACAAATGCGCCCCAACCGTTAAGTAATATTAAAATACACACTGGTGCACTGGTGCTATCAATAATATAAGCAAGACGCGCTCGGCTCATTTTAAACTTGTCGAACAAGCCACGCGATACAATACCTGAGGTTAATACGCTGAGGTTTGACTCTATAAATACCGCGATGCCGGTAAACATGGTTAAAAAGCCTACTTGGCGCTTACTTTTTGCAATGCCTTTGTTCATTAGCATATTAACGGTGGCTGCTACGCCGCCAGATTCGCGAATGTAAGCCAGCAAGGCACCGATCATAATACTAAATATTAAAATGCGGGTGTTACCTGGCGAGCTGGCTACCGATATTATGCGCTCAATGGTATTTAAAAATGTAGCAAATAAGGTATTACCCTCGCCTTGTATAGCGAGTAAAAGTTCTGATGAAGCCACGGCCACCAAAAGTGCCATTATTACTTCTTTGCGCCAAAATACGATAGCGATAGCAATGAGCGGCGGTAATATAGAATACCAAGACATAAATTAACCTTTATTAATAGCGAAGTGCGTTCGCTTATTCACGTTTAAACGCTTATTTTGCAGGCCGTTTTAAAAATGTGGCCTGAATTTGTAAACCGCTTAGCTTAATGGATTGCCTTAGTTAAGTCACCTGTAAATAAATCACTTAAGGCAGTGCACTTAGGCCGTTTTAACCTAAACGATAATTTATTGATTTAGTAGTGCTTCGTAAATAAGCGATACCACCGAGCCATATTGCGCCGTCTCGTATTGTTTGCCCAAAAACTGGTAATGTTTTTGGCTTCCTTTTATTTTTGTGTGGCGCGCATTGGTCAATAAAATAATGGCTAAATCGTACGTTGGGTCAATTACGGTAACTGTGCCCGTCCAACCGGTGTGTCCATACGCTTGTGCACTTGCGTAAGGGCCAAAGTGCCAACGCCTAGCTTGGTTGTTACCTGCAAGCCTAAAACCAAGGCCGTAGGTTTCGTTGTTTAATTGTGGCGTTAAAAACTGCGCTAAGGTTGATGCGCTAAATAACTGGTTATTGCCAAAGCCACCTTGGTTTAATAGCACTTGGCTAAGTACGGCTAAATCGGGCGCATTACTAAATAAACCAGCATGCCCTGCTACGCCATCAAACGAATAAAATGCCCGCTCGTCGTGCACTTCGCCTTGCAAAACATTGGTGCGAATATTATCAAATTCAATTCGCCCATCACGGGTGTTACCGCTAAGCTCGGTAGCTGCAAATTCAGAGCGTATAAAGCCCTTTTTAAGTGGGTTAAATACCGTATTGGTCAATTTAAGTGGGGCGTAAATGTGTTGCTCTAGGTAGTCATCAAGTGGTTGCCCGGTTATACGCTCAACTAGTACGCCTAAAATCATGTAATCAATATCGGAGTAAACGGCTTGTGCGGGGTATTTATTGCTCAGCGGCACTTGCGTAAGTAACAGCTGCTTTGTGGTTTGGCTATTTTGCGAAAAATACGCATCGCCAGTTTTAGCACCTTTACGATGAAAATCAAACACAGGCGGGTAACCCGCAGTATGCGTAAGTAAATTTTTAACTGTGCGCAGCTCGCGGCCATCGCCTTTGTATTCGGGTAAGTAGCTTTGCACGGGCTTGTTTATATTTAAAAGTCCTTCGCTTACAAGTTTCATAAGGGCAAAGTTAGTGGCAAATATTTTGGTGTTAGAGGCTAAATCAAACAGAGTGTGTGTTTGCATTGGCTCTGGGCGTAGTAGCATTAAATCACTTTGCTGGTACTGTTTGGCATCGCCATAGGCGCTAAGCTTTATGAGTTCGCCACTTTTTACAACGGCTAATACTGCCCCGGGAAAACCAGCTTGTATGTCTTTTTCAATAAGGGCATCGACCTGGCTAAAGTCTATATTACTTTGCGCAGCGGTATTTAAGGTCGGAAACTCAAAGCGCAAGGTAAGGCTTGCGCCTTTAGGTTTAATATTTTCAACCTTAAACGTATTTACCCCGTTGTGGGTGCGCCTTGCTAGCGAATACTCATATAAAGTATTAGCGGCTAATTGGTTGGTAATATTAAGCTTTTGGTTATTTATAAAAATATCGGCGCTTATCGCATTATTATTTTGAATTAATAACTGCCCTCGCCCTTTATACGCTTTAAATGTGCCACGGTTATTTACGTACTCACGGCTACTTGGGTTAGCTTCAGGAAAAGTGACCACTACTTGTGCATTTGGAAGCGTTACTAATTTACTCTGCTTAAGCTCACTCGCTGCAAAGTCATTAGCCTTGTTACTACTACACGCTGCAAGTGTAAGGCTCATAAGTGCGACTAAAGCTGCTTTAAAATAAGTGCTTATTTTTGTGTTTATTACTAACGCCATTTATAACCCTTACTTGTATAGTAAATATGGCGCTCGTTGCTTTTTAAATGCCTCAAGCCCTTGCTGCCAACTTTGTTTTATTTGTGCCTCTGATTGCCCTGCTTCAATAGCTAAACGTAGTTTGTTAGTGCCAGCCAATTTATCCATAAAATCAGCGCGTTCAAAAAAGGTAATATTATTTTTGGTTAATTTATTATAAGCCGTAATTAAATAACTTAAATCAAGCCCGCGCGTGTTTGCTGTGCGTAAATCGAGGCTTTTTACAAGGGTATTTTTAAATTTAGGGTTTGCTGCCGCGCCTTTAATAGAGCGCGGTGTAAAACTAAAACCTCCAAGCGCAACGGGCGAGTAGCCAATTACTTGAAACGCAAAGTCGGAGCCTCTGCCAATACTTATTGGCGTTGCCTCAAAAAAGCAAAGCGACGGATAAAGCGCGATTGATTGATCGTTCGGTAAATTAGGGCTGGGTTTTACAGGTAAACTGTAGGATGTTGAGCGCGTGTAATGAGCAACCGGGATCACTGTAAGTTTTAAATCAGCCGCTTTATTGATCCAGCTTTCGCCTTTGATCATTTTTGCAAGCTCGCCTACCGACATGCCATGCAGCACGGGGATTGGGTGCATACCTACAAACGATTTAAACTGGCGCTCAAGTATTGGCCCATCCACATAGGCAATATTGGGGTTTGGCCTATCAAGTACAATAAACTCAATACCTTGCTCGGCTGCGGCTTCCATCATGTAATGCATAGAGCTTATGTAGGTATAAAAGCGCACGCCCACATCTTGTATATCAAAAATAATAACATCTACATTGCTAAGAGCTTCGGCGCTTGGTTTTTTGTTTTTGCCATAAATAGAAATAAGTGGGATACCAGTTTTGCTATCAACTGCATTTTTAACATGGGCACCGGCATCGTGATCGCCTCTAAAGCCATGTTCAGGTGCAAATATTTTGGTTATGTTTATATTTTTAGTGAGTAAGGCATCTACTAAATGCGTGTTAGCGACAAGTGATGTTTGGTTTACTACAAGGCCAATACTTTTATTTTTTAATTGTGGTAAATAATGTGCGAACTGCGCAGCGCCAACAACGGGCGAATTTTGCGCTTCGCTTTGCTTAGCGCTCACATTAAATAAGCTGCTAAATAGTAATACAAAGATGATAAATACGGCTTTAAACATACAGCAAGATCCTTTTAAACAAGGTGTTTAAAATACCACAGCTTAAGTTAAAGAGCAGTGAATGGTTTTGAGTGAGCACATAAGTAATTAGAAGCTGCGCTTCTCATGTGAACAAGTTCTGCGTCTACAATAATTTAACTCATAGTTTAAGGCGCTCAGCTTGCTGGCGCGACGAGCAGCGCTCGTAAATGGTTTTGAGTAGATACGTAAGTAATTAGAAGCTGCGCTTCTCACGTGAACAAGTTCTGCGTCTACGCTGAAGTTTTTAACAGAAGTGTTTGTTTGGCTTAACTGAAAACTGAAAACTTTCTCAAATTTCAGGCACAAAAAAACCGACTTAGTGTCGGCTTATGTATGAAAGTGGTGGGCGCAGGACGTATCTTCTAAGAGTGAACCTCTGACCGCTTGGTTCGCAGTAAGCTAGTTTATCTATATCTACGCTTTACTTTATTTCAGACACAAAAAAACCGACTTAATGTCGGCTTATGTATGAAAGTGGTGGGCGCAGGAGGATTCGAACCTCCGACCGCCTGGTTCGTAGCCAGGTACTCTATCCAGCTGAGCTATGCGCCCACTTTCATTTTTTACTTGTTTATACTCTAAGCAGAGTTAATAAAAGTGGTGGGCGCAGGAGGATTCGAACCTCCGACCGCCTGGTTCGTAGCCAGGTACTCTATCCAGCTGAGCTATGCGCCCACTTTTATTTTTTGCTTGTTTATACTCTAAGCAGAGTGTGTAAAGAGTGGTGGGCGCAGGAGGATTCGAACCTCCGACCGCCTGGTTCGTAGCCAGGTACTCTATCCAGCTGAGCTATGCGCCCATCTTTACTTTTTACAAGACTCGCCATTAAAAGAAATGGTGGAGAGGGAGGGATTCGAACCCTCGATAGAGCTACAAACTCTATACTCCCTTAGCAGGGGAGCTCCTTCGGCCACTCGGACACCTCTCCGTCTTGTGGGGCGTATAATAAAGATTTCAGAAAATATGTCAAACACTTTTCTGCCAAATATGTCTATATGGTTATAGATTGCACATATGTTTGGTTTTAAAGTGTAATTAGTTTGAAAATTAAGCAGCTTATGTGTTTTTGTCGGCAGGATTAACACCTAGCACAGGCACTAACTCATCTGTTAAATTAGCTAAATACTGTTCTTGGTAACCCAATTGTTGAAATTCAGCTATGCAAGCACGGTAATAAGCTTCTCGCTCTTGCTCTGTGGTGCTCACTTCTGAAAAATCTTCTGTGCGTTTATTTTTCATATTATTACTCTAAGTCCTTTAGATATTTAATATTTAACTAGCAAATACGAAGCCGTATAAATTTTGGGCGTATTCTAGCTAAAAAGCTTACATAAATACAACACATGTTTAAAAAACAACCATAATAAAAAGTTATAACACTACTATTTATAATGCTAACAACTAGTTATAACCATAAAGGTTTTAAGCTGAATTTTATATTAACCAGCATTAATAACTGCATTTAAATTTTATTGTAGTACTAATTAATTAAAAAACAAAAATTCGCTTAATAAAAAGCAAAAAAACACCGCTAGTTAGCGGTGTTTTTTAATTCACGTTGTTTTACCAAAAGCTTAATCAGCTTGTGGGCGCATATGCGGGAATAAAATAACGTCTTTAATTGTTGATGAATCAGTAAATAACATTACTAATCGGTCAATACCAATACCTTCACCAGCGGTAGGCGGTAAGCCGTACTCAAGTGCGCGTATGTAGTCTTCATCGTAATGCATTGCTTCATCATCACCTGCGTCTTTCTCTTCAACTTGACGAGTAAAGCGCTCAGCTTGATCTTGTGCATCGTTAAGCTCCGAGAAACCATTTGCAAGCTCACGTCCGCCAACAAAAAACTCAAAACGGTCGGTAACAAATGGGTTTTCGTCGTTACGACGCGCCAGTGGAGAAACTTCCCACGGGTAACCAGTAATAAATGTAGGTTGGATAAGCATGTGCTCAGCCGTTTCTTCAAATATTTCACATAAAAACTTACCTGGGCCCCAAACGCAGTTTTCAGGAATTTTTACATGTACTTGTTTAGCGTACGCTTTTAATTCGTCAAAGTGGTTTTCTGGATCGTTAAATACCGCAGCATCAAACTCAGGGTTATATTTTAAGATAGCATCAGCCATGCTTAAACGTGTAAACGGTTGCCCAAAGTCGTACTCTACCGAGTCGGTTACTTCGCCGTTTTCGTCTTTTGTTGTATTAATAACAATTGGGCTGCCCAATACGTTAGTTGCAACAGTACGTAGCATGTCTTCGGTGATATTCATCAGGTCAATGTAATCAGCATACGCTTGGTAGAACTCAATCATAGTGAATTCTGGGTTGTGACGCGTTGATAACCCTTCGTTACGGAAGTTACGGTTAATTTCAAATACGCGGTCAAAACCACCTACCACTAAACGCTTAAGGTAAAGCTCAGGCGCTATACGTAAGTACATATCTATATCAAGTGCGTTATGGTGAGTCACAAACGGACGCGCAGATGCACCGCCAGGAATAACCTGTAGCATAGGTGTTTCTACTTCCATAAAGTCGCGCTCGGCTAAAAAGCGACGAATACCTTCAACTACTTGTGAGCGAATACGGAACGTTTCGCGCGTTGCTTCGTTAGTAATTAAATCAACGTAGCGTTGACGGTACTTAGTTTCTTGATCTGATAAGCCATGAAATTTCTCTGGTAATGGGCGTAGTGACTTAGTAAGTAATTCGTACTCTGTCATTTCTACGTATAAATCGCCTTTACCTGATTTATTAAGTGCGCCTTTAACACCAATAATATCGCCAATATCTAGTTGACCATATTTTGCTTTTAAGTCTTTTTGCACATCTTTAGATGCGTAAGCTTGTACACGGCCTTTCATGTCTTGAATTGCCATAAAAGGACCACGTTTAGCAAGAATACGTCCAGCAATTGATACAACATGCTGAAGCTCTACTAATTCTTCTTTACTCTTATCACCAAACTCAGCCTGTAAATCAGCCGTGTAATGTTCACGACGGAACTGATTAGGATGACCGTTGGCTGGGCAATTTGCGCGAATAGCGTCTAATTTGCCGCGACGCTCAGCGATTAACTTATTTTCGTCTTGGATTTGATCAGTCATTTTTTAGCTCTTTTTTAGCTTGGTGGTTATAGGCCAGATTTTAGGCTGGCTTCAATAAATTTGTCTAGGTTGCCGTCAAGTACCGATTGCGTATTACGGTTTTCAACACCAGTTCGTAAATCTTTAATACGTGCATCATCAAGTACGTAAGAACGAATTTGGCTTCCCCAGCCAATATCCGACTTTGCGTCTTCTTGAGTTTGCTTTTCAGCATTTTGCTGCTGAAGCTCAAGCTCAAATAACTTAGCTTTTAACTGCTTCATTGCTTGGGCTTTATTTTTGTGTTGCGAACGCTCGTTTTGACACTGTACAACCGTGTTGGTAGGTACGTGGGTAATACGTACTGCCGATTCGGTGGTATTTACGTGCTGACCACCCGCGCCCGATGCACGGTAAACGTCTATACGTAAATCTGACGGATTAATATCAATTTCAATGTTGTCATCTACTTCTGGGTATACAAACGCAGAGGCAAACGAGGTATGACGACGGCCACTTGAGTCAAACGGGCTTTTACGTACTAAACGGTGCACACCTGTTTCTGTACGTAGCCAACCGTATGCGTATTCGCCAACAAAGCGCACTGTTGCGCCTTTAATACCTGCTACATCGCCATCGGTAGCCTCTACAAGCTCAACTTTAAAACCTTTGGCTTCGCCCCAGCGTAAATACATACGCAGTAGCATGTTACACCAGTCTTGTGCTTCAGTACCGCCAGAACCCGACTGTAAATCTAGGTAGGCGTCGTTTGAATCGTGAGAACCCGAAAACATACGACGGAACTCTAAACCTTCAAGCTGTTTATTTAAGCCTTCAAGCTCAGTTTGCGCTTCAACAAAGGTTTCTTCGTCTTCAGCTTCTATAGCAAGCTCAAGCAACCCTTCAACGTCGTCGGCGCCAGCCACTAAGTTATCGATTGTTTCAACAACCGCTTCTAGTGCTGATTTTTCTCGGCCAAGTGCTTGTGCACGCTCAGGCTCATTCCATACGGCTGAATCTTCAAGTTCGGCGTTTACTTCTTCTAAGCGTTCTTGTTTAAGAGCGTAGTCAAAGGTACCCCCGAAGCAGTTCAGTACGTTCGCGAATTTCCTTGATTTGATTAATCACAGGATTCACTTCAAACATGTACATTACTCCAAAATGGCTAGATTATTACGCGCTAAAATTAGCTAATTACGCAATAAATTATCGTCAAATGATAAAAACGCCCGATTTTAACAAAAAACCGCGCGCTTTATTAGCATTTTATGCATAGTTGCTGCATATTTTTGAATGCACTTTTTCAAGCTCTCTTACTATTAATTGCAAGCTAAACTTACCTCTAAACTCGTTTATGTCGAGCTGATACGCCACTTTAACAAAACGAGCTTCGGTGTCGGGCCATTCTTTTACATCAATACCAAAGGCAATGGCATCAACTAATCGCCCTGATTGATGTTTAAGCACTAATTTTAAATGCTTTTCGCCCACAATACGCTGTTGAATAACTTCAAAGGTATGCTCAAATACCGGCTCTGGAAATTGCTGTCCCCATGGGCCTGATTGCTTTAATAGCTGAGCAAACTCCATCGTAAAGCATTCGTTTGGCAGCTCGCCGTCGGTAAATACAATACAGCGTTTGCTTTCTTCGCTAAGCTGAGCTGTTACTGCTGCATCAAACGCTTTTTTAAAGTCGTTAAAATTTTGCTCGTTAATACTCAAGCCAGCAGCCATTGCGTGGCCACCAAATTTATTAATTAAATGTGGGTCGGCGGTATTTAGCCCTTCGAGTAGGTCGCGCATGTGCAGCCCTTCAATAGAGCGGCACGAACCTTTTATTTCGCCGTTTTCGCCACCAGCAAAAATAACGGTTGGACGATGATATTTTTCTTTTAAGCGGCCAGCCAAAATACCAATAACACCTTGGTGCCAGTCATCTTGAAACAAACAAATAGCATCGGGAATGTTATCGTCGGTAAAGGCGAGCCTATCAAGTACGGCTTGCGCCTCGGCTTGCATGCCCTGCTCTATTTCGCGCCTAGCATGGTTTAAGCTATCAAGCTCACCAGCAATGCGCCTTGCTTGGTTTATATCGTTACTTAACAAACACGCTATGCCTAAGCTCATATCATCTAATCGACCTGCGGCATTTAAACGCGGCGCTAGCGAAAAACCAAAATCACTGGCGCTTAAGCGCGCTGCATTTCGATTAGCTACTTCAATAAGTGCAGTAATACCCGGGCGAGTATTACCACTTCGTATACGCGCTAAACCTTGATGTACTAAGGTGCGGTTATTTGCATCAAGCGCAACCACATCGGCCACTGTACCCAGTGCAACTATATCTAGGAGGTTAGCTAAATTTGGTGGTGGTTGCTGTTCAAAGTAGCCTTGCTCGCGCATTACGCTTCTAAGGGCAATAAGTAAGTAAAAGGCAACACCAACCCCTGCTATTGATTTAGACGGGAAGTTACACTCGTGCCTATTAGGGTTTACTATTGCATCGGCATTAGGGAGTTGCTCACCTTGTAAGTGGTGATCTGTTACCAACACTTTTATACCCACTGCCTTTAAAATATCAATACCGGCAATACACGAAATACCGTTATCTACAGTGATAACCAGCTCAGGGTTTATTTGTACTATTTGCTCAGCCAATGCAGGGCTTAAGCCATAGCCTAAACTAAACCGGTCTGGTATTAGGTAATCTAAATGCTTAAAGCCAAACATCCCAAGGCCTTGCATTAAGGTAGCTGTGCTCGTTGCGCCATCGGCATCAAAATCGCCAACAATTAAAATACGACTTTGCGCATTTAAAGCATTTACTAACAACTCGCTTGCTTTGTCTATGTCTTTAAATAGTTTGAAGTCGTGCAAAGTAGCTGCACTGTTATTTAGCTCATCAGCATTAATTACATTTCGCGTGGCATATATTTGTTTTATAACGGGGTGTAAGTTGCTCGGTAGGTGTGAGTCGTCAACGTTTTCTCGCGCAATGATCAGTTTTTTCATGCAATTGCTAACTTTTAAATTCAAAATAAAAAGACAAAAAAAGGCCATTACGGCCTTTTAATAAACGTAAACGCCTTATTAAGACGCTTTGTTTGCCTCAAGCGCTGCTTTTAAAGCGGCTGCTGGCTGGTAACCTGGGATCATTGTACCATCTTCTAATACAATCGCTGGCGTACCGCTAATCCCAAAGCTTTGGCCTAGTTGGTAATGCTCTGCAACCGGTGCACTACAGCCTGCAACTACTTTAGTGTCTACGCCCGACTTAGCTTCTGTAAGCGCTTCTTGCTGATCGCGTGCACACCAAACATTCATTAAATCAGCATAGCCAGAACCTTGTAAGCCACCACGCGGAAACGCTAAGTAACGCACTGTAATGCCAGCGTCTAGTAAGTCGTCTAATTCGCGGTGTAATTTACGACAGTAACCACAGCTAATATCAGTAAATACGGTAATTTGATGTTGCTCATTTGGCGCTTTATAAACAATCATAGAATCTTCGTATTCTTTAACGCCTTCAACACGTACGCCATTTAGCGCTTGCTCTGTTAAGTTACTACGGTTGTTTAAATCAATTAGCGTACCTTGCATTAAAAACTGGCCGTCTGGGCTTGCGTAAAGTACACCTTTATTAGTAACTAGCTCTTTTAAACCGGCAACTGGGCTTGGGTTAATTTGCTTAACCGTTACACCTAAAGTGGCAAATTTAGTAACAATAGGATCATCAGCACTTGGAGTTACAGCAACGCCATTTGCAAATGCACTAATACTTGTGCACAACATGGCACCTGCTAACATTAATTTTTTCATAACTTCTCTCTATCCTAAAAACACTTATAAACTGACCGGCTTAGTAATAAAAAATTTCAAATTAAGCGCGTGGATGATGCTGCGCGTGTACCGATTTTAACCGTTCATTAGCAACATGGGTATAAATTTGTGTGGTTGATAAGTCGCTGTGTCCTAGCATCATTTGCACCACACGTAAGTCAGCCCCATGGTTTAGTAAATGCGTAGCAAAAGCATGGCGCATCGTATGGGGAGATAATGGAGACTCAACTGATGCCAAAATAGCATAGTGTTTAATTCTATGCCAAAAAGTTTGTCGGGTCATGCCTACTCCACGCTTTGAAGGAAACACAAAGTCGGTCGCGTGTTTGATCATTTGTGCGCGCCCACCTTTTAAAAACTGTTCAAGCCAATACATGGCCTCTTCGCCCAGTGGCACTAAGCGCTCTTTGTTACCCTTACCTTTTACAAACACTACCGACTGGCGCAAATTTATTTGCTCCATACGCAGCCCCACGAGCTCGGTTACACGTAAGCCCGTAGCATAAAGTAGCTCAAGCATCGCTTTATCGCGCAGTCCCATTGGGTCTTCAATATTAGGTGCATTTAATAATGCTTCAACCTCCGCCTCTGAAAGTGTTTTAGGTAACGACTGCCCTGCTTTTGGCTGGGCAATATTAACCATAGGAGAGTCAGCTATTACTTTTTCGCGAACAAAGTACTGATAAAAACGTTTTAACGCACTTATGCTGCGCGCTGTGCTTCGCGGCTTTAAACCTAAATCAACACGATGAGCTAGGTAACTTTCAACATCGAGGCTGGTTACTGTCATTAGGTTTTCGCCTTTTAAAAACTGGCAAAACTTGTCTAAATCGCTGCGGTACGCGCTTAGGGTGTTTTCGCTAACACCTTGTTCTAAATACAAGCTATCTAAAAAGGTTTCTAAAAAGTCGCAATTGCTACTTAGCTCGGTATTTTGTTCAGGTAAATCGTCTGGTAGCGTTGTCACGTTGTGATCTCTTGTTGGTAATACCACGGTAGAAGGTATCAATTAAAAATACCTTACGGTAAACTGCGCCCTATCATAACAGGCAATTACACAGTGATAAATACGATGCAGATTGGTTTATTTTTTGGCTCTACTACGTGCTATACAGAAATGGCAGCAGAAAAAATTCGCGACATTATTGGCGCCGATGTAGTGACCTTACACAACATTAAAGACGAACCACTAAAAAATGCAGAGCAGTACGACTTTATCATCTTTGGTATTTCAACATGGGATTTTGGCGAAATACAAGAAGACTGGGAGTCTAAGTGGGACGACATAAAAGACGTAAACCTAAATGGTAAAACCATTGCTTTATTTGGCATGGGCGACCAGCAAGGTTACGGACAGTGGTTTCAAGACGCCCTTGGTATGCTTCACAATGAAATAAATACCCAGTCGTTTACGCAACTTGGCTTTTGGCCAAACGACGAAAACTACGAGTTTGAAGCATCAAAAGCACTTACCCCTGATGGTAAATACTTTGTAGGACTCGCGCTTGATGAAGACAGTCAATACGAGCTAAGCGACGACCGCATTGCCAGCTGGGTTGAGCAAGTAATGACCGAGTACAGCGAAACGCTATAAACATATTTAAGCGCAGCCCTTGCTGCGCTTTTGATTATTTACTCTACGCGCTCCCAATATTGGTTTCGGTAAAAAAAGCCAATATAGCCACGAACTTCTAACGTTTTACCGTCGTTTTGCGGCGTTAGTTGCACAGTGTAGGTTTTGCCATTGGTAGGGTCGAGTATTTCGCCATCTCCCCATACGCCATCATCTTCTGGTTTTACATCAGTGATAATAGTCATACCTAAAATAGGCTGATCTTTTAATGAGCCATCGCACTCTTTACAAATGCCATCTTGCTTAGCAGGGTCTAAAATAGAGTCTACCTTGCCGCTTAGTACATTGTTGTTTTGAGTAATACGTACGTACGATTTAGCTTCGCTTGTATCTTCATCAATGGTTTTCCAAAGCCCTATAGGGCTCATGTTTGCAAGCGCACTTTGGCTTACAAATAAAGCCGCTGCGAGTGTACTTAGCAAAGGTAGTTTATTTAATTTTTTCATTATGTTGCCTTAATTTAAAATGGCGAATAAAGCGATAATACCAGCTGATTTATAAACACACTATGAAATTAAATAGCTAATTAGGTACATATAAAAAGTAAAAAAGAGAGGATTTAGTAAGCTATTATCTAGAAATTTAAGACTTAATTTGCACTAAATCAAAATCAGCCATACCAGGTACAATGGCTTGCAATCGAGATTCAGTTACATCTAGTGCATTTAAGCATTCACAATATTCTGAGGCTTTAAGCTCTAACTGATGCGCTTTTTTTTGTAATGATTTATCGATCTCTTTTGAGATGATATCCATCCGCTGACCCATATCGTTAATACGATCTTCTATATTACCTTCGCGTGATTTAAAAGCATCACCTAGTGATACTAAAATAGCACCTAAAGATCCATGTACTGCGGAGTGAATTTGTTGGCTTATTTCTTTAGTAAAAAAATCATCTATTTGTGAAAGTGATTGAGGCGCAATAAAAAAGAAATCATCCCCGCGCTTAAACTTATCCATTAGCGCGCGTTCTACGTACTGGAGCTGGGTTTTAAGAACCTCTGGCTCTTTATCAGACATACCTTCAACAACGTGCTCAATGGCGCTCAAACCTAAGTTAACACCATCTGTAGCAAGATTTACCAGTTCGGGAACTGTGTGGCGAATGCCATTACTGAATTGCTCGAGTACTTTACTTTCGTCATCGCTTAAATCAACCCAATAACCACGTATAAACAGCTGATTATTATTGTTAATTTGAACACGAGTTTGGCCCTTATCAAGTATACGTATTACATCGTCAGTAATAATTAAACCGTGGCTTAGCTCAACATCACATTGGGCCTGAGCAAATACAGTACAGCTTGAAAGTGCCATGGACAACGCAAATATCGAACGAGATAGAAACGCCATAAACACCTCAAAAAGACTAAAATGGAAGGCGGGTAGGTTAACAAAAAACCAACTTTATGCAAGTAAAACAAACACGCTAGGTAACCTGTTACTTTATAGGTTAGCTAAAATATTTTCAGCACGACTCACTGAAAAATCTTTACCTTGCTCTACATATAAACCTTTAACTAACGAGTTATCTACGACCATGGCGTAACGACAAGAGCGAATTCCACCAAAGCCAGCTGTATTTTTATCAAGGCCTAGTGCTTTGGTAAAGCTTGCATCACCATCTGCAAGTAATGAGATTTCTTGCGCATTTTGCGACTCTCCCCAGGCCTTCATTACAAATGCATCGTTCACAGATACACAGTAAATTGCATCAACACCTTTAGCTTTAATTTTATCAGCAAATGTAATAAATTCAGGCAAATGCGCATTAGAACACGTGGGTGTAAAAGCGCCTGGCACGGCAAATAGCACTACTTTTCTACCATCAAATAAGTCTTTATTGGTAAGTGTTTGCATACCATCGTTAGTTAGCTGCGTTAGTGTAATATCTGGTAATTTTTGGCCTTGCTCAATCATGGTACATCCTAATTGATATTGATATATTTCGATTCTTTAGCATATAGGGTTTTAACCACCAACTGTAGCGTTAATTTAGCGATAAGCGTCTTTAAGCCGATAGCGAATAACAACCTTTTGAAAAATCGTTGTTAACCACTATAAATAGGTATCTACATATCGCTTTTACTATCTTACTGAGGCATTTATTGCTAACCTCGCGTTAACGTTTTTACTCACAAAAATTTGTTAACGGAATAATTATGCTCAAAAAAATATCACTGTTTATAGGGGTAGCAATCAGTGCTAATGCAATAGCAGAAGGTGGCGTATCGCCTTATTTACCTTTAAATCAAGTGCCAAATCTCGAACATAATATCCAGCGGCTTTTAGCTGTCAGTAAACATACGCATATAATGAGTAAGCCCTATAAAGCTCGCGACATTTATAATGTGTTACAAACAATTAGATACGAACACCCTGACCTATACCATACCCTGACTTATCAAATAAATCCTTATATACAAGCTGGTACGATTACATTTGCGAAAGCAACAGCATCAGTAGGTACTAGTGATAAAATTTTGCCTAATCAACGCGGGCAAACGACCAAAACAAACCTAGCAGTTGAAGGCGGAGCCTATTTAAATTTGGGTGATTACTTTGGCGCTAGCGTAGCAGGAATCGTAAATGAAGATGGCGTTATACCTACGCAAAGTATCATTTATATGGGCTTTAAATATGCCCAACTTGATATTGGCTATAGAGAGCATTGGTATTCACCTTTTAACAATAGTGCCATGCTGTTAAGTACTCAAGCCGAAACAACACCATCTATAACCTTAAGTAACGTAGAGCCTATAACTAGCTTTAAAATTCGTTACGACATGTTCATTAGCCAAATGACAGAGCAAAGAGGCATTTTAAAAAACCAAAGGGTCGAAAATATAGAGGAGCGTGAGTACGAGCCTGGTAAACCTTACTTATTTGGTCTACATACTAGTTTTGCTGCAACCGATAACTTAACAATAAGTTTGAGTCGTCTTATGCAATTTGGTGGTGGACCACGTAGTGTAACGCTAAAAGATTTTGCAGAGGGTTTTTTTAGCCCAGGCGGTAAAGATAACGTAGGTGAGGATGATACTGATGATGCAAACTTTGAATTAGGCGACCAACTAGGAGCAATAGGTGCTAGCTATTCAAATACATTAAATAGCGTTCCATATGAACTTTACGGTGAAGTTGCACTAGAGGATACTTTAGGTGGCGGTGGCGGCGGCAGAAACAATGCCTATAGTTTTGGGGTGTTTTTGCCATTTATTAAAAAAAATCATAGCATTCGATTTGAGCATAGTAATTGGCAAGCGCTTTGGTACGCAAATGGTATTTATCTAGATGGCAATAGAAATCATGGCAATGTAATAGGTCATTGGGCTGGAGATGAGCATGATTACGAAGATTACGTAGCAGCAAAAGCTATGAGCCTAGATTGGAATTGGCAATTAAACCGTAAAGAATATCTCCAAACTATATTTCGCGCTTTAAAAAATTCTGGTGCTCAATACTCAACAAGTTACGAAGTACAAGTATCCTATAATAGAAAACTATCTCGCTCCATATGGGGAGCTAAAAGCTGGGGAGTTGAGCTATACGGCGGAAAAGATGTTTATGGAGATTCTTTTTCTAAACTAACTGTCACTGCTAATTTTAACTAATAAAAAGCCTACAAAATTTTATTAAATTTTGTAGGCTTTTACTGTCCTAAATTTCTATCTTGGAAATCTAACAGATGAAGAATTATTGTTAGTCACTACCAAATAAATCACGTGTATACACTTTATCTGCAATGTCACTTAGCTCTTCAACCATACGGTTTGAAACAACTACATCAGAAATCTGTTTAAATTCATTCAAATCTTTAATTACACGTGAATGGTAAAATTCGCTTTCTTCCAATACAGGCTCATAAACAACCACCTCAATACCCTTGGCTTTAATACGCTTCATAATGCCTTGAATAGCAGAGGCTCTAAAGTTATCTGAGCCCGTTTTCATTACTAAACGATACACACCTACTACTTCTGGATTGCGATTTATAATTGAATCGGCAATAAAATCTTTACGGGTAGTATTTGCATCTACAATTGCACCAATAATGTTATTCGGTACATTTTGATAGTTAGCACGTAGCTGCTTAGTATCTTTTGGTAAGCAATAACCACCATAACCAAACGATGGATTGTTATAATGATTACCAATACGTGGATCTAAGCCTACACCTTGTATAATTTGCTTAGAGTTTAAACCATGTGCCTCAGCATAACTATCTAGTTCATTAAAGTACGCCACACGCATTGCAAGATAAGTATTAGAGAATAACTTAATTGCCTCTGCTTCTGTTGAGTCAGTAAATAGCACTTCAACATCTTGTTTAATAGCACCTTGCTTAAGTAAATTAGCAAATATAGTAGCGCGCTCGCTTTGCTCACCAACCACAATGCGTGATGGATGTAAGTTATCGTATAACGCCTTACCTTCACGTAAAAACTCAGGTGAAAATATTAAATTTTCAGCATTGAGCTGCTTTTTAATATCAGCAGTAAAGCCAACAGGTATAGTCGATTTTATTACCATAACAGCTTTAGGGTTATGAGCCATTGCATCTTTAATTACCGCTTCTACAGAGCTAGTATTAAAGTAATTATTTTCTACATCATAATCTGTAGGGGTCGCAATAATCACATAATCTGCATTTTCATAAGCAGCTACTTTATCGGTAGTCGCTTTAAAATTTAAGTCATCACGAGTTAAAAATTCACTAATTTCCGTATCTACGATTGGTGATTTTTTATCATTTAAAAGCGCTATTTTTTGCTCATCAATATCAAGTGCAACCACTTCATTATGTTGCGATAAAAGCATAGCATTAGAAAGGCCTACATAGCCCGTACCTACCACGGCAATTTTCATATCATTCCCTTAAAGTTTTAAAATTATTTTTGTCATTTTATCAGAGGTGGGCGAGAAAACGAATAAGCAATAAACCTATTAATCTAAACTTATGCAATCACTCATAGAATGTAATTAAATTAGAATAAAAGCGGATAAATAAAAGCCCACACCTATTACGGTGTGGGCGTTTTATTATAAGTTTACTACATTACCTTTAACTGCTTGCTCATCACTTTGAGCAATTTGAGTCATAAAGGCAGTAAAGTCTTTACCTAACTTTTGGTCACGCATTGAATATTCAACAATAGCCTTTAAGTAGCCAAGCTTATCGCCACAATCATGTGAGCGACCGCTCATATGAAACGCTTCAACGGTTTCTTGAGTCATTAATGCATCAATAGAGTCTGTTAACTGTATTTCGCCACCAGCACCAACGGGTGTTTTAGCTAATAATGGCCAGATATTTTTACTTAATACATAACGGCCAACTACCGCAAGGTTTGAAGGTGCTTCATCTGCATCAGGTTTTTCTACCATCGTTTTAATTGCAGCGCTGTTACCAGGTGTTAATTGCACGCCATTAATGTCAGCAATACCATATTTGCTTACGTCTTCTTGTGCCACTGGCTCTAGCATAATTTGGCTTGCTTTAGTCTCGTTAAAGCGTTTGATCATCGCGGCTAGGTTTTCAGTTTTTTGATCGGCCGTATAAGCATCAAGTATTACATCAGGGAGTAATACTATAAAGTCGTCATCACCTACAATTGGCTTTGCACACAAAATAGCGTGCCCTAGGCCTTTAGCTTCACCTTGGCGTACACTCATTACCGTTACATCAGCCGGGCAAATAGAGCGTACTTCTTCAAGTAACGCTCGCTTAACACGCTTTTCTAAAGTAGCTTCTAGCTCGTAGCTGGTATCAAAGTGGTTTTCTATGGCGTTTTTAGAGCTATGCGTTACAAGCACAATGTCTTTAATACCAGCAGCTACACACTCACTCACTATGTATTGAATAAGTGGTTTATCTACAATCGGTAGCATTTCTTTAGGAATTGCTTTAGTCATAGGTAACATGCGTGTGCCAAGACCGGCAACAGGAATAACAGCTTTCATGGGTAGTCCTTTAATTTGAAATAAAAATTTATATGTTGATCTTAACTTAGCAACCTTAAAGTAGATACAACCTGAATATATTTAATAACGTGCTTTATAATATGTGGATTAATTGTTCTGCAAATAATAACGCTGACTCCAGCCAAACACTATTATTTCGCGTGGCTAAAACTTGCTCACTTTAGAAGCGAAGCTACAAATGTTTTTAAAATATAATAACCAAAGTAAAAGCTTCGCATCTACAATTAAACTTAACATCGTTCGGCTCTTGACCTAACTATTTGTAATACTCTACTAGTACTTCAATAAAGCGTTCAACTTGCGTTTTAGGTAACTCATTAATGCCAGCAGCGGCAGCACGACCACCGCCCGTATCAAACTTACTACATATATCTACAGCGCCTTGCTTATTGGTAAGAGGGGCTCTAACGCTAACTAAGTAACTACCTTTGTTA
>Ga0207878_100270_pt1 | contig 27350 bp, 23 predicted proteins | sample LinPmetageLP41_FD_184053 | JGI IMG/M metagenome (GOLD analysis project Ga0207878, IMG submission 184053) | Marine viral communities from the Pacific Ocean - LP-41 (SPAdes) | ecosystem: Environmental > Aquatic > Marine > Oceanic | place: Pacific Ocean | collected 2010-08-27 | reverse complement strand
TAGGAGTTGAAAAGGTAGTCGTACGCGGGATCGAGAGTCTGATAAGCGGGATGAAAAGGCTCAAGGATAAACGCTTCGAAGAACCAGCTGACATGGGCGAGATGCCACTTGGGCGGACTGACGTCCGGCATGCTCTGCACGATGTAGTCTTCCTTGTGCAGCGGCGCACAGATTGCTTCGGTGGCCGCTCGAACACGCTGATAACGACGCAACCATTCCTTGGCATGGAACGTATCGGACGTCTCCCTCATCATTTCCTGGCCCTGTGGCATACGGATTCCCTCCCAAACGGCTCCATGGATTTCTGTCGGGCGAACACTCGGCAACGACCATCGCGGCTCTCGTCCGCTGGCCCAACAGTCCCTTAACGATAGCCCCGGAATTGGAGGACGTCATCGTCATCAAGGCAACGATGCGCAGGTACAAACGAGAACAAGACGGTATCGATGGCTACAGCGAACGCTATGCTCGCTCACACACGCTGTTTTACCTCGATCCACCGTACTGGCAAGCCGAGGGCTATGGCGTTCCCTTTGGCATCGAAGAATACGAGCAGATGGCCGATATCTCGGTAGCCTGAGAGGCAAAGCTATCATCAGCCTCAACATCCACCATAAAATTTGCCGTGTGTCAAATGCTCAGGGAAATACAGATCGGTTACAATTACCGTCTACCTTCAAGAGGACAAATAAATGACACGACTACTTGGAATCGCTGCGCTACTGCTCGTTCTTAGTGCTTGCGCCACTGCAAAAGAAACCTACACACCCAACGGTCAAAAGGGATTTACGATTGACTGCTCTGGATCGGCACTGAACTGGGGCATGTGTACTCAAAAGGCTGGCGACCTCTGCGGCGCAAAAGGTTACACGATATTACAGAGCTCCAAGGATCAGTCGTCAATGCTCACGTCCAATCAATTTGGGACCTATGCTTCACCAATAGTGAATCGTTCAATGACGGTTCAATGTGGCAAAAACTAGAAAGCCGTCCAGTAGAAGGCTGAGATGTCGGAGGCTGCGCTAGATCAGGCTGATCGCAATCGTTCATTACCGGGCCAAACGGGTATGCATCCGCGACATCCTGGATCACAAAGAGTATGACAGGGGCAAATGGAAGGAGCGACACATGAACGCCATCCTTGACCAAGCTGCCGCGCACTGGGCTCACATCGCCCCTTTGCTGACAGAGCCGACCAGCGACGACGAGTACGATGCCAAGGTAGAAGCGTTGGATGAACTGCTCGACACCATCGGTGATGACGAGAATCACCCTCTGGCTGGTCTGGCCGAACGGCTGGGCGATCTCATCGAAGCATATGATGAAACGCATCGTCCGCTGCCCGACGCCTCCGATGTCGACGTATTGCGCTACCTGATGCGAGAGCATGGCGTATCCCAAAGCGGGCTACCCGAAATTGGAGCGCAACCGGTAGTTTCAGCTGTCTTGGCTGGTAAGCGCGCCTTGAACTGGCGACAGATATGCGAACTCTCGGATCGATTCGGAGTGCCGACTGATGCCTTCAAGGGACCGCCGACGACTCGAGGGCAAGCGAGGCCCGCAGCCGGTCGCAGTGCAGGACGCTCCGAAGCGCCTCTATAGCGAGATCGGGCATCTAAAGATGGAACTCGATTGGCTGAAAAAAAGTGTCACGGGGCGGGATCGGACGCAAACCCTGGATGTGCCTGGTGCCGGTAAGTGGACTCGAACCACCGACCTACGCATTACGAATGCGTTGCTCTGCCAGCTGAGCTACACCGGCCAGGCGGCACCTATGATAATCATCAACGCCATGACGGACAACTGAAAACGCTATCCGCAAATCGTCGTGAAACAGGCGGTTGGCGTTGATGTCTAGGTGTCGACCTCGATCATTTCGCGGAGGTCGCGTTGGGGTCCGGCGCGGAGACGAACCCGCCACTGTGGTGCGGCACGGCCGCATCCAGCACGAGGCCGCCGCCCAGCGCCTGGACGAGCTGTACCGAGCGGTCGAGACGCTGCGAGTCGAGCTGGGTCAGGCTCTGTTCGGCCGATAGCAGTTGCTGCTCATTGCTCAGCACGTCCAGATAATCGGCACGGCCGTCAATGATCAAGGCGAGCGCTATGCTGACACCTTACATGCCATTCTGTGATGTCTTTCCAGTGGGAGGCGACATGGTGTCACCTGGCTGCGCGTCGCCCGGTGAAGTCACGGAATCTTCGGGCTGGGAGCTCACCCGATCCTGGCCGATCGGAGAATCAGACTGCATACCACCGGTGCCACTGTCTGGTTCCCCCTGATTGGCACAGCCGGCAGTAATACCCACAATCGCTAACAGCGCAAACCCACATAATCCCTTTTTCATCCGATTCTCCTTTGTTTCACATGCAGTAGTGATTTTCGATCATAGATATACTTACAGCTGTCTCGACAGCATGCGACGCCTGGCCGATGACCAACCTAGACATGAATTAGCATAGGCCATTTTCTCTGTGCCAGCTTTCATCGTTGGTACTATAGGCCTCTACCCGCGGCGACGATCCTGCCGCGGGGTGGATACCGCAGCCGTCGCCGGAGCATCTTCCAGACTTTCGGCCTCTTCCTCCTGTTCCACCTCTTCTGCTTCTGCCTGTTCCTGGCGATATAGCGACCAGGCGACGATGAACAGCGCGGCAATCAGCGGGCCCAACACGAAACCGTTAATGCCCATCAGGGTCATCCCGCCGACCGTCGAGATCAGCACCACGTAATCCGGCAATTTGGACTCCTTGCCGACCAGCGGCGGACGCAGAAAGTTGTCGACCAGCCCGATGACCACCACGCCGACGAAGACCAGTATCGCGCCCTTGACGTAGGCTCCGGCGATCAGCAGATATGCCGCCACCGGCACCCAGACGATGGCCGAACCGATCGCCGGCAGCAGTGACAGGAAAGCCATCATCACGCCCCATAACAGCGCGGCTTCGATCCCCAGCGCCCAGAAGGCGACGCCGCCGATCGCCCCTTGCACGATGGCGATGATCACGTTGCCCTTGACGGTAGCGCGTACCACGGCGGTGAACTTGTCGATCAGCTTATAGGTGTATTCGTCGCTCAGCGGAATGGTGATTCGGATCTGCTGGCCGAGCGAGCGCCCGTCCCGGAACAGGAAGAACAGCAGATAGAGCATGATCCCGGTACTGACCAGAAACTGGAGAGTGTTCTGGCCGATACTCAACATGTGTTTGGTGATCAACTGGCTCCCCTGCTCGAGTGCCGAAGCCAGACGGTTGCTGATCTCGGACAAGCTTCCGAAACCGGCATCGCCCAGCCATTCATGGACCGAAACCGGCAGCGAGCTCTGGAACTGCTGGACGTACTGACTGAAGTCGATATCGCCGCTTCCCACGCGTTGATAGACGCTCGCCCCCTCGCGCACCATGGCACCGAAGATCAGCGTCATCGGAAGGAGGACGATGAACACGCACGCCGCCACGCTGATGAGGGCGGCCCAGTTGCGCCGTCCGTTGAGCCGGCGTTCCAGCCGACGCTGCATGGGCTGGAACAGAATCGCCAGAATCACGGCCCACAGAACGGCCCCATAGTACGGTAACAGTAGCCATATGAAGGCGATGGAGACTAGCGTCAGCAATAAGATGAAGGCCTTGTGCTGGCTCAAAGAATTCATGGAGATTCCGAATTTAAGTGTCGTGGCTCATAGCATAGCGGGCTGCGAGCACAGACGTTGACTGAAGAATGCGCGACATGCCCGATAATCGCCTTCGAGTAGGCGTAAGAGGGTGATTTCAATGAATTCTGAAAAAGTTATTTGGCCCTGGTTCAGCCAATTCAGCGACTTACTGAACCTAATTTAACATGGGCTAACTAGACAAAAAATTTCATATCGTACAACTATTGTACAGCACCTGGCGCTGTGCCAGCATGACAAACGTAGGGCCGACAAGGATCGTCAAGCCAGTCGGAACCGGCAAGGAGCGCCGGGCAAGATCGGGCAGGGATGCCCAGTAGTCTATGCAAGGATTGCCAACATTTTGAACGGCCAAATGGCCTATTTCCAGCCAAGGAGGGCTGATCATGAAAGACTCGATTGCATGCACCCGTTGCGGTAACACTCAAGTCGTTTCCCTGGAAGCCCATTCCGAGTGGGACGAAATCAGCTGCACTGAGTGCGGCGAGTTTCTCGATACCATCGGACACTGGGCGGATTCTCATGCACCGAACTACTCGGTACAGATTCTCAACCAATGCCGCAGTCTGACTCTCAAGCTGGCGCGCGAGAACCAACCGTTAAACGATCATCCTCTCGGCTTGCGGGCGACCGCGTGATCAAGGTGATGCTGGACCTTACCTGCTCGATCTGTGGTCACCAGCAGTTTCATCTGCGGTGAACGATCGCGAAGGGTACAGTGTCAGCTGTGCCATCTGCAGCGCTTTCAAATGCAAAACGCTGGATCTGGAAAAGGCGTTGAGCACGATCCACCGATCATCATGCTCCCATCCTGTAGTTGCCTGACATAAGAGCTAAGATGAGCATAGGAGCTACGATGAGCAAGGAGGGCTATCATGGTTGAAATTGCGCAGTTGAAAGCGTACATCAAGGACGAAGTTCAACTCTGTCAGGAGCGTCTGGCTCACTTCAGACAAGCCTTGAATGCGGGCGAGGTCTCTCTACGCGCCTTGCAGAGCCGTATCGAGGAGTGGGTCAACGCTCTCGATATCGATGATATCGAGATCCACCATGCGGAGGCTCGTCATACGCTCGAGAAGTATGACGAAACGTTCGAGATCACGCTTCAGGTTCTGACGATGACATTCGGCAGCTGCAAGCTTCACGTCGAGCCCGAAGAACAGTACCTTCACAGCAATCGAATTCTGCTTTACGCCTCTTCAGACGAAGATGACATCAAGGAAGTCGTTGAATCCGAGGGCAAGTACTACTTCACCGATCTCCAGTTCGGCCAGAAACGCGATCTGTCGAAGTACACCGAGCTTGACGAGATGGCTTTCTACAAATTGCTGTACGCGTGGCTTCGTTCCTGAACATAGCTTCTGAACATAGCTTCTGAACATAGCTCCGCCTGAAGGCGGCTCCGTTCCTCAACAAAGTCGAGGTGCTCTGCAGCCTCCACTGCCACAGACTAAAAAAGCCCCGACAGTGTCGGGGCCAAGTGTGTTCCGCAGGAAACGAAACTGTCGCTATCCTATCTTGATCACGGACCGGCAAAGCCTCGACGAAGAGCATTTTTCGTCTGCAATTCATTGCCACTGGCGCTTCCCCCTTCTTGCTACCTACTATTATTGCTGAACGAATTCAAGGACAAACGCGAAGTGGAGCACCCGCCATGAAGACCTTGTCGAACATGGGATTTGCCCTTTTTGGCGCGTTACTGGTCGCCATTAGTTACGGGCTTGCGCGTTTTGCTTTTGGTCTGTTCGTTCCGTCCATCAGTGCCGATCTTGCGTTGACGCCGTACCTGATCGGCATCATCGGGGCGCTACCGTTTATCAGTTTTGTACTTGCTACCCCGGTCGCACCGCTCGCGGCGAATCGCCTTGGCGCTCGTAACCTGGCAATGCTCTCGGGTGGCCTGGGGGCAGCCGGTCTAGTATTGATCAGTCAGGCATCTGAGGCGCTATCGCTCGGTCTCGGCGTATTTATCTGCGGTATCTGCACGGGGCTGATGATGCCGGCACTGACCGCCGCCATGCAGGCACTGGTCAGTCGCGCGATGCACGGACGCGTGAGTTCCATCATGAACGCAGGTACCAGCATCGGCATCATCGTTGCGGTACCTACCGTTCTGCTGTTGGCTAACGCATGGCGTTTAACTTACGTGATTTTTGCTGTACTGGCAGGTATCGGGATGGTTGCAGCCTGGTACTTCATCCCCTCGGTGTCACGCGTCGTACCGGCAAACGCAGCACCGCCGCCGCCCATCAGCCGAGTGCAGTATTCGCGTCTCATTCGGCTTTCGTTGTTTGCTTTTGCCATGGGTTTTGTTTCAACGCCTTACTGGCTTTTTGCCCCGGACCTGGTGGTTAAACTCGGTGCGCTGCCCGCGAGCTATACCGGCTGGCTATGGCTCGCGGTGGGTATTGCCGGCCTTGGCGGGGCCGCAGTGAGTGACCTGGCCGACCGTAACAACCCGCCGATTACCCAGGCATTGATGCTGATGATGCTGTCTTCGAGCCTGGTGCTGCTCGCCGCTAGCCCTGGCCAGATAGGACTGGCTGTATTCTCCGCATTGGTTTTCGGTCTCGCCTATATGAGTCTCACCGGGCTGTATCTGATGACCGGCATTCGACTGTTGCCGGGCCGACTCTCGATGGGGCCGGTGTTGCCCTTCATGGCTTGTGCACTGGGGCAGGCGGTTGGTTCGCCTGTCATCGGGGCCTTGATCGACGCATTCGGCCATGCCCAGGCATTTTCCATCTTCTCCGTGATCGGCATCGTGACAGCGATGTTATCGCCGCTCTATCCTGGACATATTGATTATTGGACAGAAGAAGAGGCACCACAGCAGGCCGAGGACACCGATACCGGCCTCCAGGCAGCGTATGACCAACAGTTGTTGGATGAAAATGGCGAGCCTATTGAGGCGGTTGCGACAGTTAAGCGTCCGTGATCGAACCGATACTGTTGGTGCACACTGTGGTGGCGCCTGGACGGGTGGCCTCATGTGCTGGTTCTTCACCTTGCCGCATCGGAGGGCGATGGCTCGTCACCGCGGGAGGTCGTGTAATGCCTTGATCAGCTGCGCCTTGCTCATGCCGCTGCGACCGGCAATGTCGTGCTGCTTTGCCAGCTCGTAAAGCGCGTCGCGGCCCAGTTCGACGAGATCGGCCTTGTCAGGGGTCGCCTTGGTTTTCTTCGAGGGTGGAGATGATGTCCTGGTTGAGGACGACGTCTTGCGCGACGCTGAAGCGGAGTTTTGCGGCTCGACCCGACCGCGCTTGAGGCTACGCTTGAGTACCTGCATCAGATCGATGACCTCGGCGCCCTCCTTTTCATCGGCCCCGTCCTCGAACTCGTCCTCTGCGGACCCCTCACTGGAAGCGTCAATCGGAACGACATCTTCGTGGCGTCGGCGTTTCTGGCGTACCCGCTTCTTGAGCGCTTCGATGTGCGGATCGATCAACTCGTCGGGATCGAAACTCTTGGCATTGAGCTCGTCCATCGCCCGGCGAATCTCCCGCTCGCGTTTCGCTTCCGGCTCGCCTGGCGATTTCAGATCGATGCTCTGCGGCGTGCGCAATTCGTCGTGAAAACGCAGTGCCTCGGCTCGTATAATGCCGTTTTCGGCCAGGATCGCCACCAGCACCTCGCGTCCGCGCATCACCAACGTGGCGATTCCTGCCCGTTGGGCTTTCTCCATCGCCGCCGCCAGCAGCCGGTAGGGCTTGAGTGCGCCTCCGCCGCGAGCCGAACGAGAGTCCGGCACCAGAAAATAGGCGCGGCGAAAATAGAGCGGATCGAGTTCATCCAACGAGACGAACCGGCTCAGTTCGATCTCGCGCCGATGCTCGAGCGTGGCATCCTCGATCTCCTGGTCTTCGACCACGGCATAGTGGTCCTCGCCAACCTCGACGCCTCGCGCCAGCTCGCTCGACTTGAGTGGCTTGCGCCCGGTCTCGCTGAAGAAGCGCCGGGACAACGGCCTGCCTTTCTCGTCCACCTCTTTCAGCGTGATATCCCGTGAGTGCTGGGCGGGGTAGAGGCCGACCGGCAGATTGACCAGCCCGAAGGCGATGGTGCCGGACCAGAACGGTCGCGGTCCGCGAAAGCCGCTCTCTTGATGGTGCGCCTGATGATCAGCCTGCTCATCCGACTGACGCTTGTCCGGCTTAGACTTAGGCGACTTTGACTTAGGCGACTTGGACTTGGGCGACTTGGACTTTTCTGGCTTAGGCACGCTTGCGCTCCTGGGCCAGGCTGGCCTTGAGTGACGAGGCGATATCGTCGGTGGGCTGCTGAGGTCGACGACGCTTGACCGCAACCCGCTTGCCACTGCGTTTGGTCTCCACCAGTGCCTCCAACCGCTGGCGGTATTCGTCCTGATAGGTTTCGGGCTCGAAATCGGCGGCATACATTTCGATCAGATCGGTGGCCATCTTCACTTCGCCGGCGTTCAGTTTCTCGCCGCCGGGGGCCTCCAGGGCGTCGGCATCGACGACCTCATCGAGATGACGCAAGGTGATCAAGACGGGATGGCCGTCGTGATCCCGTAGCGCACCGACGTAGGTCTTGTGCCGCATCACCCAATGCACCATCCCTTCCCGCCCGCTGTCGGCAAGCGCCGCAGCCATGGCATCGAACGCCTCTGCGTCACCGTCCGGGCCGAGAAAATAGGGGCGCTGATACCACTGGTTGTCGATCGTTCCCGCGGGGAGAAAGTGCATCACTTCGATTTCCCGCGAGGGTTCCGGCGTCAACGCCTCGAGTTCGTCGTCATCGAACAGGATTCGATCCTGCTTGCCGACGACCGCCTTGTGGCGGTCGTCGCGCGACACGGTCTTTCCGCTCTGCGGCTCGATCATTGCCTGGTGAACGGGGCGCTGCCGGCGCCGATCGAGCAGGCGGAAATGTACGTTGCGGTCGGTGACCGCCGAGTAGAGTTTGACCGGCACCCGCTCTTTACCGAAACCGATGACCCCTTTCCAGACCGCGCGAGCACTCATAGCTCTCTCCCCTTCAAAGCTCTCTCCCCTTCAAAGCTCTCTCCCCCTCAAAGTTCTCTCTCCTCCAGCATTCGGCTCTTCAGGCATTCGCCTCTTCAGGTCTTCAGATTTCCATTCCGGCGTCGCGGCAGCGCTTCTTGGTCAGGCGCTCGCGGGCGTCGTCGAATCCTGTCCAGGGATCTTGCTTGAGCGAACCCAGCCGCCGCGAAAGGTTGGACAGCGTGTAGCGATCGGCGCGGAGATCCGGCCCGAGGTCGGCCCAGCGTATCGGCGTCGCCACGGGCGCGCCGGGTCTGGCGCGAACCGAATAAGAAGCCACCGCCGTCGCACCCCGACCGTTGCGCAGGTAGTCGAGGAGCACCTTGCCGCCTCGGGCCTGCTTGGACATGTTGAGCGTCAGCCGCTCGGGATGGCGATCGACGCAGCGCTCGCAGACTGCCTTGGAAAACGCCTTGGTGGTTTCCCAGTCGGCATGGGGCTTGAGCGGTACGACGAGGTGCAGCCCTTTGCCGCCGGTGGTACGCAGAAACGCCGTGAGTTCGAGCTCGGCCAGCGCCTGGCGCAGTTCGCGGGCCACGTCGATGACCGCCTGCCATTCACAATCCGGCGCCGGATCGAGGTCGAACACCAGCTGGTCGGGGCGCTCGAGATCATCGACGCGACTGTTCCACAGGTGAAATTCGATCGTGCCCAGTTGGACTAGAGCTACCAGATCGGCGCCACTGCGCACATAGAGATAGTCGTGCTTGCCGGACTTTTCGGCGATGGGCACGCTCGGCAAACCGTCCGGAGTGGTCTCGCTGGGGTGCTTCTGGACAAAACAATCCTCGCCGATGCCGCCCGGGCAGCGCAGCAGCGTTAGCGGCCGCTCGGCGAGTCCGGGCAGAATCCAGTCGGCATGCTCGGCGTAGAACTCGGCAAGCATGCGCTTGGTGATCCCCTCCTCCTCGAACAGCACCCGGTCGGGGTGGGTCAGCCGAACGCCTTCGATCTTGACTTCCCCACGGCTGGACGTCGTTGTGGATGGCTGATTGCCGCTGGCGTTTTCCATCATGGTCACCCCCGAAGCCTGCTGCTGACTCAACCGAATGTCCCTGGGATCGCGGTCCTCGCGCACGCCGCGAAAACTCGGGTGACGCAAGCGCCCGTCGTGGGTCCACTCGGTGAAGGTGACGTCGATCACCTGCTTTGGCGTGACCCAGTGGCTGCTGGCCAGATCGGGGATATCCCGCTCGACGAAAGGCGAGGTCTTGCGAGCCGTGCGCGCCAGTTCCCGTTGCCAGGTCGTGAGTTGAGCATGGGAAAACCCCGCGCCGACCCGCCCGCAGTAGCGCAGCTTGCCGTCATCGTCGTAGGCGCCGATGAGCAGCGAACCGAAACCATGGCGTGAACCCTTCGGGTCGGTATAGCCGCCGACCACGAATTCGGCCTGACGCTCGGTCTTGGTCTTCAGCCAGTCGCGGTTGCGACGACCGCGATAGAGCGAATCGGCGCGCTTGGACACGATCCCCTCCAGGCCTTGGCGACTCGCCTGCTCGAAGAATGCGCCACCCTGGCCCTCGATATGATCGGTATAGCGCAGGATGCCACTATTGCCGATCTTCACAGCCTCACAAGTCTGTGCCAGTAAGTGCTTGCGATCGCGCAGGGCAACATCGTCGAGAACGAGACCGTCGACCCTCAGACCATCGAGATAGCGCAGGTCGAATATCTGGTACACCAGTCTGGCGGTTTTCTCTTCGCTCAACGCTTGCTGCAGTCGTCGGAAATCGCTGATGCCATCTCGCCTCAGCGCGACCACCTCGCCGTCGAACAGCGCCTTTTCTATCGGCAGCGCTTCGATCGCCTCGGCAATCTCGGGGAAGCGGTCTCGCCAGTCATGGCCGTTACGCGTCAACAGCTGCACCTTGCCGTGTTCGAGTCGCGCCAGAACGCGGTAGCCGTCAAACTTGATTTCGTGGAACCAGGCGTCGTCTTCCGGCGCCTCTTCGACCAGCGTCGCCAGCTGCGCCTTAGGTCGGGCGGGAAGGCCAGCCTTGCGTGCGCCCTCCATTTGACTGGCATCGATGCTGGATAAGTGCGACTTCGATGCGCCGGATGGCCCACTCGAACGCCTGCCTGTCTTTGAGGACAGGGTCTTGGAAGGCACCACGGGCTTGGTTTCGGCGATCTCCGTCATGCACCGGTTCGACGCCACGCTGATATCATCCAGGCTGTCGGGCACGTGAGCGTCATCGCCGTCGTGGCGCTTGATCATCAGCCACTGCTTACCGCTGCCCTGCTGGCCGTCATCGCTTCGGCCGCTCATCCGCTTGAGCGTCCAGGCGCCCTTGAGCTTGTCGCCGTCGAGTTCGAAATCGATCTGGCCGTCGTCATGCTTGCCGGTCACGCGCCATTCTCCGCGATCCCAGATCATTACCGTACCGGCGCCGTAACCGTCGGGAATCACGCCTTCGAAGTCGCTGTAATCGAGCGGATGGTCCTCCACTTGAACCGCCAGGTGCTTCTCTCCCGGTTCCAGACTCGGCCCCTTGGGTAGCGCCCAGCTGCGCAGCACGCCACCCTCTTCCAGGCGCAGATCATAGTGCAGGCGGCTGGCGTCATGCTTATGGATCACGAAACTCGAATGCGACCGCTTCCTGCCACGCTTGCCGCGCGGCTCCGGGGAGCGCGAAAAGTCACGCTTGCTGCGATAGGTTTCGAGGTCAGCCATCCGTTGCTCCCTCACGATAGTTCAGCAATGGAAATTTCAGCGTAGTCAACTGCGCTTGCCTCGTCAGATCTTTAACCTAGGTCAGCAAGATTGATGTTTTGCCGACTAGACTGGTACGAGTCATTGTCATTCGAAGACAGGGAAGTCTATGTCTCCACTCAATATCGCGCTGGGCGTCGTGGGTTTGACCGTGCTGACGCTGGGTCTGCTGACCCGCCCGGTCAACCGCTCACTGGTTTCCGCCCCTCTTGTGGCCTTCATCGTCGGCGCTCTGCTCGGCCCTCATGCCTTGGGCTGGCTGGATCCCTCTGCCTGGGGCGACAGCCACAAACTGCTCGAAGAGGCGACCCGGCTGACACTGGGCATCAGCCTGATGGGAATCGCTCTGCGTCTACCGGCGAATTATCCGTTGCGCCACTGGCGGCCGTTGGCGGTGTTGCTGCTGATCGTGATGCCGGCCATGTGCGCCATCAGCGCCCTGCTCGCCGGCTGGCTGATGGGCTTACCGCTGCTGGTAGCGTTGCTGGTGGGAGCCGCCGTATGCCCCACCGATCCCGTAGTGGCCTCGTCTATCGTCACCGGTGGCCTGGCCAAGGAGGCGCTGCCCGAGCGCTTCCGGCATATGCTTTCGACGGAATCCGGGATCAACGACGGTCTCGCCTATCCGTTGGTCTTTCTCCCCGTTCTGCTGCTCACGCTGCCCAGTGGTGAGGCCTGGGGCGAGTGGATAGTGAAGACCTGGCTGTGGGAAGTCGGCGGCAGCGTCGTCTGTGGCGCGTTGCTTGGCATGCTTGCCGGACGTATCCTGGTATGGGCGGAAGATCGAAATTTCATCGATCAACCATCGTTTCTGTCGATCACAGTGGCGCTCACTCTGCTGACACTCGGTGTCGGCAAACTGATCGGTACCGACAGCGTGCTGGCGGTATTCGCCGCCGGTGTCTGCTTCGATCAATGCGTGGGAGGCCGGCAACGCGCCGAGGACGACAACGTTCAGGAGGCGGTGAACCAGTTTTTCACGCTGCCGGTGTTCATTCTATTTGGACTGATGTCTCCCTGGGGTGAGTGGGGCAAGCTGGGCTGGGCCGGGATCTGGCTGGTAGTCGCAATTCTGCTGCTGCGGCGCTTACCGGTCATCCTGGCGCTACGGCCGTGGCTGCAACCATGGCGCGACTGGCCGGTGGCCTTTCTCGCCGGCTGGTTCGGGCCGATCGGCGTATCGGCCATCTTCTACTCCATGACCATTGCCAGCCAGACCGGCAACGAACAGGCCTGGCGAATCGGCAGTCTCGTCGTATTCGGTTCTCTCATCGTCCATGGGGTAACGGCAGCGCCATTGGCGCGCTGGTACAAACGGCATGCATCGTGAGAGGGCAGAGAGATGAAGGATACGATCTCATGGCGGCATCACACGTTCACATCATCGCGCTCAATGCCGGTTCCTCGAGCATCAAGCTGTCGCTCTATAGAGTCGGCGACAATACCTCGCCCGAACGCGTGGCCCATGCCCAGGTCGAGGAGATAGGCAAGTCGCCGCATCTCACCGCCGAGCTCGCCGATGGCACCCGCTTTCTCGATGACACACCCGGCGATGACGAAATTCCGGATCATGATCGCGCCTACGCGCGATTGCGCGAGGCACTCGATGGTCAGTTCGGCGAACTCGCGCTGATTGCGGTGGGACATCGCATCGTCCATGGCGGAGACGTCTTTGCCGCGCCGGTGGCGATCGACGATGACGCTCGCGACAAGATCGCGGCGCTGTCGCCCATGGCGCCGCTGCATCAGCCGCATCATCTCGAGGGTATCGATGCCGTCAGCCGATTCGCTCCCGAGACGCTACAGGTCGCCTGTTTCGACACCAGCTTTCATCTCGACATGCCCCGCGTCGCTCAATTGACCGGTCTGCCCTACGCTTTCTTTGAACGAGGCATTCGCCGCTTCGGTTTTCACGGCCTGTCGTACGAGTACATTGCCGGCCGGCTGCCGGAGATAGACCCGCAGCTGGCCAAAGGCCGCACCGTCGTCGCGCATCTGGGTAACGGCGCCAGCCTGTGCGCACTGCACGCCGGCAGCAGCGTCGATACGTCCATGAGCTTCACCGCGCTCGATGGCCTGCCGATGGGTACGCGCTCGGGGGCGCTCGACCCGGGCGTGCTGCTCTATCTCGAGCAGCAGCTCGGTTATTCGAGCGAGGATCTCCAATCGCTGCTCTATCACGATTGCGGATTGATCGGGATCTCGGGTATCGCCAGCGATATGCAGACGTTGCTGGAAAGCGACTCGCCCCGCGCTCGACTGGCGGTCGAATTCTTCGTCTACCGCGTGGCCCAGGAAGTCGGTCGCATGGCGGTCAGCCTGGGGGGTATCGATGGCCTGGTGTTCACCGCCGGCATCGGCGAGCACGCCGCGCCGATTCGTCAGGCGGTGGTCGAGCGGCTGGCAGGATTATTGCCGGTGACGCTCGATGAGGCAGCCAACCGCAGCGCCGAGCCGGGTCGGATCTCGACGCCGGAGAGCGCCGTCGCCGTCCACGTCGTTGCCACTGACGAAGAGGCGATGATCGCTCGCCATACCTGGCGCCTGTGGCAGTCTCGCCAGGCGGAAGACGCCGCATGCCGATGACGCAAGCCAGGGCTTGTTATTCGGCAATACCAGGCCGCGCGCCCGCTGTTGCCCCGATTCGTCGATTCTAGACGTTTCATTTTTTCACTCTATTCAGGAGCGCCCTCATGACCGGACCCACGACCCAGCCAATACTGCCCGTCGAAAAGGACGAGGAGACGCTGAAGCGGATCGATCACTGGTGGCGAGCCGCCAACTATCTGGCAGTCGGCCAGATCTACCTCATCGACAACCCCCTGCTCGAGACGCCGCTGCGGCTCGAACACATCAAGCCGCGCCTGCTCGGCCACTGGGGCACGGTACCAGGGCTGAACCTGATCTACGCGCACCTCAACGCGCAGATCCAGCGCCGCGACCTCGATGTAATCTTTCTCGCCGGCCCCGGCCACGGCGGGCCGGCGATGCTCGCCAATGTCTGGCTCGAGAACAGCTATAGCGAACACTTCGCGCACGTTCCCCGCGATGCCGAAGGCATGAAGCAGCTGTTCCGCCAGTTCTCGACGCCGGGCGGCGTGCCCAGCCACGTCAGCGTGCCGACGCCAGGGTCGATCCACGAAGGCGGCGAACTGGGCTACGTGCTGACTCACGCTTTCGGGGCCGTGTTCGACAACCCAGATCTGATCGCGACGGCGGTCGTCGGCGACGGCGAGGCGGAGACCGGCCCGCTGGAAGGGTCGTGGAAGGGCGTCAACTACCTCAATCCGGTGCGAGATGGTGCAGTGCTGCCGATCCTGCACCTCAATGGCTACAAGATCGGTTCGGCGACGGTGCTCGCACGCAAGAGCGACGAGGAGCTGACCTACTATTTCCGGGGCCATGGCTATGCGCCGATCTTCGTCGAGGGCGACAGTCCGGCAGTCGTCCATCGCGATTTCGCCGCCGCGCTGACCGATGTCCTTGACCAGATCCACGAGATCCAGCAGCACGCACGACAGCAAGGCATCGAGCGCCGGCCGGTGTGGCCGATGATCGTACTACGAACGCCCAAGGGCTGGACCGGGCCGGTTTCCGTTGACGGTCTGCCGGTGGAAGGCACATTTCGCGCCCACCAGGTGCCGATGACGGGACTCCGCGATCATCCGGAGCGCCTGCAACGACTCGAGCAGTGGATGAAGTCCTATTGGCCGGAGGAGCTTTTTGATGCCGAGGGTAAACCCCGAGAGATCGTGACCGCGCTGACCCCGCGCAGCGAGCGACGGATGGGTTCCAACCCCCACGCCAATGGCGGCAGGTTGCGCCAGCCGCTGGATTTCCGCGCGCTCGAGACCTACGCAATCGCGATCGACGATGCCAACCGTGGCCGAGAGTTTCACGGCTCCACCGAGCGGCTCGGTCAGTTCATGCGCGATATCTATGTGGATAATCCGCATAACTTTCGCCTGTTCTGCCCCGACGAGGTCAAATCCAACAAACTCGACGCGGTGCTGGAAGTCACCGACCGCGGCTTCATGGGCCCGTTCGACGACAACGACGAAAAGCTCTCCATGGACGGGCGCATGCTCGAGGTGTTGAGCGAGCATAACTGCAACGGCTGGCTGGAAGGGTATGTGCTCACAGGCCGGCATGGCCTCTTTGCCAGCTACGAAGCCTTCGTCTCGATCATCGATTCGATGGCGATCCAGCATGCCAAGTGGCTCGAACACGCCCGGGACGTGCCATGGCGCGCCTCGGTGCCCTCGATGAACTACCTGCTCACGTCCACCTGCTGGCGCAACGATCACAACGGTTTCAGCCACCAGGGCCCGGGCTTCATCGACATGCTGTTGAGCAAGCAGCCGGCGGTAGTGAGAATCTATCTGCCGCCGGATGCCAACACGCTGCTGGCGACCGCCCAGCACTGCTTCGATAGCGTCGATCATCTCAACGCCATCGTCATCGACAAGCACCCTCAGCTGCAGTATCTGACAATGGACGAAGCCCAGGAACATTGTCGTCAGGGCCTGGGCATCTGGGAGTGGGCCAGCAACGATGGCGGAGATGAGCCGGAGATCGTCATGGCCTGCGCCGGCGATATCGCGACGCAGGAGACATTGGCCGCGGTGGATATCCTGCGAACCTATCTGCCCGCCTTGAAGGTGCGCGTGGTCAACGTGGTCGACCTGATGACGCTGCAAGCCGAACACCCGCACGGCATCAGCCAGGCACGCTTCGTCGACCTGTTCACCGCCAACCGGCCGGTGCTGTTTGCCTTCCACGGCTTTCGAGGGGTTGTCCATCAGCTGATTCACGGCCGCCCGGATACCGAACGCGTTCACGTTCGCGGTTATCAGGAGGAGGGAACGACCACGACGCCGTTCGACATGGTCGTACTCAACCGCATGAGCCGCATCCATCTAGCGCTCGATGCCCTGCGTTATCTGCCGGCGCAGCTCGAGAACGCCGCCGAGATCGTCGGCGACTTGCAGGCACTACTCGAGAAACACCACACCTACATCCGCACTCACCTCGACGACATTCCCGAGATCACCCGGTGGGTGTGGACCGCAGGCCAGGTTCAGCTGCCGCTGGACGATAGCGACCGCAAGAGATAACGCGTCGTGCGTGTTGCTGGATTCTCAAGGCTGAATTTTCGAACATGAGGCTATCGAGCCTGAAATCATCGAGCGTCCGACGCGACCGACACCGTTGGCGCGTCACGAAAGCGCCCGCGCAACCACTGGCGAGCCAGCAGATAGACGAGCAGCGCTTCCGGCAGCTCGCCGCCATAGAACATCAGCTCGGCCCCCTGGCGCACCTGTTCGAGAGGAACCGAGGCTGGAAAGTGGAACTGATACATCCATTTGGAGAGCATGGCGTGAGCCGCCATCGACACCACTAGCACCCCGAAGCGCCATTCAAGAGAGGGCCGGCGCGGGGCCGGGTCCGGCCCCGCAATCGCCCAGCTGAACAGGCACCCCGCGATGATGAAATGCCAGTGCAGCCACAGAGCGAAGCCAGGCGAATGGAGCATGACGGCGTACAGATCCGTCAGGTAGAGCGCCATCATGCCGCCGATGTTCAATACCGCCGCCGTGATCGGATAGCTCAACACTCGAATGGGTAGTGACGACACGAACCGGACCCAGCACCTTCCCCAGCGGGCAGGCATGTTCTTCAACGCCAGCGTTACCGGCATCGCCATCACCAGACCCAGCGGTGCGATCATCCCGGCCACGAGATGCACCACCATATGCCCACGAAAATCCTCATGCGCCCAGTGCATCAGCGGCGGCGACAGCACGATACCGATCGCGAGCGCGCTCCCGCAGAAGAGCATCAGTCGCCAGCGCGGCCAGGGGCGGCCACGTTTCTCCAGCCGCCACCAGCCCCAGCCGTAGAGACCTGCCAGCAGCCCGAAGATCAGCGTGAACCCGTTCACCGCTGACTCATCGCCTCGCCGTGCCGGGCGCGATGCAGCAGCCAGTAGCCAATGGCCAGCAGCAACAGCCCGACGGCGTTCCAGCCGATATCGTAGATCAGCAGATTGTCGACGTAGCGCACCTGATGAAGCCCCAGTATCTTGTGATCGACGATGCCATCGAACAGCTGGAAGCCGCCCATTCCCAGTAGGAAACCGGGCCCGCGATAGCCGGGGGCGTGCTGACCGGTTTCATGCAGGCGCAACATCAATGCTGCACCGAAGATCAGCAGCACCAGCTCCAGCGTGTGCAGCAACCCGTCCGAGGCGAGCGCCAGAGCCGAGCTGGCCGTCTCTACAAAATGGTGCCAGGCCAATAGTTGATGAAAGATAATCTCGTCGAGCGCTGCCATCACGCCGATTCCCAATAGAATCGCCGCGAGCAGCGTCGCGCTCACGCGGGGCTGAGCTCGATTCTGCCATTCGATGCCATTCATGCTGACCTCCCCTCAAAGCGCGTCAGTAATAAGTGGATTACCGTCGCGAGCCATGCCCGACGTTCAGCACGCTGGGCGCGATCTCGAGAATGCATTACCGTTCGTTCTCAACGAAAAAAACCCGGCCACTGAGGCCGGGTTTAGATCACTGCTTTCCTTGCATACTCGCCATGGCTTCCTGCCATGCATCCCTGTGAATATCGCTTCCTGCGATACCTTCCTTGGTACTGCGTCTTCCTGACGCCGTGTAATCACTTTACTCCTCATAATCGCCGATAAAGTTTATTTGAGTTAAATATTGGCGATAGATATGTGTAGAGATGTAATTAATTATTTCAAATATCGAGCTATTCATTCAACAATAGTAACTTCAGTTCTTCGCGATTTTCGCCCAGATCCGCCAGGACGTAACCATCGAGAACCTCGAGGAATGAACAGATCACCGCAAGCGCCATTGATACCTGGATTGGCAAGCGTGACGCGACCCACTATTTCTGTAGTCTGCTACCCAGATGCGCGACATCGATCAGTTGCTGGAGGCGAGAGAGGTACCCGCCCATGAGCGCCGTCATGAATACTTCGGGCCGCTGCAGCCGCTGGCCGCCTGATTCAAGCGGCATCGTCGTCAACTGCCGGCCAGCTGACGATAGAGCCGTACGTAGTCCTGCGCCATGCGCCTGGCCGTGAAGCGTTCCAGAAACGCTTCACGGACCCGCTGGCGGTCCAGTTCCGGCGCTCGTCTCACGGCTTCCACCGCCTCGGCGTGGGAGCCGACGACGAAGCCGCTGACGCCCTCCTCGATGATCTCCTCCACGGCCCCGTTTCGCCACGCAATGACCGGCGTCCCGCAGGCCATCGCCTCGATCATCACCAGCCCAAAAGGCTCCGGCCAGTCGATCGGAAACAGCAGGGCCAGCGCATTCCCCAACAGCGACTGCTTGTGGCGATCGTCGACCGGACCGATGTAAAGAATCTGTGCGTCGAGCTCGGGCGCCACGTGGCGATCGAACCAGAGCGGATTGCCGGCATCGATATCCCCCGCCAGCCGCAGCTCGTGGCCACCGGCTCGCGCTACATCGATGGCGCGATCGGGGCGCTTCTGATCGGTCATGCGGCCAATGAACGCCAGATACTTGCCTCGGCCGTTACCCAGGTTAAAGCGCGCTGGATCGAGCCCGTGATAGACCATTCCTAGACGATTCGATGTCGGAATGACAGCGCCCTGGGCACGCGAGATGGCCGCCACCGGCAGATCGGGAAAGCCCGCGAAGAAGAGCTGGCGATCGAGTTCGTCCACCCGCCAATGGATGGTGGTCAGGCTGTGACGACGACGTTCGCCCAGCAGCGCGGCATGGCAGAACTCGCCGTGACAGTGGATGACATCGAACTGGTCCAGATGCTGGCGCAGCTGTTCGAGCACCAGCGCTTCCAGCACGCCTGGCACACCCGGAGGCACGTTGTCTTGACGCTGTTGCCACTGGCTCAGACTGGGCGAGGTCGCCAGAAGGCGGGCGCTGGTACGGCTGTCGGATGGCCCCAGCAAGGTGACGTCGTGGCCCATGGCCACCAGTTCCTCGGTCAGATCGTGGACGATACGTTCGGTGCCGCCGCTGTCGACGGGGGGCACCGGAAAGATGACCGGGGCGACCTGGGCAATGCGTAGACGCGCTTCGATGGCCATGGAGAGAACATTCCCTGTTCAGGTGAAAAGGATTTCACATCATGCATATCGTACATCTGGCCCTGCAGGGCTGCCTGCGCGGCAGCGATATCGAGTATGGCATCACCGCCGATACCGGCGGCCATATTCGTTATCTCCTGGAGCTGGTCGAAGCTTCTGCTCAGGATCCGGCGATCGAACACATCACCCTGGTGACTCGCGCTTTCGACTGCGACTTCAGCGAGGTGGACTATCGCTGCTCACGCGAAGTCATCAGCCCCAGGATCACGCTGATTCGTCTGGCCACGGCACACGCAGGCTATTTGCCCAAGGAGCAGCTGTGGCAGGAGTTGCCTTCGTTCGTCGAGGCCTTCGAGCACTGGCTGCAAACGCTGCCGGCGCCGCCGGACGTTCTCCACGCCCACTACGCCGATGCCGGTGAGGTCGCCGCCGAGCTCGCCGCCCGCCATGCGATTCCGTTCGTCTTCACTGCGCATTCGCTGGGACGTTGCAAGTTGAAGTGCCTGGCCGGTGACGGTGCCACCATCGACGTCGAGACACAGCGGGCGCTGCAGCGGCGTATCGCGTTCGAGGAGCGGGCCATCCGCGAGGCCTCGCTGATCATCGCCAGCTCCCGTGACGAGGCCGAAGTCCAGTATGCCGATTATCTTCATTACGATGCCGGCCGCATCCGCGTGATCGCGCCCGGCAGCCATCTGGACGATTTCTCCCGGGCTACTTCCACCGTCAGCGTGGAGGCGATGCTGGCGCCGTTTCTGACCCAGCCCGACAAGCCCGCGCTGCTGGCCATTGCGCGCCCGGTCACACGCAAGAATCTGGCCGCCCTGGTCCGCGCCTTCGGCGAAAGCGACGCGCTGCGCCAGCGAGCCAACCTGGTGATCGTGGCCGGCGTGCGCGAACGCATCGATACGCTCGAACCCGAACTCGCCGACAATCTGCGCGAACTGCTGGAACTGATCGACGATTACGATCTCTACGGCCAGGTCGCCTACCCGCGCCACCACGCGCCGGAGGACGTGCCGGCGCTCTACGCCTGGGCCCGTGAACGCGGCGGCGTGTTCATCAATCCGGCACTCAACGAGCCGTTCGGATTGACCCTGCTGGAAGCCTCGGCGGCCGGGTTGCCGCTCATCGCCACGGACAGTGGCGGCCCCAACGACATCATCGAACAGTGCGCCAACGGCGTACTCATCAACCCGCGTCTTACCGACGAGATCGCCCGACAGACGCTTGCCCTGCTGGAAGACCGTTCGCGCTGGCAGCAGATGGCAGACAACGGCCACGAAGCAGTGAAGGCATTCGACTGGCAGCGCCATACCCAGCGTTACCACGACCTGTTGAGGCGCTTGAAGCGCCCGCCATCTCAGGCACCGAGACCGCAGGCCCTGCTGATCTGCGATATCGACAACACCCTGACCGGCTCGCCGATCGGCATTCGCGCCTTCAACACCTGGTATCAGGCTCAGCCTCGCCTGGGATTCGGCGTCGCGACCGGGCGCAGCTTTCACAGCGCGCTGTCGATTCTCGAACAGGCCGGCATTCACTACCCGCAGCTGATCATCTCTTCGGTCGGCTCGGAGATTCACTACCGCGACCCCAATGGGGTCACCTATCACCAGGATCACGAGTGGTCGGAGTGGATCGACCATCACTGGCACCCGGAGGCGCTTCAGCAGGCCCTGGCCGATTTCCCCGGCTTGACACCTCAGGGGCCGCTGGAGCAGCGCCGGCACAAACTGAGCTATTTCAGCGATGGCGAGCCCGGTCTCGTCAGTCGTATCCAGGCACATCTGCAACAGCGCGATCTGGCCGCAACGGTGATCCACAGCCACGCCCGCTACGTCGACATTCTGCCGGTCGATGCCTCCAAGGGCCTGGCGGTGGAACACGTTCGTAGACGCCTGGCTATCGCCCAGCAGGCGCTCTACGTCGCGGGCGATTCCGGCAACGATCTGGATATGCTGCGATCGGTGCCCTGTTCGATCGTCGTCGCCAACCATAGCGATGGGCTGCTCGAAGCCCCGGGCATGACCCATGTCTACGCCGCCAGCGCCGCGCATGCGCTCGGTATCATCGAAGGCGTCCAGCATTTCCAGCGCCGCCAGGCGATCGGGGGGCTGGCGTCATGAACGTCAGCGTACTGACTCTGGTCCGCCAGCGGCGTGAACATCTCATCAATCTGATGCGGAGTCTCGAGGCCCAGCGACAGCGCCCCGACGAGCTGGTCATCGCCTGGATGCAGCCCGAACCGGACGTGGGTCTACCCGCGACATCGTTCCCGGTTCTCCACATTAGCGTCGAAGGCGACGCCCTGCCCCTGGCCCGAGCGCGCAACGCAGCCGTCGCCGCCGCGCACTTCGAGGCGCTGGTGTTTCTCGACGTCGACTGCATCGCCTCGCCGTCACTGATCGAGCGCTATCGCGAGGCGCTGGCCGATCGCCCGGCGCTCTATCTCGGCGAGGTGCACTACCTGCCGGCGGGCGCAGTGCACTACCGAGACGATGGCTCGCTGGATCAGCAACGTCTGGCCGCACTGGGCGAGCGCCATCCTGCCCGCCCGGCGCTCGAGCCGCGCGAGGTCCGCTTCGACCCCGATCACGGCAATCTCTGGGGGCTCTCGTTTGCTTTGATGCGACAGGACCATCAGCGCGCCGGTGGCATGGACGAGAGCTACACCGGTTACGGCGGCGAGGAGACCGACTACGCCGCGCGTCTGGCGGCTGTCGAAGTGCCACTCTATTGGGTCGGCGGCGCGCTGGCGTGGCATCAGCACCATCCGCTACACGCGCCACCCTGGCCGCATTTCGACGCGATCATCGCCAATGCCCGGCGATTCCATCGGCGCTGGGAGCGCTGGTGCATGGATTATTGGCTGGGGCAGTTTCGCGAGGCCGGCGCGATCGCTTGGTCTCCCGATGCCGAGCGTATCGATGTCCTGCGCCAACCTACCGAGCAGGAAATCGTCGCATCGCGCTTACCCGATAGCGCGCGCTACTGTTGATGTCGAGCGCCGTCGTGGGCGACGCCACGCCTGAGATCCAGAGACGTGACACGGTCCGCAGGTGTGGTTCCGAGGTCATCGGCTGAATCGCTCGGCGCGGCACCTTCCCACAGCCGGTCTACGCACGCTTCCAGCCAGTGGGCGGCGCGCTGAGCGGCATCCGCGACGTAGAGCTCGCTGAGTCGGGTCACGTCCAATGTGCGGGCCTGCTCGAGCACCGCCTGCCAGCCGGCAAAATCGGCCGGCCACACGGTCATGTCGACCGCCGCGCCAAGCTCCGCCAACCGCTCGGCCTTGCGCGTCTGCTCGCCGAAATATCGCCATTCCGGCGCGACGATGTAGGGCCGTTCGAGCATGGCGATCTCGTGAACGGTATTGTCGCCGGCGGACGCCAGCACGATGTCGCTCGCGGCCAGATAATCCACCACGTTATCGACCCAGCCACAGTTGATCAGATTGGCGAAATCGGTTTCGTGGCCCTCCAGTCGCAATGGGCCGATGGTCAGGAACTGGGTCTCGGGGGCGGCTCTGGCGGCTACCGTCAACGGCGCGTAGGGCGTACCCGAACCGCCCCCGCCGGTCAGGGCCACCACGATCTCGCGCTGCGGATCGAGCCCCAATCGACGTCGCGCTTCCTCCCGGCTGGGTACCCGCGGCGCGGTGGTGCAAAGCCCACCGCTGTAGAAGGTCTTCCGGCGCAGGCGATCAGGGTAATCGGTCTGCTCGAGTCGCTCGTCGAAAGGCGCCAGCATGCCGACGCAGGCCTCGTAGGCGCCCAGATGCCCGGGATCGTTACGATCGCCATGCATGCGAATCTTGACCGCCGGGACGCTTGCGATACGCGACAGCAGCGCCAGTTCCGCCGAGACGTCGATGACGAAAAGGCCGGCTTCGATATCATCGAGGTGGTCGAGAATGCGCCGCATGGTCTGTCGCATCTCGACCACCCCCATCGGCACGCAGTGCATCACCGAGGGCGTCGGTTGATCGAAGAGTGCCGCAGTCGGCACCTCGGCTCCGATCATGTCGGGCAGCGCAATGATGTCGATCTGGCGTTCGAAGCCGTCGAATAGCGAAGGATCCGCCGTCATGACGCTGACCGGGCGATCGAGAGAAAATTCCCGAATGATGGCCATGGTGCGACGCGCATGGCCCTTGCCCTGATGATGCACGAAAAAGCTGATGGGTTTTTTCATGACACGTCCCTTGTGTTGAATTCCCGCTCGAAAACCCCTAACCGCTCTCGACCAAGGCAGTGTAGCGAAATAAATATGTAACCTATTCAAATGCTCACATAGGTTAATTTAAATCATAAAACCTTTTATAAATCATAATGTTGCATTAAACCCTCGTTAAAGGCCACATTATCTTTGTAACAATTACCCTTGGTTACTCTGCATTAACATTTAATTAAACTATTAAAATCCAATTAAAACAATCAGTTAAACTCAGAAATCAGCAACCCCTCAATGGACCGCTGAGATTGAGGTTTCTTAATTAAAGCTAATAACATTTAGCAACATTTCCTGCTGGACGATTCCGAATAACTAGCTAGGTTGAGTACAGTAGCGGTACGGACATCCCTCGGATAAACTCCATATAAAAGCCATAAGGGGGCACCATCATGACTGATTTCAGTTCTGCCAGCACCTGAAGATGCCGCCAAATCCGCCATTGACATGATAGAAATATATAACAGAAACACATATAGCATAAACATATACAGTAGAAACACAGTGGAAATGGATCCCACGTACTGGCTAGCTTTTCATAGGAATCGGAACCATGTCTTCGTATTCACTAACTATCGATATCAATCCGCAGGAAAGACATAGCGTATCCCTGAACGGGAAGACTTGGTTTGGTCATTCGATCTATTTCGACATTCTGTCTCAGTATGGCCTTTTAACACCATCGGAAAGGGAGGCACTCCATTGGGTGCAACAGCCGCCCAAAAGAGTCAAGAGGGGAGAAATTATCAAGAGTGAGGCCTGCCACAAAGGTTCACTTCTCGCGATACAGGATGGCTGGGCATGCTCATCTCGTTTGACGCGAGATGGAGATCGAAAAATCATCGACCTCTATCTGCCCGGGGATATCATCGGCTTGAGGGACTACTACCAGGATGGCGGCACTGACCAGATCGTCATGCTGACCGAAGGTTTAATAATTCCTGCAGAAAAATGTAAAATCGATGAAGCTATGCAAAGCAGTTCGAACCTGGCTCGCGCCTTATTAGTACTCGCCATGTATCAAAGCCATCTCATGGCGGATCGACTCAACAACTTCATTAATCATGATGCGACGACACGTATCGCTTACTTTATCCTCGAGCTTCACACCAGACTGAATATCGCCGACCCTGACATGAGAGCGATTTTTCTTCCGCTGTCCCAGCAAGTCATCGGCGATCTGTTGGGCATGACCAATGTTCACGTCTGCCGCTGCCTGAATCACCTTGAATCCCTTGGGCTTTTCAGTCGACATAAGGAAAGCCGCAATATCGAGATATTGAACTACGAAAAGCTGGCGGATATTGCAGGCTTCAATACCGCTTATACAAAACAGTTCTTGAGATCCTCTCAAACCGCGAAAGCGCATTGATAGCGACCTGTTCGCTGTCAAAAGGAACCTGAGCAGTCAGTTTTTTTGATCCAGATCAATACTAAGCCCGCTTGATGCCGATTCCCTAGCCGAATCCGACTACGCTAACTGTCGACCAAGCCAATATCCTAATGGCAAAAACGACCGTGACCGGGGTGAACAATAATGACGCAATGCACCTTACATGTTGATGGAGAGACGTTAACAGGCGAATCCGGCATCTCTCTCGTTGATTTCCTAGAGCCTCATGACATCGATATCCCTCACGTCTGTTATCTCAAGACGCTAGGGCCTTTACAGACCTGCGACACGTGCTGGGTGGAGATCGATGGGGAGCTCAAGCGAAGCTGCGCCGTGAAAAGCGAAGCGGGAATGAAAGTCAGTACCGACTCTCCATTGGCAAGAAAAGCCCGTGAAGAAGGCATGGATCGCTTGCTTGCCAAGCATGAGCTCTACTGTACGGTCTGCGAGAACAATAACGGTGACTGCACCCTGCATAATACCGTCGCCGAGATGGGTATCGATATTCAGCGCTACGAGTACCAGCGCAAGCCCTACGCCAAAGACACCTCCAGCCCGTTTTATACCTACGACCCTGACCAGTGCATTCTTTGCGGTCGCTGCGTCGAGGCTTGCCAGAACATCGAAGTCAACGAGACGCTATCGATTGACTACAGCATGGAAAACCCACGCGTGCTGTGGGACGGCGGCAAGCCGGTTGACGAATCGAGCTGCGTGCATTGCGGTCATTGCGTTACCGTCTGCCCGTGCAACGCCCTGCTGGAAAACACCATGGACGAGAACACTGGCCCGTTCACGTTCATGCCCAAATCACTCAAGCGCTCGATGATCGACCTGACCAAGCAAGTCGAAAAGACAACCGGCTCCCAAATCGTCACTGGCGTTTCGGTCATGGACATGCATTGGCGACAACCCGAAATCAAGCGCACCAAGACCGTGTGTACCTATTGTGGTGTGGGCTGCTCCTTCGAGATGTGGACAAGAGATCGTCACATTCTCAAGATCCAGCCGGTCGAGGAGGCACCGGTCAATGGTATCTCCACTTGTATCAAGGGCAAGTTCGCCTGGGACTTCGTCAATTCCGACAAGCGCCTGACGACGCCGCTGATCCGTGAAAACGGAGCCTTTCGCGAAGCGAGCTGGGAAGAGGCGTTATCACTGGTGGCGCGTCGCCTGCTCGAGGTTCGCGACACCTATGGCCCAGATAGCATCGGCATCATCGGTTCGAGCAAGGCCAGTAATGAAGAAGCTTACCTGGCCCAGAAGCTGGCCCGTCAGATCATCGGCACCAACAATATCGACAATTCCTCGCGCTACTGTCAGAGCCCTGCGTCAACGGGCTTGAAGCGGACTACCGGTTACGGTGCCGATGCCGGTCGAATCGAAGATCTACAGCTGGCGGACGTGGTCATCATGGTAGGCAGCAATACCGCCGAGAGCCATCCCGTGATCGCTTCACGCCTCAAGTCTGCGCACAAGCAGGGTCATCAAAAGCATATCGTCGTCGACACGCGCAGACACGAGATGGCTGAGCGTGCCGACCGCTTCCTGCAACCCAAGGCCAGCACCGATCTCGCCTGGGTACTGGCGATTACGCGCTACCAATTCGATCACGGTTACGCCGATCTCGAGTTTCTGGAAAAGCGCACCTCGGGCCTCGAAGAATTTCGACGCTCGCTCGAACCCTATTCGCTGGAGTTCGCTTCGGACGTGACAGGGCTTTCGCTTGACACGCTGACCGAACTGGCGGAAACCGTCGGTCGCGCCGAGCGGCTGTGTATCGTCTGGGCGATGGGTGTTACCCAGCATAGCCACGGTACTGACACCAGTTCCGCGTTTGCCAACCTGCTGCTGACCACCGGTAATTATGGTCGCCCGGGAACCGGCGGTTACCCCATGCGTGGTCACAACAACGTGCAGGGTGCGAGCGATTTCGGTTGCCTGCGCAACACCTACCCCGGCTACGATTCGGTGACCGAGGATTCTGTGCGTGAACGCTGGGCCAAGGGTTGGGGCGTCGCCAAGGAATCGCTGCCCGGCGAAGTAGGTGAAGGCAACTTTCTGATGGTGCAGGCTGCTGACAAGGGCGAACTCAAGGCGATGTACGTGATGGGCGAAGAAACGGCGTTCTCGGATGCCGATTCAAGCAACGTTCACGACGCCTTCAGCAAGCTCGATTTCATGGTGGTTCAGGACATGTTCGTCAGCCGTA
>Ga0207878_100269_pt1 | contig 27616 bp, 25 predicted proteins | sample LinPmetageLP41_FD_184053 | JGI IMG/M metagenome (GOLD analysis project Ga0207878, IMG submission 184053) | Marine viral communities from the Pacific Ocean - LP-41 (SPAdes) | ecosystem: Environmental > Aquatic > Marine > Oceanic | place: Pacific Ocean | collected 2010-08-27 | reverse complement strand
GCCCGGCCCGGCCGCCGGGCTGCTTGTGCACGGTGACGGTCAGTTCGCCGGGGGCCGGGCAGCTCAGGTCCAGGCGCAGCGGGGCCGGGCTGGGTTGCCGGCCGGCCTGGCGCGGGCGCACCAGTATCAGCAGGCAGCGCCCCTGTTGCGCGCCGAGATGCAGGCGCCGCAGGGTGCCCGCCGGCAACGGCCCGCCCGGGGCCCACAGCAATGCCAGCCGCACGGTGTCGCCGGCGATTGCTTCGAAGCTGGCGCGCAGCAGGGTGGCGCGGTCGTCGCTGCGCAGGATCAGCAGGTCGTCCAGGGGCACCCCGGCCCGGGCCAGCATGGTGGCGGAAGGCCGCATCGGCGGGTTGGCGATCAGGCGGGCGCCGGGGCCGTCACTGGCCAGCACCGGCAGCAGCAGATGCAGCACCGCCGGGCAGGGCAGGGGGCAGAGCAGCTCCACCAGGCCCTGTTCCGGCCAGCCACCGCCGGCCAGGATCCGGTCCAGGTCGTTGAAACCGGTGCTTTGCCCCTGGCCGGTACCGGTGCTTTCGCGGCCCCACCAGGTGTCCCTGCGGGCCAGCAATTGTTGCAAGAAATCAGGCGGCATGGGCGGCATGAAGGGAAATCCGGAGTGTTTGAGATACTGTACATAAGAACAGTATCCGTAAGCCGGCGAAGGGTCAATGGGAAAGGCTGTGCTGAGCGGTCAAGCGGCGCTGTCAGGGTAAACATATTGTATTGCCCGGGGCTCTTGAGTAGCTTCAAGGCATCCCCGAGCTCGACGAGATTTCCCGATGTCATCACAACAACAAACAGCGCGCCGGTTGTCCTCGGCCTTTCAGCAGGGCGTGACCCGGCGGCGGTTCCTGAAGTGGGGCCTGGTCGGCAGTGCCGGCGTGGCCGCCGCCGCCGCGGGCGGCTTCGTGCTGCTGCGCCTGTCGCCCCTGGACGACCGGCCGAAACCGGACTGGGCCGACGGCCTGAGCCGCCAGGAATACCATCTGTTCGACCGGGCACGGGTGGCGTTGCTGCCCACCGTGGGCACCGATCTCACGCCCAGCGACCAGGTGCCGGTGGTGCGCAATGTGCAGGGCATTCTCGGCTTCATGGACGCGGCCACCCGCAAGGACGTGGCCACCGGCCTGACGCTGTTCGATAACGCCGCGGTGTTTTTCCATGGCAAGCGCTTCGTGGATCTGGACGAGGCCACCGCCCGCGATTATTTCGACGCCTGGAGCCGGGGCAATGTGGTGCAGCGCACCCTGGGCACGGTGATCAAGCAGCTCACCTACACCTCCTACTGGCGTGACGAAAGCACCTGGGGGCCGGTGGAATTCGACGGCCCGGTGTCCGACCGCTGGGGCATCGCCTATCTGGGCAACGCGCCCCTGCCGGATCAGCAATCGGAGCAAGCCACTGAGGAGGGCAACGCATGAGCGAAGTGCAATGGCGGTCTTCCGGCTTGTCGGTGACCGAAGCGAAGGACATTAAACAGAGTGCGCTGACCCTGGACGCGGACGTGGTGATCGTCGGCTCCGGCGCCGGCGGCGCGGTGGCCGGCTATGAGCTGGCCCGGCGCGGCAAGAAGGTGGTGATTCTGGAAGCGGGGCCCTATGTCCCCTCGAAAGACTTTACCGAGCGCTTCCCGGAAAGCCTGGAAACCCTGTACCAGGACCACGGCGGCCAGACCAATAAAAGCGGCGACCTGCTGGTGTTGCAGGGCGCCTGCGTGGGCGGCTCCACGGTGGTGAACGGCTGCGTGTGCTTCCGCACCCCGGACTTTATTCTGCAGGACTGGCAGCGGGATTTCGGGCTCAGCGATCTGACCGCCGAAGAGCTGGCGCCGTATTTCGACCGGGTGGAAAAGAACCTCTCCATCGAGGAAAACAAGGAACACGAGATCGCCCGCCACGGCCAGCTGATCCGCGCCGGCGCCAACAAGCTGGGCTGGTCGGTGAAACCGTTCAAACGCAATATTCGTGAATGCGCGCTCACCGGGCACTGCCTGTCCGGCTGCAAGACCGAACGCAAGCAGTCCATGCTGGTCAGCTATCTGCCCTGGGCCACCGCCCACGGCGCCCGCATTTACGCCGACACCCGCGTCACCGAGGTGCTGGCCGACGGCGGCCGGGCGCGCGGTGTGCGCGCCGAGGTCACCGGCCACGATGGCGCCAAGGTGGCGGACATGACGGTCAACGCGGAGCGGGTGATCCTCGCCGCCGGTGCCGTGCAGACGCCCTTGCTGCTGTTGAAGGGCGGCCTGGCCAACCGGTCCGGGCAGGTGGGCAAGAACTTCGCCTGCCACCCGTCGCTGTATGTGTCGGCGCGCTATCCGAAGCCGGTGCACGCCTGGCGCGGCGCCATGCTGGGCGTGTACGTGGACGAGTTTCTACACCCGGACAAGGGCGGCTTCGTGCTGGAGGACGGCGGCGCCGGCCTGGCGGAGCTGAGCATGACCGCGGAGCCGGGCACCGGCGAGCCGTTCATGCAGTTCATGAAGGACGCCAAGTACCTGGGCGGTCTGGTGACGCTGATCCACGACCACAACGTGGGCACCATCCGCTGGGAGGACGGCCGCAAGGTGATCGACTACCAGCTCGCCAACTCGGATTTCCCGTCCATGAAGCGGGCCCTGAAAGCGGCCGCCAGACTGCACCTGGCCTCCGGCGCCGAGGAAGTCTACGTGCCGTCCAGCGACAAGCGGGTGATTCGTTCCGAAGCGGATATCGACGGCGCCATCGAGGGGCTCGACAACCAGCCCCAGCACCTGCGCATGGTGAGCTATCACCCGCAGGGCAGTTGCCGCATGGGCGCCGACCCGGACACCAGCGTGGTCAACTCGGACGGCGAAACCCATGACGTGAAAGGGCTCTACGTGGCGGACGCCAGCCTGCTGCCCACCTCGATCATCGTGAACCCCCAGGTGACCGTGTACGCCCTGGCCACGCGCATCGCCGAACGCATGGCCTGATTAACGGCCCTGTCTCACCACCACCCGGTGCACGCCACCGGGTATTTTATAGCGGCGGATGTCGCTTTCGCGGGCCATGCAGGCGCCGTGCTCCGGGTTGAGCCGGCACCAGCGCACCTGCCGGCCCAGTGCCAGCGGCACGCTGAAGCGGGTGTTGTAGTTGCCGCCGGCCTGCAGCGCGATCCACAGCTGATTGGGCAGCCACTCGCAGCCGTCCTGGTTGCGGAACATGTCCAGCGGCACCTGGAAACTCAGGCTCTGGCCCTGGCGTTCAGGGCGGAACTGGGTGCCCGCCTGGGTCACCGGGCAGGTGTCTCCCTCGGACCGGTACACCACCTCGATACGCACCTGATCCGCCGGTAACGGCGGGTCGATGCTCAACTGATAGTGGCGGATATCCCGCGGAATCGGGTTGGGCGCCGGCTGGTAATCCCGCTGCGCCACCGACACGCAGCCGCTGAGCAGGAGCAGGGCGCCGAGTACCGCTGACAGCGCTGGCAGGGACCGCGACGGGCCTGGGGCCATGGTGTTCTCCTTGTGGGTCACTGGGGAGTCATTCATTGCGCCCTAGGTTATCATTGCCGGCCTTGTCCGTATTGATCGAAGGAGCAGCCATGAGTGATGCCAACAGCCAATCCGCGCAGGCGAAACAACGGCCCGGGCGCGAGGCGTTCGGCTATCTGTGCCCGGTGGACAGCCGCTGGGCGGACAATGACGTCTACGGCCATATCAACAACGTCATGTACTACAGCTACTTCGATTCCACCATCAACCGCTATCTGATCGACAAGGGTGGGCTGGATATCCATAACGGCGACGTGATCGCCTATGTGGTGAGCTCCGGCTGCGACTATTTCGAGGCCGCCGCCTATCCGGACGCGCTCACCATCGGCATGCGCGTGGACAAGCTGGGCAACAGCTCGGTGCGTTATGGTCTGGCGCTGTTCGGGGAGAGCGGTGACGCCAAGGCGCTGGGTTTCGTGGTGCATGTGTTCGTGGACCGGGAGAGCGGGCGTCCGGTGTCGATCCCGGCGCCGCTGCGCGAGGCGTTGGCGGCGATTCAGTCTTCGGGAAAATAGTTTTTTTCGGAAAAATGTAGCTCCGCCAGGAAGTAGAAACGCTCACCGAACGGTATCCGGTCCATCTCGAAGCCCACGTTGGGCTGCTGGCCAGGGAACCGCTCCGGCGTTTCCTCCAGGTCCGGGTCGTCCTGATAGATCAGCCGGGCACCGGTATCAAACCCTTCCGCGAAGTGCAGCCGGGCGAGCAGGGCGAAGCCCCGCCCGGTATCGAAACGCAGCCAGTTTTCCGCCGGCACCGGGCGCCGCAGCATGGCCCGTTCGGTGTCCGAAAGCCGGCCGTCCACCACCGCCTCCCGCTCGCCGGTCCAGCTGGTGCGCAGCCGCGCGCCCTGGAGATCGTGGCCGTCGACGCTGACCCGGGCGCGCGGGTCGCGCAGCACGGTGGCGGCGATGCCGGGCAACGCGAAGCGGCTGTGGATGGCGAGCCGGTTTTCCATCAGCACGAAGTGGTTGTGCACGGTGAGCACGCGCAGGCCGGCCACGCGCACCCGGGTGGTGGCGTACACCAGCGTCGCCAGCGGCCCTTCGATGACCTGCTGGATTTGCGGGTCCAGGTTTTCGTTGGTGAGTGTGAGGCGGGCGCCCTCGCTGAACACCCCGGCGCTGAGCCGCAGTTTTAAACTGTCCAACAGGGTCCGTTGCGGTTTGTCGTCCGGGGCGCGGTAATGCCGGTAGGTGAAATCGCCCCACTGGAACAGGTTGCCGTCCAGAAATTCCAGCCGGTAGTCCGCGGTGCGCAGGCTGAGCGGGTCGCCGTCATCGTCGCGCTCCAGGGTCACCGGCGGGGTGAAACCCTGGAACGGCGGCCGGGCCAGCACGTAGAAATAAACGGGCCGCTCGCCGTCGCTGTCGAGCGCCAGTTCACCGATTACTTCCTGGCCGGGGGAGGGCAGTCGCTCGCCGCCGTCGGCGTGGTCCACCAGCAGCCGGTCACGGGGGCCCACCCGGCCGGTCTCTCCGGCCCGGCGGCTGTCGTCATCCTCGCTGAAGTAGGGCCAGCCGCGCTGCGACCAGGCCAGCCACTGGTGGCGGACGCTGCGCAGCTCGCCGTCCCGGTAGGCGGCCACTTCCAGGCGGTCGGTACGCAGCCCGGTAAGGTCTTCCAGGGCCTCGCCCTGGAAGGTCGCCACCGCGCTTTGCGCGGTTCCGGCCAGCAGCCAGAACAGCGCGAGCAGCAGCGCCCGGCCCGTCATGATCAGGCCAGCTCGGGCCGGTCGGCGAAGTGGGCGAGCGCGTCCGGGTTGGCCAGGGCGTTGCGGTTGCGCACCTCGCGGCCGTGCACCACATCGCGCACCGCCAGCTCGACGATCTTGCCGCTCACCGTGCGCGGAATTTCCGGCACGGTGAGAATCACCGCCGGCACATGGCGCGGGCTGGCGCCGGCACGGATGGTGGTGCGGATTTTTTTCCGCAGCTCGTCGGTCAGTTCGATGCCCTCGGCGGGCACCACGAACAGCACCACGCGCACGTCGCCGTCGTACTGCTGGCCGACCACGATGGCCTCACGGATTTCCTCCAGGGTTTCCACCTGGCGGTAGATTTCGGCGGTGCCGATGCGCACGCCGCCGGGGTTGAGCACGGCGTCGGAGCGACCATGGATCACCAGGCCGTCGTGGCCGTCGTGGGGAACGATCTCGGCGTAGTCGCCGTGGGCCCAGACATTCTCGAAACGATCAAAGTAGGCGCCGTGGAAGCGCTCCTCGTCCGGGTCGTTCCAGAACGCCACCGGGCAGGCGGGGAAGGGGGCGCGGCACACCAGTTCGCCTTTTTCGCCGACCACCGGCTCGCCGTCGTCGTTATAGACCGCCACGTCCAGGCCCAGGCCCAGGCACTGCAGTTCACCCCGGTACACCGGCACCAGCGGGCTGCCCAGCGCGAAGCAGGAAATGATATCGGTGCCGCCGGAAATCGAGCTCACCAGCAGGTCCGGTTTGACCTTCTCGTAGAGGAAGTCGTAGCTCTCGTGCAGCAGCGGCGAGCCGGTGGAGTAGAGCGTGCGCAGGGTGGACAGGTCGTGGCTGTCGCGGGGCACGGCGCCGGCTTTTTCCACCGCCTGCACGAACTTGGCGCTGGTGCCGAAGTGGGTGATCTTCTCCGCGTCGATCACATCGAACAGGCGGGTGGCGTCCGGGTAGGCCGGGTTGCCGTCGTAGAGCACCAGGGTGGCGCCGGTCTGCAGGCCGCTGACCAGCCAGTTCCACATCATCCAGCCGCAGGTGGTGAAGTAGAACAGCACGTCGTCGGCGCCCAGGTCGCCGTGCAGGCGGTGCTCCTTGGCGTGCTGGATCAGGGCGCCGCCGGTGCCGTGCACGATGCACTTGGGCGCGCCGGTGGTGCCGGAGGAATAGAGAATATAAAGCGGATGGTCGAACGGCAGCTCGGCGAAGGCCGGCGGCGCCCCGGCGGCGGCCAGCCAGTCGCGCCAGTTGAGCGCCTGGCGCACCGCGCTGGTGTCGCCGCGGCCGGGAATCACGATCAGCAATTCCGGCTGCAGTTTTTCATGCAGCGCCTGGATGCGTTCGTCCAGCTCGATCCACTTGCCGTTGTACTGGTAGCCGTCGCAGGCGAACAGCACCTTGGGTTCGATCTGGCCGAAGCGGTCCAGGACACCTTCGACGCCGAAGTCCGGCGAGCAGGACGACCAGATGGCGCCGATCCAGGCGCAGCCCAGAGCGGCGATCACGGTTTCGATGCGGTTGGGCATGTAGCCGGCGACCCGGTCGCCGGGCTCAACGCTGGCGGCCTGGAGCTGCGCGGCCACCTGGCCGGCGGCCACGTGCAGGTCGTTGTAGCTGATCTGGTCACGGCGGCCGCCCTCGTCGATGCTCACCAGGGCGGTGTGGGTGTCGTGCCGGGGCAGCAGGTTCTCGGCCATGTTGATGCGCGCGTCCGGGAACCAGCGGTTGTGGCGGAACACCGGTGACGGCGCCAGCACCCGCTCGCCTTTATGGCCGCGCAGTTCGCAAAAATCCCAGACCAGATTCCAGAACGCCTCCGGCTCCGTCACCGACCAGCGGTGCAGGTCCCGGTAATCCGTGAGCGGCGTGCCGGCCAGCTGTTCGGCGCGGGCGCGGAACGCGGCGGGCTGGCCTTCGTTGAGCCGCTTTTCATCGGGCTGCCAGAGCGGGGTCGGGGTTGTTGTCATTGTGCCTCCGTTTCGGAATCCAGCGAATTGAAATCAACCAGGAGCGTGCCTTCGGCGACGCTGTCGCCATCGGCCACGTGGAAGCGTTCCACGGTGCCGGCGGCACCGGCGCGCAGGGTGTGCTCCATCTTCATGGCTTCCAGGGTGATCACCGCGTCCCCGGCGGCCACCGTGGCGCCGGCTGCCACATGGCAGGCGACGATGGTGCCGCTCATGGGCGCGATGAAGCCGTCCTGGCCGCCGGCGCGGTCGCTCTCCCGGGCCGGGTGTATCTCCACCGGGTAATCCTGACCGTGCACGAAGACCGCCGTATGTCGGGCGTCGCCATCCCGGGGTTCGATCAGGTGACCGGCCAGGCGGCGCTCGCCCCAGTGCAGCTCAAAGGCGGTGCCCCGGCGGCGCAGGTGGAAGGGCGCGGGCTCGCCGCCGTCCACCCGGGCCTGGTCATTGTCGAGCACCACGGTGTGGGCCTGCTCGCCCACCCGCAATGGGATCAGGGTGCGCTTTTGTCCCAGCGGACGCCAACCCGGCAGCGCGCCCCAGGGGTCGTCCCCGGTGGCGGGCCGTTGGGCCACGGCGCCGGCGGCGGCCACGGCGACCAGGTCGCTGTCCGCCGGCGCCGGCGTCATCAGGTCCGAGTGTTTCTCAAGCAGGCGGGTGTCCAACTCGGCGTCGGCGAACACCGGGCTGCTCAGAACCCGGTGCAGAAAGGCGGCATTGTGATGCACGCCGCTGATGGCGAGATCGTCCAGGGCCGCCACCAGCCGGCGGCGGGCCTGGTCGCGGTCGCCGCCGTGGCTGATCAGCTTGGCGATCATCGGGTCGTAATGGTCGCTGACCCGGTCGCCGGCCTCGAAGCCGCTGTCCACGCGCACCTGTTCCGGCCAGCGCAGTTGTTCCAGGCGCCCGGCGGAGGGCAGGAACTGCTGGTAGGGGTTTTCCGCGTACAGGCGCACCTCCATGGCGGCGCCGTGGCGCTGGATCTGCTCCTGGCTTTTCGGCAGCGGCCGGCCTTCGGCCACGGCCAGTTGCCAGGCGACCAGATCCTCGCCGGTGATCAGCTCGGTGACCGGGTGCTCCACCTGCAGGCGGGTGTTCATCTCCATGAAGAAGAATTCGCCTTCGGGGGAGAACAGAAACTCCACCGTGCCGGCGCCGCGATAGTCGATGGCGCGGGCGGCGCGCACCGCCGCGTCGCCGAGATCCCGGCGCTGGGCCTCGGTGAGGCCGGGGGCCGGGGCTTCCTCGATGATTTTCTGGTGGCGGCGCTGCACCGAGCAGTCGCGTTCAAACAGGTGCACCGCGTTGCCGTGGTTGTCGGCGAACACCTGCACTTCCACGTGGCGGGCGGTGGGCAGGTAGCGCTCCAGCAGCACCCGGTCGTCGCCGAAGGCGTTGCGCGCCTCGCGGCGGGCGGCGGCCAGGGCTTCCTCGAAGCCGGCGGCGTTGTCCACCGCGCGCATGCCTTTGCCGCCGCCGCCGGCCACCGCCTTGATCAGCAGCGGAAAGCCGACTTTTTGCGCCTCGGCGATCAGGGTGGCGTCGTCGGCGCCTTCCCGGTCGAAGCCGGGCAGCACCGGCACGCCGCTTTGCGCCATGTGCTGGCGGGCGGCGGCCTTGTCGCCCATCAGGCGAATGGCCTCGGCGCCGGGGCCGACAAAGATCAGGCCGGCGTCCGCGCAGGCGTCGGCGAAGGTGGTGTTCTCGGACAGAAAGCCGTAGCCGGGGTGAATGGCGTCGGCGCCGCTATCGCGGGCGGCGCGGATCACCTTGTCGATGTCCAGGTAGCTGTCCCGGGCCGGCGCCGGGCCCAGCCGCACGGCGCGGTCGGCCTCGCGCACATGGGGCGCGTCGGCGTCGATGTCGGAGTACACCGCCACCGTGGTCAGGCCCAGCTCGCGGGCGGTGCGGATAATGCGCCGGGCGATCTCGCCCCGGTTGGCGATCAATAGCGTGTTGATGGCGGCCATGGTCAGTTCCGGTTCGGTTTCCAGTTCGGCGGGCGTTTTTCCAGGAAGGCGCCCAGGCCCTCCTGGCCTTCCGCGCCGGTGCGCAGCTCGGCGATCAGGTTGGCGGTGTACTCGATCAACCCGTGGCTGACGTCGCTGTCGTCGGCGCGGTGCACCAGCTCGCGGGCGCGCCGTTGCGCTTCGGGGGCGCCGTCGAGCAGGGCGGTCACCAGTTTATCCACGGTGGCGTCCAGCTCCGCCGCCGGCACCACTTCGTGGACCAGGCCGAGCCGGCCGGCGCGGGGGGCGTCGATCACTTCGGCGGTCATGACGTAGCGGCGCGCCTGGCGGGCGCCCAGGGCGCGCACCACATAGGGCGCGATCACCGCCGGCAGAATGCCCAGCTTCACTTCGCTGAGGCAGAAGCGGGCGTCGTCGGCGGCCACCGCGATGTCCGCCGCGCAGATCAACCCCAGGGCCCCGCCGTAGGCGGCGCCCTGGACCCGGGCGATGACCGGTTTGCCGGCCCGGTCGATGGTGTCCATCAGGGTGGCCAGGCGCAGGGCGTCGGCGCGGTTTTCCTGCTCGTCGAGGGCGCCCATGGCGCGCATCCAGTTGAGGTCGGCGCCGGCCGAGAAATGCTTGCCGGCGGCGTCCAGCACGATCACCCGGCCATCGTCGCCACCGGCCTGCTGGAAGGCGTCGATCAGCGTTTCGATGATGGTGTTGTCGAAGGCGTTGCGTTTGTCCGGGTTGTTCAGGGTGATGTGGGTGACCGGGCCCCGGCGGGTGGTTTGCACACTCATGGTTGTCTCCCTCACATGCGGAACACGCCGTAGCGCGTCTCTTCGATGGGTGCATTGAGGCTGGCGGAAATGGCCAGGCCGAGAACGTCGCGGGTGTCCGCCGGGTCGATGACGCCGTCGTCCCACAGACGCGCGCTGGCGTACCAGGGCTGCGCCATGGTTTCGTACTGGGCGGTCATGTCGTCCTGAAAACGCTGGGCGTCCTGGTCGCTCCAGTGTTCGCCTTTCTTTTTCAGCGACGCGGCTTTTACCTGGGTGAGCACGCTGGCGGCCTGTTCGCCGCCCATCACCGAGATGCGCGCGTTGGGCCACATGAACATAAAGCGCGGGTCGTAGGCGCGCCCGCACATGCCGTAGTTGCCGGCGCCGAAGCTGCCGCCGGTGATCACGGTGAACTTGGGCACGCTGGCGCAGGCCACCGCGTTGACCATCTTGGCGCCGTGCTTGGCGATGCCTTCCGCTTCGTATTTCTTGCCGACCATGAAGCCGGTGATGTTCTGCAGGAACAGCAGCGGAATCTTGCGCTGGTTGCACAGCTCCACGAAGTGGGCGCCCTTGAGCGCGGACTCGGAATAGAGCACGCCGTCGTTGGCGAGAATGCCCACCGGAAAGCCGTGGATGCGGGCGAAGCCGGTGACCAGGGTGGTGCCGTAGTTGGCCTTGAATTCGTCCAGGTCGGAGTCGTCGACGATGCGCGCGATCAGCTCCCGGGCCGGCATCGGCGAGCGGGTGGTGGGCGGAATCAGGCCGTACAGTTCGTCCGGCTCATAGGCCGGCGGCCGGGCCGGCCGCACCTCCAGCTGTTCCGGCTTGTGCCAGTTGAGCCGGTCGATGCAGCGGCGCGCCAGATCCAGCGCATGGGGTTCGTCGTCGGCCAGATGGTCGGCGACGCCGGACTGCTCGCCGTGCAGGGCGGCGCCGCCCAGCTCCTCGGCGCTGACCACTTCGCCGGTGGCGGCTTTCACCAGCGGCGGGCCGGCCAGAAACACGGTGGAGTGGTTGCGCACCATGATCACTTCGTCGGCCATGGCCGGCACATAGGCGCCGCCGGCGGTGCAGGAGCCCAGCACCACGCTGATCTGCGGAATACCGCGCGCCGACATATTGGCCATGTTGAAAAAGATACGCCCAAAATGATCCCGGTCCGGGAACACCTCGTCCTGACGCGGCAGATTGGCGCCGCCGGAGTCCACCAGGTAGACGCAGGGCAGCCGGTTCTCGGCGGCCACCGCCTGGCAGCGAAGATGTTTTTTTACAGTCAGCGGGTAGTAGCTGCCGCCTTTCACCGTGGGGTCGTTGGCGACGATCATGCATTCCACGCCGGCCACCCGACCGATGCCGCCGACACAGCCGGCGGCGGGCACGTCCTCACCGGGGTAGACGCCGTCGGCGGCCAGCGCCGACAGCTCCAGGAAGGGCGAACCCGGGTCGAGCAGGTGCTGAATGCGCTCGCGCACCGGCAGCTTGCCCTTTTCGCGCAGGCGCGCTTCGGCGGCCTCGCCGCCGCCATGGGCGATGCGGTCGAGTTTTTCCTTCAAGGTTTCACGCAGCGCCAGATTGTGTTCCCGGTACTGGCCGTATTCCGGCGCGCTTTTGTTGAGCTGGCTGATGATTTTGGGCATGGCTCAGGCGGTCTCGTTGAACAGTTCGCGGCCGATCAGCATGCGGCGGATCTCGCTGGTGCCCGCGCCGATCTCGTAGAGCTTGGCGTCGCGCAGCAGGCGGCCGGTGGGGTATTCGTTGATGTAGCCGTTGCCGCCCAGGCACTGGATCGCGTCCAGGGCCATTTGCGTGGCGTTCTCGGCGCAGTAGAGGATGGCGCCGGCGGCGTCCTTGCGGCTGCTGTGGCCGGCGTCGCAGTTGCGCGCCACCTGGTAGAGGTAGGCGCGGCTGGCGTTGAGGGTCACGTACATATCGGCGAGCTTGCCCTGCATCAGCTGGAATTCGCCGATCGCCTGGCCGAATTGCTTGCGCTCATGGACGTAGGGCAGCACCACATCCAGGCAGGCCTGCATGATACCGGTGGCGCCGCCGGACAGCACGGTGCGCTCATAGTCCAGGCCGCTCATCAAAACGCGCACGCCCTGGTTCAGTTCGCCGAGGATATTCTCTTCCGGCACCTCGCAGTTTTCGAACACCAGCTCGCAGGTGTTGGAGCCGCGCATGCCCAGCTTGTCCAGCTTCTGGGCGCGGGAGAAACCGGGGAAGTCGCGCTCGACAATAAAGGCGGTGATGCCGCGCGGGCCGGCGTCCGGTTCGGTCTTGGCGTAGATCACATAGGTGTGGGCGTCGGGGCCGTTGGTGATCCACATCTTGTTGCCGTTGAGCAGATAGCGGTCGCCTTTCTTTTCCGCGCGCAGGCCCATGCTGACCACGTCGGAACCGGCGCCGGGCTCGCTCATGGCGAGCGCGCCGATGTGCTCGCCGCTGACCAGCTTGGGCAGGTACTTCTGGCGCTGGGCGTCGTTGCCGTTGAGATAAATCTGGTTCACGCACAGGTTGGAGTGGGCGCCGTAGGACAGGCCGATGGACGCGGAGGCCCGGGAGATTTCCTCCATCACCAGGGTGTGGGCCAGGTAGCCCAGGCCGGCGCCGCCGTATTCCTCGCCCACGGTGACACCCAGCACGCCCAGATCGCCGAGCTTCTTCCACAGCTCGTTGGGGAACAGGTTGTCCTGGTCCACGCGCGCGGCGATCGGTGCGATCTCCTTGCGGGCGAAGGCGCGGGCGCTGTCCTGCAGCGCGGTGAGGGTGTCGTCGAACTGAAAATCCAGGCCGCCGTTAAACATCGCTTTCCTCCAATTCCTTCAGCGCCTGCCTGGCGCGTTCCTCGGCCGCGTCCAGATCCTGTTGCATGATCTGGATGTCGACCAGTTGCTGTTGTAGCTGGGTACGTTTCTCTTCGATTTTTTCAAGCAGGGCACCGAGCTGCTGGCGGTTGTCGCCGGTGGGCTGGTAGAGGCGGATCAGATCGCCGGATTCCGCCAGCGAGAAGCCCAGGCGTTTACCGCGCAGGATCAGCTTCAGGGCGACCCGGTCCGCCGGCGAATAAATGCGCGTCTGGCCGCGCCGGCGGGGCGTGAGCAGGCCCTGGTCTTCGTAAAAACGGATGGTGCGCGTGGTCACGTCGAATTCCCGTGCCAGCTCGCCGATGCCGTAGCTTTGCTTGAGTGTCATGGCGGAAAAGATTAGGGGAAGTTTACGTTAACGTAAAGTGGCCTGTCCGGTTGGACGGTGTTACCTTTAGCGCCTTCTTCGTCCGAGGATGGTGGACGGGTGATTTACCGAAAAGATCGCAAGGTTCTGAAACGAGTCGACTACGGGGCCGCCAAGAACTCTCTGATGGGGGTGTTGGCGGCCCTTGTGGTTTATGCGTTGGTGACCGCCTGGGGCGGTGTGTACCGGGCTTACGAGCTGGAGACGCTGATCGCCGGCGGCGCCGTGGTGCTGGTGACCGCCTACCGGCTGTGGCTGGTGGCGCGCTTTGACGCCCTCTACGGCGCCGGGCCGGCGCGTTGGCGCCGGCTGTTCGCGCTCGGCCTGATTCTGCACGCCCTGGTCTGGGGGGTATTGCCCGCCTGGCTGGTGTGGCGGGTCGGCACCGGCTTCAACGTCTTCGTGGTGATTCTCTATAACGTCGGTGTGACCACCGCGCTGGGCAGCTCCTGGATGGCCGGCCTGCGGGTGCGGCAGGTGTATATCCTGCTGATGTTCCTGCCGCTGATCGCCTCGCTGTTCCTGGCCGCCGGGCTGCAGGAGTGGCTGCTGGGCCTGCTGGTCACCTCCTACACCTTCTATCTGTTCCGTCTTTACCGGGGCCAGTACGAGCTGTTCTGGCACGCGGTCACCCGCGAGCGCCGTGGTTCCCCCGAGCGGCGCCGGGACCTGCCGGCCAACACCGACATCCAGCTCAGCCTGGTATACCGGCTCGCCCATGAATTGCGCACGCCGATGAATTCGGTGATGGGCATGATGTCGCTGCTGGAGGACACCCGGCTCAGTGACGAGCAGCAGGAATACCTGCAGGTGGCGGGGCAGAGCGGCAAGCTGATGATCAGCCTGATCGACGACGTGCTGGACTACTCCCGGATTCTCACCGGGCGCATCACCCTGAGCCCGGACTATTTCGACCTGCGCGGCGCCCTGGAGCAGACCCTGGAAGCCTTCGGCCCCATGGCCCAGTCCAAGAACCTGGAGCTGTCGGCGGTGGTGGACCGCATGCTGCCGAAACGGGTGCGCGGCGACCGGGACCGTCTGCTGCAGGTGCTCACCAATCTGCTCAGCAACGCGATCAAATTCAGCGAGCGCGGCGAAATACGCCTGGACGTGGATTTCACCACCGAAGGGGAAAGCGACGGCGTGCTGCGGGTGCGGGTCAGTGACCAGGGCCAGGGCATGGACACCGAGACCCTCAAGCATCTGTTCGAGGATCAGTTCCTGGCCGGTGCCCAGGACGCCTTCAGCACCCGGCACGCGGGCTTCGGGCTGCTGGTCTGCAAGGGTCTGATCGAGGCCATGGGCGGTATGATCGGCGCCGAAAGCAATCCCGGCGAAGGCTCCACGTTCTGGTTCACGGTGCGCCTGGGCATGCAGGCGAACATGAGCGAGAGCACCAAGCTGGCCGGCGCCGTGGGCCAGGTGCAGGGCCTGGCGGTGGGCACCAGCAGCGGCTCCCTGGCCTGTCTGCAGGAAGAATTCGAAGCACTGGGCAGCTACTGCCAGGGCGCCCGGGATTACGACCAGGCGTTGCAGGCGGTGCGCGCCGGTCACCGCGAGCACAGCGAGTTTGAGTTGCTGCTGGTGGACACCCACGGGCGCCGGGAATCGGCGCTGAACCTGTGCCGCACCGTGCTGGAAGACCCCGGGCTGCGGCCGGTGAAACTGATGCTGATCTGCGCCATCGAAGAGCGCGGCGAGCCGGCGGTGCAGCGGCTGGTGGACAAGCACGGGCTGGTGGTGCTGGTGCGCCCGGTTCATCGCACCGGGTTGCGCGTGGCGCTGGGCAAGTTGCTGGGCGTGCCGCGCCAGATGCCGGTGCCGGACCTGCCCACCGAAACCCCGGAAGAGCGCGAGCGCCGCAGGCTTTACCGGCTGTTGCTGGTGGAAGACAACGAGGTCAATCAGCTGGTCACCCGTGGCATGCTCGGCAAGCTCGGCTATCAGGTTAAGACGGTCAATAACGCGGAAACCGCTCTCGCGCTGTTGGAGCAGGAAAGCTTCGATCTGATCCTGATGGACTGCATGATGCCGGAGCTGGACGGCTTCACCGCCACCCGCACCCTGCGCGAAAGAGAGCAGGCCGCGGAGCGCACCCGCACCCCGGTGATCGCGATCACCGCCAACACCGCCGAGGGCGTTCAGGCCAAGTGTCTGGCCGCCGGCATGGATGACTTTCTCGCCAAACCCGTGCATCTTCAAGAGCTGGAAACCGTGCTGCGGCGCTGGTTGCTCCACGACGTGGATACCGACGGGGAAGGTAACGACGACGAATGACAACAACGAGGGAACTGCCATGAGCCGACGGGCCCTGCTGTTGGGCGCCACCGGTCTGGTTGGCGGGCACTGTTTGCGCCTGCTGCTGGATTGCGACGCCTACCAGGAAGTACGGGTGCTGACGCGCCGGCCGCTGGGGATCGACCATCCGAAACTGATCGAGAAGGTGGTGGAGCCGGCGCAATTCGACAAGGAAACCGAATATTTTCAGGTCGATGACGTGTTCTGCGCGCTCGGCACCACCCTGAAGCAGGCCGGCTCCAAGGAAGCGTTCCGCGCGGTGGACCTGGATCTGATCACCGCGGTGGGCCGCGCGGCGCGCGACGCCGGCGTGCAGCGCTTTATGATGGTGTCGGCGGTCAATGCCAATGCCCATTCGCCGTTTTTCTATGCGCGCACCAAGGGGCAGGCGGAACGCGAACTGAAAGCACTGAAGCTGCCGTTGCTGGCGCTGTTCCAGCCGTCCCTGCTGCTCGGCGAGCGGGAGCGGCCGCGTCCGGTGGAAGCGTTCGGGATTCGTTTTTCCAAAATCATCGACCCGATCACCCGCTGGACCGACGCGCACTGGCTGCCGGTGAGCGGCGAGCGGGTCGCCGAGGCGCTGGTGGGCATGGCGCTGGAAGGCCCGGCCACCGGGGTCTACCGGGTGCGCTTCCGCGATTTCGTGGTGTACGCCGGCAAGTTTCGTGAAAAATACCCACGGGCTGTGTCTTAACGTAGAAGGAGTAAAGATGAGTTTCGTCACCTGTGATTTGTGCGACGACAACGCGGACCTGGTGTCCGTGGTCACCGGCCTTAACTGGTTCAGCTACGGGGGCCGCGGCGCCTTCGGCGGTGAAATCGTCACGGTGAAATGCTTTGAGGACAATTCCCGCGTCAAGGAACACCTGGGCACCGACGGTAAAGGCAAGGTGCTGGTGGTGGACGGCGGCGGCAGCCTGCGCAACGCCCTGATCGGCGACATGATCGCCGAGAACGCGGTGAAGAACGGCTGGGAAGGCGTGATCATCCACGGCGCCTGCCGCGATGTGGATGAACTGGCCAAGCTGGATATCGGCGTGCTGTCCCTGGGCTGCGTGCCGATCAAATCGGTGCGCCGGGACGAGGGCCAGCTGAACATCGACATCACCTTCGGTGGCGTCACGTTCCGCCCGGGCGAGTTCGTCTACGCCGACAACAACGGTGTGATCACCGCCCCCAAGGCCCTGATTTAAAGGGTCGCGGGCGGGTTTTGCGAAAATTTATAGTTTATTGACGTTTATCCCCGCCCGCCCGGTTGTCACACGGTTAACATCTGTCTGATGATAGCGGCGTCGAGCCGGTCCAGGCTCGGCGACATCAGGCAGCGGGGTTGTATACATGGAGCGTTTTCGTTGGTGGCCGATGCTGATGCTGTGGCTGGCCCTGGCGGCCTTGCCGCTTCCGGCGTCGGGGTTCTCTTTTGAGGATGTGATCGACAAGGCCAGGGCGCTGGCCGATGAATCCTACCAGGCACCGACGCCCATTCCCGCCTTTCTCCGCGAGCTCACCTACGAGCAGTACCAGGGCATCCGCTTCAAGCCGGAAAACAGCCTTTGGATCAAAAGCGACGCCCGCTTCCAGGTGATGCTGATGTCGCCGGGCCTGTACTTCAAGCATCCGGTGGTGCTCCACGAAGTGGATGCCGAGGGTGTCCGCCCGATCACCTACAACAAAACCGACTACAACTACACCAACGAAGAGCTGGCCAAGCGTATCCCCGCGGATCTCGGCCACGGCGGCTTCAAGCTCACCTATCCGTTGCAGGGCCCGGACAGCCGCAACCAGTTTCTGGTGTTCGCCGGCGCCAGCTACTTCCGCGCCGTCGGCCGTGACAACAGCTTCGGCTTATCCGCCCGGGGCGTGGCGGTGAACACCGGGCTGCCCTCCGGCGAGCAGTTTCCCTCGTTCACGGAATTCTGGCTGGTGCGCCCGGACGCCAAGTCGGAAACCATGACCGTGTATGCCTTGCTGGACGGCCGCAGCCTCACCGGCGCCTACCGGTTCGACGTGCGCACCGGCGATAACACCGTGATGGACGTGCAGGCCCGTCTGTTCATTCGCAGCGACATCGAGAAACTGGGCATCGCGCCGCTCACCAGCATGTTTTTCTACGGCGGCAACACCGCCCGTCCGCGCGGCGAGTGGCGGCCCCGGGTGCACGATTCCGGCGGCCTGCTGGTTCATAACGGGGTCAGCGGCGAGTGGCTGTGGCGGCCGCTGCTGAATCCGAAAAGCCTGAAACTGGACTATTTCCAGACCGAATCGGTGCAGGGCTTCGGCTTGATGCAGCGGCAGACCAACTTCGAGGATTTCCAGGATTACGGCGCCAACTATCATCGCCGCCCGAGTGCCTGGGTGAAGCCCAAGGGCGACTGGGGCAAGGGCAGGGTGGTGCTGGTGCAACTGCCCACCAACAACGAAACCAACGACAACATCGTGGCGTTCTGGACCCCGGATGAGCCGGTCCGCGAAGGCCAGTCGCTGTCGTTCGATTATTCCCTCAAGGTGGGCGGGCCGTCGGTGAGCGGCGGCGACCGGGCGCGCGCCGAGAGAACCTTCGTCGGCGACGGCAACCGGGTCGGCGGCGGCACCGTGGAGGGCGCCTACCGGGTGATCGTGGATTTCGCCGGCGGGCCGCTGAAGGATCTGTCCGCCGACGCGCCGGTGACCAGCGCCGTGACCGCCGGCGGCGACGCCGAAGTGATCGAGCATTTCGTTGAATTCCTCAGCCCGGTGAATCGCTGGCGGCTGTCGATTCTGGCGAAGCCGGCGGAGGGCCAGCCGCTGGCGTTGCGCGCCTTCCTCAAGAACGAGGAGGAGGCCGTCTCCGAAACCTGGTCCTATGAGATCCCCGCCGACAACGACATTCTGGGCGAGGCCCGCTGATGCCTTATCACGAGGTGGAAGAGACGCTGGCCCGGGCGCTCACCTATCTGCGTCTGTCCGGAATCACGGTGACGCCGGAGGTGGCCCGGCGCGCGCTGCGGCTGGTGGACAGCGCCCTGGAAGAGGGGGAGCAGCGGCTGCTGGCCCGGGTGATGGAGCGGCTGCCGGACACCTTTCCGCTGCCGGAAGAGGCGCTGCCCCCGCAAACGCCACCGCTGCACCACGCCAGCCTTCATTACGCGGATTCGCTATGAGCGGGGCCGGCGAGGCGCAATCGGTGCCCGACCTCACCGGTCGCTGGAAGGCGGTGGCGGTGGTGCGCCGCGCGGTGCTGACTCTGCTGGTGGTCGGCCAGACCCTGGCCGGTGTTTACGGCATGCTGTCGGTGCTGCCTTACCACGGCGGGGATCTGCTGGAACAAAGTATTCTGCTGTTGTTCGCGCTGCTGTTCGCCTGGATCTCGGTGGGCTTCTGGACCGCCATGCTGGGCTTCTACATGCGCCGCCGGGGCGGTGATCCGCAATCGCTGACGCGTCGGCATGATGCCGCCACCCTGGCGGCCACACCCCTGGCCCGCACCGCGCTGGTGCTGCCGATCTACAATGAGCCGGTGGACCGCACCCTGGCCGGCCTGCGCGCCACGGTGGAATCCCTGCGTGCCAGCGGTCAGCTGGACCATTTCGATTTTTATATTCTTTCCGACAGCCGTGACGCGGACGTGTGGCTGGCGGAACGGGCCGGCTGGTACGCGCTGTGCCGGGAGCTGGGCCTGGAAGGCCGTCTGTTCTACCGGCACCGGCCGGTCAACCTGAACTTCAAAAGCGGCAACGTGGCCGATTTTCTGCGCCGCTGGGGCGCCGACTACCGCTACATGGTGGTGCTGGACGCGGACAGCGTGATGGGGGGCGACACCCTGGTGCGCATGGTGCGGCACATGGAGCTGGCGCCGCGCATCGGCATTCTGCAAAGCAGCCCCTCGTTGATTAACGCCCGGTCCGCGTTTGCGCGCTTCCAGCAATTCGCCAACCGCATCTACGGGCCGCTGTTCAGCACCGGTCTGGCCGCGCTGCAGTTGGGTGAAGCGGCCTACTGGGGGCATAACGCGATCATCCGTACCGAGCCGTTCATGGCGCACTGCGGCCTGCGCCGCTTGTCCGGGTTCGGCCTGTTCAAAGGCTCGATCATGAGCCATGACTTCGTCGAGGCCGCCTATATGGGCCGCGCCGGCTACCAGGTGTGGATGGAGCCGGAACTCCACGAGAGCTACGAGGAGTCGCCACCCACCCTGGTGGACGAGCTCACCCGTGACCGGCGCTGGACCAAGGGCAACATGCAGCACATCTGGCTGTTGTTCTTCGGTCGCCGCATCCGCTTCGCCCACCGCATGGCGTTTATCAACGGTATCCTTTCCTACCTGGCGTCGCCGGTGTGGTTCGTGTTTCTGGTGCTCACCAGCATCGAGGCCACGCGGTTGACGCTGTGGCCGATCGATTACTTCCCGGATCCGCAGAACAGCATGTTCCCGGTGTGGCCGGAATGGCATCCGCACTGGGCGGTGGCGATGATCCTGAGTACCTTTTTCCTGCTGTTTTTTCCGAAATTCCTGGCGGTGGCGGATGTGCTGCTCAGCGGTGGCCGGCGTCAGTTCGGCGGCTTCTGGAAGCTGCTGCTGTCGGTGTTTCTGGAGCTGTTCGTGTCCATGCTGCTGGCGCCGATCCGCATGTTGGCGCACAGCCGCTATGTGCTGGAGGCGCTGTTCAACGTGTCGTTGCACTGGGGCGGCCAGAACCGCACCGATGAAACCGGCTGGCTCCAGGCGCTGATCAGCCAGGCGCCGGGCACGCTGCTGGCCGCGGGCTGGGCGGCGCTGGCCCTGTGGCTGGATCCGATGTTCTTTTACTGGTCGCTGCCGGTGGCCTTGCCGCTGATCCTGGCGGCGCCCACTTCGGTCCTGCTGAGCCGGGTGGCGATCGGCCGGTGGCTGCGCGAGCGCGGTCTGCTGCTGACGCCGGAAGAGCAGCGCCTGATCCCGCTGGTGAGCACGGTGGCCGAGCCGGCGCCGCTCAACCCCACGCCATTAAGCGCCTTCGAGGTGGCGGTGATCGATCCGCGCCTCAACCGTCTGCACCGGGCCCAGGCGCGCCACCGCCGGACCGTGGAGCCGGATACCCTGCGCCAGTGGGCGCAACGCTGCCTGGAGCAGGGGCCGGCCACGCTTAACCGCTTCCAGCTCAACGCGCTGGCCCGCGACGCGGACAGCCTCGCCTGGCTGCACCGCCAGGCCTGGCGCGCCACGCCGGACGGCTATTGGGGGCGCCGCATCGGCCAACTCGGGGTGGCCGTGCGCGGGGCCTGACGGTAGGCTTTATTGAAACGCTTCCAGGGAACGAAGCCATGTTGAATACATTACAGGTAAGGGATTACATGATCCGCGACCCTTTCTTGCTCTCTCCCTCCATGTCGGTCACCGACGCCATTGCCGTGCTGCTGGCCCAGGGTCTGGCCGGGGCGCCGGTGGTGGAACAGGGCCGGCTGGTGGGCATGTTCTCCGAATCCGACGGGTTGAAGGGCGCTCTGGACGCGGGCTATCACCAGACCGGCATCGGTCTGGTGGCCGACTATATGAGCCGTGAAGTGAACCGCCTCGACTGTCACGCCACGGTTCAGGAAGCGGCGGAGATGTTTCTTCGTAACCACCGCCGTTGCCTGCCGGTGGTGGACGGCCAGCGGCTGGTGGGGCAACTGAGCCGCTGCGACATTCTGCGCGCCGTCTCCGCCCGGGCGGAGAGCGCGCCGCTGGAACACACAAGCAACTAAAACCAGGGGGGGAACATCATGAACCAGCCTTACGCCGCGCCGGGGTCGGATCTGGAGACCGGATCGGAACGCCGTTATCAGCCTCGTTTATTCCAGGTAAAGGGCCGTCTCGGCAGAGTGCGCTACTTCGTCTATGCCCTCACCATTACCCTGATCGTTTACCTGGTATTCGCCGCCGTGGCGGCGGTCGCCGCGATCGCCGGGCCGCCCGCTTCGGAGCCCGGCGGCGTGATGTTCTCGGTGATGATGCTGGTGCTCGCGGTGGGTGGTGTGTTCGCGGCCGTGATGAGCATTATTTACGGCGTGCGCCGGCTGAATGATATGAACGTGAGCGGCTGGCTGATCCTGCTGATGTTCGTACCGCTAGCCAACTTCGTCATGGCATTGGCGATGCTGTTCGTTCCCGGCAGCGACGGCGATAACCGGTACGGCCCCGCGCCGACCCCCAACGGCGGTGGTTTGATCGCCGCTTTGGTGATCATGCTGCTGGTGATGGTGGGGTGGATCGGCATGATCGGCGCCGTGGCGCTGCCCGCGTATCAGGATTACGTGGAGCGCGCGCAAATGCACCAGATGCAGCGCTAAAAAAAGGGCCTCCGAATGGAGGCCCTTTTTTTTGATCGACGGTTTCGTCAGGAAACCGGGATCACTTACGGCAGCAGATGCTTCACCGCGTCGCGCTCTTCGGCCAGCTCGGTTTCGGTGGCGGTCATGCGCTCGCGGGAGAAGTCATTCACTTCCAGGCCCTGAACGATTTCCCAGTCGCCGTTTTTGCAAACGCACGGGTAGGAATAGATCAGACCTTCCTGGATGCCGTAGGAGCCGTCGCTGTAGATGCCCATGGACACCCAGTCGCCGTCGTCACTACCCAGCGCCCAGCTGCGCATGTGGTCGACCGCGGCGTTGGCGGCGGACGCGGCGGAGGACGCGCCCCGTGCCTTGATGATGGCGGCGCCGCGCTGCTGCACGGTGGGGATGTAGTCGTTCTCGTACCAGTCCTGCTCGACCTGATCGATGGCGGGTTTGCCGTCCACTTCGCAGTGGTGCAGATCCGGGTACTGGGTGGAGGAGTGGTTGCCCCAGATGGTCATCTTCTTAACGTCGTTGATGCTCTTGCCCAGCTTGTTGCCCAGCTGCGCCATGGCGCGGTTGTGGTCCAGGCGGGTCATGGCGGTGAACTGACGCGGGTCGATGTCCGGCGCGTTGCGCTGGGCGATCAGGGCGTTGGTGTTGGCGGGGTTGCCGACCACCAGCACCTTGATGTCGCGGCTGGCGACTTCGTTGATGGCCTGGCCCTGGGCGGAGAAGATCGCCGCATTGGCCTCCAGCAGGTCCTTGCGCTCCATACCCGGACCGCGCGGACGGGCACCGACCAGCAGGGCGTAATCGGCGTCCTTGAACGCCACCTTGGCGTCGTCGGTCTGCACGATGCCGTCGACCAGCGGGAAGGCACAGTCTTCCAGTTCCATGGCCACGCCTTTCAGCGCTTCCAGGGCGGGGGTGATTTCGAGAAGCTGGAGGATAACCGGCTGGTCTTTGCCGAGCATGTCGCCGGAGGCGATGCGGAACAGCAGGGAATAGCTGATCTGGCCAGCGGCGCCGGTGACAGCTACGCGTACGGGTGCTTTCATTAAAAATCTCCTTGGAATCGTCGGGAGAACTGAGGAGCCTCTGAATACGACCTTGGCTAGGAAGTGCGCATTCGGAGGTTCCCCGGGCCGCGCGCATTATAGAGTAGCTGATGGGCGAGCGCACGGATCGGTGCGGATCGGCGCCAAACCGGCGTCTCAGTGGCCGCCGCTGTCCCGGTAGCTCACCGGGGTGACGCCGAACCAGCGTTTGAAGGCGCGGTTGAAGGCGCTTTGCTCGGAATAGCCCAGATCCAGGGCGATCTGGTTCACCGAGCGGTTGCTGTGCAGCAGCCAGTCGCAGGCCAGCCGGCGCCGCTCTTCTTCCAGCAGGGTGGAAAAGTCCGCCTGTTCCGCGCGCAGCCGGCGGCGCAGGGTCCAGGGTTTGACGCCCAGGCGCTCGGCGATCGGTTCCAGCTGCGGCACGCCGTCCACCAGCCGCTGCTGGATCTCCAGACGCACCTGCTCGAGCAGGTTGTCGCGGGCCCGGTACTGGGTCACCGCCCGCTGCATCCGCGAACGGGCGATGCGGTTCACCTCCGGATCGGCGTCACGCAGCGGCAGATCCAGCAGGGCTTCGTCGATGACCAGGGCGTTGCAGGGCTGGGAGAAGGACACCGGGCAGCCGAACAGGCGCTGGTATTCGCCGCTATCGCCGTGGGGCCGGTGCCGGAAGTGCACCGCCATGGGGTTGAGCTCGGCGCCCAGAATCCAGCGGCCGAACACCACCGCGCCGGCGTAGAAGGCGTCCACCCGGTGCGGCGAGGTGGGCAGGTCCTCGAAGGGGGTATCGAGGATCAGCCAGAGTTCATTATCGTGCCACTCGAAGCGCAGGTCGGCGAATTCGGTGGTCACCCGCGCGAACGGGATCATCAGTTCGATGGCGTCGCGCAGGGTGGCGCTGGACATGCTGGCGTAGCCCAGCTCGCCCATGAAGCGTGGCCGGATGCATTCGCCCATGTGCAGCCCGAACAAGGGGTCGCCGCTGCCTTCCAGGGCCAGTTCGAACAGCCGGTTTTCGACCTTCAACGGCACCCGGGCCCGGGGCGATTCCAGCTCCGCCTCGCTCACCCCCAGACGCACCAGGGCGTCGCTGAGGTCCACGCCCGCGTGCAACGCGGCGTCGAGCAGGTACTCGATCCAGAACGAGGCCACGGTCAGTGAATGCAGGGAAGGCGGATGGGAATCAGACATAGCGGAAGTCAACGTGATTGACGCCGGCCAGTCAATGACGGGAAAGCGACCGGGCCGGCACGGCCCGGTCAGGCAGGATCATTTCGCTTTTTGTTCGCGGGCCAGTTTATTGACCTTGCGGTTGATGCGGTCGAGTTTTTTGTTGAGGGCGTCCATTTCGTCCCGGGTGGGCAGGCCGAGGGTGTGGGCCAGGCGCGCGCGCCATTGTTCCGCGTCGCCGCTCTTGCCGGTTTTGGCGCGCAGGGATTCGCCGCTTTTGATCAGCTCCTGAAAGAATTCGTTACCGGATTCGCTGAGCCGGGTCACCGCGCCCTGGGCCGCTTTGCTAAGCTTGTCCGCCGTGGCGCTGATTTCCGTGCTTAAATCGGACAGCTTCGCGTTCAGGGTAGTGGCCGGGGATTCGGTGTTTGCTTGTGCGTCGCTCATGAGTAAGGGTCTCCTTATCCAACATCAGTGGCGCCGATGGTAAGCAACCCGGCGTTTTGGGTATCTTTTGTTGTCTGACAATTAAACAAGGTGTTCCGCCGAACCGGGACACATCGGGAGAGAGTGCATGAAGGTAGAGCTTCCCCAGGGTGGGTATCAGGGCCTCGCCGGCGACGGCGTGGTGGAATTCCGGGGCGTGCCGTTCGCGCTGCCGCCGGTGGGCGAGTTGCGGTTCAAGGCGCCCCGGCCCTTGCCGGACAGCGACCGGAGCGTTAACGCGGACCGCTATCCGTTGCCGTCGCTGCAGGTCAAGAACCCGCTGATGGGCGTGGAGGACTCCGGGGAAGACTGCCTGTACCTGAATATCTGGGTGCCGGAGGGGGAGGGGCCCTTCCCGGTGATGCTCTGGTACCACGGTGGCGGCTATATCGCCGGCTCGGTGTCCCAGCCGCTGTATAACGGCGCCGCGCTGGCGGCCAGCCAGAAGGTGGTGGTGGTGCACGCCGCCTACCGGTTGGGCGCCCACGGGTTCGCCGACTTCGCCGCCATCGCCCCGGAGCTGGAGGCGGACAGCAACCTGGGCCTACGCGACCAGGTGGCGGCGCTGGAATGGGTCAACCGGCACATCGAAGCGTTCGGCGGCCGGCCCGACCGGGTCACCCTGTTCGGCGAATCCGCCGGCGGCTTCAGTGTCGCCACCCTGATGGCCACGCCCCGCGCCCGGCCCCTGTTCCAGGCCGCCATCGTGCAATCCGGCGCCGGCGACTTCGCGCTCGCCCCGGAAGAGGTGGCCAAGGTGACAAGCGCCTTCGTGGAGGCGTTGCCGGGTGACGGCAGCGCCGCCGACAAGCTGCGCCAGGCCGACCCGAAAGCCTGGATCGCCGCCCAGAATCAGGCCCTGCGCACCCTGGTGAAACGTGGCCTGCGCGACACCACGCCGCAGTTCGCGATGAATTTCCAGCCGATGGTGGACGGCGACCTGTTGCCGCGTTTGCCGGTGGACGCCATCGCCGACGGCGAGGCCCGCGATATCGCCCTGATGGCCAGCGTCTGCCGCGACGAATACCACTTCTTCCAGTACGCCGGGCCGATGGCGGGCTTCCCCTCGGTGGAGGAATTGCGCCGCTTCGACGAGGCGGAAATCCTGCGCCGCTTCCAGCGCGCGCTGCCGCAGCACGGCCAGCAGGCGCTCAGCTACTACCAGCGCACCGTCACGCCGGATCCGCAGCGCAGCAACATGGACTGGTTCTCGGCCATGGAGACCGACCGCCTGTTCCGCGTGCCCACCCTGCGGCTGCTCGACGCCCAGGCCGCCCACCGGGACGACACCCGGGGCTTCCAGTTCACCTGGACCAGCCAGCAGTTCGGCGTGCCCATGGGCGCCTGCCACGTGATCGACGTGCCGTTCGTGTTCGGCGTCACCGACACCCCGGCGGGCATGTTCTTCACCGGCGGCGGCGAGCCGGCCCGCGCTCTGGCGGCCGAGGTGCAGAAAGTCTGGGGGGATTTCGCCCACGGGCGGGCAGTGCAGGGCCCGGCCTGGAAGGACACCCGCCGGGTGCGCCAGTTCGGCCCCGGCGACGCGGAAGCCGCCCTGCTGGACGCGGACGGCGAAGCCCTGTGGGCGGACATCATTCCCTTGCCGGGGACTGCAAAACCGGGCCAGGGCGCGTAAAATAGCGGCCCTGTCACCCCTCAGGAGTACCCCGATGTCCGTGGCCGAGGCCATTGAAAGCAAAGTGCGCGACGCCCTGCCGGTCGCGCACCTGGAACTGGAAAACGAAAGCCACCGGCACAATGTGCCGGCCAACTCGGAAACCCACTTCAAACTGGTGCTGGTGTCCGACGCCTTCCAGGGCCAGATGCCGGTGCGGCGCCACCAGGCCGTCTACCAGGCGCTGGCCGAGGAGATGAAAGGGCCGGTGCACGCGCTCGCCCTGCATCTTTTCACGCCGGAGGAATGGCGTGCCCAGGGCGGTGATGTGGCCGACTCCCCGGACTGCCGGGGCGGCGACGGCCAGGCCAAGGAGAAGGCGCGATGAGTCCGGCCCCGCACCATGGCGAGGGGCCCATCGTGGTGGCGGCCTTGTACCGCTTTACCCGCCTCGACGACTACCAGAGCCTGCGCGAGCCGCTACTGGCGGCCATGCTTGAGCGTGACGTGCGCGGCACCCTGTTGCTGGCCCACGAAGGCATCAACGGCACCATCTCCGGCGCCCGCGACGATGTCGATGCGATCGTCGGCTGGCTGCGCGCGGACCCCCGTTTCCAGGACATGGAATACAAGGAGTCCTTCGCCGCCGAGCACCCCTTCCTGCGCACCAAGGTGAAACTCAAGAAAGAGATCGTCACCATGGGCGTGGAGGACCTCGACCCCAACGCCAACCGCGGCACCTACCTGGAAGCCGAGGAGTGGAACCGGGTGATCGCCGACCCGGAAACCCTGGTGATCGATACCCGTAACGACTACGAGTACGAAGTGGGCACCTTCCAGGGCGCGGTCAATCCCAATACCAAGGCGTTCCGCGAATTCCCGGAGTACGTGAAGCAGCACCTGGACCCCGCCAGGCACAAGAAGGTGGCGATGTTCTGCACCGGCGGCATTCGCTGCGAGAAGTCCACCGCCTACCTGCGCGAGCAGGGCTTCGAGGAGGTCTACCACCTCAAGGGCGGCATTCTGAAGTACCTGGAGGAGACGCCGCCGGAGGCGTCGCTGTGGCAGGGCGAGTGCTTTGTGTTCGACGAGCGCGTCACCGTGGACCAGTCGCTGCGGCCGGGCGGCTATGATCAGTGTCACGCCTGCCGGCGACCGATCAGCGAGGACGACAAGGCCTCGCCGCTGTATCGGAAGGGGGTGTCCTGCCCGCGTTGTTACCACGAATCGTCGGCGGAGCAGAAGGCGCGCTTCGCCGAGCGCCAGAAGCAGATCGAGCTGGCCCGCCAGCGGGGCACCCGGCATCTGGGTGTCGATCAGCACGCTGATAGCGATCCTTCCCCGGATTGAGCCTGCCTGTTGGGGGCTTCTCCTCCAGAAAGACCGCACCGGGATCGGGTGGGCCCGTCCAGGACACGCCACGAGTACATCTATGTACACCTCTTGCAAGTGTTGCTTGTCTGCGATGGCTCAGTGAGCAAGGGAGATTAAACTGCGTACGTCTATCCGGCCTGTTGGTTGGGCCGATTTATAGACGGCCCTGGCCCTCATGAGAA
>Ga0207878_100268_pt1 | contig 27752 bp, 27 predicted proteins | sample LinPmetageLP41_FD_184053 | JGI IMG/M metagenome (GOLD analysis project Ga0207878, IMG submission 184053) | Marine viral communities from the Pacific Ocean - LP-41 (SPAdes) | ecosystem: Environmental > Aquatic > Marine > Oceanic | place: Pacific Ocean | collected 2010-08-27 | reverse complement strand
GCAGGCCGACGATCCCCCGCTTCAGCCAGGCATCCAGATACTCATTGTGAACATACCCATAGTTACCGATGACCGCAGGCGCCTGCTTGTTGGCGATCAGGCGATCACGGGCTAGCTCGTAGCCTGAATTTCCCCAGCCAAACAGCGGTTTCTCGGGTATCAACCTGACCGCGGCCTGCCACATGGCGAACCGCGCCCCCAGAGAACTGCGCGTCTTATCCTGCTCGACGTATTGCTGCACATCGGAGACCGCTTGATCGACACGCTTTTGGACCCCGAACTGAGGAACGGCATACACCGTGACACCCCCCGCGATGACCAACCCACAGACGACCGCCAGCCAACGGCGGGAAGCATAACGGGCATAGGCCCGATAGAGCACCAGTAGTACAAAGGGAAACCCGACCCAGCCCCCTCGGCTACCCGACATCAGCGAACCGAGAATGCCCAACACCGCGCCCAGCGCCAATAAAGCGAACCACGTTCGCGCTCGTGGCTGTATGCAGGCCCAGCCCAGCCCCGCCAGGCACAGTACGCCGAACAGCATGTTAAGGTCGCCAAATTGTATGACTTGCGTATAACCGCTGGCCCTGGCCACGCCTTCCACGAGTTTTTGCCACAGCGACCAGCTACCCGAAGCGATAGCCCCTATGGCAACACCGGACCACAGGACCGACAACTTCGGCGGATGGGTAATCAACCAGAACAGCACCGGCACCGCCAGCAGGAACCGGCTGGGCTTGTCCAGGCCGCTCGAGCCCTGGCCATCAACCAGCGCCCGCGCGGCTGCAATCAAGAAATACGCCAGTAGAATCGCGATGATCGCCCAGTCCTGTCGGTTCAGTCCGAGCCGCGGCCGCGAGAACAGCAGCACCGGCGTCGCCAGCAATAACAACGCTGGCCCCAGCGAATAGCCGGTGGGTATGACCAAGGCGATAGCGCCCATCAGAAACACGGCAGTATTGGTATAGGCCGAAGCCACGGCGCTGCCTACGCCACTCCTGCGATACGTCATCGATACGCTAACCACGAACCCGCCCCTTAGCCAAGACCATTTTTCTGGTCAATAATTCCAGTTGCAGGATTATACGGTCGCAGCAGCTCGATATCGATTGATCCTTTACTGCTCTGCTTATGGCTACAAGCCTTCATCCCGAATAGCCATGGGGATTTTCCGACTGCCACTTCCAGGTATCGCGCATCATGTCCTCAAGGGCCACTGACAAAATCAACCGATTCACCGGTAATCTCTTCGAATCACTGAAGTGTCACCTCGACCACTGCAAATGATATCTATTTGCACGACGCTACAGCCAACCTCATGAGGCTGACTATCGTACGTAAACCCATACCCTATATCTCAAAGTGGCTAGCCTAGTAAGCATTAGGATTTAAAAAACCCTTAAACACAGTCATAAATATAATTCTCACATCCAACCATAGTGACCAGTTATCTATATACCACAAGTCATACCTGACGCGCTCTTTCATTTTATCCAAAACATCAGTTTCACCACGCAGGCCATTAACTTGGGCCCATCCTGTAATACCAGGCTTTACTTTGTGACGCCTCATATATGATTCAACAAGCTCTTTATATTCTTCGTTATGATCAAGCGCATGAGGACGTGGGCCAACAATGGACATTCGCCCTTGCAGTACATTATAAAATTGAGGCAGTTCATCTAGAGAGGTTCGTCTCAGGAAGGCTCCCAAACGCGTTATCCGAGGATCGAATTTTTTAGCTTGGGCCGTTTTTCCATTTTCTTTTTGGTGAACATGCATAGAACGAAATTTATAAACCTTAAACCTTTCCCCATTAACACCAGTGCGATATTGCTTAAATAAAACGGGGCCCGGAGATGTTAGTTTAATTGCAATAGCGATAGCCATACAGACAGGTATAATCAAAAGTACTATAAGCACTCCAAAGCAGAGGTCTTCCAATCGTTTGACAACGCGAGCCATACCGCTCATTGGTGTAACGCTCAAGTCAACTGAAAGCTGACCCGCGACTTCACTCATACGATGGTTAAGCAACTGCATATCCGGAAAGTCCGGTAAAAAGCGCACCTCTACAGTATGATTTCTAAGAGCATAAAAAATATCCCGAACGGCTCCTCCCATCTCCAAAGGAACTGATATCCAAACTTCGCGAGCGTGCGTTTCAGAAACACGACGAACAATACGCTCTAAACTATACTGATCCGGTAAGCCTGACAGCCGTTCGAAACCTGCAATAGAGTACCCTTCGCCAGGAGACGCGCGCATTCCTTTCGCTATCTTCAAGAGTTTTTGGCCAGGACCTACTAGAAATACAGACCGTCTCGCACGTCCGCGTAAGCGTGCCTGTCTGAGCATGACTTGAGCCACCACACGCGCACTACCCGTCAAGATATAAGAGATCGCCAGCATCCCACCGACCCACAAACGAGAATAGCGTGGTGCCGCATCAGCAAAATAAATGATAGATGTCGCGACGACTCCCACCAAGACCCATACAAGCAGCAATCTAATTAACATAATAGCAATGGGGGTAATACGCCATTGCCGATAGGCTCCAAACATGCTATTAAGCAACACAACCAAAAGCGCGACGATTGCAATAGCCAGTACATAGCGATCGCGAAGATCCAAGCTTCCCAGGCGAAGTCTATAAGCTATTATGCCGCCTAACACCACTGTAATAAGATCTACGAATGGAACTATGAGCTGAGCTGGGTAACGTTGACTCAGCCCTTTATCGCCAAGGGACATAAATTATCCGCCATGCACTTACACAAAAATTTAAACCAAGAGTTTTTAAAATGCAAAAATGACGCAACTGTTAATACGTTCATCGATTTTACCTTGCGGCAAAAAATTCCAGCAACATCGCTCGCAAGTCACTTCGCCAATTGACAGGCGAAATACCATACATACTCTGTAGAGCATTACCACTCAATACTGAGTATGCTGGCCGTTTTGCTGGCGTGGGGAAATGTTTAGTCGTAATCGATTTAATAACCGGCTGCTCTTGCAACAGGCCTAATCCGTGAGCTTGTTGAAATATCTCTGTGGCAAAATCATACCAACTACAAGCTGGCAACCCTGCAAAATGATAGACCCCCCAATACAGCCGCCCCATTTTATCGTACTCTTCTACTAGACCCCAGAGAGTTTGGGCAATACTTATTGCCGAAGTAGGACAACCAATCTGATCACTAACAATAGAGAGATTTTTACGTTCTTGGCCAAGACGTAACATGGTTTTTACAAAATTATTGCCATGAAAACCAAACACCCAGCTTGTACGAAGAACTAAGTGACGGGGGTTTACCTTTATCAGTGCTTGCTCCCCGGCGAGCTTGCTAACACCATAAATTCCCGTCGGGCAGGGAATATCATCCTCAACATAAGGTTTAGTAGCATCACCAGAGAAAACGTAATCTGTTGAAATATGTAGCAGAGGGATATCCAATCCGTTAGCCACTAACCCAAGATTGGCCACACCATCTCGATTGACTGCGTACGCTTTATCAGGCTCGCTCTCAGCCTTATCGACTGCTGTATAAGCCGCTGCGTTAATAATAATATCGGGTTTTAATTGGGGAATAACTTTATTCACAGCATCCAAATTCGCAATATTCAGCTCATTAGAGCCTAATGGGATGACTGTGAATCTATCAGGTGCCAAGTTTACCAGCTCATGACCTACCTGCCCGTGAGCGCCTGTAATAACAACCCGCATACTTAACCCTTTTTTTCCAGCAATTGGCGGAGTGTCGGCAAGCGCTGGTCTTTTTCGGATAACCGAGGCGACTCAATAGGCCAGGCAACCCCCACATCAGGATCATTCCACAGTAGACCACTTTCATCTTGAGGGTTATAGAAGTCTGTACACTTGTACTGAAAATCAGCCACATCACTTAGCACACAAAAGCCGTGCGCATAGCCAGGGGGTATCCACAGTTGAAGATGATTCTCTTCACTCAACTCAACACCGACATACTCCCCGCAGGTGGAAGAGGCCGGATCGATATCCACGGCGACATCAAAGACAGCGCCGCGGCTGACGCTAACCAGTTTACCTTGTGGCTGATTATGCTGGAGATGTAGCCCCCTCAAGACACCACGCTGCGAGCGTGAATGATTATCCTGAACGAACGGGAACTCAATACCGGCTTCTCGGTAACGCTCAGCCTGAAACGTTTCGAGAAAGAACCCCCGATGATCGCCGAATGCCTTGGGTTCGATGATCAAGACTCCGGGCAGGTTCGTTTCAGATACTTTCATTGTGCTGCCTCCGCTGCGATCAGTTGCTCAAGATACTGACCGTAACCGGTTTTGCTCAATGCCTTGGCATGGAGCGATAGTTGCTCCAACGTCAACCACCCCTGGTGATAAGCGATCTCTTCCAGGCAGGCTATTTTCAGCCCTTGGCGATGTTCGATAGTTTGCACGTACTGCGAGGCTTCCAGCAGACTGTCATGAGTACCAGTATCCAGCCAGGCAAAGCCACGCCCCAGCCGCTCGACGTTCAGATCACCTCGCTCGAGATAGGCGTTGTTGATGCTCGTTATTTCAAGCTCACCTCTCTCGGAGGGCACCACCTGCCTGGCGATCTCGATGACGTCATTATCGTAGAAATACAACCCTGTGACAGCATAAGGAGACCTGGGATAGTCAGGCTTTTCCTCAATAGAGATGGCTTTTCCCGCGTCGTCAAATTCTACAACACCAAACCGCTCTGGATCCTTGACCCAATAGCCAAATACCGTCGCTCCGCCTCGCCGGGCAGCTGCCCTGTTAAGCTGGTCGGAAAAGTGTTGCCCATGAAAAACGTTATCGCCCAGCACCAGGCATACAGAATCGTCGCCGATAAAATCTTCGCCAATGAGGAACGCCTGAGCCAGCCCATCCGGCGATGGCTGCTCGGCATAGCTCAGTTCGATACCAAAATCTGCCCCATCACCCAATAACTTACGAAAGTTAGGCAGATCCTCCGGCGTAGAGATGACCAACACATCACGAATCCCAGTCAGCATAAGTACAGACAGGGGATAATAAATCATCGGCTTATCGTAAATGGGCATCAACTGCTTCGAAACGCCACGCGTGATTGGATGCAGCCGCGTTCCCGACCCTCCGGCGAGAATGATCCCTTTCATACTTCTTCTCCCAAACGCCCCAACTGATAGTCACCACTAAGCACGCGCTGCCACCAGTCACGGTTATCCAAATACCACTGCACGGTTTTACGCATGCCAGATTCGAAGCTTTCTCGAGGCGCCCACCCCAGCTCGCGTTCAATTTTAGAGGCATCTATAGCATAACGAAGATCATGCCCAGGACGATCCTTCACAAAGATGATTAGATCTCGGTAGCGGCTTACTCCCCGTGGCTTCTCAGGCGCGAGCTCTTCAAGGAGATCGCAGATCGTCTCTACCACTTCAAGGTTACGTTTCTCGTTATGACCACCGATATTATAAGTCTCACCGACCTCCCCTATCGTGGCCACCTCCAATAGTGCCCGAGCGTGGTCTTCCACATATAGCCAATCGCGAATTTGCGAACCATCCCCATACACCGGCAGTGGCTTGCCTGCCAAGGCATTGAGAATTATATGAGGAATAAGCTTTTCCGGAAAATGATACGGCCCGTAGTTATTGGAGCAATTAGTGATCAGGGTTGGAAGGCCATAGGTACGCTGCCAAGCGCGCACAAGGTGATCAGAACTGGCTTTGCTGGCTGAATAAGGCGAGCTGGGCGCATACGGTGTCGTTTCGGTGAAAGACTCTTCAGTGCCCTCCAAATCACCATACACCTCATCGGTCGAGACGTGGTGGAAACGGAAAGTATCCTTATCCTCATTACTCAGCGCATTCCAGTAGCGGCGCGCGGCTTCAAGCAGTGAATAGGTACCCACGATGTTGGTCTGAATGAACTCGGCTGGGCCGTCGATGGATCGGTCTACGTGAGACTCTGCCGCCAAGTGCATCACTACGTTCGGTTGAAATTCGGCAAATACTCCATTTAGCGCAGCAGCATCACAAATATCTACCTGATAAAACCGGTAACGCGACGAATCAGAAACAGGGACCAGCGACTCAGAATTTCCGGCATAGGTGAGCTTATCGACATTGGCAACCTCGTAAGTGGTGTTCTCGATCAAATGGCGAACCACAGCCGAACCAATAAAACCTGCGCCGCCGGTAACGACAATACGCATAAAACCTCTCAACTTTTAATTACTATCCCTAGGATACCATTGAAGTAATAACTCTTCGTATTCACGCAACACCCGGTCCCAAGTAAAACATTCATGAAAACGCTGCTTACTGAAGGCTTTCATCGCATTGACAGCTGAAAGATCAGACAACAAGTGATCGATAAGTTCAGCACAAGAGGCTTCATCTTTAAAATAAGCAGCACCTTCACCCGCAACCCATCGATTAAAATGATTATCGTGAGCTATCACTGCACAACCTGCACCCAAAGCTTCCACCAAAGACGGGTTCGTTCCACCGACACGGTGGCCATGCAGATAGAAACGACTAAAGAAACGTAAAGCCTGCACCACCGCCGAATCATAAATCGCGCCCGGAAAGATCACTTCTTCACTAGCCGCATCTATCACAACTTGATGATAAGGATTTTCCTCTGGCGAAAAATTACCCAGAACCACAAGCTTGTGGTTTCTATTAGCTCGACTAAATGCTCTCACCATTTCTAAAAAGGAGTTTTCTGGTTCGGGACGGGCAATAATTACGGAAAATTCTTGTGGCGTAATTCCAAAAGCCTCTAACAAATTAGCATGTGCTTTAAAAACATCATCCGCTCCGTAAGGAATCATACTAATTTTGTTAGCACTGACCCGGGTAGCTAGATGGTCTTTAATCCGTGGGTGATCGGCGACTAAATGGTTACCTATCCAACACCCAGCGCGCTCATTCAACCAGAACCAGGCCTTAGCTACCGGTCCCCACTTATCACGATGCCATTCAACCCCATCCATATTGATGACATTAACTTGCCCCTTTATACGCTGCATAAGATTGAAGCAAGCGGTATTATATCCCAGCGTCAGGAATAGCCCTTCTTGTGATAGCGCATGACATGTCGCTTTCCAGTCAAAAATCACTGTTCCTGAAGCGCCCGAGCGCTGGATAGGAATATGAATGCGACGTATCCCTTGCCAATCGCTTTCCCATATTCCATCACCCTTTTTTTCTTGGCAGTAGACTATCACCTGCCAGCCATGGGCCACTAAAAATAAAGAAAGCTTTTCTGCAAAGGTTTCGAAGCCACCATGATGAGCTGGAATACCCCGAATACCTAGTATATATAAACTAAGGCGCATAGATTTTCCTTAAAATAAGATATGCATCACCAACAAGTATAAGCAAGAGATAAAAACATAATCTTACCAGTAGCAAAAAAGGGGTTAAGATTTTCTATAAAAACTACATAAAAACCTCAACTAAAACTAAAGCTAAAACTGGAAACAAAATATTACTTAAATTTTTCCAGCTATTAAATTGTAACTGCAAATATTATCACTCTATAACCATACCTCTATCTCTTGCAGGCTTTCGTCTTTCAAAAACAGTAATTACTGAAGCCAGAAGAATAATAGGAACTCCGAAATAGAGGTAGGGTGTCATAAAGCCTGCTGCAGATATCCCACTAGTTGTTATAGAGAACAACAAAAGCAATAGGAATGAAATCTTAGATCTCCCGAGCAATATTGGCCATAAGGCATACACAACCACCACTAAGAAACCTGAAAATACTGGATATAAATATGCCCCCACTAGCCCGAAATCAACGAACCCAGCGCCAATATACGAGGGGGTAATGCCACCACCAGGGAATTCATAACCCAGATTATGCTTAAGATACATCCCTAAATTCACATCCGCCCCGGGAATAACTACTGAAATTTCCTTAACAATTCCTCCTCCTAACAAAAAATCTTTATAATTATTAATAATAACATCTAGATTATACAAAGTGACAAAAGACCGCCAAAGTAAAGTGGCGTTAAAGCGAGAAATAAAATCATCAGCTCCTTGTCTTACAACCCCCATAGCCACTACAGCAATTAACATCACAACAGAAAATATAGCAAGCTTTAAAAAAGGCAGCTTTCCATACGAACTATAGCACTTAAAAACCAATACCGCTAAAAATAAAAAAACCACGCCAGATCTAAAGCCAAACGAAATCATACATATGGAGGATACAAAAAAAACAACCATTTTTAACCAACGCGTTGACTTACCTTCAACCAAAATCCAAGAGCTACCAATTAATAATAAAACTTGTGATGGCAAAATAAAAAAGCCATTACCGCTAGCAGCCTCCACCCTTGCATTTTCATAAGATGTACCTGCTAATATACCCTGTAGGGCAGCGAAGTCACTCCTCAAAAAAACTATAGCCGCCAATATCACCCCAACCCACCAACAATTTTTAGCAAAAGCACTGCCTGCATGACTCCCACTCATATGGAATCTCTTAATAGAAGCCCTTAGAGGCTTTATATTAAGCCCCGCACACAAAAACAACCAAGTTACTGCTGCACTTGTTACGCTTAAAAAGTAAGAAAGCAATACTAGCTTTAACGTAAGACTGCTTATTTCGTATGCGGGATAAATTTTTAAATAATATATCAAAACACCAAATGATAAAAACAAAAGATGGTAATCAAGAAAAAAAACCACTGGATTGGCTATATCTACAACTCCCCATAAACGCCATTGTACAAGCAAAGCGGTAAAAAAAACTGCATATACTATAAACATTTATGAAGACTCATATTATCTTGCATGCTTAATTAAAGAGTGAAAAATTACTTATCTAACGATATTTACATCCAGCACATTAAACCGTTTAAATAGCTCAGATATTTTTTCTTCTCCTAATCTAGTTTTTACTTCGTGCCATTCCGAAGTGCAGCAGAAGCATTTTATATTCTGATGCTTTGTTGAAATATTAATTAATGCCGTGCTTGTAAAACTACAAGCAACGCCAGCCCCTATTCTAGCTACGACATTCTCCGCAATATCATCCTGATAAAACTTCTCAAGTATCGCAAAATTATCAGGAAGACTTTCAACTGAAAAGCCTGAAGATATATAGTCATGATGGAATTTTACATACACTTTTTTATATTGAGAGAGGTGTGAATACAACTTTTCTCGAAGCCCCTTCCCCTTCTCTACACCATAAACAGATTCGATATCTTGGTCTATAAAAAGTGCCACTTCAGAATCTGTACCAAACGCACACACTCTTTCAAGCGAAATTTTCTTAATTGTATTATACTTATTTGAGAGATAAACTTCATCAGGATACTGAAAATAGCCACGCGAAATAACCCTTTGTTGGCAACCGGACAAATGATCCTCAACAACCTTATATCGATAAAAAAGAAGTGGGCTTAGTGCCTTTCTTTTTAGCGATCTTTTTTTAATCCCCCCACTCAACTTAACATCAATATAATTAAGCAATCCATCTTCATATAGATATACTTTCTTTACTTTTTTTGAAAAGAAAAAATAATTAGCTATAATATGTTCTGGATGAGGTGCTAAAATCTCCACTTCATTTCCTAATAAAACAGCAACCCGAAAACGGAAAAAATAAAATAATATTATTAACCTCAACTTGACCTTATGAAGCCGACTAGCATTTGAGACTGAATCGAACTTAAATATTTCCCTATTAGGGAATTCTTCTCTAAGATTTATATTGCTTAATAACTCATTGTGGTATTTAGTGTACGAAAAGACAAGTAAGTAACTCCTCATACGTTACCCTCCAACTTCTTTATTTCCTATCAAAAATTTTGATAGGAAGAAATCAAACTCATCATCAATATCTATTGACGTCTTTTTATCCATCACTACAGAAAAACATGGGCGAAGATGAAAAACCTTTTCCTTCTCAAGATCATCAACTTTCACCAAATAGATAGCACCATTTAGCCTAAAATAAGTTGGCAAATCCTGACTTCTACGCCCTTCAATATCTGCTGCAAAAAAGTTATCCATATTTCCATCATCTGGCAATATATTGGCCCAAAGTGGCGAATGCTCCATTTCACACACAGAAATTATACTAGATGCATCAGTTTCATCCATTCGCTTCACTGCTGCTCGAATATCTTCGGGGCGCCTGAGCGGTGATGTAGGTTGCAACACCATAACATGTTTAGCGGTGATACCCTGATCCTCAAGCACTTTTAGCGCATGCAAGATGGCATCAACACTCGTAGATGTATCCCTAGCTAAACACCCCGGTCGCTTTATTAACTTAACGTCTGTATTTCTGCCAGCAATCTCAAGCACTTCAGCATCATCTGATGTCACAGCAACCAGATCAATAACCCCAGCTTCTTTTGCAGCATCCAACGTCCATTGAATCAAAGGTTTACCGGCTAACTGCAATACGTTTTTCCTTGGTAGGCGTTTACTACCACCCCGAGCCGGTACAATAGCAACGATATCATACTCTTGTTTTGTGCCGCTCATTTCAAGATATCCTTTACCTCGTTTTGGGCACGCTCGAAATCGTCCATTCTTCCGATATCCAGCCAGTATTCATGAATGGGAAACATATTGACGTGGCGCTCCTCCGCTATTTCCAGCTCTAATAGCGTGGGCATATCAATACGGCTTTCGGATCCAACTCGCTGGATCAGTATCGGGTCAAGAAGGTAGACACCCGCATTAACAAAGAAGCGCTGTACCGGCTTCTCCACCATAGACGTAACCTGATGACCATCACTCTCAATTACACCATAGGGTACTTGGTATTCATATTCGCGCACACACATGGTGGCGCTGCAGGGATGCTCTTGGTGAAACTGAAGTAGACTTTGAATATCAAAAGAGGTTAATAGGTCACCATTCATCAAAAACAATGGCAAATCGATTTCGTTTTTGGGCAACAAACCTAACGCGCCCCCAGTACCTAAAGGTTCTTTTTCATGAATGTATTGAATAGTCACTCCCCAGTTCGAGCCATCACCAAAATGGTTATGAATTACTTCAGGCATGTAATGCGTCGAGATATAAAACCGATGAAAACCCGCTTGAGCGAAACTCTCTAGGATCAACTGTAAAATCGGTTTATCTCCGACTTTAAGCATTGGCTTAGGGCAATCATTAGTTAGTGGCCGCAAACGGGTTCCGAAGCCACCAGCCATTAGAAAGACTGGATTGTCATACCTTTTAAAACTGGATGCTCCATATAAACTCTCAAGCCCCACCACACGCTGGTTAGAGTCGACGATAGGCAACTGTAGTATTTTCTCTTTCTCCATGACACTCAACTGACGATTACGACTCCAATCCGGATTTGCAACGTGCGGCTTCGTATTCATCACTTTATCTACCGATATAGTCATCGGCAGGTGGCGAATCAACGCGCGCCGTACATCTCCATCCGTTAAGGTTCCTAATAGCCGCCGATGCTTATCAACAATTAAAACGATGCGTTGACCAGCGTCATCCAAAGCTTTCACGGCCTGCTCTAATGGAGTGCCAGTCAAAACCAGTGCATCTTCCCAATGCTTCATCAGGTTGTGCTCTCCGTGTAAATCTGTGTAACTTGGCGGGCAGGTTGTCCCGTCTGCTGATGCCACGCAGGTATATCTCGGATGACCGTAGTGCCGGCACCTACAACTGCACCGTTACCAATTTGTATTCCCTGAATCAATGTAGCCCCGGGGCCAATATGTGTCTCATCGCCTACTCGAACATCGCCCGAAAGGATGGCTCCAGGCGCAATATGCACATACCGTCCAATTTTTCCATCATGATCGATATGAGCTCCTGTATTGAGGATCACATCATCACCAATTCGAGTATCAGCCTGTATAATCACACCAGCCATAACCTGAACACCTTCACCTAGATCGACACCCGAGCCGAGAATAGCGCTAGGATGAATGAGTGTGGCGAAACGATATCCTTGGTGCGTGAACTGCAAGTGCAAGCGACTCCTCAGGCTGCTACCCGGCAGTTTGCCGGTGCCATTGGCCAGTTCGATATCAGCCGAGGCATACTTCTCAACCGCCCGGTCATCACCCAGAACCATCAGGCCGCGCCAGGCCTTAACGCCTTCCGCCGCGAGCCTCGGATCACAGACTCCTAAGACTTGGCGATCAAGGGCCTGGAGAAGATCGAGCACAACCTTTGCGTGCCCCCCAGCGCCAAGTAGGATTACGGGCAAGGTGCTCACACAGCCTCTCCAGGCTGATAGTCATGAGCAGCGGTTTGACCGAGATGCTCCCAGTAGGCCATTGCCACCTCGCCCTGCCCCGTCCGAGCAGTAGTGAGGTTATCGACAGTAAACCTTTCACCCTGCCGAATGGGAGCCGCCGCAACAAGATTCTGACGTGCAACGCGCCGAGTATCCCACTCACTCGGTTGGGGCAATTTCTGGCCATCTCCCAAGGCTTGGGCAATAGCGTGGATTTCACCCACCATACGCTTCAGTTCATGGGGTTCTAGAGACGCGCTGTGATCGGGGCCAGGCAGTTGGCGGTCTAGCGTAAAGTGTTTCTCAATGATCGTTGCACCACGCGCCACGGCGGCGACTGTGACCAGCGTGCCCTGAGTGTGATCGGAATAGCCGACCGGTAACCGGAACACCTCGGCCAGAGTGTCCATGGCCTTGAGGTTAACTTCATTCATCGGCGTGGGGTACTGAGAGGTGCAATGCAGCAGGCTGACTTGATTGGCCAAAGAGCAACGTGCCTGGGGCCCGCTCCAGCACTGCCATACTTCACTCAGCGAGGTAGGTGGCTGGTCATGCTTTAACGCATGACAGACGACAGCCAAGCCTTGTTCGACCTCTGAGAGTGTAGCCATACCGGTGGAAATGATCAGTGGCTTGCCAGTACGGGCAAAAGCCCACAACAGAGGGCCGTTTGTTAACTCCCCGGAGGGCACCTTGTAAAACGGTAGGTCAATGGTTTCCAAAAACGCGAGGCTCTGCGTATCGAAGGCTGTAGACAAAAATTCGATGCCCCGCTTATGTGCATGGGCCTGCAGCGGAGCGTGCCATTCTATAGGCAGCTCCAAAGCTTCGAGCATAGCCATTTGGCTCTGCGCGGCGTCCGTCGTCTGTTGCTGGTAGGCAGCCTTTGGGGCATTCACCGCCGCCAGCCGCTTGGCGTTGAAAGTCTGAAATTTGACTGCATCGGCGCCAGCCTCAGCCGCTGCATCGACCAAGTCGAAGGCCCGCTGACGGTCGCCATTATGGTTGACCCCAGCTTCGGCAATTACATAGACAGATGGATGGCTCGACATTAATTAGCACTCCCTTGCAGGTCATGGAAAGTCTTGAGCGTATCGAGGGGCTGCGTGACCAGAACGTCGACAATCTGCTGTGCGGCATTGCCCTGACCGTAGGGATTGCGGGTATGACGGCATACCCCCCTGAATGCCGGACTGAGCGCCTGGCGAAGGCCGGTATCGATGGCATCCACCTCGGCCGCACAGTGCAGCACCGAGTCGGCGGCCAGCCGACCGCTCTGGCGCTGACCAATATTGAGCGTCGGCACGCCGAAGCTGGGCACCTCGATCAAACCACTGGAGGAATTTCCGATCACGGCCTCGGCCTCGGCAACGGCCGAGAGATACCGTTTAAACCCCAGCGAGTGGATCGCCAGCACGCGTTCGGGCTGGCGGGCGGCGTAGGCCTCAAGCAGCGGGATGATGGCACGCCCGCCGTTATCGGCATTAGGATAAGTAAGGATGATCAGATGGTCGGGCCAGCGCTCGAGTGCGTCCAGCAGAGCCTGGAAGCTCTCGGACGGAGGTTCATCCGCCAAAGTCACCGGATGATAGGTGACCAACAGATAGGGAGCTTCCAGCGAGAATCCAAGGTTTTCAGCAAGGGCACGACGGCCCATCCTCGGCGAGCGCGTGAGATGATCAAGACCCAGCGCCCCGACATTGAATACTCTATCCGGCTTTTCTCCCATCTGAATCACCCGTTGGCGATACGGCTCGGCAGCCACGCCGTGCAGACATGCCATCTTGGTGATGGCATGTCGGATGGCATCGTCATAGGCTCCCTCGGTAACTTCTCCCCCGTGCAGATGCACGATAGGAATATTCATCACCAGCGCAGTTTGTGCCGCCGCCAAGGCCTCGAAGCGATCACCGAGGATCACAAGGGCATCGGGTTTCAAGCGTTCCAGGGCATCGGCCAAGCCGATGGTGCCGACTCCCATGGACTTGGCGATGCCAACCCGGCTGTCCGAGGAGAGCAGCATCTCAACCTTGGCGTCGATGGTGAAGCCGTCATCGGTGATAGCCAGCCAAGTATGACCAAATTCAGGCGAGAAGTGCATCGCCCCAGCGATCACTTGTAATTCAAGCTCTGGATGGGCTTGAATATCCTTCATCAGCCAGTACAGCAGGCCATACTCGGCCCGCGTACCTGTAAACACAGCGATTCTGCGCATTAATCTACCTCTCCAAGCTGTGTACGCACGCTACTCGGTAGATTGACCACGTGCGCTTCCAACCATGAGGCATTAGGTAGATCACCAATAGGGGCGTTGGCATACATAGGTAATCGATTCATCAACTGCCAAATCGGCCGGGTCATGATCCCTTGCTCATTGGTCACTTGGAGTAGGTGGTCACGCTGAGCGCGGTCCGTACAAATGACCGCGTTGAGCCAGTAGTTGCTATGACACCCTTCCGGTTCAGTGACAAACAACAGATCACTTCCTGCTAAGCAAGCGGCGTAATCTGCAGCCAATTGACGCTTCTCAGCCAGATACATATGAAGTTGTTCCAACTGAGCACAGCCTAGGGCAGCATTAAGATTGGGAAGACGGTAGTTATACCCCAGCTCATTGTGTACGTACTCATAAGCATGTGTCTGTTTGGCAGTGGTGGTAAGATGTTTGGCGCGCTCGCCTAGAGTCTCGCCAGCCAGAATCATCCCACCACCACCGGTGGTGATTACTTTATTTCCATTGAAACTAAGTGTGCCCAGAGCACCGAAGGTGCCAGTGTGTTGACCGCGATAAGTACTCCCCAAGGATTCGGCAGCATCTTCCACTAAGGCTAGGCCCCATGCATGGCAGACCCGCACCAAACCATCGAGATCAACCGGGTGGCCGAAAGTATGCATGGGCAAGCATGCACGGATCATGCCGTCGTCTTTCCGTCTACGACAGTGGCCGTCGTCATCACAATAGGCATTAACTTCAAGCCATACTTCTAGCGCCGAGGGTGAAAGTCCCAGAGTGTGGCGATCCACATCAACGAAAATCGGTGTCGCGCCGCAGTAGGCAATCGCGTTACACGTAGCAACAAAGGTTAATGGCTGAGTGATCACATAATCACCTGGCCCAACGTCGACCAAACGCAGTGCTACATGTAGTGCTGCGGTACCATTCACTGTCGCAACCGCTCGTGGGCTACCAGTGTAGGCCGACATAGCATTTTCAAAACGGTCAACGAAAGGCCCTACGCTAGAAACGAAGGTAGAATCGATCGTCTCATCTACATAGACTTTTTCATTGCCATGAAATACCGGGGCATGTAGGGGGATAAAGTCTTTGGTACGATAATGATCGCGCACAAAATCGATAAGCGGCTGCAACATAAATCACTCAAACATTATATAGGTTAGCTTTATATTTTGCCAGATATTGCGGCTGGGTGAACCAATCGATGGTTTTTTGTAGCCCAGCGCGAATATCGTATTGTGGTACAAAACCGGTTAGCTCGTGAATACGGGCATTATCACCCCATAATCGAAAAACCTCTGACTTACCAGGCCGTAAGCGCTGCTCATCAGTAATAAATTCGACATTACTACCCATCAGCTCACGGATCTTATTCAAAGTATCTCCCACAGAGATTTCGTAGTTGGATGCGATATTGATGGTCTGGCCGACGGCGGCTTCACAGTTGGCAAGCTCCAAGAAGCCACGACATGTATCTTCGACGTAGTTAAAGTCACGTGTTGGCGATACATCACCCAACTTAATCTGTTGAGCTCCCGTAGCAATTTGACTAATAATAGTGGGAATCACTGCACGTGCTGATTGACGAGGACCATATGTATTAAAGGGACGAGCAATAGTTACTGGCAGATCAAATGCATTGAAAAAGCTCATTGCCATCATATCAGCGCCAATTTTAGAGGCACTGTAAGGAGATTGTGGTTGTAGCGGATGATCTTCATCAATCGGCACATACTGTGCAGTTCCATACACCTCGCTTGTTGATGTATGTATAACACGATCAACACCATTTTCTAATGCTGCCTGACAAATGTTAAGTGTGCCTTTAACATTTGTATCGACGTAACTATCCGGAGCCACATAAGAGTAAGGAATAGCAATCAGCGCAGCCAAATGGAATATCACATCAACATTTTGAGTAATATGCTTACAGTAGTGAGGGTCTCGCACATCCCCATTTAGAACTTCTATATCTCCTAAACAATCCACATCTTCTAACCATCCCCAATAGTTAAAAGAATTATATTGAGACAATGCTTTTACGTAAAACCCTTCACGAACAAGAAGTTCAGTCAGATGAGAACCTATAAATCCATCAGCTCCTGTAACAAGAACCTTTTTCATTTTCCAAAACCTCATTACTTATCGTAAACGTAGATACTCCCGAGGAGTTTCTTTTATATAGATCAAAACCTTCCACACTAGCCCCACGAGAAAAGCAACGCATAGGGAGATTGGGACAGCCAAAGTGGGCTTGTATTGCGCTACAAACAATGAAAAAACAAAAAATACCATTAAAGAGGAAACACTACTATAAACTATATGCTTATCCTTTCCTTGCGCATATAAGCCATACTGAAAAATGGTACCACTCACAAACAACACCATCGCAGTTAATAATAAATAGAATATAGACTCATTCTCTAAATAAACCGACTTCCCTAAAAGCTGCAAAACAGGATCCACTGCTAGCACCGCGACCACAATAAAGAAAATGGACACAAAAGTGCTTTGATAAACCATCTTCCTCATACCATCATTAAAGGATACAGCATCACCTTCACTAAAGGCCTTTATAAGAACGGGATATGTAAAAACAAAAACTGCTGCATCAAGAAATGAAACCAAAGCGTTCGCCATTCCAACATAAAGGACATACGCGCCAATCACACTTAGACTTGAAAACTCCCCCATCAAAATACGATCGAATGTGAACATCCCCCTGGTTGATAAGGAGGCCAGTAGGAAAGGAAACGCAATTATCACGCCTTTCCTCACCCACTTCCAATCTACAGCACTTTTCCAGCCACCAAGATTTAAGCGAAACAACATTATGAACGAAAAAAAACAGGAGATCATAACACAAATAAGCCATGCAACAAAGACAATTTCTAAAGACCTGAGCTCCTTGTCAAAATACATCAAGACTATAGCTACCACACCCCATAGTCCAGAGCGAATAAAGAGCACCATACTCGCAATTAACTGTTTAGATGCAGCCACAAACAGCCTATTAAACTCTTGCGCCAAATGCTCAAAAAACAATATAATAAAAAACCAAAAAACAAGCCTTAAAGGCAAAATATCAAAAACAAAAATAGCACAAATTAGAGGTATGGAAATAGCATATAAAGTACAGACAAAAGCTGCATGGCTCTTTATCACCAAACCCCATTCGCTTTTTTCCCTCGGTATTATATCCCGAGTACTAAAAACATAAAACTCAAAACCAATAATATAGATAGAGTAACTAACGGCAGCAAAAAAAACCCCATACAAACCGACTTCTTTCGGATCAAGATAGTACGCGAGCCCAAATATCAAAAAAAACTTACTCGCCAAGGTTGCCAATCTAAGAAGCATATTTAATATACGAACTGACAACTAGGGCCTCGCCATCAAATAAATTAAAGTTGAATAGAACCGCTACATAGATCCTGTTCGTTTAGCGAAAAATAAAAACTAATTTCACTCATTACTTTTTTTATAGACCATAGCAATAAACTCTAAAAAGAACGCCCCCATAACCGCCAGCATTCCCCCTAGCACAATCCCGACTGCCACAATCAGTTTTTTACTGGTCCCAACAGGCTCCAGACTTTGCACTGCATGCTGGGTAATCTCGCCTTCACGCAGTTCATTGAGCTGACCTTCCAGGTCGGAGACGCGGCTATAATATGTCGCAACTAGCTCGGCAGCGCTGGGGCTGTCAGACTCTTTGGCGCTTTCCAGCGCTTGCTTGGCCGAGGCTAATTGGCGTCGGAGCGAGGCCTTGCGCTGGTCGACCAGTTCCGCTTGATCTGCTTGCAGACGGCCAATCAAGTTTTGGTGAAGCGTCGCTACCAGCTGTTGATTGTCTTGCGTAGCGTCACTATTGAGCTTCAGTAGCAGTGTGTCGCTCGGGTTGGTGGCTTTAACCTCAAACGGTAACGATGCGAGGTCGTTTTTCTCCAAAAGCTTGCGCGTTTCCGGTCCGAGGTACAGATTTTGCGTTTTGGCCACCACGGAAGCAGGCGATTCGATGGCCACACGCTGGCCGTTACTATTGGTGTACTCGGCGACGCTGTAGAGCGAAGTGTATTGATAACGTGCCGTTTGCATCAGCGCGAAAACCACCGCCAGAACCACGACGACGACGAAGATAACGGCCATGGCCTTCCAGCGGCGGATCAAGATCACCGCGAGGTCCACGAGGGAGATTTCATCATCTCGCCAGTCGGCATCCGGCCACTGAGTTTTCTTATCCTGTTGCGCGGGGAGCTGTGTCATGAGGCGTTGATTTCCCTATTCGCTATACGGTCGGCCACTTAGGCACGCTACCGCCCTGGGATTGCACCGGGCAGCTTCCCAAGGCCCTGATCGAGTGTGGAGATACCGTTGAGCCAGCCAAGTATGGCTATACGGAGCAGAATAGAGGGAATGCGCACCCTGGTGAAGATGGCGCTACTGGCCTTCCCTGATTCATCTTTGCCCGCTGGCATGAAGGTATCGTCGTTGTCGGTGAGACTAGATGCAAAAAGACAGCAAAACGCGGCCTTCCTGGCTACGTCGTCCCATTCTATGTGACCCCTTCACCCGTCTCTACCGCTACAGCACCGTCCCGCGTTGAATTTTGTAAGGGAACCCCAACAAGTTGTCGCGTCATGGCGACTTTTAGACCGCACTTGCCTAATTGGAAAAACGTCTCGAGGTGCTACGCCGAGGCCATGGCGCCCCTGTCGGTCGTAATCAAATATTTGAAGCTATATAGGGCGGACGTCTTCTCGATGTCACTGAACCTCGATGACACTGACGAGTGCTTCGGCGGCGGCGGGATACGCTCGCGAAACCAGCGGTCGTGGCCCTGATCGAGTGTGGCGATACCGCTGGCATGAAGGTATCGTCGTTGTCGTTGAGACTAGTTTTGTGAGGGAAAGCCAAAATGCTGTCGCCATGGCAACACTTGAGCGCTGTAGGCTCGGGCATCCGTCGCCAGCCAGTCACCCAATTTCGCGAAGGCGCTGCCTTACTGCACTAATGAAGTGCATGACAAATACGGCCATGATGGCCAGGATGATGCCTACCACCCCGCCCACGGAAACGATGAGCGCGGAGCTGATACTGCTAGGGCTGCCGCTTTGCGCTGCCAGCCTGCTGATTTCACCTTTGTTCAGTCCTTCAAGACGTGCCTGGAGGGTTCCACGTTCGTTTTGGTAGGCGCTGATGACATCGCCCACGTTTTGATCGGACTTATTCAATCGAGCCAGGTTGTTTTCCAAACTATCGAGCTTGTTATTAAAAAATGTGGCCTTCCGCTCGTATTCTGCGTTTTGGTGTGCCGCCAACGACTGAAGGATTTCCTGGTGAAGGCGCTTGACCTCCGCCTGTTTGCCAGACTCTGCTCTACTATTAAGAACTAGAAGCGACGTCTCTTCGGGCTGGCTAATGGACACACCAAAGGGGAGGCTTGCTTTTTGTTCATTCTTGAGCACCGCCCTAATGGCATCGGGCTTGTAATTCAGCTTGGTCAGGTTGATCAGCGCATCGGCAGACTCAAGGTTCTTATCGACGTCTTCATCGCCATCGGCAGGTTGAGGCTTGGCCGTGTCGCGTGCCATCTGGTAAACGGAGGAGTACTCGTACTTGGTTGGCAACCACCATGCTACCAATAGGCTCGCTATCAGCACGGTGAGGAAAACCGCTATAAAGGCTTTCCATTTCTTTACCAATATCACCGCGAGGTCGACCAACGACACCTCATTCTGCATGCCTTCCCTCGAGGCCTGCACGCCTGCGTTATTCATGATGATTCCCTTGCGTACATGGTATCTATGGTTTTCTTGCCTGAAGGCGTTGAGAACCCACACCGAAGATAGTCATGGAAGGATTTTCTGGCTGTTATAGAACGCAACGCATCGATAGATGGCTCGCTCACCCGCCAGTCTTTTTGGGGCTCTTCGTTGTTGAGTGTGATTTTCGTCCAGAGAGTAATTCACCCAACTCATTAAATGTAACTAATTGTCTCACTATAAACAACACTTTCGGTTACATTTTCTCAAGGAACGATTGGCGGGCGTGGCACATGCAATCCACGAATCCCCGCACGGCGCTACCTCGGCGGCGCCGTCGACAAATGATGTCCGGTGACCACGGTGACTCTAAGGATCGAGATCAATTACTTAAAGTTATAGTAGGAGAACGCTCGTATGGCCTTCTGTGAGTTAGGCGGGGTCGGGATTGCGCTCGCTCAGGTAAGCGGCGATGTCTTCAAGCGCATCCAGCGCATAAGCACGCCACTCAACCGGTAGCATGACGGTGTTTCTTGGACTCGATCATGGCCCGGACACGAGCCATCGCTTCATCATGGGGCACGTTGGGGCGCGAATCGTCGAGGCTCTGCTGGATACGCTCGCGAAACCAGCGGTCGTAGCTGTCGGCTTGCTCCTGCGTCTCGAACTCCGAGACGAAAGGGTCCAGTGGGGTACTCATCATCATTTCTCCTCGTGCACCTCTGCCCTACCAGTGAAGAACCGTCTGGTGCATCTCGTATAACCTGACGCAGCGCATCGCGCTACGTGCTTAACCTAACCAATAGTCACAATATTTTGACTACGTTTGCTTAGAGAGGGGTGAGGATGGCGATGAAAGGCCTCATGCGGCCTGGTCAGGCAGAAGCAGGCTGGGCGATACGCTGGAGTAACGCCATCACCTCGACGAGATCCTGCGTCCCTAGATCGCCGACGGCGGCTTCCAGATTGAGCCGGTCGAGCAGGTACTGACGTATCACTTCGACGAACTTGATCCGCAGGTCATACAGATCGGCGCGTGCGTTGAGCACGTCGACCAGGTCACGTAACCCCAACTGCTCGCCCTTTTCGGCAGCCTCCAGAAACAGGTTACTGGATTCAATGGAGCGTTTGAGCGCTTCGATCTGGCGTTCGTCACCTCTCAGGCCGCGCAGGCGCTGGCGAACTTCCTGGCGTGCCAGATTGAGGGCGTTGGTGTAATCGGCCTTGGCGGCCTGATGGCTCAGTTCGCCCTGCTTGACGCTGGCGCTGGTATAGCCGCCCTGATAGAGGGGTACGTTGAGATTCAGGCTGGCGGAGCCGTCCTTGCTGTCACGGAAGGGGTCGTTGGAGTTGCGGTCGGAGTAGCCGAGGCTCAGGTCGAGTTCGGGATAACGCGCGGCGCGGCGCACGCTGGTTTCGGCGTCGGCGACTTTCATCTGCTGCTTGCCCAGCGCGACTTCGACATTGTTGGTGGTGCGCGCGAGCCAGGCATCAGGGTCGCCCCAGCCACCCGGCAAACTCAGCTGACCGAGATCGCCAAGCGCGGCACCGCTGAACCGGGGCAGTTCGCCGGTCAGGCGTTCGAGCAGGCTCAGCGCGTTGTCGAGTTCGTTCTGGGCGCTCACGGTGTCGGCGACTGCCTGGTCGAGCCGCGACTGTGACTCGAGCAGGTCGATACGGTCGCCGACGCCCAGCTCATAGGAGCGATTAGCCTGCTTGACCTGAAGGGTCAGGGATTCCTGTTTGGAATCGAGCAGGCCGAGCTTGCGTGACGCGAGAAAGGCATCGAGATACGCCTTGGCGACTTGCAACGCGAGATCACGCTCGCCGACGGCCACCTTCAACTCGGCGGCATCGCTCTGCGCTTTGGCCTTGCCGACCTTGCGCCAGCGCTCGAGGCTGAACAGCGACTGCGACAGTTGTAACTGCCAGGTCTTATCGCGCGTTATGCCCTGATAGCGCGCCTCGTAGTCGCTGTTGGCACCGCCGAGTTCGTTATCGGGTTTATAAGCCGGGTTGTCGGTGTAGTAGTTGTCCGACTGCTGGTAGGTGTAACCAGCGGAAGCCTTAATCTGCGGCTTGAGCGCGGCCTGCGCCATGGGCACCTGCTGCGCGGTGGCTTCGGCATTGAGGCGTTGGCTGGTGAGATCGGCGTCGTTCTGCAACGCTCGCGCAAACAGCAACGGCAGCGACGGCAGGTCGTCGCTTTGGCCAACCCCCGGCGCGGCTGTCTGGTTGTTGATCGTCTGGCCGTTGATCGTCTGATTAGTGGCAGGCTGGCCGTTCAGTGCCGGCAGCTTGGCGTCGATCTCGCTCATCATCGATGTCGTTTGATCGGACGACGTTTGTCCGGGCGTCGTTTGATAAGACGACGCCTGGGCGCTAGCCAGTGGCGAGAACAGCTGCCCTGCCAGTGCTAGACCCGGCAGTACGAGGCCAGGTAGTACCAGACTGGATAGCGCCATCCAGAACTTGCGATCCTGAGCCATGCTTACTCCTCCCGCATGGCGCGTGCCAGCATGTCGGTGACGGGTTTGATCATGTAGCTGGCGAAGGTGCGTTCGCCGGTCCGAATCATCACCTCGGCGGGCATTCCGGCGAGCAGTTGCATGTTTTCGGTCATTTCGTGCTTACCATCCGCGGTCACTTTGACTCGCGCCTTGTAGTATTTGGCCCCGGTGGCTTCGTCCTGGAAGGCGTCGGCACTGACATCGGCCACTTCGCCATCGATGACGTTGGAAAGGCGCTGATTGAAGGCGCTGAAACGAATTTCGGCGTGCTGGCCGGGGTAGATGTTGTCGATGTCGCGATCGGGAATGCGCGCCTCGACGATGAAGTCATCACCGGAGGGAACGACCTCCATGATCGCCTCGCCGGGCTTGACGACGGCACCGACGGTATGAACTTTCAATCCGACGATGGTGCCGGTCACCGGCGAGATGACGGTGGTGCGCTTGACCTGATCGCTGAGTGCGGTAATGCGCTCCTCGGCGTCGGCGATATTACCCTGCGCCTCGCGCAATTGCTCGCCGATGTCTTTCTGAAACTCCTGAAGCTTGATCTGCTTCTGGACCTTGTTCTCGCTGATCTGTGACTTGAGTTCAGCGATCTTGGAACGGCTCTGGGCAATGTCGCCCTTGAACTGCAGCGCTTGACGCTCCAGGTCACGCAGCCGCTGGTTGTCACCCAGCCCCTCCTTGAACAGCGAGCGGTAGTCCTGGGCTTCTTCCTGCAACGAGTTCATGCGCTGCTGGTTGACGTTGATCACGTCCTGCAGACCGGCGATCTGCTCACGCATCTGGGACATCTGCTCGTCGAGACCGCTGAGCGTGCCTTCGAGAGCGCCGCGACGCGCCTGAAACAGCGCATGCTGAACGGCCAATACTTCCTTGACCCGCTGGGCATCGCTATCCAGCAGTTCATCGGGAAATGTCAGCGTGTCTGCGTCCTTCTGCTCGGCAAGAAGACGGATTTCAGCGGCCCGGTTGATCAGATACTGGGAGCGCGAAATCGCGAGCTGCGAGCGCGCCTGGGTATTGTCGATCACCAGCAGGGTGTCGCCGGCTTCGACGTGGTCGCCATCGTCGACGTTGATCTCGTCGACGATCCCCCCTTCCAGGTGCTGAATGGTTTTCTTGAACGATTCGACCGAGACCGCGCCGGGTGCTACCACCGAAACTGCCAGGTCGGCACTGGCTGCCCAGCCACCGAAGCCGCCGAAGGCAATTACCAGAATCACCAGACCCAGGCGCAGGTAGCCCTTGCCGCTGGTGGGTAGCGGGCTGGCTGCCGCGGCGTCATCTGACGCCGATTGCCTGGGCGGGGCGACGTTATTGCGGGACTTGTCGCCTGCCATGCTAGTCGTGCTCCCGAGGTTGCGGCTTGTCGGACTTATCGGACTGGCTGGTATTGCTGGACTGATTCGCGCCCTGAACAGCGGTCAGGCGGCCGGTATTCGGCCGTCCCGGATCGTTACCGGCGTTGCTGCCCCTCTGCGCAGGCGCCTTGGCGAACTGGGCCAGAACCTGGTCGCGCGTGCCGAACATGCTGACCTGACCGTCCTTGAGCACCAGCAGCTTGTCGACATGCTTGAGCACACTATTGCGATGGCTGATCACGAACAGGGTGACGCCTTCGGACTTGAGCTGCTTGATCGATTCGCCCAGTGCGCGCTCGCCGCTGTCGTCGAGGTTCGAGTTGGGCTCGTCGAGCACCACCAGTACCGGATCGCCGTAAAGCGCACGGGCCAGCCCAACACGTTGGCGCTGGCCACCGGAAAGTGCGCCGCTGGAGGCGCTGATAACGGTGTCGTAGCCATTGGGTAGCTGCAGGATCATCTCATGTACACCCGCTTTCTGAGCGGCGGTGACGACCTTGTGGGGATCGACTTCGCCGAAGCGAGCAATGTTCTCGCTGATGGTGCCGTCGAACAGCTCGATATCCTGGGGCAGATAGCCGATATAAGGCCCCAGTTCGTCCCGGTTCCACTGGATGATTTCGGCGCCATCGAGGCGCACCGTACCGACCTGAGTCGGCCAGATACCCAGCAGCACGCGTGCCAGGGTCGACTTGCCGGCGGCGCTGGGGCCGACGATGCCGATGTGTTCGCCCTTGTCGACGTTGAAGTTGATACCGCTAATCGCCGCCATGCGCACGCCCGGCGGCGCTGCGGCGACCGTTTCGATGGCGATAACGCCACGCGGCGGGGGCAGCGACATCCGCCGCTGTTCGTCGGGAATCTGCTCGAGCAGTTCGTTGAGACGCTGATAGGCGCTACGCGAACTGACGAAGCTTTTCCAGCTGCCGATCATCTGATCGATCGGTGCCAGCGCTCGACCCATCAGGATCGAGCCGGCGATCATCATGCCCGGGGTCATCTCGCCCTTGAGCACCAGCAGCGCACCGAGCCCGAGAATCAGCGACTGGAACAGCATACGCAGCACCTTGGACGCGTTGGTCAACGCGCCGGCGCGGTCACTGGCCTTCGACTGCTTGGAGAGGAATTCGTGATGCTTGGCGCCCCAGCGCCCCATGATGCCGGAAAGCATACCCATGGCGTGCAGCACTTCGGAATTACGCAGGTTGGAGTTGGCCAGATCCTGTGCCTTGATGTGGTCGCTATTAGCTTCGGCCAGCAGCGTCTTGGTGGCTTTTTCGTTGGCGATCGCAAGGACCAGCAGAATGATGCCCGCGACGGTGGCAAAAACGCCCAACCACGGGTGAAAGAGATAGAGCACGGCCAGGTAGATCGGTACCCACGGCGCGTCGAAAAAGGCGAACAGGCCGTTGCCGGTGAGGAACTGGCGCAGGTTGGTCAGGTCGCTCAGCGGCTGGGCTGTCTGTCTGCCCTGGATCAGCACGCTGCGCCGGAACATTGCACTGTAAAGGCGATGGTTGACCAGCTTGTCCAGCCGATTGCCGACCCGGATCAGCAGCCGCGAACGCACCAGCTCCAGCCCTCCCATGACCATGAACAGAAAGACCACGACCAGGGTCAGCATGTACAGGGTTTCTTCACTGCGGGAGCTGATGACGCGGTCGTAGACCTGCAACATGTACAAGGGGGGAACCAGCATCAACAAGTTGATGAACATGCTGAAGAACCCCACCGAGAAGAATGACCCGCGACACACCTTGAGGGCGCGTTGCAGATCGGTGGCTTCTTTCTGGGCGGCCATGCAGTCGCTCGCTTTAAGGACGAAGGGCAAAACACGAAGGACGTAAGGTCAGAATGCGTCCGGGCCAAAGCTGAAAGCGCACCAAGGATACCAGATTCCCGCCGGCGTCATGAGCGGCGTCATAATGAGTTTGGTCGTAGCTAATCGACGCCATAAACCTCAGCAAGGGCGATGCGACGCTTCGATTAGCCAGCGGCAAATACAACTATTTATTCAGTTAATCGGCAGCTTCAGCAGATTCCTCTGCTCGGCATCGGTGAGCATTGCGTGGGCAAACGCCATGAGCGTTTCCTGATAGCCGTGAGCCGTATTGAGCGCATCGGCCAGGACCTGGGGCGACTCGATATATTCATGGATCATCTGATTGCGTGTCTGACGAATCTCGAGCCACTTGTCGGCAGAATCGAGTACGCCAAGTTTCTCGGCGCGGTCCAGGTTATCGGCCACGGCCCCTGTCCTTTCGCCCAGGGCACGCAGCCAAAGCGGAAGCAACTTGTCGCCGGTAGTATCCTGGAGCCGGCAAAAGCGGCTGGTATAGGCTTCCACTTTTTCAGCCAGCGCTTCATCTTCACCCAGCTTCGCAGCACGCTTCTCGGTGAACGGCGAGACAAATATTTTATCTGAGGAGTAGCGAAGATGGCGGATCTCACGCTCGACCACTCGCGTCAGGAAGCGCAGACGCTCCGAAAGATTGTCGTTTCTGGAACTGTCGTTCATAGAAAAGCTCCCTGTTCTCGCGCCAGCCTGTGTATCGCCTGCTCGCTGAGGTTCGGCGCACTCAGAAGCACATCTACCTTGCGCCCGTACATGGCGCGCATGATGCGTACGCTTAGCCGGGCAGCAAGCTGTGCGGGATGCTCCACTGGCTCGCCGAGCTCAATGAACAAGTCGATGTCGCCGCCACGGGCGGTGTCGTCCAGCCGTGAGCCGAATAGTCTCACGGTGGCGTCAGGGCCAAGCTCGTCAGTGACGATATGCTGGATGGTCTGTCGTTGGGTATCGGTCAGGCGCATGGTGTTCATCCATCCCGGCAAGGCGTTCTGTCAGGTCGAACTTCGGGAAGCGTCTTTGGTCGTGGTCAATTGACGCCATAAACCTCAGCAAGGGCGATGTGGCGAATGGATCGCATCAAGCCGCTGACCCACCCGCGCGACATGGTCGCGCAGTGCTTCATTATCGATATCGTGATAACGCACGATGTCGAACAGGTAGGGGGTATTGAGCGCGTCCAGACGATCCATGAGCGCGGACAGGTCATTATCGGAAACACTGCCGTAAAGTGCCAAGTCGATATCGGAGCCGGGGCGAAACGTGCCCTTGGCTCTCGAACCATAGATGACGGCCTTTTCTACGCCGGGACATTCAGCCAATGTCCGACGAATGGCTTCGATTGCGCTTTCCGGCAAGCCAAACATCAGCGATACCGCTCCATTGTCTCCCCGAACTGTTTCAAGGCGGGGTAATAACGCTCGATGATGTTCCTGAACTCTGTTTCCAGAATGCTGCGGCGGTACGCATGCACTATATGATTACGGGATTCAATCATATCCATCCATACCTGACCGTCTCCCAGCAGACCGATATTGAAGGCGTGACGAGCCGCGCTGCGAGATCCCGTCACGTTCTGGATCCCTTCATGCTCGAGGTAGTCCTTCATGACCTTCCAGGCGAGCTCATGCGTGAACTCGAAGCGCTGGATAACGCCTTCCTTGATGATATCCAGCGTCGTATCGCCATATGCTTCGACAGCCTGCTCCAGCTGAGAAAGCGCATTGATATAATTGGAGAATCGCTGCTGCCAGCGGATATCGTCCG
>Ga0207878_100264_pt1 | contig 27964 bp, 25 predicted proteins | sample LinPmetageLP41_FD_184053 | JGI IMG/M metagenome (GOLD analysis project Ga0207878, IMG submission 184053) | Marine viral communities from the Pacific Ocean - LP-41 (SPAdes) | ecosystem: Environmental > Aquatic > Marine > Oceanic | place: Pacific Ocean | collected 2010-08-27 | reverse complement strand
TCTGGCTCATGGTGTTGACGAATTCGTTGTACACCACGTAGAGCCGATCCAGACTGCCTTCATCGAAGGCATCGAGCATCACCTTGACGCTACCGACCAGATCCTGGGCTTCCGGTGCATCGCCGAGACCTTTCTTGGCGGCCAGCAGATTGCCGCCGCGCTTGCGAAAGAACCCGCCGGCCTTGCTGCCGATGGCCGCGAAGTCGGCACCGATGCCCTTCTGATCCCAGTCGCGCGCATGCTTGACCACTGCCTTGAACATGTTGACGTTCAGGCCGCCGGCAAGCCCGCGATCACTGGAAACGACGATATAGCCGACGCGCTTGACCTCACGCTCGACCATATAGTCGTGACGGTATTCCGGGTTGGCCTTGGCGACGTGACCGACCACCCGACGGATCAGTTTGGCATAGGGCTGACTGGCCGCCATGCGCTCCTGAGCCCGACGCATCTTCGACGCAGCGACCATTTCCATGGCGCTGGTGATTTTCTGCGTGTTCTTGATGCTCCCAATCTGGGATTTGATCTCTTTTCCAGCTGCCATCTCGGATCACCCTGATTCATGCCGCTCAGTCGGGCGAGCCGGCCCGCTCCCATTACGTGATGGAGCAGACCGTGCCGCTTACCAGGTCTGAGTGGACTTGAACGACTCGAGACCCGACTTGAGACCTTTCTGGATCTCGTCGTCGTAGCCGCCGCTCTGGTTGATCTTGTCGAGCAGGTCGGCATGCTCGGACTTCATGTAGTCGTGCAGCGCACGTTCGAAATCCAGTACCTTGTCGACCGCGACGTCGTCCAGGAAGCCTTCGTTGGCGGCGTACAGCGTCACCCCCATCTCGGCCACCGACAGTGGCGAGTACTGCTTCTGCTTCATCAGTTCGGTAACGCGCTGACCGTGCTCGAGCTGCTTGCGGGTCGCTTCGTCGAGGTCGGAAGCGAACTGCGAGAACGCCGCCAGCTCGCGATACTGCGCGAGGGCAAGACGCACACCGCCGCCAAGCTTCTTGATGATCTTGGTCTGGGCCGAACCGCCGACCCGCGATACCGAGAGGCCGGCGTTGATCGCCGGACGAATACCGGAGTTGAACAGCCCCGTCTCGAGGAAGATCTGACCGTCGGTGATCGAGATCACGTTGGTCGGCACGAACGCGGAAACGTCGCCACCCTGAGTCTCGATGATCGGCAGTGCGGTCAGCGAACCGGTCTTGCCCTTCACTTCACCGTTGGTGAACTTCTCGACGTAATCGGTGTTGACGCGCGCGGCACGCTCGAGCAGACGAGAGTGGAGATAGAACACGTCACCCGGATAGGCTTCACGACCCGGCGGACGACGCAGCAGCAGCGAGATCTGACGATAGGCGACAGCCTGCTTGGAAAGATCGTCATAGACGATCAGTGCATCTTCGCCACGATCGCGGAAGTATTCGCCCATGGTGCAACCGGCATACGGTGCCAGATACTGCATGGAGGCCGGATCGGCGGCGCCGGCGGCGACCACGATGGTGTGCTCCATGGCACCATGCTCTTCGAGCTTGCGCACCACGTTGGCAATGGTCGACTGCTTCTGACCGATGGCCACGTAGATACAGATGATGCCGGTACCTTTCTGGTTGATGATCGCATCGATCGCCACCGCGGATTTACCGATCTGACGGTCGCCGATGATCAGCTCCCGCTGGCCGCGGCCGATCGGAACCATCGCGTCGATCGACTTGAGGCCGGTTTGCACCGGCTCGTCGACGGACTGACGCGTGATCACGCCCGGCGCGACCTTCTCGATCGCGTCGGTCATCTTGGCGCCGATATCACCCTTGTCATCGATCGGGTTACCCAGCGCATCGACCACACGGCCGATCAGTTCGGGACCCACCGGAACCTCGAGGATGCGACCGGTACACTGCGCAGTCATGCCCTCTTCGAGTTCCAGGTAGTCGCCCAGCACCACGGCGCCGACGCTGTCGCGCTCGAGGTTGAGCGCCATCCCGAAGACGCCACCGGGAAATTCGATCATTTCGCCCAGCATCGCATCGGCCAGGCCGTGGATGCGAACGATGCCGTCAGCGACGCTGACGACGGTGCCCTGATTACGGGCCTCGGAGGCGACATCCAGCTTTTCGATACGCTGTTTGATGATGTCGCTGATCTCGGAAGGATTCAGTTGCTGCATGCCATGTCCCTCGAACTCAAGCGGTGAGCGCTTCGCGCAGACGTTGCAATCGACCACGTACGGAACCGTCGATGACGGTGTCTCCGGTACGCAGGATCACGCCGCCTAGCAGCTCGCGGTCCACTTGAGTGGTAATGGAGATTTCACGATTCAGACGTTTCTTCAGAGCCTCGGCGAGCACGTTCTGCTGCGCGTCATCCAGTTCGAAGGCGGAAACGATAGTGACATCGACCCGCTTTTCTTGCTGGGCGCGCAGCGCCTCGAACTCATCAAAGATGTCGGGCAACGCAGCCAGACGCCCCTTCTCGCCGACGAGGTGCAGGAAGTTACCTACGCTCTCGTCGAAGGGCTCGTCACTGCAGACTTCCAGCAGCAGACGCGTCTTGTCATCGGCGCTCAGCCGCGGGTTGCCGAGAATGCGTTCACGGACATCGGAGTCAGCGGCCACCTGGGCGACCAATGACAGACTCTGGGACCACGCTTGGAGCGCCTTTTGATCACGCGCGAATTCGAACGCCGCCTTGGCGTAGGGTCGAGCGACGGTAGACGATTCAGCCATGGTGCGCCTCCTTAGAGCTCGGCAGCGAGCTTGTCGACAAGCTCACGATGCTTGGCTTCGTCGATGGAGGACTCCAGGATGCGCTCTGCGCCGGCGATGGCCAGCAGCGATACCTGGGCACGTAGCTCTTCCTTCGCGCGATTGATCTCCTGATCGATTTCGCTGCGAGCGCCTGCCATGATGCGCTCGCCTTCGGCCCGCGCATTGTCACGGGCTTCTTCGACGATCTGGTTGGACCGCTTGTTGGCCTGTTCCAGGATCTGCTGCGCCTGCTCCTTGCTCTCCCGCAATGTCTCTTCGGCTTTTTCCTGAGCCAGTTCGAGATCACGGGTCGCACGGCTGGCTGCATCCAGACCATCGGCAATCTTCTTCTGTCGTTCCTGCAGGGCCTGCATGACCGGCGGCCATACATACTTCATGCAGAACCAGACGAAGACTGAAAAGGCTATGGCCTGACCAATCAGTGTAAGGTTCAGATTCACGCCAGCACCTCTCGCGTCACAGGTTTGGGGTTAGGATCACCGGAGGCCTCGTGGGCCACGAACGGCGCCGTTAACCGACAAACGGATTGGCGAAGGTGAAGAACAGGGCGATACCGACGCCGATCATGGTCACGGCGTCGAGCAGGCCAGCAACGATGAACATCTTGACCTGCAGCTGCGGAATCATTTCCGGCTGACGCGCGGCGCCTTCCAGAAACTTGCCGCCGAGGATGCCGAAGCCGATCGCGGTGCCGAGGGCACCCAGGCCGATCAACAGAGAAACGGCAATCGCGGTCATGCCCAGAACTTGTGCTTCCATGGTTGTCTCCAGTTTTCAGTCGAGTCTTGCTCAGTCGAGTCTTGCTCAGTTGAGTTTCAGGGGTCAGGGGTTAACGGTAACGCTACTCAATGCTGCTCTTCCGTCGCCATACTCAGATAGACGATGGTGAGCATCATGAAGATGAAGGCCTGCAGCGTGATGATCAGGATGTGGAAAACAGCCCAAGGGAAGTACAGCGGTAGCTGCCACAGCCCGACCATCGCTATCAGGATAAAGATCAGTTCACCGGCGTAAAGGTTACCGAACAGTCGTAACGCCAGCGAAACCGGTTTGGCCAACAAGGTGACGACTTCGAGCAGGAAGTTGACCGGAATCAACAAGATCTGGGCAAATATATTGGGCGTATTGAACGGGTGCAACGTCAACTCGGCGATAAAACCCGACAGGCCCTTGGAGCGGATGGAATAAAAGATGATAAGTGCAAAAACCGACAGCGACATGCCGAGCGTGGCGTTGATATCGGTAGTGGGGACGACCTTGAAATAGACATGGTCCGGATCGGCGCCGAACCAGCTGCCGATTTTCTGCGCCAGCACAGGCAGGAAGTCCACCGGTACCAGATCCATGATGTTCATCAGGAAGATCCAGCAGAAGATCGTCAGCGACAGCGGCGCGATCAACTTGCTCTTGCCGTGAAACGTCTCGCGCACGGAGCCATCGACGAATTCGATCATCATTTCGACAAAGTTCTGCAGACCGGTGGGGACACCGGTCGAAGCGCGCTTGGCCACCGAGCGGAACAGCCACAGAAACAGCACCCCGAGGCCGATCGACCACAACATGGTATCGACGTGAATGGCCCAGAACCCCATCGCCTTGGCATCAGCGGCGGAGTGAGCCATCGACCAGCCATTTTCCGGATGCAGACCGAATGTCATGTTCTGCAAGTGGTGCTGGATGTACTGCGTACTCGTCATGTTGTTGCCAGCCATGGTTCAGCCTCGAGATTGAATGTGTGACGGCCGGCGCAGCAGCCATGGGCCCAGCCAGTGCACCAGCAGCGTCACCACATAAGCACCAAAGAAGAAAGCGGGGTTTGAGGGGGGCACGGCCACGAACACCAGCGTGAACAGTACCGCCGTCAAACCGAACTTGCCGGCCTCGGCCTGGTAGAAGCTTTTGACGATGTTTCTTGCCTGTGCCGACCCCTGATAACGAAAGGCGCACCAGGCAAAAAAGGCGTTGGGAATGGCAGCAACGAGCCCTCCGGTCAAAGCGGAAAACGCCGTCCCGCGACCCCAGACACCCCAGCCGACGAGTGCCAACCCTAACACGATGCCGCACTGTAACAGGATCAAACCCGCGATTCGCGGTCTTGCAAGCTTGGCCGGTGCCGCTGGCTGCATGGCTTCGGTCTCGCCGTCGGTTCCTGGAAGATTATTGTCGATTTCATCTCAGCACTTGGCGTCAGACGGGCAAATCTCGGCGGATTATAGAGAAGCGATCAGACCGCTTCAACTGAACTCGCACCGATCTGGAGCGTCTTCTCGAGTAAACGAACGCGAAAAGTACACAAATTCCATTAACGCGCTAAATACTTTCTCACCCGACGCGGCGACGCCTCCGCTGTCGACAAGCTAGCCGATCAGCGGATGTGGCCGAGTATGCCATCCAGTTCGTCGAGGCTGGTGTAACGAATTGTGACGCGCCCTCTACCCGAGGTATTGTGATGAATCTTGACTGGCGCGCCCAGCAGATCGCCGAGGCGATTTTCGAGCCGCCCGACATCGGCTGGCTGACGCTTGCCTTCGGCTTTCTTCTGACCACTGGCGATCTGTTTCACCAGCGCCTCGGTCTGGCGCACAGTAAGCTCTCTCGCCACCACCTCATGCGCCGCATGGCGCTGCCTGGCGGCTGGCAGACTGAGCAGGGCACGGGCGTGGCCCATATCCAGATCACCGCGTTCCAACAGCGTCAGCACCTGCGGATCGAGTGCCAGCAGACGCAGCAGGTTGGCAACCTGAGCCCGTGAACGCCCTACCGCGTCGGCAACTTGCTGCTGGGTCAGTTCGAACTCGTCGAGCAGGCGCTTGAGCGCCATCGATTCCTCGACTGGATTGAGGTTTTCACGCTGAATATTCTCGATCAGCGCCAAGGCCAACGCGACCTCATCGGTGACCTGTCGAATGACCGCCGGAATGGTCTCGAGTTCAGCCAGCTGCGAGGCTCGCCAGCGGCGTTCGCCGGCAATGATTTCATAACGCTCTGCGCCAATTTGTCGCACCACGATCGGCTGCATTACGCCCTGCGCGCGGATCGAATCGGCCAGTTCTTCGAGCGCCTCGGGCTGGATATCGCGTCGCGGCTGATACTTGCCTCGCGTCAGCTGGCGCAACGGCACGCGTTCCAGTCGTTCACCGATACCTTGAGATTCGGGCGAAACCTGCGCTGGCGCCGGGGTATCGGCACTGGTCTCCTGCGACAGACTGTCGCGGCGACGGGCACTCGAGCCGATCAGGGCATCCAGGCCGCGTCCCAGAGGGCGTTTGCGCGTCGTCATGGGGTGCTCCTCGCAGCAGTCATCATCATTACAGCGCCAACCGCCGAATCAGTTCCTTGGCCAGCACACGATGCGCCTGGCTGCCACGCGAAAGTCGCGCATACTTGGTAACCGGCACGCCATGACTGGGGGCTTCGGCTACACGAACGTTACGCGGGATGGTGGTCTTGAGTAGAGAGTCGCCGAAATACTGACCGAGCTGCTTGCTGACGTCTCGGGTCAAGCTGTTGCGCGGGTCATACATGGTGCGCACGATACCGAAAACCTCGAGCGTTGGATTCACGCTCTCCTGGATCTGTTCGACGGTGTCGAGCAGCGCCGAAAGGCCTTCTAGCGCGTAGAATTCGCACTGTACCGGAATCAGTACGCCATGAGCGGCGGTGAGCGCATTGACCGTCAGCATATTGAGCGAGGGTGGACAGTCGATCATGACTACGTCGTAATCTTCGGCAACGCTCTCGATGGCGGTCTGCAGCACCCGTTCGCGACCATCGCGATCGAGCAGATCGACTTCGGCGGCGGTCAGATCACCGTTGCCCGGCAGCAGCGCGTAACCGGCCACGGCGCAGTCGACGATCACCTCGGTGGCGGTCTTGTCGCCGAGCAGCACGTCAAGCACGCTGCCATCGAGATCATGCTTGTCGACGCCGCTGCCCATCGTGGCATGACCCTGCGGATCGAGATCGATCAGCAACACCCGGCGATCGAGTGCCGCCAGGCAAGCCGCCAGATTGACCGCGGTGGTGGTCTTGCCTACCCCGCCTTTCTGATTGGTCAAGGCAATGATTCTGGTCACTGGCGACTCCCTTCGTCGAGACTGATCCTGTGGATCGCGAGCGATCCGCTAGTGCATATCCGGTATGGCGTCACCGACTCGCCCAAGACGAAGCAGCTGGCGTTCGCCATCGACACCGGGCACCGACAAGGCGAGCCGTTCATGAACGGCGACATGGGCCGGCAGCGATTCGAGTTCACGGGATTCGAGCCCCCCTTTCATCGCCAGCCATTCACCTCTTTTGCCCAGCAGTGGCTCGGTCAACGTAATGAAATCACCCAGCGCGGCGAATGCGCGCGAGATGATCTGGTCGAACGTGGCATCGAACGATTCGACCCGAACCTGCTCGCACCAGACGTTATCGAGGCCCAGTTCCATCACTGCTTGACGCTGAAACCGTACTTTCTTGCCGTTGCTGTCCAGCAACGTAACTTGAAGTTCAGGCTTCAGGATCGCCAGTACCAGACCCGGAAATCCCGGTCCCGACCCCACGTCGAGCAAGGTGGAGCCACGCACGGCAAACGCCACGCTGACGCTATCCAGCAGATGGCGGCTGACCATCGCCTCAGGCGAGCGTACTGCGGTGAGGTTATAGGCGCGATTCCACTTGTGCAACAGCGCGAGCAGCGACAGCAACCGTTGCCGCTGACGACGATCGATCTCGACGTTCAGCGCCACCAGACCATCATCCAGCAGACGTTCACAGGCTGGCGTCATGCGCTCAACGCCCGGCTGTCGTCGATCAGGCGACGTTTCTTGAGGTGGATCAGCAGAATCGAGACGGCGGCCGGCGTAACACCGGAGATGCGTCCGGCCTGACCCAACGTCTGCGGTCGCGTCTGTTCGAACTTCTGACGAATCTCGTTGGAGAGGCCTTCGACTCTGGCGTAATCCAGCGACTCGGGTAACGGTGTTGCCTCATGGCGCCGCAAACGGTCGATCTCGTCCTGCTGACGGGCGATGTAACCTTCGTACTTGGCTTCGATCTGGACCTGTTCCGCAACCGCCTCCTCGCTGACGGCTTCACCCTTGAGTGAGGCCACGTCGGCGTAGGTAAGCTCGGGGCGCTTGAGCAGGTCCATCAGGCTGTATTCATGGGCCAGGGGTTGGCTGAGCTTGTCACCTACGCGTTCGGCCGCCGGGGTTTTCGGCTGAATCCAGGTCGCACGCAGCCGGGCGCTTTCCTGCTCGATCCTGTCGCGCTTGGTGGCGAAGGCCGACCAGCGATGATCATCGACCAGACCCAGTTCACGACCGGCCGGGGTCAGACGAAGATCGGCGTTGTCCTCGCGCAGCAGCAGCCGATATTCGGCGCGTGAGGTAAACATCCGATAGGGCTCCAGCGTGCCCATGGTGATCAGATCGTCGACCAGCACGCCCAGATAAGCCTCGTCGCGGCGTGGCCACCAGGCCGATTCACTCTGGGCGCGTCTGGCGGCGTTGATGCCGGCCAGTAACCCCTGGGCGCCGGCCTCCTCGTAACCCGTGGTGCCGTTGATCTGACCGGCAAAGAACAGGTTGTGGATAAACTTGGTTTCCAGCGAGTGCTTGAGATCGCGCGGATCGAAGAAGTCGTACTCGATGGCGTAGCCGGGGCGCGTGATATGCGCATTTTCCAGTCCGCTGATCGAGCGCACGACCTGCAACTGGACATCGAACGGCAATGAGGTGGAGATCCCGTTGGGATACAGCTCATGCGTATCGAGGCCCTCGGGTTCGATAAACACCTGGTGACTGGTCTTGTCGGCGAAACGGTGAACCTTGTCCTCGATCGACGGGCAGTAACGTGGCCCCACGCCCTCGATGACACCGGAGTACATCGGCGAGCGATCGAGATTGGCAAAAATGATCTCGTGGGTACGCTCGTTGGTGTGAGTGATATGGCAATCGACCTGACGCGGATGCTGCTCACGACTGCCCAGATACGACATCACCGGCAACGGCGTGTCGCCAGGTTGGCGTTCCAGCTTGGAAAAATCGACGCTCTTGGCATCGATCCGCGGCGGTGTCCCGGTTTTCAGCCGATCGACGCGGAATGGCAAAGCTCGCAGACGTTGCGCCAGCGCATTGGCCGGCGGATCCCCGGCACGGCCGCCCGCATGATGATCGAGCCCGATGTGAATCACGCCACCCAGGAAGGTTCCGGTACACAGCACCACGGTATCCGCCATGAAACGAATGCCGGTCTGAGTGACCACACCGACGACGCTGTCGTTTTTCACGATCAGATCGTCGACGCCCTGCTGAAACAGGGTCAGATTGGGCTGGTTTTCCAGCAGCCCGCGGATGGCCGCCTTGTAACGGACCCGATCCGCCTGAGCCCGTGTTGCTCGCACTGCCGGTCCCTTGCGGGAATTGAGCACGCGAAACTGGATGCCAGCCAGATCGGTTGCCTGCGCCATGGCGCCGCCCAGGGCGTCGATTTCCTTGACCAGATGGCTCTTGCCAATCCCGCCAATGGCAGGATTGCAGGACATCTGGCCCAGCGTCTCGATGTTATGCGTCAGCAGCAGAGTACGGGCACCACTGCGGGCCGCGGCCAGCGCAGCTTCGGTACCGGCGTGTCCACCACCGATCACGATGACCTGAAAACGGTCGGGATACTCCACGGTTTACCTCACGAGGTGCCGATGCGAGAGCATCGAATCGGCACCGACAGCAAATGGATCTCGGAACCTCGCCTTGGCGAGGTTTCGCGTCGCGACGACAACGCTGTTCACGGTGGCCACCGTGAACGGGGAGGCCACGAAAGCCGCCCAGTATAAACCTCCTGTGGGTAACCGTCAGGAGTTTTCCACACCTGGAAGTTGTGGCTCGCTCACGTCATCAGTATCAATATTAAAAGAATAGAAATATATAAAGAAGTTCTGTAATGGTAGTAACTAATGGTGTGGACACTTTCCGTGGATAAGTCTATTTACTCTATCAATTACATAGCCTTGCATTGTGACTCGATCGTTTGAAAAGCTCTTATGAGGTTGCTCACAGGACCGTTGGTTCCTGTGGATGAAAATCGGTTTTATACACACCCCGGCTGGTGCACGCATTGTCCACCGCTGCATACGCTAGCTGTCACCCTAAAAGTCAACAAGGCATCGATCGCGCGCAAACGCTAGTCGCGGATGGGCTGTAGCCGAATCGACAAATAAACTATCCACAGGCGAAAAAAATCCTTCTGGATAACAATTGAGACGTCATTTGGCATCCGCAAAAGCGTTGTCATCTTTTACAAGGGAAAAAATCGTCGAATCCTGGCGGACAGATGGGGGGGTCGAAGGAGGGCAAGGAACGCGATCTCGAACCGTCAGGAGCACCGGTTCGAGATCGCTTCGGTTTCATCGAAGGACAGCAAGTATTGCAGGAGAGCTTGCGTGAATCATCAAGCCGGACTCGAGTGGTTCGGGTCAGTGCTTGAGCACACGTGAGAGAAACGCTTGGGTACGCTCATGCTGTGGATGGTCGAAGAGTTGATCGGGCGGGCCCTGTTCGACGATTCTGCCTTCATGTACGAACACCACACGATCGGCGACTTCACGGGCAAAGCCCATTTCGTGGGTGACGATCATCATGGTCATACCGTCGTTGACCAGTTCACGCATAGCGTCGAGAACCTCGCCGATCATCTCTGGATCGAGGGCCGAGGTCGGCTCGTCGAAAAGCATCAGCCGAGGTTCCATCGCCAGCGCACGGGCGAGCGCCACGCGTTGCTGCTGACCTCCCGATAGCTGGGTCGGATATTTGTCGGCCTGATCCGAGATACCGACCCGCTCCAGCAGCTTGTCGGCGGTGGCATCGGCCTGCTGGCGCGTCCAGCCGCGAACCTTGCGCGGGGCCAGCGTGACGTTGTCGCGGATCGACAGATGCGGGAACAGATTGAACTGCTGGAACACCATACCAACCTCGGTACGCACGGCCTGCAGTGATTTGCCGCTGGCCCCGTTGGGCATCAACGTCTTGCCATCGACCTCGATGCGCCCGGACTGGAAAGGCTCGAGACCGTTGACGCAGCGAATCAGGGTCGATTTCCCCGAGCCGCTGGCACCGATGATTACCACCACTTCACCATGGGCCACGTTGAGGTCGATCTCCTGCATGACGTGCAGGTCGCCGAAGTGCTTGTTGACCTTGTCGATACGCACGATCGGTGGCGTATCGGCGGTCTGAGCGGCGTCTTGCCGGGTTACGCTATCGTTCATCCCACCAACCCCTTGCGTTCGAGTAGACTCAGAGCCAACGAAAGACTCAGGGTGATCGCCAGATACAGCAGCGCGATCATGAAATAGACCTCCAGCGCCGTGAAGGTATTGGCGATATAGACCTGACCCTGGCGGACCAGCTCGCCGACACCAATCACCGAGAATAGTGATGTGTCCTTGATGCTGACGATGCCCTGATTGCCCAGCGCCGGAATCATGCGGCGCAGCGCCTGGGGCCAGATCACGTAGCGGAAGGCCTGGGTCGACGACAGCCCCAGCGACAGCCCGGCTTCGCGCTGGCCACGCTCGATCGACTGCACGCCGCCGCGGACAATTTCGGAAATGTAGGCGCCAGCGTTGAGCGCAATGGCGGCGATACCCGCCGTCAGCGCGTTGATCGGGCCGCCCAGCAGCGTAGGCAAGCCGTAAAAGATGAACAGCACCTGGACCAGCACTGGTGTGCCGCGGAACAACTCAATGTAGATTACGGCGGGGATTCGCAGCCAGCGCGTCGGGCCGATCCGCATCAGTCCAAAAATGATGCCGACCACGAAGCCGATGGCCAGGCCGACGAAAGAGATGAGCAGAGTATAGGGCAGACCCTTGAGTAGAAAAGGCAGCGAGTTGATCGCTGCCTGCCAGTCGAACTGGAAGTTGAACTCCACGGGGTATCTCCGTTGACAACGGGAGGAAAGACCTCATCAACAGGCGATGAGGTCTTCCAGAACGGCTTTTTAGTGACTCGATCGGCGATAATCCGTGGCCGACGTTTGCACGCCGGTCCGGTCAAACGCGATCGATTATTTGGCGTCTGGAGCCGCGCCGAACCACTTCTCGTGGATTTTGTCGTAGGCGCCGTCATCGCGCATTGCCTTCAGTGCCTTGTTGGCAGGCTCCACCCACTGGCTGCCCTTGGCAAAGGCGATACCGTACTGCTGACCTTCATACAGTGGCCCGACGGTCTTGACCTTGCCTTGACCTTTGGTTTTAGCGAAATAGCCGACATTGGGCGCATCGTAGAAGACGGCATCGGCGCTACCACCCATCAACGCCATGTACATGTCGGAACTGCCCGGATAGGGCGTAATTTCGGCATCGTCACCCAGATTTTTCTGGAGATAGTCGTAGCTGGTGGAGCCGATCTTGGTAGCGATGCGCTTGCCTTCCAGATCGTCGAGTGACCCCACGTCGCTGTCGTCGGAGACCAGAATACGCAGGCCGGAATCGTAGTAGGGATCGCTGAAGTCGACGATCTGCTGGCGTTCGTCGGTAATGGTGATGCCGGCGATCGCCAGGTCGACGTTGCCGGTTTGTACGGCGGGGATGATGCCGTTGAAGTCCATGGTATTGAGATCGACCTTGAAGCCGGCGCGATTGGCGATCTCGTGCAAGATGTCCATATCGAAACCGACCATCTTGCTACTGTCCGTATCCATCATTTCGAACGGTACGAAACTGGGGTCTGTAACGGCCTTGAGCGTGGTGTCCTGAGCGTTGGCCAGGTTGGCCATGCCGAGCGACAATGCAAGAGCAGGAATGGTGAGCCAGTGGCTCAGCGTCATGTTTTTGTTCATAGGTTCCTCACGTCATTGATCGATTGGGACAATCGACCACTACATTGAGGAAGGTTGTGACTAAACGTCAAGTCGACCTAGGCCGCAGCCCAGACCGATCATTCCCGTATCCTTGATCCTTTAGACCGAGAAAGAGGCGCCGCAGCCACAGGTGGATTGGGCGTTGGGGTTCTTGATGATGAAACGAGCGCCGGCCAGGCCTTCCTCGAAATCCACCGTCGAGCCGACCAGATACTGGTAGGAAAGAGAATCCACCACCAGGCTGGCGCCATCGTTGTCGATTACAGTGTCGTCCTCGGCGGTCTGGTCACCAAGATCGAAACCATATTGAAATCCCGAACAGCCGCCGCCGGTCACATAGACCCGCAGCTTGAGGCTTGAATTGTTCTCTTCGGCAATCAACGCCTTGACCCGTCTGGCGGCGGCATCGGTGAAGAACATCGGGGTCGGAGCGAAAGATTCCACTGTGCTCATTGTCACGCTCCTGTGCGTGCTGACCATCAAATCGAAGTGGTCAGCCTATCGAAAATGACATAAGGCGGAAATCCACCCGGCTGGCGTCCATTATCGTTAATACCGAGTAAAAGGGTCAACTTTAGGCTTGGCACTGACTGCTGGCGTCTACCAGCAGGTGCCATGGATCGGTGTATGATGTCTTTCCCGTTAACCGCTCGCACGGTGTGGCTGTTGGCCTTCGCGGGTGCCGGCCTGCATGGCTATCGCGCCCGAAAGACGAGCGCTTCGGATCGGGCAAGGAGAAGGGTTTGCCACGCGTTACGCGGTTTGTCTCTCGGCGTCTCAGTCTCGAACGATTTCGACGTCAGCTGGCGAGCGTCGAGGCCATGCCGCAACTCTGCCTGTTGGGGATTCTTGCCGGCATTCTGACTGGCACCGTCATGGTTGTGTTTCGTCTGCTGCTGGAGTTCGGCGCGTTGTTTTTCATTCCGGGAAACGATCCGGAAGCGTTCGAGACCCTGTCACCGATGTTTCGTGCCGGTTTGCCACTGGTCGCCGTCACTTTGATCGGCGTATGGCTGTGGCCGCAGCCTAGTCGCGCGGTGAAAATAGGGATTGGTCACGTCATCGAGCGTCTCGCCTATCACCAGGGCAAGATGCCGTTGCGCAACTGGATCAACCAATGGTGGATCGGCGTGATCTCGGTCATCGGCGGGCTCTCGGCCGGCCGCGAGGGACCGGCGATCCATCTTGGCTCGGCTGCGTCGAGCTGGCTCGGCTCGCGCCTGCGTCTGCCCCATAACAGCCTGCGGGTGCTGGTGGCTTGTGGCACGGCGGCGGGCATTTCCGCTTCGTTCAACACGCCGATTGCCGGGGTCATCTTCGCCATGGAAGTGGTGATGATGGAGTACACCATCGCCGGTTTCATGCCGGTCATTCTTGCCGCGACGATGGGAGCGCTGGTGTCGTGGGCGGTCTATGGGGCCGAACCGGCGTTCAGCGTGCCGCCACTGCAGTTGAATTCCCTGCTGGATCTGCCCTGGATTGTGCTGACCGCGATAGTGGTCGGTTTGCTGGCCGGCGGTTTCGTGCGGTTGGCCCAGGGGCATCCTTCACTTACTCGAATCCCGTTCGCCTTGCGTCTGGCGATTATCGGGCTGCTGACCGGTGCGGTGGCGTGGTGGTATCCGCAGGTTCAGGGGATCGGTTACGACAGTCTGGAACGGATGCTGAACGGACCGATGGCGCTGGACGTGTTGCTGGTGCTGGCGGTGGTCAAACTGGCACTGACCGGGATCTGCGTAGCGGGTGGCGTTCCGGTGAGTGTAATCGGCCCGATGCTGGTGTCCGGCGCAGCGGTGGGTGCGGTGATGGGCATGCTCGGCGGTATCCTGTTGCCGAGCGTAGTCACGACGCCGGCTCTTTATACTGTACTCGGCATGGCGGCGATGATGGGGGCGGCGCTGCAGGCCCCGCTGGCGGCCTTGTTGGCGTTGCTGGAGTTGACACGAAACTCGGCGATCATGCTACCGGGCATGCTGGCGGTGGTGGTCGCGGTACTTACCGCCCGCCAGCTCTGCCGCTGTCAGGGATTCTTTCTTTCCAGCTTGACCCAGCAGGGTCTCCATCCGCTGCAGCAGCCGCTGATGCAGGCGCTGTCGCGAGTCGCGGTGCCAGCAGTGATGGAGCGCAACCTGGCGCGCACCCCGCGAATCATCGATCACGATCGGGCCAAGGCGCTGCTCGATGCCAAGCCGACCTGGCTGGTGATCATCCAGGATGGCAAGGATAAGCCGCCACTGGCGATGAAAGCCGCTCACCTGGCGCGGGTACTACATGACGAGGCGTGGCTTGCGGAACACGCGCAGATCGATCTCGAGGAAGTCCCCGGCCAGCGTCTCGATCTAGCGCCGGTGCATCTGGAAGCGACGCTGTCCGAGGCCTATGACACGCTCAACGAATCCGGTCTCGACGCGCTCTATGTGGAGCACACCACGGCGCCGATGATTCGCAAGATTTCCGGTATCATCACTCGCGAGGCGATCGAGAACTATTATCGACGTAAACGTTGACCTATCAGATAGTTATTGAGCAAAGGCGTCAAGGCAGCGCCGGATACGGGGAATTCAATAAACACCGAAGCGATCGATGAGGAGAGCACCCATGCAGAAAATGACCGGCTACCTCGTTACCCGATCCCGAGCGGTGACGAATGTTCCGAGGTGGACGCCATGATTCGTCATGCCGATAAGCCTGTGGTGATGATTCTGGCGGGCCATGATCCCAGCAGTGGCGCTGGACTGGTCGCCGATGCCGAGGCCGTAAGAGGTTGTGGCGGTTGGCCGGTGACCGTGGCTACGGCGATGACCGTGCAGTCGACCCGCGAAGTCATCAGCATCGAACCCTGCAACGGAGATTTTATTCGCCGTGCGGCGCGCGCGCTATTCGACGATTTTCGTATCGCGGCCATCAAGGTCGGGCTGATTCCCAATCTCGAGGTACTGGAAGCGGTGATCGATGTCGCTCGGATGAGCCCCGGCACCCCGCTGATCGTCGATCCGGTGATTCGTAGCGGTGGCGGTTCTGAGTTATCCACACCCGGTTTACTCGAACCGATTCGTCATCGCCTATTACCTCTTGTGGATATCTTGACCCCCAATCGAGCCGAATTGGCACTGCTCTCTTCCATTGCCGAGGTCGATGACCTGGCGCGGGTGGTAGAGGTGATGTCGCTGGGTTGCGCTGCGGTACTGGTGACCGGTACGGACCCGCTGGATGGCGAGTCGACCGAGGGCAATGTCGTGCATACGCTACACACGCCTGAACTGAACCGTCAGTGGCAGTGGCCACGTCTGCCGGCCGAATATCATGGCTCAGGCTGTACGCTGGCCTCGGCGTTGGCGACCCGGCTGGCTGCCGGCGAGGCTCTGGTCACGGCCTGTGCTCAGGCTCAGCGCTTCACCTGGGATACGCTGGATAACGGCCTGGCGCTGGGGCATGGCCAGACTCTACCGGATCGGATCTGGCGCGCGCCGGACTTCGATGCCACGCTGGAATGATGATGTCGCCACGCTTGGATAAATCGGCTTTGAACGGACTCTACGCGATCACCGATAGCCAGTTGCAGCCGGATGATCGAACCCTGCTGGATAGCTGTGAATCGGCACTGGAAGCGGGAGTCGCATTGTTGCAGTATCGTGACAAGTGCGAGGATGCCGATCGCCGTCGCCGCCAGGGCGACGCTTTGGCGGAGTTGTGTGAACGCCATGGCGTACCCTTGATCATCAATGACGATCTCGAGCTGGCGCTGCGTCTGCAGCAACGTTGGGGTGAGGTGATCGGCCTCCATGTCGGCCTGGGCGATGTGTCGGTTGTCACCGCCAGAGAACAGCTGGGACGTGACGCGATCATCGGGGCCACCTGTCATGCCTCCATGGCGCTGGCGAGCGTAGCCGCCGGTGCCGGCGCCAGCTATTTGGCGTTCGGGCGTTTTTTCGTTTCGCGGACCAAGCCGGAGGCTGCGCCGGCGTCACTGTCGGTACTCACCGAGGCTGCATCTCTGGGGTTACCCCGGGCGGCGATTGGGGGGATCGATACCGGTACCGCAACTCAGGCCAGAGCGGCGGGCGCCGAGATGCTGGCGGTGGTCCATGCGATCTTCGGTATGCCGGACGTCGCTCGAGCGGTGCGTGAGCTCAATGCCTGTCTCGCCGACGTGGCGTTACCGAATTCCGTCATTGATGGAAAACCTGTCAGTGATAGAAAACCTGTCATCGATCGGTGACAGTAGAACTTCGCCAGAGAGAATATTATGACGACATCCGCCGAACTGTTCGAACGCGCCTGCCGGCATATTCCCGGCGGCGTCAATTCTCCGGTACGTGCCTTCAAGGGCATGTCGCAGCCGCCGGTCTTCATCGAGCGCGCTCAGGGCGCCTATCTGTTCGATGTCGAGGGTAAACGCTATATCGACTATGTCGGCTCGTGGGGGCCGATGATTACCGGGCATGCCGATCCTGACGTGTTGAATGCAGTCCGTGAAAGATTGGATAGCGGACTCTCCTTCGGTACCCCGACGGCGATCGAGACCACCATGGCCGATCTGATCTGCGAGATCATTCCCTCCATCGAACTGGTACGAATGGTCAACTCCGGTACCGAGGCGACGATGTCAGCGATCCGTCTGGCACGGGGCTATACCGGACGCGACAAGATCGTCAAATTCGAAGGCAATTATCATGGCCATTCGGACTCGCTGCTGGTCAAGGCGGGGTCCGGTGCGCTGACCCACGGCGAACCCAGCTCGCCCGGTGTGCCGGCCTCGCTCGCCGAACACACCATCACGCTGGCCTATAACGACATCGAAGCCGTGCACGAGTGCTTCGAAGTCCTTGGCGAGCAGATCGCGTGCATCATCGTCGAGCCGGTGGCCGGCAACATGAACTGCATTCCACCACAGCCCGGATTCCTGGAAGCCCTGCGCGATGTCTGCAATAGCCACGGCAGCGTGCTGATCTTCGATGAGGTCATGACCGGATTTCGCGTGGCGCTGGGCGGTGCCCAGGCGTACTACGGCGTCACCCCGGATCTGACCTGTCTGGGCAAGATCGTCGGTGGCGGCATGCCGGTGGGGGCCTTTGGCGGCAAGCGCGACATCATGGAGCAGATTTCTCCGCTGGGACCGGTCTACCAGGCTGGTACGTTATCGGGCAATCCGCTGGCGATGGCCGCCGGTATCACGTTGCTCGAAAAAGTGCGTCAGCCGGGTTTTCACGAGGCACTGACCACCCGTGTCGAGACTCTATGTGAAGGAATCGAGACGCGAGCCCACGCCGCCGGTATCGAATTGATCACCCAGCACGCCGGTGGCATGTTCGGGTTATTCTTCACCGCACAGCAGCGGGTCGATAACTTCGGCCAGACCATGGCCTGTGACGCCCAGGCGTTTCGCGATTTCTTTACCCTCATGTTGGAATCCGGTGTCTATCTGGCGCCGTCCGCGTTCGAAGCTGGATTCATGTCGAGCGCGCACACCCATGACGATATCCAGGCGACCTTGATGGCCAGCGAACGTGCCTTCACGACCATGCGTCAACAATAAGCCGCGAATACCATTGCTGACTGTCTTTGATGAATGAATGCCTTTGATGAACGCTACCAATGAATACCACCCACAGGGAGACGACGCATGAGCCGAACGCTGATACAGGCGCTCAAGGAGAGTGATTGTTTCGATCACCCGATTGGCGCTGTCGAAGTGTTCGAAACCCCCATCTCCTGGGTGGTATCGACGGGTGAGTACGCCTACAAGATCAAGAAGCCGCTGGACTACGGCAGTTTTCTCGATTTTTCGACGCTGGAAAAGCGACGCCACCTCTGCGAGCAGGAAGTCGCACTGAATCGACGCGTGGCACCCAGGCTCTACATCGGCTGCGTGGCGATCTCGGGATCCGAGACGGCCCCGCGGGTCAACGACGACAGCGCGCCGATCGAGTATGCGGTCAAAATGCGTCAGTTCAGCAGCCGCCATCTGCTGAGCTCTCTGCAGGCCAGTGGTGAACTTTCGGCAGAGCTGATCGACGATCTGATCGATCAACTCGTTACGCTGCATGAATCGGCGCCCAGCGTCTCGGGGGACAACCCGTTGGGATCGCCGTCGAGCATTCACGATATGCTGGTCAATGAGTTCGAGACGATCGAGCCGCTGCTGGAGTCGCCGCAGGATCTCGAACAGCTGGCCAGCGTGAAGACGCTGACACTCGAGAGCTTCGCGCGTCTCGAACCCTTTCTCGAATCGCGCTGGAAGAACGGTTTCATCCGCGAGAGCCACGGTGACATTCATCTCGGCAATGCGGTGCGCTTCGAGGGCAAGGCAATTCTGTTCAACGGCATCGAGTTCAACGATCGCCTGCGCTGGTGCGATGTCGCCTGTGAACTCGCTTTTCTGATCATGGATCTGGAGGCGCGTGGCGAATACGAATTCGCTCACTATGCGCTCAATCGCTATCTCGAACTCTCCGGGGATTATCAGGCAGTTCGTCTGCTCAATTTCTACAAGCGTTATCGGGCGTTGTTACGAGCGCGGATCGAACTGGTGCGTGATCACGATGCTGGTGTAATGGACGATCTACCCGGGGGCGAGCCCATCGAGGTGTTCCGTCGCTACTTGACGATGGCTCAGGCGTACAGCGAATTTCACTTCCCCTACCTGATTCTGGCAGTCGGCGTTTCCGGCAGTGGCAAGAGCCGATTCACCGAGGAGATCGTGCGGCGCCTGGGCGGGGTCAGGATTCGCTCTGACGTCGAACGCAAACGGCTATTCGGGTTCACAGAGATGCCCACCGACGTCGATGCGATCTTCAGCGATGCGGCTACCGACCAGACCTATCGTCGTCTCGCAGAGCTGACTGGCACGGTACTCGAAGCGGGTTTGCCGGCGTGTATCGATGCCACCAGTCTGCTACTGGAGCAGCGCAAACGGCTGCGATTCGAAGCTGAAAAGCGTGGACTTCCTGTCTTGATCGTCAGTTTTGAAGCCGATCGAGCTACGCTTCGTGCGCGTATCGTCAAGCGTGCCAGGCGTGGCGGTGAACCTTCGGAGAAGAGTCTTTCGATTCTTGAGCAGCAATTGCAGCGCTTCGAGCCGTTTGCCAGCAACGAGACGACACATCTGGTCCACCTCGACACGACGGCACCCGATGCCAATTTGACGCTGGCCTCGTTGATTCAGGAAAGGATGCGCCTGAACTAGAAAATCCCCAGAGAAGCCGGTGGCACATGGCGACTCCGGGGATATGAATGGATACGGCTGGCCAGTGCGTGCTGTTGGCCAATAGCGACGAGTGGTCAAGTACGCTCGGCTGGCCAAGTGCGATCAGCGACGTGCACTGGCATAGCGCGAAGCCATCACTGGGATCGTGCCCAGGTTCTGGCGTGCCCAGTTGGTGGCCTGGATACGGTTATGAACGTTGATTTTGCGGAACAGGTTGTAGAGATGCGATTTGACCGTGTGCTCGCTCACGAACAGCTTTTCCGCAATTTCCGTATTGCTGGCGCCGGAAACCAGCAGCGTGACGATCTCCAGCTCACGCCGTGTGAGACCGCATACCGGGCGATAGGTGTTGACCTGCTGTCGACGATAGAAGTCGATCAACATGGCGGAAAGCGGTCGGGATATCCACAGCTCATCATCCAGTAATTTGACGATACCTTTGCAGATCAACTCGAGGTTGTCCTGGCGATAGAACACACCGCGCAGATGGATACCGATCAACAGCTCCATGACCTGCTTGTTGTCGCGAACGTTGAAGGCGGTCAGGATGATCGAGTTACTTTCTTCCGCACGTGTATTCCAGGCCAGCAAGTCTTTTTCCTGAACGTGGTCTCCATCCAGCAGTACGAGAACCTGGCGTCCCTCTGTGACGAGGAAACGCTCTTGGGGACTGAGTGCCGACACCCGACACCCCGTTTTCTGATGGATGTAATCCAGGAAAAGGACGGATTGTGAGTTGCAATCTGTCACAAGAACGATATCGGTATTTTCTGTATTCATGATCTGATCCCTTCGAAGGATTTTAATTAGTGTTTTGCTTTTTTCGTTGCAACCCTGGCTCAGTAGCGCACTGCTTGTCCCTGCTTGTTGGGGCCTAATAGTGTTAATAAAACCCATGTGTTGTAAATATCCTTGTTCTAATTTTTCGCAACGTGACGGATAGGACACAATTGGGAAATCTGTAACCGTTTATTAAAAATGATGAAAATCAATAACTTAAATGTAATGTAACGGTTTGTCTTTATGTGAGGCTGCTCCTTTTCCGAGAAAAAACACGCTCTTTTTGATATAAAGCAGGAATACTTGGTAAGTCACTTGCTGAGTTTTCTCACTCCCATCGGTAGTGGTACCTAATGGCGATCCAGGGCACGGTTCGCTATGCCCCATCGGCCGTGCCCCGTAGAATGGGCGTTTTGGCAGGAAATCGTCATGAGTGTGGATAACGAGAATCTGGTCATCGCCAGTGGCAATCTTGGGAAACTGGCTGAATTTCAGCAGCTTCTAGGGCCATTGGGTCTAAGCATACGCCCGCAATTCGACTTTGGAGTGAGCGGCGTCGAAGAGACGGGGCTGACCTTTGTCGAGAACGCGATACTCAAGGCCCGGGCAGCCGCTAGCGCCAGTGGGCTGCCGGCACTGGCCGATGACTCTGGGCTGGCAGTCGATGCGCTGTCGGGTGCCCCGGGTATCTACTCGGCGCGCTATGCCTGCGTGACGAACAGCGGCGAATCCCAGGACGAGGCCAACAACGCCAAGCTGCTGGCGGCACTCAAGGACGTTGCCGAGGGCGAGCGCACGGCGCGTTACTGGTGCGTGCTGGTCTATTTGCGTCATGCCGATGACCCGGTGCCGCTGATCGTCCAGTGTGACTGGAAAGGAGAAATCCTGGCCTACCCTCGCGGCACCGGTGGCTTTGGCTACGATCCGCTGTTCTGGATTCCTGAATGCGGCATGAGCGTGGCCGAGCTGAGCGCGGATGAGAAAAACCGATTGAGCCACCGCGGGCGGGCACTGCAGATGTTGATGGAGCAGCTCAAGGGATGAAGGTGTTACCACCTCTGGCACTGTACGTTCATGTCCCCTGGTGCGTGCGGAAGTGCCCCTACTGTGATTTCAACTCGCATGGCGTGGGGCGCGCCGAGCTGCCTGAAACCCGCTATGTCGAGGCGTTGCTGGCCGATCTCGACCGTGATCTGCCGGCAGTTCAGGGCCGCGAGATCGTTTCCATTTTCATCGGTGGCGGAACACCGAGCCTGTTTTCCGCCGCGGCGTATCAGCGTCTGTTCGACGGGCTGCGTCAGCGACTGACATTTGCCGCCGACATCGAGATCACCCTGGAAGCCAATCCGGGAACCGCGGAGCAGGGACGTTTTGAAGGCTATCGCCGGGCCGGTATCAATCGTCTATCGATCGGGGTACAGAGCTTTGCGACGGAGCAGCTCGAAGCATTGGGGCGGATCCATAGTGGAGAAGAAGCGGTGCGTGCCATGCGCAGCGCCCGCAACGCCGGTTTCGACAACGTCAATCTGGATCTGATGCACGGTTTGCCGGGGCAGACGCTCGAGACGGCGCTAGGGGACATCGAACAGGCGTTGGCGCTCGAACCCACGCATCTGTCGTGGTACCAGCTGACGCTGGAACCGAATACCGAGTTCTTCTCCCATCCACCGCCGCTGCCCGACGAAGAACGACTGTGGGATATTCAGGATGCCGGCCATGCGTTGATCGAATCCGCGGGGTTGTCGCGTTACGAGATTTCGGCCTATGCCCGGCCCGAACGTCAGGCGCGGCACAACCTCAACTACTGGCGCTTCGGCGACTATCTGGGCATCGGTGCCGGCGCACATGGCAAGCTTTCGTTCATCGATTCGACTGGGCAGTGGCGTATCGAGCGGCGCTGGAAGACACGCCAGCCTGAAGCCTACCTGCGTCGCCTGAATGATCCACGTGGTTTCGTGGCCGGAGGACAAGAAGTGACATCGGGTGCATTGCCGCTGGAATTTTTGATGAACGCGCTGCGCCTGGTCGATGGGGTGGATGCCACCGATTGGGAAGACCATACCGGCCGGGCGCTGTCTGAACTGACGCCGCAGCTGGAGACGGCACGCTACAAGGGGCTGTTGCGGGAGTCGTCGTCGCGACTGCAAGCGACCCCGCAAGGCCTGTTATTCTTGAATGACTTGCTCGCGCTGTTTGATGAAGAAGTTCGATGAAGAGAGCTCGACGAAGCCTGTCGATCCTCGAATCACAGCCGGGTAGTGATGGATTCATCGTCGCGTTGCCGCCGATAACGGCGGGCGTGACGAATTGCCAGCAAGGAGCCTTTAGGCATGAAGATGATGAAGAAAACGTTGTGGTTGTCCCTTCCGGTTGCCATGGCGGTCGGTATGACCGGCTGTGCATCCAACGGTGCCGATACTCAGCAGCAGCAAGGTGGTGGCAACACCAAGGCCTGGGGTGGTGCCGGCATCGGCGCCGTAGCGGGTGCTGTTGCCGGGGCGCTGACCGGTGATGGCGGTAGCAGTACGCGGGATCGTGCCCTGATCGGTGCCGCGGCGGGCGCCGCCATGGGCGGCGGTATCGGTGCTTATATGGACTCTCAGGAGAAGGAGTTGCGTAACCGTCTCGACGGCACGGATATCGGCGTCCAGCGCGATGGCAACAATCTGATCCTCAACATGCCGAGCAGCGTGACCTTCGCCGTCGACGCCAGTGATCTGCAGACACCGGCGCGCCAGGCGCTCAATGACGTCAATGCGGTGCTACGCGCCTACCCGGAGACCCGTATCAACGTCGGCGGTTACACCGACAGCACCGGGTCCGACAGCTATAACCAGAAGCTCTCCGAGCGCCGTGCGCAGTCGGTGGCGAGCTATCTCGAACAGGGTGGCGTCGCGTCCGGTCGCATCAACGCGGTCGGCTACGGCGAGACGAATCCAGTCGCCAGTAACGCTACCGACGCCGGTCGCTCGCAGAATCGTCGCGTCGAGATCACGCTGACGCCGACGCAGCAGTCCTGAGGCAATCGATGCCGCGATCTGTACACCTGCCATAGGCGTGCCGATCGCGTCACGATCTCGATTCCGGGCGCAACCTTCGGGTTGCGCCCGTTTGATTGGATGGATTCTCATGCTCGCCTATCAACACGCCTACCACGCCGGCAACTTCGCCGATGTGCACAAACATCTGGGTTTGAGGCAGCTCGTTCGGGCACTGACGCACAAGTCATCGGCGATCAGTTTCGTCGATACCCACGCCGGGCGAGGGCTTTATCCGTTGGCGGCAGCGGAGACGCAGAAGCTCGGTGAATACCATCAGGGCGTCGAGCGGCTATGGCAACGCCGCCGCGGTTTCGCGCTGGATTCGCCGATCGGCGAGTGGTTGGCGGCGCTCGAGACGTTGCAGACCGGCGCTGAGTTGAGCCGCTACCCCGGTTCGCCGTGGTGGCTAGGGTCGACGTTACGGACTCAGGATCGGCTGACCCTGTTCGAGCTCCATCCGGGCGAGCATCGCCACCTGACGGATCAGGTATTGCCGGCGGATGCCGCAGTGCAGCGCCGTCACGCCGACGGCCTCGAAGGATTGACCAAGCTGGTACCGGTCGCCACCCCGCGACTTTGCGTGCTGATCGATCCCAGCTACGAGCGCAAGGCAGAGTACGGTAAGACAGAGTACGACGAGGTTGCCGCCACGCTGATCCAGCTGGTGCGCAAGGTCCGTCATGCGGTGGTCCTGGTGTGGTATCCGCTGCTGCCGGCCGGACGCCACCAGACGATGCTGGCAACGCTGCGCGAGGCGGGGATTCCGAAACTGTGGCGCAGCGAACTGCAGCTACGTGGACCCGAGGCCGAGCGAGGGATGTACGGCAGTGGCCTATTGATGCTAAACCCGCCATGGCAACTCGATCAGACGCTCGACAGGACCTTTTCCGAACTGGCACCGTTGCTGGCGGACGGGGCCAATCATCACAGCGAATGGTGGACCGGCGAGGCATGACGGCGGCGCGCTTTTTAAAGCGCCCCGAAGCCGGCGCTCATACAACACCCCGAAGCTGGCGCTCATACAACACCCCGAAGCCGACGCACTTCCTATAGCGCCCCAAGCCGGTACGCTTCTTAAAGCGCCCCGAAGCTGGTGCTCGCTGCCGCGCCTAGACCAGATTCGTCGATGGGTTGGTGGGGCTCTCGGTGCCTTCGGGTTCCTCGCCCTTGATCGCGGCGATGAACTCGTCGCCCCAACGTCGGATATCGTTGTAGCTGACGATATCGTTGAGCTGGCGCAGACGTGCCTCGGCATCCGCCCGAGGTAGATTGAGGCCCAGATAGCAGGTTCTGGCAAGATCGCGCCGATCGTGCGGGTTGGTCAGGATCGCGCCTTTCAATTCGGCGGCAGCCCCCGCGAACTCCGACAGTACCAGCACGCCGCAGCCCTGGGTCATGCCCTGCGTGGCGGCGAACTCCTTGGCGACCAGATTGAGACCGTCGCGCAGTGGGGTAATCCACATCACGTCGGCCATGGCATACCAGGCCACGACCTCCTCGAACGGAAAACCACGGAAATAGAACTGCACCGGAGTCCAGCCGACATCGGCAAAGCGACCGTTGATATGGCCGATGGTCTGCTCGATCTGCGTCTGTAGCTCGTTGTAGATCGTCATCGTCCGGTCCGCGGGCACGCAGATGCTGACCAGTGTCACCTTGCCGCGCAGCTCCGGATTTTCGTCGAGCAGCAGCTCGTAAGCCTGCAGTTTTTCGAGAATCCCCTTGGTGTAATCAAGGCGTTCCACCGACAGGATCAGCTTGACCCCGCCGAACTCATCTCTCAGCTCCGCCATGCGCGAGCTGGCGCCCTCCTGCTCCAACGCATTGCGAATCCGGTCGATATCCAGCCCGACCGGGTGCGCGCCGAGCCGCACCACGCGGGAGCCGGTATCGACTGCCGTTGTCATTGTCTCCAGGCCGACGGCACAGCCGTAGGTCAGGAAGCGCGGCGCGCAGCTCTGCCGGGATAGTGTGGTCAGCGGCACGACGCCGCGGGCGACATCGACGAAGTTCTCGACCTGGCGCGGAATATGAAAGGCGACGTAGTCGCACTGCAGCAGGCTGCCGATGATCTCGCGGCGCCAGGGCAGCACGTTGAAGACGTCCGCCGACGGGAAATAGGTGTGATGAAAGAAGGCGATACGCAGATCCGGTCGCATCTCGCGCAGATACGCCGGCACCATCCACAGGTTGTAGTCGTGAATCCAGATCAGCGCGCCCTCGGCGGCTTCCTCGGCGGTGCGTTCGGCGAAGGCGCGGTTGACCTCGCAGTAGACTTCCCAGTCGTTTTCACGGAAATGCGCGCGCTCCCAGAAGGTGTGCAGCGTCGGCCAGAAGGCCTCCTTGGAGAAGCGCTTGTAGAAGGTATCGACCTGGACCTTGGTCAGCGGCACCCGGGCCGCGGTCAACAGCGGATACTGCTTGGCATCGACACTGGTGTGGGTCACGAAATCTTCTTCGTCCTCCTCCTCATGGATCGACCATGCGATCCACGAGCCGCGCTGGTTGGCGAAGAAACTCAGCAATGTCGGAATGATGCCGTTGGGTGACGTCGGGCGGCGACGCTGAATCTTGCCGTCGACCCGATACTCCTCATAGGGCAGCCGGTGATAGACCATCACCAGTTCGGCCTTGCCGGTCTGTGTCTCGTCGCGGCGGTTTTCCGCCGCGATGCCGTGGGCGCCGAGAAAGCCGAAGTGGGCGAATGCTTCGATGATGCCACCACAGCCGGTTTCCACGGCATGCATCACACGAGTCTGATTCTGCGTTTGCTCGAGTAACGCGGGCTCCGACCCGCCGACGCAGACGGACTTGAACCCGGCGGTCAGCATGGCGAGATCGTTCATGGTGTCGCCGGCGACCAGCACTTCCTCGGCATCGATCCCGATCCATTCGACCAGCTTCTTCAGGCTACTGCCCTTGTTGACGCCCTTTGGCAGGAAGTCCAGATAGCGGCCGGACGAGTAGAGCATTTCACAATCCAGCTCCTGGGCCAGTCTCGTCAGCGCCTCGTTTCTGGCCAGCTTGGGCGGGCAGTAGTAGGAGCAACGTCGCAGTTGCGGTTCGTCCTGGCGTACGATCTCGGGAAAGTGCTGCATGGCGGTGGCGATGGGGGATTCACCGGGCCAGCGCGCATCGATCTCGTTCTGCAAAGGCTGGATGGCTTGCAGGTTATCGCCGTAATAGAGACTGGCACCGACATCGGCGACGATATAGTCCGGCTGTGGCAACGTGGGGTCCGACAGCAGCGGCAGGATCGCCTCCAGGCTGCGCCCGCTGATATAGGCGAGCTTGATATCCGGATGCGCGGCGATGGTCTGATAGAGGCTGAGGCGGGCTTCGGGATCGCCGCCAAGAAAGGTGCCGTCGAGATCGGTTGCAAGTAACATGTTTTCCTCCTGCCCGGCTCGGGGACCGGTCTATTTTCCTGTGCGAGCGGCTCGCGAGTTCGTCTAATGGATCGGGTCAGACCCGGGACTATGCATGATGGCTGCAGCCAGAATCATTACCTAAGTCATGACGCGTAGCCGGTAGTGAGTATCGGAAAAGCCATCGCTATTATAAGATAATATTATTATTTAAGATTATTAAGTGTATTCCATGTTATCAGAAGTTTGCACTGACGCGGTGTACTCGCAGCCGCTGACTCGATTCATCTGAGTCGCCGTTAGTCGTCGGATTTGGCGTTTGAGCGGATCGATGCATCCTCGTTGATCAGCGACTAAAACTCGCCGATGATGATCGCCGCCGACTCCTCGAGCAGCGCTGTTCGAGGAGCCAGTATAGCCCCCACTCACGAGAGAACGTGACGATCAGAGATAGAGGGTTCCTTCGCCGACGATGACGGCATCACCGGCGACATGAATGGCCGAGATACCGCTGCCATCGGTTTCGACCTGCCCGTGAATATGACTCGTTCGGCCCATTTCGACACCCTGTATCACCAACCAATTCAATGTGTCTTCAAAGGTTTCCTGCATTGAGAGATAGCCGATAAGCGGCGCAGCAGCACTGCCCGTTGCCGGATCTTCGGGCGTCCCCGCGGTCGGCGCGAACATCCGGGTGCGCAGTTGACGATCGGGCAGACGGACGTATAGATACAAGTGTTGATCGTCGGGTTTTGGAAACACCGTCTTCAATTCGGTGACATTGACTTCTGCCCGGCTCAGACTTCCGAGATCGTTCAACTCGATCAGGTTATAAAATACGCCACATGAGGCTTTTACCGGTGATACCACGATTTTGCTTTCCGATAATCCAAGCACTCTCGCTGCTTGAGCTATCGTCAGTGAGGACTTGCTCACTTGAAGAGAGCCAGCCGT
>Ga0207878_100263_pt1 | contig 28228 bp, 21 predicted proteins | sample LinPmetageLP41_FD_184053 | JGI IMG/M metagenome (GOLD analysis project Ga0207878, IMG submission 184053) | Marine viral communities from the Pacific Ocean - LP-41 (SPAdes) | ecosystem: Environmental > Aquatic > Marine > Oceanic | place: Pacific Ocean | collected 2010-08-27 | reverse complement strand
GAGCCTTGACCGTCCAGTTGTCGATAGCCGAGCCGTTGTAATAGCGTTTCCAGCTCTTGCCACGTGAAGATAGCCCGCTCGTTCAGCAGCTTGGCAATGAGTTTTTCCGTTTTAGACATGCCGGCCCCTTGTAGCGACTAAATATAGTTGCATTATTGCAATATTGCAAGCACAGAGCCCCACGCGAAGATTGAGTGTTTTACCCGCCCAGAAGCGCAAAAAGCCATCCGAAGATAGCTTTTTACTAAAACGAATCGTCATGTCCCGCTGAGTTCAAAGACGTTTCTGCTCGATCACATGCCAGGAAGATTGGCCGCCCTTGGCTGCGGCTCTGGCGTCTTCCTGTCGGCGCATCCGCTGAAGAACCCGATACTGCACACGGTTGAAGTAATCGACCCCCAAGCCAGGCAATGGCAGGAAAGGGTTGGTGCGGCTCATGCCCCACAGCGCCAAGCGAGAACTGCCCGGTTCGGCGTTCCCTCCCGTGATCGCATCGGGATGCTGTTTGATGAGGATATCGTGATCCGGATAGTGGTGGATCGCCTCCTGCAGCATCTTTCGGAATGAGGAGTCATCGGCCATTCCCGACACGACGGACTGATCGCCGCGACGCTGATCCAACAATAGAATCTTCGGCCTTTGTGGGCTCCCTATCGTCAGCGGCGCATCGGGGGCATGGTTATATTTGGAAACACGATTCCCCACGATTTTGGCTATCAGTGTTTCAGCCCTGGCGGATTCCCGTTCCGTCAGCTCCGGTCCCGATTGCAATAGACGTTCCAGTCGGGACGGCTTGGTGGCGTCATAGTAGGACGTCGAATCATCCAGAATGATCGACAGCCCAGGCTCCCCGGAGAGACCAATCCCCACAGAGCGCACGAAGCCATCCTCGAGAATCAGCAGCTCCCGACCAAGCGCATTCCTTGCCTCCATCTGCTTCTTCTTTTCGGCCTTTTCCGTGATGCCCCACTGAACGAAAAGATCGACGGACGCCAGCTCGATGAGCGATTCCTTGCCCTGGTTGCTCTGAATCCGCTGGTTAGCGTTCAACATCGGCAGCAGATAACGCTGAACCCCGTGCCAGGTCGCATCGCTCGAAGGTATGGCAATGATATCGACGCGTTCCCGATTGAACACCTTGTTCAGTGGCGAACGTTGAGGTGTCAGGATGCCGGGTTTGGCGGCCTCGATGAGATAATCCCGGATCCGGGTCGTCGAACGACCGTCGAAGCTGCCATTGGAGAACTGCGAGGCCGCCCATTCCATACCCGCCGGGTCAGCAATAAACCCTTCCGCTCCGTAGGTTTCGAGATGGCGTTTGATGCCGGAGAGATTCCGGGCAACCGGAAAGCGACAAGGCTCCCAGAGCTGATCGAAATCGACATACTTGGTAGACAGCGGCATCTTGCCCATCAGGAAGCCCTCGAACATCATCGTGCTGTTCACCGATGCCACGACATCACTGTGATAGATCGCCTCTTCTGGCGGAACCAGATAACACAGCGCATCATCAATGGCGGCACAGTCGGAAAGCACCAACCGCTTTGCGAGCTCCCCTCCCAAAATGTTGTCCTTCGAGGGAGGCAACCGCACGATCAACTGAAACCCGAGCGACTCGCAGGCCGACAGCAGATCGCCGATAGCCTTGCGTTGCGACTCTCTAGCAATCTTCATGTTCAGCTGCGAATCGAGAGGTTGCGAAGCGAACAAGACGGTCTTCTGCCCCGGCAACAATCCGAAAAGGCGGAAATACTGAGACCGACTGAGATTGGGCAGATAATCAGTGTACTTGTCGAACTTCGGCGCCCCGACGCTTAAAAAGCGAGATTCCGGGTACCCTCGCTCCGCGAATATCGACTTCTGTAGATCACCCCAGCCCAGAATGACATCAGCCAAGGGCTGCGAGGCAAAGGACTTGGGATCCCAGTAGTACTTGTTCTTGTCCACGAATACCGACTCGTGAGGGATCAGGATTCGGGGAATGGACAGCTCTTCGCAGACATGAGCGATCACCCGCATGACCGGCGCCCAATCGAACGTGAATATGATGCCGGCGAGCTTGGGGCGAAGCGGGATCAAGCGCCGAACGATCATCTTTCGATAGGTATCCGGGTTCTCGCGTGCGAATCTCAGCACCTCTCTCCGGTGGGTATTCAGATCCGTCACGAAATCCAGAGGCGCGAGCGTGTAGTCCTGCTCGGATTGGATATTGTCGATAAGCGTATTGGTATGTTCGGCGATCCAGGGGATATAGAGAAAGATCGGCTTGGATGATTCCATCGCCAACTTCAGCTCATACCCTTCCTGAGGCCGGTACCAGTCAGGAATGGATCGTTCTGTCTTGTGGCTCTGGGCATTGAGGGCAACGATATGGCCATTCGACGGCGCGCCGTGTACGGACTTCCTGGCTTTCTCTGCAGCCTGCTTCTTGCGATAAGCGTCTTGCCAAAATAGAACCGGATGCTTGAAAAACTTGGTCGTTTTACTCATAGGAATGGGCTCGGACCTTATGCCATTGGCGTGAAGGAACGATGACAGAGAGTTATGACGGTTCTATTGCCGTTGCGTGTCAGCGACATGACGCAACCCCAAGGCAACATCCGTACCCACCAGGAATTTCAGGCACAAAAAAAGCAACCACGAAGGTTGCTTTTGAAGAAACGACGCAGGCTTGAGTGCCCGTCGTCTGGAGTTCGTTCTGGAAAGGCTATTTCATATCTGGCGCTGATCGATGACATGCCAGGAAGACAGCCCACCCTTGGCAGCGGCTTTCTTGTCCTCCTGGGCCCGCATCCGCTGAAGGACGCGGTACTGAAGCCGATTGAAGTAATCGAACCCCAAACCCGGTAACGGTAGGAACGGATTGGTACGGCTCATGCCCCATAATGCCAACCGTGAGCTACCCGGTTCCGCGTTGCCGCGCGCATGAACCCCAAAGGTGTTGGCGATCAGCAGTGTATTGGCCTTGACCCGGAACGCCTTGGGGCCTGAAACGCCAAGCCTTGGCGCTTCCTCTTCACTGACCCGGAACGATCCGCGAGCCGTATAGCGATCCGCGTGCGCCTTGGCGCGCAGGCTCATCTGGTATTCCCACTTCAAACGCTCACGATGCGGATGATTGGAACCAGGTACGAACACGAACGGGCCGTTCTCGTCGGTCACATCTTCCAGGTAGAGCCAGAACTTCATGGTCGGTTGGAAGGTGTCGACGTGGAGGTTCTTCTGGGGATCCCGATCCTTCTCGCTTTTCAGACGGCCATTGTGCACGTTCTCCAGATGACAGATCGGCAAGCGTGCGTGACCGGCACAATAGCGGAACAAACGCTTCAAGCTGCCTTCATCGAGTACCGCTTTCAGTGTCGGCAAATGCGTCAGCACCTCCGGTGCCAGCAGGATACGATGCGTGCGAGTATCCCCTTGGCAGCACTCGCGAATTTCCCCTGAGTACTGACGTACTTCGGTCAGCAGCGCCTGGAACGTCTTATCCGACAGGTAATCCTCTTTCAGCACGTACCCGTAGCGTTGGAACTGCTCCCGATCCGCCTTGGCGACGCCGCCTGCCAGCATGGACATGCGCAACCGAGACAGCCAATAGGCAGACCATACCCTAGCGGCATGCAAGCCGTAGCGGTTCAAGCGCTCACTACCCAATAGCGGGTTAGCCTTGAAAGATTTGGCGCCAGTGAAAAGCTCACCAAACCAGATCGGATATCGAGTCCACGATTTCATTACAGGGTTCCTCAATGGCAGAGGTCATACTTTCACAGTAGCTTGACGCGTTTTTGTTCCCAAGCCCAGGCGTGCGCGACGATCATATCCAGGTCCGCATATTGCGGGTTCCAACCGAGGATCTTTTTGGCCGCGCGCGAGTCCGCCACGAGATTGGCCGGATCCCCAGCGCGGCGGGGGGCATCTTCATAAGGCACCGGCTGCCCGGTGACGCGCTCGACGGCATCCAGCACTTCCTGAACGCTAAAACCGTTGCCATTGCCCAAATTGAATCGCGCCGTGGGATTGCCCGCCCAAAGATATTCGAGCGCCCGCAGGTGCGCCTCGGCGAGATCCGTGACATGAATGTAGTCGCGAACGCAGGTTCCATCCGTCGTCGAATAATCCCGGCCAAAGACCTTCAACGGCGGTCTGACGCTTAGCACCGCATGCAGCGCCAGAGGAATTAAATGGGTTTCCGGGTCATGCCGCTCGCCGATACGCCCCTCAGGATCGGCTCCCGCCGCATTGAAGTAGCGCAGCGCCACCGACTTCAATCCATAAGCGCGATCGAAGTCTTCCAGCATCTGCTCAACCATGTACTTGCTGGCCCCATAAGGGTTGATAGGTGCTTGGCGGTGCGCTTCATTGATCGGGCTGTATTCAGGCTCTCCGAAAACCGCCGCTGTCGACGAGAAGATCAACGGACCTGCTTCGTGATCAACCATCGCTTCCAGCAGGGTTAACGTTTTGGCGACATTAGAACGGTAATACCGAGCCGGTTCAACAACCGACTCCCCGACCTGAATAAGAGATGCAAAGTGTAAGACGCCATCAAACTTCTCTGCGTTGAACAACGAATCCAATAATGCGCGGTCGCCTACATCACCAATGACCAATCGAGCATCATCGATAATGGCATTTTCGAAGCCAGTCGAAAGATCATCTAGCACTACCACATGATGACCAGCTTTCGATAGTTGGTTGACCATGTGAGAGCCTATGTAGCCAGCGCCACCTATTACTAACTGTTTGAGCATAAGCAATTCCACCGTGACGAGGCACGGCACATTCTCCTCACGACTCGATAATAGAAGTCCAAGGTTAACAAGTTGGTGACCGTGCTTTTCCTGCGCAAGATAGTCCAGTTAACCAAATTTGAAAGCCTTTTTGTAATACATTTTCTTTTCAACTTCTAATACATAATAGTTCTGATGCTTTACGTTCTGCCTTCTCTCCATCATCTATTTTTTCACTTTTTAATAACCACTCTCTTTCTTTGCCAGAAAGGCCCACAAACAAGTAAAACCGCTTTAAATAGTTATCAAATAACCAAAGATTATCTTTGGTGGTTTTTTCATTCACCAAACGCCTAGTAAACTTGTTTAAGAAAGTAGCCTTACCAAATTTCGCACTACTAAAGTCTTTAAACAAAATTTTTCTCACGAGATCGCGATTTTTTTTGCATAAGTGCGGAAACACCTCTCTAGCAATATCCACACCGTAATTTGACATGCTAGCATTGGTCTGACTGGTTATTTGAACACCATCTAAGCTTAGATTTTTTCCCAGCACGTAAGATAACACTTTCTCTAAAAAAGACGCTGTCCCGAGTTCTTTTATTATTTCGAACGGCACGACAAAAAAATTATTATCGAAAAGGAGAGAGAAATTATCTACAACAGGCTTCCATGAAATATTGCCGACGTCTATTTGGTCAACAAATTCGTTAAAAGATATTGAACGCCCTTCTTTTATTTGCTGCAAGTAGCAAGACTCAATGAAGGAGTCTTGCTTCCTAACCACCATAAGAATTTTAGTTGGATAGTTTTTAGATATAAGGCGAAGAGATTCAGCGACCAGATCAGAATGTGTGTATATTCCTCCATAAACATCTAGAGCAGAATGACCAAGTATACCTTCCCAAGATATAAAAACGTCGTCACCTGATGCTCTTTCAACTATTCCATCTAAGCTAATCCTGGCTTTTTCAATGCTCTTTTCATACTCATCTTGGTTTAGACTCACCCCCTTGCTAGAAATACGTTTAAAATGTCGACAAAATTCAGAACCCGTGATGTCTTGATTCGACAAGAATGAAAGCCCATGCTCCTCTTCGAAATACCCCCTATTCTTATTCATATTAACTTGCAACGTAGTAGATGCTGACTTATGTGCACCGATATGGAAGTATATTCTTTTCGCCACAACTCACTCCTAGTAAGCGCTTGCCATCTTTTCATCTTCTAAATTCAAGTAACGAATGACAGAGCCCCTGAGTATTCCCTAGAAACACCTGCGGCGTGTTTGATAACCGCGTCAATTTCCGCGTTCACTCAGCTTTTTAACCCCATCTCAGCTCAGTGACCGTTACCTGCCTCCCCAAGGCCCCTGGGTAGTGCTGCCGTCCCAGTGACTAATCGTGAGCCGTTTTTTGCCGAGGCCGCACTTCTTGACCTATGCACAATACTTATTGCGACGCTTGGGCTGCCGCCATGTGCCTTCTCAGCCCAGTTCAACGAGTAGACCCATGTTGGCCATGAAACCACTGATTTATTGAGGGATTAATCATTTGTCAGCTAGTTGCTCCAATCTAATGACGGTGATTGTTTTTTATCGATATCGGAAGTGAAGGCATCCCTATCCTGCGGTTTATTGCGCAAAGCTTCATAGTTTCGATGGCACCGTTATGCACAGTTTACAACCCACCGAGTACATAAGGTGCGCATTGTGCTTAGCAGGCACGCCATGGATTGTTCAAGAGCATGAGAGCAATCCCCACTGTCCACGCAGATCCTCAACCGTAACTTTGTCAACCGACTTAGCGATATGCCTTTAGCACGGGCGCGATTGTAGCCAATTATTCAATTCGCCAGCTCTGCTAATCGTATTGACTATACTACAGGTAAATTCTTAATCCGTAATTTCAGCTGCGGTAACGGGCGTGTTCGCCTTGATATCGCTCTTCACATTTTTGCCCAGAATATCTTTCAACATTTTTGGTGCCAGCCCATAACCGGGTCGTACACTCCTAACGGCGTCTTCGGTAATAGCTTCGCCAGCCATCAAGTTTTTTACAAAATACAAAGAGCGCCGAAACTGAACATTGCCCTGCTCACTGGATTTTCGGCCATAGTCAACACTGCCCAGTGCTTGCCATGCCGTTTGCGTATCATGGCATAGTGCAGCAAGCTCTGCAGGTTCTAGTGAGAAGCTGTCGTCCGGTCCGCCACCGTTGCGATCGAGCGTGACATGCTTCTCAATGAGACTGGCGCCCAGCGCGATACTCGTTACCGCCGTTGTATTATCGATAGTATGGTCAGACAAACCGGTAACGACCCCGAACCGATCGATCATGTCCGGAATAGTGTACAAATTGTAATCTTCCGCAGGCGCTGGATAACCGCTGACACAATGCAAGATGGCAAGTTGTTCACAACCAGCGCCTCTAGCAGCGTCTATTGCCTCTTGGATTTCCTCGGCATCCGCCATCCCGGTGGAAATGATCATTGGCTTGCCCTTGCTCGCCACATACTGGATCAAGGGCAAGTCGACTGCCTCGAAAGAAGCAATCTTGTAGGCTGGCGCCCCCAGCTCTTCAAGCAGGTCAACCGCTGTGTTATCGAAGGGAGAGCTGAAAATAGTAATTCCCAATTTTTTAGCATGCTCAAACAGCGGCTTGTGCCACTCCCACGGCATATGGGCTTCCGCATAAAGTTCGTAGAGCTTGCGGCCATCCCATAGACCTCCTTTTATCTTGAAGTCATCATTATCGCTATCCAATGTAATTGTATCGGGACGATAAGTTTGTAACTTTACCGCATCCGCTCCTGCCTTCTTGGCTTCATCAATAATACGTAACGCATTCTCAAGCTTGCCGTTATGGTTGGCTGACAACTCGGCAATAATATAAGGCGATTCATTGGAACCAATACGTCGCCCCGCAATCTCAATAAAGGGAGTACTCATAGCTTTTCACTCCTGTCTTTTTTCCATTCATTAGATAGCAGGCCAAAACCTAGTACGTCATGATAGCGCTCACCATCATAATGATGGTCACGTAAAATAGCTTCCTGCCTAAAACCCAAGCGCTCATGAAAGCGCGCCGAGCGATAATTGTAGCTTAGAACCTCACCGCACAATTTATGCAGAAATAGTTCTTCAAAAGAGAATCGACACGCCTGGTCTCCGAGTAAAGCGCCGCTGCCTTTTGGACACTCGGGGGATAGGTAAAAACCCCAGTCCGCTCTTCCGCCGAGAAGAGAAACGATATTTATACTGACCAACCCCGACGAAACTGAATCACGCTCAAAAATCATGACATGCCGGTTTTTATCCCCACATATCTTCTCGAACCAAGCCACGTGCGCTTCCCACGCGATTTCCTGCTGCGTGTACATATAGCGACGAACATCAGGATGATTTCGCCAAATCAAAACACGAGCCAGATCCTCCTTCTGGATTGGACGAATTCGAGTGGTCACTCCTGTCTCCTTAAGCGATGTAATCTAATGCGGAGATGATGCGACAGGTGCCCCGTCCATCCGTCAAGTTGCCAGCACTCTCGCTCATGGTTCCTAATAGCCGATCATTCATCACACTAGACAGAATCAGTTCGAGGTTGAAGCCCGGAATACTTTGGTCGAGGGTCATGGATGCCCCTCCCCGCTCAAGCTCCCTCGCGATGTCTCGTTGGTTCTCGGCAAGGACCATCATCAACGTTGGCAATCCCAGACAGCATCGTTCCCAAGAAGTGCTGCCCGCGGCGCCAATGGCCAGATCGGCTTCGGCCATACGCCGCGCCATATCGTTGACGTTCGTAACGACTTCCGTCGACTGTTCGAGTTCCGCGGCCAATCGTTTGACCTCGTTAATCCAAGGGGCAGTCGCTCCCATTACGACGGTAATATGACAAGCCTTCGGCAACGCCGAGAAACGCAATGCATGTAGCACGCTCCCCGTAACGTTGTCTTTGTCGACACCACCGAGGCTGATCAGCAGGCGCGCAAGATTTGGCTGAGGGCTTCGGCGTGTGAGGCTTCGTGACCGCCAATGGGAGAACTCCGGTCGCAGCAGTGCGTACCGTGGGCCAATCAGCAGTTGACATCGGGACGGTACGAGCTTGTCGTAATCCTCTGCACGCCGGCCGAGATTTTGGTCCAGCAAAACATGGGCGCAATGCCTGCGATCCGCCAGATCATCGATGATCAACAATCTTGTTTCGGGAGGACACGCGGCGATCTCCCATTGCGCGTCCAGGGCGTAATGATCCACCACCAACCAGTCGGGAGCGAGACACTTCAGATAACTAGCACTTTCCTCGGCGTCGGTTCGCCAATCTACCCCCAGCCAGTTGGCATGATATGGAGCAGGCTCGTCCTCAACCTGTGCACTTCGATCAACGTTGTCAGACGACCCTAGCCGATGTACCCGAAAGCCTCGAGCTTCAATGTTATCGATCAAGTGACCCGAGTGCTCTCGACTCAAGAAATAGCATTGGGTTCCGTGGCGCTCGCGCAGCGCCTCGGCCAGCGTCAGGCAACGCATGACATGACCGGTTCCGATATCCAGCGATGCATCGACACGAAAGACCACGCAATGTGGGCCGACACTTGCCCCCGAAGGCTCCGATGTCGATACGGTGCCGTCCCCAATCATGATGCGGTGCCTTTGTTGGCCAGCAGCGCCTTGAATAGCCACTCTGCCCGTTCCCAGTCTTCGGGTGTGTCGATATCCTGTACCCTATGGCGCGGCAACTTCACGGGAACGGACCGCTCGGCGAAAATAGGCCGCCCCTGCTGCCAGGCTTCCGCTCGACCCCAATAAAACTGGCCAGCGTCGTGCCAAGCTTCCTCCAGATCCTGAGAACGAGTGTTGAACTGCTCTGGCTGAAACATGCCAATACGCCCTTTCGCTGTCATACGAAGGGCGCGCTGGATGGGAAAGGCGTAGCTTGTCACGGAGAAAGCGTAATCCACGTTATTCCCGGCGAGACTCTTCAGACCCAAGGTCAGGTCGCTGGACGCCACAAAGGGTGCTGTTGCATAAAGGCAACATACCGCGTCGGGCGCCTCACCTTGCTCCGCAATCTGCGCTATTGCGTGAGCAATGACAGGGATCGTTCCCGTATGGTCATCCGAGAGATCGGCGGGGCGCAGAAAAGGCGTTTCTGCCCCCCACTTCCGGGCCACAGCCGCTATTTCCTCATCATCGGTCGATACGATGACCCGATCAAAGCAGTTACTCGCCGAGGCCGCTTCAATGGACCAAGCAATCATCGGCTTGCCGCAGAAGTCCTTGATATTTTTACGTGGGATGCGCTTACTGCCTCCACGTGCAGGAATTACTGCCAATCGCATCAGCCTAGTACCTTCTGCAGTACGTCAATCACTTCATCCTGTTGCGCGGTACTCATTGTGGGATAAAGCGGTAGACTAATTGCTTCCGAGTAATAGCGTTCTCCCTCTGGGAAGTCGCCCTTCCTAAATCCCATGCGTTCGTAATAAGGTTGGGCAGGAACCGGTATGTAATGCAGATTGACACCGATGCCATGCTCACGGAGAGCCTCGAATACCTCGCGATGGCTATTACTGATCTGATCCAGTTTGAGGCGTATGACATATAGATGCCGGCCCGAGTAACTGTCCGGATGCTGCCAGGGCGTCACCAACGGCAAACTCTCTAAAGCCTCGTCATAACGTTCGGCCAGTTGATGACGCTTGCTGACATAATCATCCAACCTTACAACTTGAGAGACCCCTAAAGCTGCCTGCAACTCTGTCATACGGTAATTGAAGCCAAGCTCAACCTGCTGGTAGTACCAAGGACCATCGGCTTCTTGAGTCATCAGGGCTGGATCACGGGTAACGCCATGGCTTCGCAACAGATCCATGCGCGCTGCCAAAGCATCATCATTCGTGAGCGCCATGCCGCCTTCCGCCGTGGTGATGATTTTCACCGGGTGAAAGCTGAAGACAGTAATATCACTATAACGGCCGCTGCCGATAAAATCTTCCTGATACTTACCGCCGACAGCATGCGAAGCATCTTCAATAATACGAAAACCAAAGCGTTGGCTCAGAGCATGTATCGCCTGCATGTCACAGGGTTGCCCGCATAAATGCACGGCAACCACGACCTTGGGTAATCGGCCTTGCTGCTCTGCTTCGATCAGCTTAGTCTCGAGCGCTTTGGGGCACAGATTATAAGTATGTGGATCGATATCAACAAAATCCACAGCCGCATCACAGTAAAGTGCGCAATTGACCGAGGCGACAAAGGTGATCGGGCTGGTCCAGAGCCAATCACCCTTTCCAAGCCCCAAGGACAAACACGCGATGTGTAGCGCGGATGTCGCACTATTAACTGCGAGCGCGTGTCGAGCCCCTACGTGTTGAGCGATTGTCCGTTCAAACAGGGGCACTTGTGGCCCCTGGGTAAGAAAGTCAGATTTCAGTGTCGAAATCACCGCATCAATATCAGCTTGGGTGATTTCCTGACGACCGTAGGGAATCATTAGATCGCTCCGATTTTATTTCGATGCTGATCGATCCAAGCTTCGAGCTGAGCATCGCTCATCCATTCCGTGTTGTTATCACTGGAATAGACAAATCCTTCAGGAACCTTTTGACCGTCCTTGATACGATTCTTGTCTTTATCCCAATCATTAATTTGGGGAAGAATTTTGAAGTGTTCAGGATATTCGTAGGTGTAATACGAATCTTCTGCGCTAATCATCTGTTCATGTAGTTTTTCACCAGGGCGGATACCAACCACTTCTTGCTCGGCTTGCGGAGCAATTACCCTTGCTAAATCCGTTACCTTCATGGAAGGGATTTTCTTGACATAAATTTCACCACCTTCCATATCTTCAAAAGCATGCCAGACTAACTCGACACCTTCCTCAAGAGAAATCATGAAGCGAGTCATACGGTCATCCGTAATTGGCAATACTCCTTTATCCTTGATTGACATGAAAAACGGAATGACCGAGCCGCGTGATCCCATGACATTGCCGTAGCGGACTACGGAAAAGCGTGTTTGGTTATGGGCTGCGTAATGGTTGCCTGCAACAAACAATTTATCGGAAGTGAGCTTGGTCGCGCCGTAGAGATTGACCGGACTGCTCGCCTTATCCGTGGATAACGCTACCAGCTTCTTGACGCCTTTATCGATGCAGGCATCGACCAAATTCATCGCGCCGAGAACATTGGTCTTGATGCATTCGAAAGGATTATATTCAGCGGTGGGAACGATTTTGGTAGCAGCAGCATGCACCACATAATCGACACCGTCCAAGGCACGATAAAGTCGTTCGCGATCTCTTACATCACCGATAAAAAAGCGAACGCGACTGTCTCCCTCAAACTTCTTGGCCATTTCCCACTGCTTCATCTCATCACGGGAAAATATAATCACTTTTTTTGGATTATGTTTCGCCAACAGCATAGGAATAAAAGTATGACCAAAAGATCCTGTACCGCCCGTCACTAAAACAGTTGAGTTGTCGAACATCTTATACCTTCCCAAAGCCTTTTTGATTTAGCGTATTTAGAAAATCTACATACTCAGATGAATCTAAATTAATTATATCATCACCTGCTCTATCAAAGCCAATCAAACCACGATCATAAAGAAGCTTGCAAAAGTTAAAAGACTGCAGCGGATCGTGGTTGTGTCCAACACTTTTAATCTGCTGATACCCCTTAAAACTTCTTGTTTTTGAACTCAGATAACTATCATTGTATCCGGTCATAAAAAAAGTAACACCAGTTAGCATTATTTTTGATGGGGAAAATTTGAGCAAATCCCAGATAATTCTTGGCACAGCATGCGGGAAAGACTGTTGGGACAAAAAGGGTTTAAAGCAGGGCGTCATTTTACGACCACCAATATTTCTGGTTGCAGAAACATCCGTCTCCCGAAGGAAAACAGGTATAGCGCCGCTTTTAGCCAACTTAGCGTTAATCTTCTTAAAATCACTATTGTAAACAGCACTAACATAATAGACCAAATCTAACTTAGCCCTCCACGCGGAGTCTTGTGGCAATAGATTTATACCAACTACGACATCATAGCTACCGGCATCAATATTTGGATCAAGCTCAGCAGGACCAATTATCAAAACGTTCTTATTATGTACAAGCTTTTCCATTCTGTCCAAACCGTAGAGTTCCACCGTCTGAACTAGAGAAAGGTTAGGGTTTATTTCATGCTGAACAACATGCCATGACTTAAACACATCTTCTGGCCTAGCCCCTCCCGCAATTCTAGAAAAGAGAATCGCTTGCCAAGCTTTTTCTTTATAGTCATCCCAGCTTCGCCATTTCAACCTCTCGAAAGCTGTTTCAAGCTGATCGTATTTGTAGTTATAAAATTCGGAAAACGCGACTTCATAAATATTCTTCCCAAATTCGCTATCAGCCTGCTCTTCAGAAAACCTGATTGCCAACTCTTTTTTTAAATTTTTAGCGTAAGAATAGCAACCATTAAAGACTAGGTGTTGATAATACCATATATATAAAGAAACGCCGCGCTCCTTACAAAAAGAGTACACTCCATAGATATAACTAAGTGCGTTCTCAGGTCCGTATTTTTTGAGCACATAATCAAATTGGTCTTTGAGATGGGGAGTTAGTGAGATACAAACATTTTTCGAAATTTCTTCTTTTGATTCTAGTAAAACTTTCTGAGTTTCTGCACGCGACATTTCATTCGAGATTGCTTTTGCAGCTTCAAAAAGCAGAAACCTATTATAGTCAGCACATGACACATTATGAATCTCAACAATTTCGTGCAAACTTATTTCTTTTAACTCATCAGCCAACAAACTAACATCCGACTCTTTAAGACTACTCAAATCAATAACAGCCAGCAATTTCCTGAGATAATGAAAATGCTCTTTATTATATTTTAATCGCCTCAATATTGGTAAAAATATCAATATAGAATAGTCACTATAAAGCGAATCATCCATATGAGAAAAAGCTTTTATCATCCTATCAACATTTAGCTGGGCAATACTTCCACGCAGCATGCTTAAAACTTTCTTCCAAATTAAAAATGCTGAAAACCAGGCTTTTTCAGCATTTTCAAGTTGTCCCAACTCGATGAGCATAGCAACATCATTGGGATAGTTCTTGAGGCCTTCATTTAACATTTCCCGAGATTTAAAAAAATACCCTTTGCATCGATATGCTATAGCCAATTTGCAGTATGCAGTAGCGGATGCATATTGGGGGTAAAATGCAAAAAATATTTCGCCTCTTAAAATGGCCTTTTCCCAATTCTTAGCTTTGATAGCTTCAGTAACAAATTGAGATAGTTCTGATTCTTTTTTAGCATCGACAATTGAATACTTACGCTTAGGATAATCAACACAAATGATATCCGCTATAGCCATGCTATCTAAAGCTTTAGCATCAACTAAACCACTGGACCAAGCTGCAAGATAAATACCTTTTTGCCGGCTTCTTTCAACAGTTTGGACAGTAACATCGGAATGGTAGCAAAACCATGCTTGTCCTCCTGCTTTTTCTATTACCTCTGCAAAATCGCAGTTTCTTTCAGGCTGTAAACCCGCATACCAAGGTGCGTTCTCGGTAGCCACCGCCTGACGTATTTTATTAAGGTAACCTGCCTTAGGCGAAATATCTGATTTTGGAACTTCGCCGGTTTTAAGCCAAGATAACGGATGTGTCGTAAACCACAGAGGGATGTCCGGCGAGCAGTGTTTCGCGTATAACAGCGCATTCCAATTAAAACTACAAAAGGCTATTCGAGATGAAAAACCATTTAACCTTACAATGGCCAGAACTTTATCAACTAAAGTTCTCCAAGCTTGTGGATCAGTTGAAAATATATCAACCTTTAACTCTACAACAAGCTTGAAGCTATCAGATTTTTCTTTTGCAAGATCAATCACTTCCTGAAGAGTCGGAATTTTCTGGCCCTCAACAGGCAAAATATTCGGCCAAACCTTCTTGTCATGGAGCTCGGGGTTAGGCTCGCCGATATTGTAACTACGCAACTCTTTCAAAGATAATTGATTAATCGATGCCACGTTATGTCGATCAATCCAGCGTCCGGTGCGCATTCGTGCATAACGGAGATTAAGCCTTGTATCGTGATGCACAATTACTTCGCCATCACCGCTTAGCTGAACATCCAACTCTGCGCCGTCACATCCCAGTTCAATAGCAAATTCAAAAGCTTTGAGCGTATTCTCAACAAAATAGCCTGAACCACCACGATGAGCATAAGTTAATGTTTTATTCATTCTCCACTCCTACGATCTTATTATAAAACATGTTGATCGCAGATTCTTGATAGTCAGTAATATCATACTCAGGAAAATTCAATTGACCATTAGAATAACTGATCATTGCTGTTGCAAGCCCCATAATAGTATTATCTACTAATATGCCAGTTCTACCAGTCAATGCGCTGCGCGAGCCTACTATATCAGTGGATATGATAGGTTTTTTCAAAATCATCGCTTCAAAAAGCACCATGGGTTGTCCTTCATGATTTGATGATAAAACGAAACAGTCTGCTTTTTTTAACAAAGGAAATGGGTTTTTTCTTCTGCCCAATAAGTGAACTTTATTGCGTAGGCCATTAGATTCCACAAGCTTAACTAAATCGTGCTTCAAAGGCCCATCACCAAGGATTAATAGCTTCGCCGCAGGAGTACTTTTTTGGACTTCTTTAAATGCTAATATCAGTTTTTTGTGATCTTTTTCCACTGATAGCCGACCAATAGTGATAAAGACCGTTTCGCTTTCACTAAATAGATTCACATCTTCATTGGAAAGAGCTTCTTCGGATTTCTTTAAAACATATTCCGGACTCTGCAAATTGTCAATAAAGTCAAATTTTTCTGACGAGATATTGTAAGAACTAGACAACTTTTCTTTATTAAGCGAGCAGGTCATTTTCGATACGCTGGCTAACAGCCTATAGAATCTCAATATACTAAAGTTGTAACTTAAATAGCTGAATCGAGAGGCATACTCCGAACACAAATCATTATGGAGATAGCAAACATTATTTTCCACTTCACTCAAAGCAAATAGACTGCACCAGAATGAGTCATAGCCGGAGAAATTAATGCAAATGTCTATATCAGCCCCTCCAAATACACGCCAAAACTCTCTCTTGTAGCATTTTCTCAAGACATTTAACTCTTCATTGGAAATATCTTTCATAGGTAAAGTACTATACCTATTTCTTAGATAGATCTCTTCTAACCCCATCACCATATATCCATATCTAGCAAAAAAAGAATTACTGTAGTCTATTTTATTAAACTCACTTAATTTTCCAACATCGTCGTTTATCGCATTTGGTGCCAAAGCGATAATTGGTTTAATAGGTGACGCGCGGTCCTCTTGGATATGATTTATTAGATTTATAAAAGAGGTGGTTATTCCATTCGGCTCCATTGACCCGGGGAAAATTAATGCATTTAATTTACCATTTTTATCTGCATGCTTTGGTTTTCTCTCTTCATCACGGAAAAGAAACTCAACGACTCTTTCAGCAGCAAGGCCATCATCAAATTGACAAAAAGTATGGAGGAATTCATCAGAAGGCACATAAGTTTTACTTTCAATTGCGTCTTCTACCATTACTGAAAGCTCATCTATGCGATCAGTATGAGCCAAGCCCAGATTATCTAGCGTAAAATATAGCCCTCTATCTTTAACATAATCTTCCAAATCATATGCATAAAGAATAATTGGTCGTTTTAAAGGGGCAAAGTCAAAGAAAATACTAGAATAATCTGTAACAAGAACTTCAATCAATGGAAGCAAATCATTTGTACTAATTTCGGGTGGCACTATTTTGCAGGACACCCCAAACTCTTCCAACTTCCCCTCTAGGTAATTATGTCCTCTAAAAAGCACTTGATAACTGTCGCTCGACAGCTTGTTTATTGTTTTATTAAGCATCTCGAAATCGAGATTTAAATTTTCCAAGTCTCCTCGCCAAGTTGGAGCATACAGAACAACTGGTTTTAATGAATCCAAACCCAGTTTTTCCTTGAGGGAAGCTATGCTTTTCGCGCTTTTATTAATAGTTTTATCTAACCGAGGATAGCCAGTTTCTTTAATTTCACCTGTGTATATTTCATCAAGTTCATAGTCACGTAGGAATACATCAGTAGTATGTTTGTTGGGTGATATTATGTGCGTCGCTTGGAAAAGGTTTCTTTGCGTTCCTCTATGGCTGAAAAATTTATATCTTTGTTGTTTCCCCAGGGTTTTGAAGGGTGTGCCATGCCAGGTTTCTAGATATTTTTGCTCGGCTCTACGCACAAAATAGTAAGGAAATCCGCTATTATTAATAAGATAATGAGCCCTAGCGAGCCATTTAAAATAGGCATCGCTAGAACGACTAATAAATACAATGTTTTTATATTTCTTATAATCCTTATTTACCGCACTTAGATCGTTAACCACCCAAATAAATAGCCAATCATCAAAAGTATTTTTAGTTAGAATGTTCTCGAATATTGCAAGTGGATTGCAAGTCATCGACTTCCCATGATTGGATTCAAAAAGTACGGTTTTTTCAATTATAGAAGATGTCGACAAATGTTCAGAGTAGTGAGCGTGAAGTCGTTTTGTTTCCGAATTCAAGATTTTTTCGGAGATACCATATGGTTTTTTTAAAATTCGTTGCTCACGGAAAGCCTCACAAGATTCTTTGAATAGACCAATTTGAAAAAGCGAATATCCCCATTGATAATACCATTCTGGTGTGTGCTTATTCTGCCGCATCACAGCCTGCTGATACGCGTCTGCAGCTTGCTCCCATTCGCCTTCAAGCTCATAGGAGTTACCCAATTGATACCAGCGCTCAGGGTCGGTGGTGTCCTGCTCTAGCTGGCGTGTACGGGCGTCTATAATAAATCGCCTTCTCTGAAACTGCTGAGCGTACTCCGCCAAAGAAGATTCAAGGTCTGACTGGCTTAGCCCTCTTTTTTCCATGGGCCCAGACGCATCAAACATTGGTTGAAGCCGAGTTTGTAGATAGGCATCTACCGCTTCTTCATAACGCTCCTGCTGTTCGAGGACATACCCCCAACGATAGAACCAATAAGGAGTATGTCTATCGCGGTTTTGTGCTGCGAATTGGTAAGCCAGCGCTGCGTCATCGAACTTCTCTTGCCTTTCGAGGACAAAACCCAAACGGTAGTGCCAATCCGGCTGCTCGATATCGATCGTTAGCGCATTCTTATAGCATGCTTCCGCCTCTGCCCATTCATAACAGCGGTCATGCGCCATTGCTAATCGGTAGTTTAGCTCGGCATCCCAGGGCCGCCTTTCTAATTGGGCGCTGTAGGCATCTCGGGCTTGTGACCAGTAACCTCTCTGCTGATGGAAGACACCTATTCCAAAACGCTTCGTGTGTAATTTACCATCTTTATTTATAGCTTTCCGATAAGCAGCTTTTGCTCGGGCGAGGTTAGCGGGACCGTCGTGCCCCTCACGTTGATAACAGAAGCCTAAGCGGTAATACCAATAGGCATCTGCCTTATCTTGCTTAAGGGTTATTGCTTTACCAAAGGAATGCGCAGCCTGTTGGAAGCGACTCATCACCTCCTGTGCTTCGCCTAGACGGAAGAACCAGGTAGGATGATTGGGCTCGAGCGTAGTGGCGTTTTGCAAGACTTCTATTTCTTGCCACCACTTGCCCTGCTTTCGCAATGCATGTGCTAGCTGGTTATATAGCTCAGCCGAAGGATTATCCAAATAACCCAACTGCTCACGAATCAATTGTTCTCGTTTTGCTGCGGGCAAAGCAGCCGACTTACTGACATGACGTATGGTCTGATCTAATTGATGCTGCCATTGCGTCTGGCTCGGGTCGACTTGTAAAGCTTGGGCAATACACAGTAAGGCATCGTCATAATGCTTTTGTCGAAAGTGACACATCCCAAGTTTGAACAAACTGGGGGCATGTCTTTTATCCTCGGCTAATACTTTCTCAAAATATTCTTTGGCTACAGTCCAATTTTCTTTCCGATAATACGACAAACCTTTGGTGTAAAATTTCGGATTTTGAAAGCTAAAGTGCGCCGCTTTCGCCAAAGAACTAACTAACTTTCTCACTTGACAGTCCTTATAGACATTTCTTCTTGCATCGTTCGATTTAATACAATCATCGCCTCAAAGGCACTGTAATAACGTCTTTTACGATCGATATCCTCACACCGATGAGCAGCAACATGTTGCGTTGAATAGAACAATGACATATTGAGCGTATTGGTAATTTCTAAATTTGGAGTATCCAAAAAGGTCTCAAACTCGACAACCGGCGTACGCCAATCACCGTAGTTCTCTGTCAAGTAGATGTCATGCTCTTCTGGAATCAAATACTCGCCATCAAGAAACTGAGTAACTTTGAGCTGAAATGGTGTATTCCACCACCGGCATTTAATTCCGCCATGATACAGCTTGCCATCTTCCTCATAATGGCGAAAAACATCTACCTTCACACCATTAGAGTGCACTACATATAATGTGTTCTCGCTGACGATCTCCTGTAGCTTGAATCGCCAGGAGTGCTTGATGGCATTGCGAAGGGCTTTCATGCTGACTTCCGGCATCACGCCAACGTCGATATCGGTGTCGTGTCCCAGGATCGTGCCTTCACGAACGCAGCCCAATAACGTGCCGCTCACCAAGAAAAAATCGATATCGTACTGAGTCAGATCTTCCTTGAGCTGGGCCAAGGCCAAGCCGGCTTTATCCTGCCAGCTTCTCTTTTGTGATTCACTTCGTGTTGGTTGCGTCTTGGGTTGGCTTGCCGGCTCCAGCTCTACCTGCTGCATCAACAGCTGGGCCTCCGCTAGTGCACGCTCACCAAGTTGCAGGTCTCTCAACAGCAGGATGTAATGATTACGCGACCGTAGCCAGCCTGGATCGCCAGGCGTGAACCGCACCATGACGCTCTCATAGGCTTCCGGGCATTTGGCTCCCAGAGAGGCCAGCCGCCAGGCTTGGAAATAACGAGTGGAGTTATCGTCAAAGGATATCCTCTTGAGCATGATCAAAGCCGATTCGAAACGCCCCTGGAAGCGCAACGCTTCTTGATGAAGATAAAACGCCTCACGAAAGGTACTTGTGCCGGGCCTGGTGCCCTGCATAGCGTTCAGGGCGTGGCGCTGTGCATCGGCATAACGCTTTGAGAATAGCGCCAGCGTTGCCGAAAAGAGCGCCTTGGCAGGTAGAGTGTCGGGGATCTCGGAAAGCCGGGATTCGGTCGCCTCTACTTCCCCCTGCTTGAAAACCGTCTTCGCTTCCTTGAGCGCTGTATTGTATTTCTTGAGATCTGGGTATTGGCGCTTGAGCTTTGCATCCTCGAAATAGAGTTGCGGGTTGGTAACCAGCTTTCTCAGCTTTCGGTAGGTCTTGGAGTCCATGTATTTCCTTAACGCGAACTTTGGCGAGACGCCGGCAGTGGATCGGGCTCGTTCAATGCCATGAGCAGTTGCCGGTATCGAGTCATCGATTCGTCATCGCCTTGCAACAAACAGCCGCTAAGCTTCTTGTAGGCGTGAATAACGAGTTCATTATCCGAACGGATTTCCGCGTTTGGCGTATCCAGGGTGGAATCAAAGTTCACGATCGGCGTGCGCCAGTCTCCGTAGTTCTCTTCGAGATAGCGCTCGGGGGCATCCGGTATCCAGAATCGTTCGCCCAGAAAGGTCGTTTCGGTAAGTCCGAACGGTGTGTTGTACCAGCGTGCCTTGGTGCCACCGTGCCAGACGGTGCCGTTGTCCGTGTAATGCAAGAAAACGTCGATGGCGATTCCATTCAAATGCTTCACCCGAAGGCAGTCGCCCACGCGCCTTGGCAACAGATGAAAGTAGCCGGAAGCCCCAAGCACTCTGGCGGCAGTATTCTCGTCAACGTCATCCATCAGCCCAATATCGATGTCGTTGTCATGAGCAAGCAATTGGCCTTCCCGAATACGGCCCAGCAGTGTGCCGCTGACGAGGAACGGTTTCATGCCGTTGGCGCGAAGTACGCGATTGATGTCTTTCAATGCGACGGCTGCGCCACCGGTTCGGAACGCATTGGCGATCGGGGTATGGGTTCGTGCCGGGGCTGTCCGTTTAGCGGCATGTTTTACCACGCGGCGCCAGAATTCAAAGGCCTCGCCATATTCGCCAGCGCGTTGATAGCCCGTGGCGAGATACTGCGCGATGGAGGGATGGAATGGCGGTACCGAGTCCGAAGCTGCGGCGCGCCGGTAATTGTCGCGTAGCCGTGCCAGCGCGTCGCTGGAATCTACCAGTTGCGCCATGTACAGCCAGGTTTTGGGGCGTCGGGTTCCGGGAACCAGAATCTCGAGTTGCTCCCAGGCCTCTTGTGGTTGCCCCTCGACCCTCGCGATGTCTGCTGCGAGATAGCGCGCGTTGGTATCGTATGGGCGAATTTCCTGAATTTGGCCCAGCCAGCGCCGGCTCTCAGCGTATTCCCCGCGGTAATAGTGGCTTAGCGCGAGATAGAAAAGCGCTTTTTCCTGCTTACCGTTCCATAAGTTCAGACGCCCGCGCCGGCTCAACTGCTGGTGACACAACTCGCTCAGCGCGTTGTGGTTACCTTGGCGCAGGAGCAGTGCACGGCTGGGTGGCCGCCACTTATCGATCAAGCGAGCAGGTTCGTCGATCAATTTCAGTTGATCGGCTCTGGTACGGAATGCGGTGTTGGTCATGGATAAGGTCTCACGGGCCTGATTTGTAACAGGCGAGTTACGATAGATCCCGACGTAGCATTTCCAGCACTTCAAAAGCTTGAGAGAGGTCTTTCTGTGAAATGGAAAGAAACCGTTTGAGCGACCGTTTGAGATCCGTCGTCGAGATACTGTCGGTTCGATCAAGATAGACGACTTCACATAGATCACTCAGGAAGTCGAATTTACCCTCCCAGTCCTTACCGATGGCGAACGTATCGACCTGATACTCTCTGACGTCAGATAACTTCTGCTCCCAGCTCTTTTCAGGGATCACGAGATCGACGTATTGGATGGCATTGACGATATCCGCCCGCTGTTCATACGGGATCAGGACCTTCTTCCCCTTACCGGCGTTGAACTCATCGGTGGAAACACCGACAATGACGCGGTCTGCCATTTCATGAAGCCGACGGAGCAAGTTGAGATGGCCGACGTGAAACATATCGAATGTGCCATACGTGATAATCGTCTTAGCCATTTAACCTGCCTTTGTGAGTCATTAACTTGATTCTTTGCAATAGCGATGGTGCCGTGACTTTCTGCAGCTTCTTCAACGCGTCAGGCACCTTCTCAACGACCACCTCGGAATAGTTCAGGCAGCCCAGCTTTTTATCCTTTCGACTTAAAACGTTCAGCTTTTTACGAATGGCATCAGCGTCAGCGTCTCGACAAAAAGCGACCGAAAAATGTACCCAGTCATTACCGTCACGTTTGCGTTTCGCCAGTCTTTGTTCAAAAGCCAAATGGTTATGAACAGAAATAGGCCAAAACTGTTTGCGGTTTCGAAAACGATGGGAAGCGTTCTTGACGAAAACTTCAGGTTTCTCCTCGAAAGCGTTGACCATGATGCTTTTCCGCATCGGGTGGGTAACGTGGATCGCCTTGAAGAACTTGTCATTTTTAAATGAGCTGAATTCGGCACCTTGACGATTGTTCAAAGAATGAAACGAGAGTTTCTCTACCTCTTTCCAGCCCAGCCAACGTCCTCTTAACAACACCTTATTTTTGCGGAAGAAGTCATCCGGTGAAACTACGCCGCAAAAAAAGATATCATCGTTCATGTAGATGAACTTTTCGGATAATCCTTCGATCCGCCATAAAAAGGTTTCAATCGCGAGTGAGTTGAACGTTGGCAAGAGGTCTTCGTGGCCACGAAATATCTCGCGATGATCGACGATTTGTATACGGTCTATGAGTGACTCGATGGTTTTAGGCACGCTTTTCAGACATTCAGGCGTTTGGCCGTCAGTCACGATATAGACCCGGTTGACCCAAGGCATGTGCGTCGCAATGGATTGGAGACAGAATCGAATCTCACCGTTGTCGCTGAAACGGCGTGCCTTACTGGATATCGTCGGCACGCGTCCCGCCTGCTGCAAATAATGGTTCCGCTTTTCCTGCATCGCGGGATCGGATCCATCCACCCACGCGATCACGATATCAATAGGTTCCCGCTCAACTGTCTCGTTCAAGCTGATCTACCACCCTTCCCGTTCTACCACGTCCCGGCCCGCCAAGCGCCGACCTCACAAAGCACCGGTCCTAGCTATCGCTGGCATCATCAGTCTCTATGATCTTTAACGATGAGAATCAACATATTGACAATCAAGGCGATAAACAGCGCAATGACGGCAAACACGACGATGTTATAGAGCCGTTCCGGCTGTTCCGGGTATTGCGGCATCGTCGGTGACTGCAGCGTAGAGAGTTGCTTGAGCTTGCGTGCCGCCTCGACCTGCGTACTCTGCAACGCTGCCAGCGCACCGGAGTAACTTTCTTCAGCAAACTTTGCCTGCAATTGTAAGCGCTGGTATGCCGAGGATACGGAATTCAGTGCATTACCCGATTGCGCGGCCAACCGCTGCTTCTCTTTCTCGATCTGGTCCTCCAGGGCGGCGATCTGACTCTTGACCCGCACGACTTCCGGGGAGTTGGCGCTTTGGAAGCTGCTCAGCGCGGTCTTTTGGGCCTTGTAGCTTGCCAATTGCCCTTCCAGTGTCGCGACGACACCGCTAAGGCTCTCTACCGTACCGGTCGGCGAGACAAGTCCGTTCTCGTTCTGGTAGTCGACCATTGCCTGGCGGGTCTGCTCGAAAGCGGTTTGAAGCTGATCGACCTGCTGCTGAAGAAACTTGACCTGCTCTTCCGCCAAGCGTCGGCCCATATCATTCATATGCTGCTCGCCGCGCTCCAGAAGCAGATTGGCGATTAGGTGAGCTTCCTTGGGATTGAACGCTTCGACATCGATGCGAAGTACGCCAGCGTACTCATCGAGCTCGATGGAGACGCGCTTGAGATAATAATCGTGCAGCTCTTCCAGCGGCGCGTCCTCATCGCTGAGTCGACTGAAGATATCGCCGCCGCCATGCGCATAGTGCTCGCGGAAGTCGGCGTTATCCACCAGATACTGCAGCATATCGACCGAACGAAGATAATCCCTGAGAAGGAGCATATCGGCGTTGTTGGCACCGCCACCGCCGGATAGCAGACTGCTGAAGCTCAACTCCGGAGACGAGAGTTGCGGGCTTTCCAACACCACGTGCGCGTGAGAGACATAGCGATCACTCGCCCAAACCGCCCAATAGAAACTGACGAGAATGATGGCTATCACACAGATAACCCAATGGAGGTGCCGTTTTAACGTCTGTTTGACTGAAGAGTTCATCAAATTCGCTTCTTTAATCGGATCTCGGTGTCCGCCTCGTTCAGGCGGACACTTGCTTGTGCTGTTTCAGCTCTTTGAATCGCTTCCTGGACAACTGGTGCTTTCGACGCAGCGATTGCTTTTCTTCCTGAAGTTTGGCCACTTCCGCTTCATCAGCCGTCGTCTCGAGCCGGTATTCCATAATGATCTGCTGTTTATGGAGTTCGTTCATTTCCCGCTTGAGAGAACGAAGCTGGACTTTGAGAGTGTCGGCATCGAGCTGTTCGAGCGGGATTTCCTCTTCGTCGTCTTCATCCGCGACATCGGTAATCAGCCCGCTCGCTCGATGATAGGCTTCGATCGCGTCATCGATGCGATCGAACCAGTGCGCCTTCCCCTCGTCGATGAAAATGCCCGCTTCACACATCTGCTTCAGCGTGCCTTCGCCGTGAGAGACCATGATCAGGCTGGCGTGATCCACCCGCTGCTGAAAGGCTTCTCTGGCTTTGGCTTTGAAAGATCGGTCGCCGACAGCGGTCGCCTCATCCGAGATATAGATATCGAAGTCGAACGCGAGAGAAAGACCAAACGCGAGACGCGCCCGCATGCCCGAAGAGTAAGTATTGACCGGGTCGTCGAAGGCTTTGCCGATTTCGGCGAAGTCCTGAACCTCCTGGATCAATTTGGAAAGGCTCTTCTTGATGCCGTGCACGCGGGCGACGAATTTGACGTTCTGCCGTCCGGTCATGGAACCCTTGAAACCACCGGCCAGGCCGATCGGCCAGGAGACGCGCCCCTTACGAATTACCCTGCCTCGGTCAGGCGCATCCATGCCGCCGATCAAGCGAAGGAGCGTCGACTTCCCTGCGCCATTACGACCGACCACGCCGACGCTGACGCCGTCAGGGATGGTGAGGTTGATATCCTTCAGCACCCAATCGCCGCCATGCGGGCCGTGGTAACGCTTGTAGAGATTCTGAATTTCGATCATTGGGTCACCTTGCCTTCAGACGCGACGCAAAGCGGACATGCATGACCAAGCCCAAGGTAAGGGTCGAAAGCGCCCAGAACCAGAGATACGTCATATCGATCCCGGGGATCGAATGGTAGCTATCGAAGAAACTGAGACGCATGCTTTCGATTCCATGCACGATCGGGTTCCAGAGCAGGTATTGCTGGTATTGCACAGGCACATACGTGACCGGAAAGATGACGCCGGAGATCAACAGCAGCGGCAGCGTGATGATTTTGACAATACGCCCGATTTCAGGAACCAGCCCCGAAGCCACGGAGAGCAGGACACCGAGCCCGACGCCCAGCATCCACAGCGAGAGCCAATCCATCATTACGCCGAAAGCGTGATCCGGGATCAGATCGATCTTGAGTAGTGAGCCGATGAGTATGAACAGCAGGAAAATGAAACTGCGAATCATCCCCTCGACGAAGCAGCGGATCAGCACCGGGTCGACCGGCAGAATCTGGCGGTAGGTAAAGAGCCCGCGGTTGGCTTCAACCGCACCCATCGGACGGGTCATGGCTTCTCTGAATAGATAAAAGCCCATCAAACCGACGATCATCCACGGGACGAATTCCGCGCCAGTAATATTTCTACCGCCACGAATATAGGTCCGAATGAAGATCATTACCCCAATCGTGGCGACGGGTTCGAAGATCATCCAGAACCAGGCCATTCGATCCGCCATGGTTCGGGCGATCATTTCGCGCAGGTACATCGCCGTCCAGACATCCCAGGTGACGCGCATGGGATGACGAACGGAATCCGGAACTTGTTCCGTAGTGGTTGCCATTTAACGATCCCGCGCCTGCCGGCATGCCAGACAGGCGCTCATGCTGTGCTTAAAGGAAGGCTGAAAGAGAGACTTAAAGATCCAGCGCAACCTTGGTCGCGACAGCCACTTGATAAAGAATCTGCGTGATGCTGGTGGCCAACTCGATATTGCTGGTCGGCGCGGCCGGCAGCACCATGATCTCGTCACCTGAACGCACCTCGGTGTCGCCGGCACTGATCACGGCGCCGTTGCGATGCACCACGAGCACCTGGTCTTCGTCGGCGCGCGCCGTGTAGCCACCCGCTTGCTGGATATAGTCTTCCGCGCTCATGCCCGGCGTGTAGACCATCGCTTGCGGAATCGTCACCTCGCCACTCAGCAGCACAGAATCCGAGCTTTCCGGAATGGTGATCACGTCGCCATCCTGCAGGCGGATATCCGCGATACTGTCGCCACGAGCGACGACCAGACGACCGGTGGGCTCGACCTGAGATGCCTTCTGCACGAACTTCTGGATCAGCTCGGCCTGGCGAACCTGAATCTCGCCCTCTCCGGTCGTACGCGCGGGGTAACCCAGATAGGTCTGCTCCAGCCGGCGCAGGCTCTCCTTGAGCGACTCTTCCTGCTGCTCGGCAACGCTTTCACGGCGAATGGAGACATCCTGATAGCTGGTCATGTTCTTGGGCACGCTGATTGCGTTGAGGAACTCGCCCAGATGCGCATCACGCGGGAGTACGTAACGTGAGGGGCCGTAGTAACTGCCTTCGACCTGTACCACGATGCTCTCGTTGCGTTGATCCGCGCTGAACACCACTTCGTCACCGCGCTCGATTTCCGCGGTACGGAATTCGTCGAGGGTCAGGTAGCTCGCCATCGGCCCGTCCGGGCGATCACCGCGTAGCAGCACATGAGAAACGCCTGAGCGCAGCCGCGCCAGGTTGGTCACGTCGCCGCCGGTCAGGCTTTCACCCGCCAGCTCGTAGCGGAACGGACGTTGAACGTCGCCCACCACGGCAACCGCTGGGCCGCGCTCTTCGACGACGATGGTGTCGCCATCACGGAACTGCGGATGCGGCATATTGCCGTTGATCAGGAAGTCGTAAAGGTCGACCGTATCGACCGTCTGGCCGCCGCGCTTGATCACGATCTGGCGGTAGCTGCCCAGGGTCTGGTCGATCCCGCCGGCCTGATCGAGAAAGTAGAGCATCGAATCGCTCGGCGTACCGGAGTAGCGGCCGGGATTCTTGACGTAGCCGGTGACGAACACGCCCACCGGCTGCACGCCCTGCAGGTTGGTGTAAACCTGAACGTTTTCCGGATAGACCGACTTGATCGCGGTCGTGACACGGGAATTGAGTTCACTGTTGGAGGTGCCCTGCACGTTGAGCGGCCCGATTCCCGGCAGGAAGATATTGCCCTGGGAATCCACCGTCAGCACGCTCTGCATCTGCGTGCCACCCCAGACACGCAGATTGATCTGGTCGCCGGGTTTGATGGTGTAGGCCGGATTCAGGCCATCCGCCATCACACCACGAAAACCACCCGTGAACAGGTTGGCACCGAATGGCGGCAACAGATTGGGATCGACCGGCGGCTGGTTGGGGTCAACGGGGCCATAGTTCGAGCTGTCCCAACTGGCCCGCGGCTGATCGTCGACGGCTTGCTGCCCTGCCTGCTGAGACGGCTGCCCGTCAGCACCTTGAACCTGAGAGTTCATCGATTGCGCTTGCTGATCCTGCGAGATAATGCTGCCGGAACCGAAGGATTGTGCATTGGCCAACCCCACGTTCAGGCACGCTACCGCCACCAGACACCCGGCCCGGAAAAACGACGCTGCATGTTTCATGCAAAACTTCCTGTTGTGTTCACACGGCTTGAAGCCGTTCCTCGAATCCACCGAAAAAAACGATACGCTCGAAGCACGGCATCAAAGCAGAGATTTTTTGTTACGGAGTGCTGGGATCGCCCAACACCTGCGTCACCAAACGCTGGGCGTACCAGCCGTTATCCTTGATGAGACACGCTACCTTGCCCCGCTCGGCGCTCGCGGGCGCGCCCTGGCGGTCGACATCCAGATGCGTACAGAGCCGGCCACTCGCGGCGAAGTAGCGCTCCTGCACGATGACGGAGACGTTCGAGCCCCAGGGGCTCTTGGTAAAGGCAGAGATACTGCCGGGCGTGGCATTATCGAGGAAACGGGAAATTTCGGGGCCGAGAGCGGCGGCGCCCTGCATGGTGCCAACATTATTGCCACCGTAATGGCCTTGTGAGGCACAGCCGGCGACGGTGACGGCCAGGGCCCCTACCGTTAACCACCTTCCGATTCGGCTGC
>Ga0207878_100262_pt1 | contig 28351 bp, 24 predicted proteins | sample LinPmetageLP41_FD_184053 | JGI IMG/M metagenome (GOLD analysis project Ga0207878, IMG submission 184053) | Marine viral communities from the Pacific Ocean - LP-41 (SPAdes) | ecosystem: Environmental > Aquatic > Marine > Oceanic | place: Pacific Ocean | collected 2010-08-27 | reverse complement strand
TAATCGCCGGGTGCCAGCTCGAGCTCGGCATGCCCGGCCGGGTCGAGTTCGGTGAAGAAAGTCTGCTTGCCGAGGAATTCCACCGGCGGCTGCTGGCCTTCGAGAATGGTCAAGCGCGCGTCGCGCGGAGTGCCGTTGTCGGCGCCGCGAATATCCAGCGACAGGGTGCCGGGGCCGCGCATGTCGTCGAAGGTCAGCTTACGCTCGCTGCCGTCGGTGACATTCAGTTCGACCGGCTTGGAGTTGGCGAAGCCTTCCGCGGTGGCGTAGGCCTGATACTCGCCCGCCGGCAGCGGCATCGAGAACTTGCCGTCGTCGGCCAGCGTCCAGGCGTAGGGCGCGCCTTTCTTTTCGATCATCACCAGGCCATTGGCGGGCGCCTCGCCGTCGCTATCGCGTAGCTGACCGTGGATCTCGCCGCTCTCGAGGTTCTTGCGCTCGATCTCGCTGGCGACCACGGGTGCCAGGTCACCTTTCGGCACTACCTGCAACCAGCCCTCGAAACGCCGCGACTCGCCGGCCTTCAGGCTGTGCTCCAGGTACATGTCCTGACCTTCGTAATTGATGCGGTCGAAATACGGCGCATGCAGGGCGAAGGCCCAGTCCTGGTCATAGGCGACCATGCGGTCGGTGAGCGCGTCGCTGGCCTCGGTTTCCTTGGCGTCGCCCAGGCCAGGTACGCCGAACAGGTAGCCGGTGTCCGGCCATAGCGTGAAGCCTGAACGAATGTCCTCAAGCGGCGCGTCGCCCTGATTGTCGAGCACGGTTTCCAGATGCACGCGGTCACTGCCGGCTTCCAGCGTATAGGTCGTCGTGACCATCGCGTCGCCGAAGTTGCGGCTGACGCGGATCACCGCGCGCTCGGGCGACTGCTCGACGACCTCGACTTTCTTGCTGTCGTTGGGCCAGGCAGACCAGTTATTGGGAATGAAGTCGGCGAAGGCGACGCGGTCGAGATCGATCTCGCCATCCTTCACCGCCGCCAGGTCGACCAATGTGCCACGTGGCACGCCCCAGGGTGGCCGCGATTCGATGGCCAGCGCGAAGGCCAGCTTGTCGTTGGCGACGGTAATGTCTTCAGCGTTAGTCGCCTCGCCATCGGGAATAGCGGTCGCGCCGCGCGTGACACTGACATCGGCCTGCGCCAGCGTGGCCGCGCCCAGAGTTAGCGCCGCCAGCGGCGCGAGGTGCCATCGAGAATGTGTCATGAGATCCCTCTGATATTAAATTATTATCCGAAATTGTCTTTTCCATTATTCATAATTTTGATTGTGCGTTCAAATTACGCCCGCCGGTGGGCTCGCGGGAGGATGGCGACAACGAGCCATCGATCCGTGGCCGCTGTATCTTTTTCAGCCAACGAGGCATTGTCGATGTCGCTTTCAATACCGGGACCAATAACCACAGCAGCGGCGCCAACAGCCAGCGATAGAAGAAGCGGACGACGATCAATAGCGGCAGCAGCACCACGAACCAGATCAGCAGCTGACTCAGCCAGATCGGCCAGCCCAACCACCGCCCGACGTTGGCGCCCAGTGCGCTGACGAGGCTGGGATGGCGCACGACCACGTAGATCGTGCCGGTGACCGCCGCGACCTTGGCCGCGCGCGACAGACTGACAAAGCGCCCGCTGCCGGCCAGCACGCCACGCCCGACAGCCCGCGCGCCCTGCCCCTCGGCGGCAGCGCCGGCACGCACCGCACGGCCGGCTCGCAGCACCTTGATCGCGTTGGTCATCACCAGCAGATCGACACCGGCCCAGCCGATGTCGGCCACGCCGATCGGCTCGCCGCGACGCCACTGGCTCTCCAGATCACGCACGCCGCTGGTGAAGAAATCACCGATATCGCTGACCACCCGCTCGCTCTGCAGCCAGCGCACCTCGCCGTCAGGGTCGACCACGAACTGCTTGAGGAAATCGTGACCCTTGGCGTCGAGAATGGCGATGGCAACCTGGCCGCGACGCTCGGGCGTCAACGCCGTCGCAGCCGGGACGTCGTTTTCCGCCTGGGCCGCGTTCTCGGTCGAAGTGGCCGAGGCCTGAGAATCGCCAGTTTCGTCGGATTCATCGTCCTCGCCCCACCAGCGGCCGAACTGCTCGCTTGCCTGACGATAGCGCGTTCCCAGCCAGCGCTGAGCGCGCAGCATGGCGATGTCGTGATCGCGGTAGTAGATCACCGGTAGCACCGCGTCCGCGCCAAATCGCACCAGCACACGCTGAAACGCGGGATCGAGACCGTAATCGAGCAGCGCCTCGCGGGCCAGATCGCCATGATTGCGGATCGCCAGCCAGGCACTGGCCCACAGCGACGGCTCGTCGGCGTAGCTTAGAAAGACGGCGTTGATCTCCGGCGACTCCTCGGCCAGCTCCGCGGACAACGATGGCAACGCCCGCTGGGTTTCCAATCTCACCATCCGCGGCTCGAACGGTTCATGCGAAGCGACGGCGGTCAGCACGCCCCCGGCGACGAGCGCGAACAGCAATATCGACAACCAGACTTTCATGGGTTCGCGCTCCTCGGACAGGGATATTCGGCAGTCAACGGGCGCTGCCAGACGATAAACGACGACAACTGTCTTTGATAACCGTTCGTATTTGAATTAGGATAGCCTTCCATCTGTGACCCACCATTCATCGCGAGGTTGCCCCGCCCATGTTCGAAGTCCAATCGGCGAGCTTCGAGATCGCGGGCAAGACGCTACTCTCGTCTATCGATTTTACCTTCGGTGAAGGCCAGATTTACGGCCTGATCGGCCACAACGGTTCCGGCAAGTCGACGCTGCTCAAGCTGCTCGCGCAGCAGCAAATGGCCAGCCACGGTAGCATCCAGCTCGATGGACGGCCGCTTTCACAGTGGAAACCGCGCGAGTTTGCCCGCCATGTCGCCTATCTGCCACAACATCTACCCAGCGCCGAGAACCTGACCTGCCGCGAACTGATCGGTTTCGGCCGCTACCCCTGGCACGGCCTGCTGGGGCGCCTCAACCGCCACGATCACCAGCAGATCGAACGCGCCATCGCCCTGACCCACACCGAACCCTTCGCCGATCGCCTGGTCGATACGCTCTCCGGCGGCGAGCGCCAGCGGGTGTGGCTGGCGATGCTGCTGGCCCAGGGCAGCCGCTATCTGCTGCTCGATGAGCCGCTGGCCGCACTCGATATCGCCCATCAGGTCGAAGTGCTCGCGCTGGTGCGCAAGCTCTGCCGCGAGCTGGGCCTCGGCGTGATCATCGTGCTCCACGACGTCAACATGGCCGCGCGCTATTGCAATCATCTGGTTGCGCTGCACAGCGGCAAGCTCCTCGCCGAGGGCGCACCGGCCAGCATGATGAACGATATCAATCTGGAAGCCATCTACGGCATCCCCATGCGGGTCATGAATCACCCCGCCGATGCCTGCCCCATCGCGGTGTTGCAATAACGGCCATCGCCGCTGTCGCCATGATACCCATCGTTTCTGACATGAAGCTTGCCGGTTAGCGATAGCACTGGACCCTCGCAGGCAGACCAAGGATGCTAATCTTCAGGCTTTGCCTTCCGATTCGCCTCCTGTCTGCGAGCTCGTCATGCTGCAACCCGTTTCCCACCAGAGTGATTTGACCCTCGAGCCCGAACAGACGCCGCCACGCCCGGCGGATGTCAGCACCTTCGCCCCATTGGGGGTACCCGCGTTCCGGATGATCTGGATCGCCAACCTGTTCGCCAATCTCGGCCTGTGGGCGCAATCGGTGGCGGCGGCCTGGGTAGTGACATCCAACGATGGCGGCGCGGTGGCAGTGGCGATGATCCAGGTCGCGGCGGCACTGCCGCTGGTGCTGATGTCGATCGTCACCGGGGTGATCGCCGACAACTACGATCGCCGCAAGGTGATGCTGTTCGGCCTGGGTATCGAGGTACTCGGCGGCGTGTTCGTCACCCTGATCGCGTTTCTGAATCTGCTGTCGCCGACCTTGCTGATCGTCTCGATCCTGTGCGTCTCGATCGGTGGCGCGATTACCACGCCGGCCTGGCAGGCGGCGGTCAACGAGCAGGTTCCGCGGAATCTTGTCTCGAGCGCCGTGCTGCTGAACAGCGTCAACTACAACGCCGCCCGTGCCGTCGGCCCGGCCATCGGCGGCTTGCTGCTGGCCGCGGTGGGGCCGTCGTGGATCTTCCTGCTCAACGTGTTCTGTTTCTGCGGGCTGATCGCCGCGCTGTGGCGCTGGAAGCGCGCGGTGCTGCCCAAATCGCTACCCCCTGAGCGCCTGTGGGAAGGGGTCAAGGCGGCGCTGCATTTCGTCCAGTATTCCAGCGTCACCCGGCTGGTGATGATGCGCTCGTTCATCTTCGGCATCTCTGCCAGCGCGCTGTGGGCGCTGCTGCCATTGCTCGCCCACCAGCACCCCAGCGGCAGCGCCTCGCTTTACGGCTACATGCTCGGCGGGCTCGGCATCGGCGCCATCACCGGCAGCACGCTGGTCAACCGGGCTCGCCAGCGGGTCGGCAGCAGCCGGCTTATCAGCTTCGCCGCGATGACGCTGGGTGTGGTGATGCTGGCCCTTGGCGGCCTCGATACTCTGTGGGTGCTGTTTCCGGCGCTCATCGTCGGCGGCAGCTGCTGGATCGCGGCGGTGGCCTCCTACAACTCCTCGGTCCAGATACTGGTGCCGGACTGGGTCAAGGCGCGTGCACTGGCGCTGTATCAGACCGCGCTCTACGGCGGCCTCACGCTGGGCTCGCTGCTATGGGGGCAGTTGGCCGATGGCCTCGGCGTGCAGATGGCGTTGATGCTGGCTGGGGCGCTGCTGGTCGTTTCGGCGCTACTGCTGCTGCCCTCCAAACTCCCGGAGCTGGACGCCAGCAATCTGGTCGAGGCGCCCGAGGCGCATACCAACAGCCCCGATTTCGACTTCAATCCGGCGCGGGGTTCGGTGATGGTGACGGTCGAATACCGCATCGACAGCGAACATCTGCGCGAATTCGCCCGCGCCGTGCGTCCGTTGCGAAAACTTCGGCTGCGCAACGGCGCCAAACGCTGGTCGCTCTACCGCGATACCGTCGATCGGGACCTGTGGCAGGAGGTGTTTCTCGTTCCCAACTGGCTGCAGCATCTACGCATGCTGGACCGGCTGACGCTGGCCGATCGCGCCATCATCGACCAGGTCACGGCGCTACACAGCGGCACGGCGGCCCCGCATCTACGCTACGGCGTCAGCTATCGTTCGTCACGGTATTCCCAACCGGCGCTGACACCGAACCAGACCGAAACGCCCGCCGAAGCGTCGACCGATTTGACCTCGTCCGACTCGTCAACACCTGACACGACCGCGCCCTGGCCCCAGGAGAGAACATGACTCAGGAGAATATGACTCAGGAGAATATGACCCAGGAAAGCACGAAAAGCCCTCGCGATACCCTGCTCGAGGTGTTCGGCTTTCCGGCATTTCGCGGCGCTCAGGAAGAGGTCATCGAACGAGTGATCGGCGGCCACTCGACGGCGGCAATCTTCGCCACCGGCGCCGGCAAATCGCTCTGCTATCAACTGCCGGCGCTTCACCTGCCGCATCTCACGCTGGTGGTCTCGCCGTTGCTGGCGCTGATGCAGGACCAGTTGGCGTTCCTCCAGCGCCACGGAGTGGCGGCCGCGAGCCTGGATTCGACCCAGGATCGGGACACCGCCCACGAGATCATGGATCGCGCCCGCAGCGGCGAGCTGAAGATCCTGATGGTGTCGGTGGAACGCCTCAAGAACGAGCGCTTTCGCCACTTCCTGCGCCAGGTCGCGATATCGCTGCTGGTGATCGACGAAGCCCACTGTATCTCCGAATGGGGTCACAATTTCCGCCCGGACTATCTGAAGCTTCCGGATTATCAGCGCGAGTTCGGCATTCCCCAGGCGCTGCTGCTGACCGCCACCGCCACTCCCGCCGTCATCGGGGACATGCGCGCCAAGTTCGCCATCGCCGAGGATAACGTCGTCACCACCGGTTTCTATCGCGACAATCTCGAGCTGCTGGTGCATCCGGTGGAGGCCGAAAGCCGGCTGCCGGCACTGGTCGAGTGGCTATCCCCCCAGCAGCAGCCGACGTCCGGATTAGGGTCAAAGCCGGAGGCGTCGACCATCATTTACGTCACGCTGCAGCACACCGCCGAATCGGTGGCGATGGCGCTGGCCAATCAGGGCTTTTCGGCGCGGGCCTATCATGCCGGCCTCGATAGCGAGACCCGGGATCAGATCCAGCGCGGCTTCATGAACGGCGAGATACCCTGCATCGTCGCCACCATCGCTTTCGGCATGGGCATCGACAAGGGCAATATCCGCAACGTGATCCACTACGACCTGCCCAAATCGATCGAGAACTACAGCCAGGAGATCGGCCGCGCCGGGCGCGACGGCCAACCCTCGCGCTGCCTGATGCTGGCAGGCCGCGACGGATTGCGGGTGCTTGAGAACTTCGTCTACGGGGATACGCCGGAGCGTGACGGCATTCGTCACGTGCTGACCGAAATTGCCGAGGCCGGCCAACGGCCAGAGCGCCAATGGCCGGTGTTGCTCAACACGCTATCCCGTGACAGCAACGTTCGCCTGCTGCCGTTGAAGACCCTGCTGGTCCGGCTCGAGATGCACGGCGTGATCGCACCGCGCTTCGCCTATCTGGCCGAATATCGGCTGCGCTATCTCGAAGAGCCGGCCAATTTGATCGCCCGATTCCAGGACGAGCGCGCCGACTTCGTGCGCCTGCTGGTGGACAACATCGCCATCGCCAAGACCTGGGGCACGGTGGATTTCGAACGGCTCTACGCCGCCGGCGTTGCCGCGGATATCGATGCCTCGCGCTCGCGGGTCATCACCGCCCTGGAGTACTTCCAGGACAAGGGCTGGGTGGTACTGGAAGGCAAACGCATGACCGATGTCTTTGAGGTGTGCCAGCCCGAGTTCGACGTCGATGCCTTGAGCACGCAGCTCTTCGCCGAAGCCGAAAACCGCGAGGGGGCCGAGATCGAGCGGCTGCACGCCATGGTCGACCTGTTCGAATCCGAGACCTGCCTGACGCGTCGGCTCGCCGCCTATTTTGGCGATGACCACTTCGCGCGAAAAGTGCTGAATGGTTGCGGCCATTGCTCGGTCTGTCACGGTCATGTCGCGCGCCTGCCGGGTGCGCCGGCACTGCCGCCCCTGACCGATACCGATTTCAAGCGGCACGCCCGGCCGCTGATCGAACGCCACCGTAAACAGCTCGGAACGGCACCCGGCGCGCAACGCATCGCCCACTTTCTGTGCGGGCTATCCATGCCGGTGTTCACGCCACTCAAGGTGCGGCAGTTGGATGGTTTCGGCGTCTACGAACAGCGTCCCTACCCCGAGGTAAGAGCCTGGGTCGAGGAACAGGCAGCGCTTGCCGGCTGACGCGTTCGGCCAATTCAGCTTGTCGATCTCGTCATCCTCGAATACTGTATATACAAACAGTCTTCGAGACGGGTCACGGGATTCACTGCATGGAACTGATCGACAAGCTTTCCATCCTCGCCGATGCCGCCAAGTACGACGCATCCTGCGCGAGCAGCGGCGCGCCCAAACGCTCGTCCCGTGGCAAGGCGGGACTGGGGTCGTCGTCCGGCATGGGGATCTGCCATAGCTTCACCCCGGACGGCCGCTGCGTGTCCCTGCTCAAGGTTCTGCTGACCAACTTCTGCCTGTTCGACTGCCAGTACTGCGTCAATCGCCGCTCGAGCAACGTGCCCCGCGCGCGTTTCACGCCGGAAGAAGTCGTCCGTCTGACGCTATCGTTCTATCGCCGCAATACCATCAGCGGACTATTCCTGAGCTCCGGCATCATTCGTTCCAGCGACTACACCATGGAACAGCTGATCCGGGTGGCGAAGCTGCTGCGCGAGACGCATCAGTTCCGTGGGTATATCCATTTGAAGGCGATTCCAGAGGCGGACCCCAAGTTGCTCGAGGAGGCCGGCCGCTATGCCGATCGGTTGAGCGCCAATATCGAGCTGCCGACGCTGACTAGCCTGAAGACGCTGGCGCCGGAGAAGGAGCTTGGCACCATCCATGCCGCCATGGGCCACATGCGCCAGGGAATCGACGCCGCCAATGACGACGCCCGGCAGGATGCCCGCCAGCCGATACGCAGCGGCAACCCCAGGCGCCAGGCCCCGCGCTACGCGCCCGGTGGCCAGAGCACGCAGATGATCGTCGGCGCGGACGCCACCGACGACCGCACGATTCTGCAGTCCGCCCAGCACCTCTATCGGGATTTTCGTCTCAAGCGCGTCTATTACTCCGCGTTCAGCCCGATTCCCGAGCGCCCGGCCGGACTGCCCCAGGCCGCACCGCCGCTGCTGCGCGAACATCGGCTGTATCAAGCCGACTTTCTGATCCGCAGCTATGGTTTTCAGGCCGAAGAGTTATTGAATGCGCCGGGAAACCTGGATCTGGAGATCGACCCCAAGCTGGCCTGGGCACTGGCTCATCGCGATGATTTTCCGGTCGACCTCAACCGCGCCGAACCGGCGATGATCGCCCGCGTCCCCGGCATCGGTTTGCGCAGCGTACAACGGCTGGTCGATCTGCGACGCCTGCGTCGCATCCGCTATCAGGATCTGGTGTCGCTGCGCTGTCGCCTGGACACTTTGCGCCCGTTCGTCGTCACTCAGGACTACCGCCCCACCGATGCCCATCAGGACAGCGTCCGCCTGCGCCAGAACCTGACCGCGCCCCAGCCTGCCCAGATGGCACTGTGGTAGTCGTTAATTGAGTCATCGAATATCAAAAGATAGCCGAAAGTCCGCAAGGAATTCGCCATGAACCCAATTCCTGTTCGTCCGACACAACATATCGCCCACGCCCGCGATTTCGACGAATGGCGCACTCAGGCGCGTCAGCTGCTTCAAGCGGACATCCCGCCGGCGAGCGTGACCTGGCAGGATGGTGAAGATAGCCATGCCGATCTGTTCGCTACGCCTTCGTCATCGGCGCAGCCGCCGCCAGCTCAAGGCTCGTCTTCGCCGATCCGAATCGGCCGAGATCAGTTGACCCTGCTGCGAAACGCCGCGCGCTATCGCACTGGCGGTGTTGACCAAGGCGCCGATCAGCCGCGCTGGCCACTGCTGTATCAGGTTCTGTGGCGATTGACGCGAGGCGATGCCACGGCGACGCATCCCGCCGACGCGGACGGCCGCGTTCTGCATCAACGCTGGCATGCGGTGAAGCGTGAAGCGCACCACATGCACGCCTTTCTGCGATTCCATCGACGTGATGACGCGCTGGGTGAGCGCTATATCGCCTGGTTCGAGCCTGCGCATGACGTGCTCGATCTGGGCGCGGAGCACTTCGCCGATCGCATGGGCGGCTCGCGCTGGATCATCGCCACGCCCGAAGGCGGCGTGAGCTGGAATGGCTCGGCGCTCGATTATCGCCACCCCTGTCCCGATAGCTGGAAAGCGGAGGCGCGGGCCGCGACCGACCGAGTCAATGGCGACGAGGATCACACGCTATGGCGCACCTATTTCGCCAGCACCTTCAACCCGGCCCGGCTCAATCACAAGGTGATGACCCAGCACATGCCGCAGCGCTTCTGGCGCCATCTCAGCGAAGGCGATCTGATCCCGGCGATGGAGGCCAAGGCTCGCCATGGCGGCCAACGTCTGGCCCAGGAAACGAGCGTGGGGCAGCGCAAGGGCAAGGCGCTGCCATCCGGCAGGGCTGCGCTTCCCAGGGGGCCATCAGGCGAGAAGTAGTCGAACGAACCGGCGTCTTTCATGGCGCATCGATTCGCGCCACCGCATCCCGGCTGGCCAGCTCGCGCTCGTCGCCGGTCAATTCGCGGAGCTGGCCGTCGCGCATCTCCAGCAACCGATCGGCATGAGTGAAATAGTGATCGTCGTGACTGATCGCGAAAACCGTGATGCCGAGTTCGCGGAAGCGCGGCATCAGTTCGCGATAGAAGGTTCGACGGAACTGCGGATCCTGATCCGCGGCCCACTCGTCCAGCAGCAGAATCTGACGCTGCTCGACCAGCGCCATCAGTAGCGCCAGACGCTTGCGCTGGCCCTGGGAAAGTTCGGTATCGAGCACCTTGCCCTCATCGAGCTGCAGCTTTCTGGCCAGTTCCAGCGTCTGTAGCCAGTTGTCCAGCAGCGCGGGATCGGCCTCGCCACCGCGCGGGCCCATCAGTCGATCGAACTGATGAAAATCGGTATAGACCGCCGAGAACCGTTGCCGGTAACGATGCCAATCCGCCTCGCCGATGACGTCGTCGTCGATGCGGATCTCTCCGGCGTGGGGTCGATAGAGTCCGGTCAGAAGCTTGGCCAGCGTCGATTTTCCGCTGCCGTTACCGCCGATCAGGTAGACCTGTTCGCCACGCTCCAGACGCAGGTTGAGAGGGCCGACCGAAAACCCTTCTCGCCCCGCCTTGGCCGGATAGCGATAGGTGATATCGCGCATCTCCAGCGACCGCCACTCGCTGTGCGTTTTGACCAGATCGAAATCGGCGTGATATTCCGCCAACGACAGTTCCCGCAGCTTGTCGAACGAGACCTGAGCGGTGATCAACGTAGGGGTCGCGCCGACGGCCTGGATCAACGGTGAGCGCAGAAACAGCAGCGTCAGCGAGAACGTCGCCGCCACCGCCGTATTCGACCAGCCCAGGCCGTTGGCGAGGAAAAACACCACGCCGATGGCGCCCAACATCATGATGTTGGTCCAGTTGCCCGCGCTCAGGTGATAGGTGTCGGCGCGAATGATGTGATCACGATAGGTTCGCGCGTCGGCATCGTAGACCTCCTCCAGCAGGTGCCGGGCGCGATCGCGATTGAGCGCCAGCTCCTTGCGTCCGTGGAGGATCGTCTCGTAGTCCTGGTAGAGCCGACTATCGGTGGCGCGGGTAATTCGGATGTGGTGATAGACCTTCGACACCAGCCACCAGCCGATCAGCATGGTCACGGCGACCCAGATCGCCGTGACCATCAGCAGCGGCGGCGAGAGCCAGAATAGATACGCCACGGAAGCCAGCGTGATCACGACGCCCTGAACCAGTTCCGGCAGACGCACGAAGGCGATGGTGACATTGCGAATATCGCTGGAAAGACACGACAGCAAGTGCGCACTGCCGAGCTGCTCGAGACGTTCGATATCGGTGTCGAGAATGCGCTTGATCAAGCGGCCGCGCAGTTGATAGACGAAGTGATGGCCTAGCGTCGTCAGTGCCAGCTGGGAGCCCAACGTCACCGCCAGCAACAGCGCGACCAATGCAATGAATGGCACCAGCGCGGTCATGGCACTAATTTCACCGCCGCCCGTGTCGGGCACGATCAGGTAGTGATTGATGAAGGCGATGACGCCGATCCCCAGCGCCGCGCTCAGTAGACTGAGCAGCATGACGCCGATGAACGGCCAGCGATAATGACGAAAGACGACGCGCAGTAGTTCCATTCGGTTTCCGTAGCCGGCGATTGGGTTCGCTCGTGGCGGCGCGAACGACTCATCGACACTGCCTGTCGCAGCGGTGAGTCAGTCGGAAGCGCCTTTGCCAGACGTCGAACGAGAGGGGCGGCGCCGTGTGATCGACGGCTGGCCGCAGGTGCGAATGATTCTGATCTTCACTGACGAAGTCAAGCCGCGTCGAGGTTCATATCCTGGCTAGGTGCTCTGCCTATGTACTTTGTCTGAGTGCTCTGTCTGAGTGTCCTGTCTAGCTCAGTCAGGCGATCGCTCAATCATCGCTATCGGAAAACATCATCTGGATTCGCGAGCGCAGCCAGCGCTCGGCAGGGTCATTGTCGTAGACGCTCTGCCACACCATGCTCAGCGGCGATGGCGCCCGCGCCAGCGGCATCTCGTCCACCCGCAGTCCGCCTTGAGCCGCCAGCACGTCAGCGGCGTAATCCGGTACCGTGGCGACCATGTCGGTATCGCGCAACAGTGATGCGAGGCTATTGAACTGCGGGACGGCGAGCACGATACGACGTTTGCGGTCTTTTTCGGCGAGCAGCTCATCGACATAGCCATCGAGGTTGCCATCGAACGACACCAGCACATGCGGCCGCTCGCAGTAGTCGTCCAGGGTCAGCGCCCCCGGGCGGCTGTCTGCGCGCAACACCTTGCTGCGGCTGTGACGCAGAATCTTCTGCTTCGCATTGGCCGGCAACTCCCGCGCATAACCAGCGGCCACAGTGACTTCGCCGGTGTTGAGCAACTCCGGCATCAAATGGAAATCGGCGCGCCGGACCACCAGCACGATCCCCGGCGCTTCGGTACGCAGCCGCTTGAGCAGCGCCGGCAACAAGGCAAACTCGACATCATCGGTGAGTCCGACTCGAAACACGGCCTCGCTGGTCGCCGGGTCGAAGTCGCTGGTCCGACTGAGCACGCTGGAGATAGCATCGAGCGCGGGTTGCAGCTGTTCGTAGATCTGCTGCGCGCGGGCGGTCGGTACCATCTGGCGTCCGGTACGCACCAGCAATGGATCGCCGAAGACGTCCCTGAGCCTCGCCAATGCCGCACTGGTCGCTGGCTGACCGATGAATAGTCTTTCCGCGGCTCGCGAGACGCTGCGCTCCTGCATCAGGGTCTCGAACACGACCAGCAGTTTGAAATCAACCCCACGCAGGTCACTACGATTCATGCATGCCCTCCATTTCGGCGAGTGGCGATGGCCACTCGTCCCCCTCTTAATTCAGCAACCCGACAAGCCGGCAACCGTTTTGGCAGCCTCCGTATCGATAAGGGTTATAACCAGTATCGATCTCCGGGCATAGTGTTCGCTGGCCATCGTCGATAGAGTCGAGGTCAAGCCCTGGAAACATTGAGGTGCACAATGTCACGTACGATACAATTTCAGCAGTTCGGCGATGCCGACGTACTGGAAATCATTGAGCGCGACGATCCGCAACCCGCCGCCGGCGAAGTGCTGGTCGAGGCAGAGGCACTCGGCATCAACTGGTACGATATTCTTTGGCGACGCAATATGGCACCCACCGAAACCCGACTGCCAGCCGGCTCGGGCAACGAAATGGCCGGCACGATCATTGCCGTTGGCCCGGGTGTGACCACCTTTTCGCCGGGGGACCGTGTCGCTTCGATTCCCGCTTTCGATCCCAATCAGTATACGGCACACGCCGAGCGCGTGCTGCTGCCGGCCGAAGCTCTCATCGCCTACCCGTCCTGCCTGACGCCGGCCGAGGCCAGCGTCCACTATGTTCCATCACTGGTCAGTTGGCTCGGATTTCGCGAGATCGCCGACCTCCAACCTGGCGAGACGGTGCTGGTCACGGGTGCCTGTCATATCGGCGGCCCTTACGCGGTGCAGATTGCCCATGCGCTGGGCGCCCGGGTCATTGCCGCGACGCCGCACGAATCAGCCGTCGAGTACTTGAAGTCACTGGGTGCCGCGGCGGTCATCCACACCGAAAGTCAGGATCTGGTCTCCCGAATCGATAAGCTGACTGATCATCATGGCGTCGATGTCGTGCTGGATGCGTTGGGCGGGCCGCAGATGAACCTGCTGGGCGATGTGCTGGCACCTCGCGGCCGTTTGATTCTCTATGGCTTGATGGGAGGTAATCAGACCACGTTCCCGGCTCAGGCAGCGTTTCGCAAGAACATCCAGTTTCATGTGCATAGCCTTTCCAACTTCAGCGGCAAGCCCGAACTGGGGATACCCCAGAATCGCGCGGCGCTGGATCGCGCCATCGCCGACATCGATAGAATGACGCGCGCCGGCGAACTCAAACCGCAGATCGACTACCGTTTTCCGTTTGCGAAGATCGGCGAAGCGCACCGCTATCTGGAAACCTGCGCCAACCACCATGGCCGTATCGTGGTCGAAATGACCTGAACGATACCTGATCGACGATCCGATCCGTGAACCGGATCGGCAATCGCGCATTGCTATCCGGCTCATGGATTGACGACAATACGACCTTCCGCTTTTATCGCCCTTTCTCTTCCATCGCCTTTGGGTTCAAGGACTCGCCATGCTTGCTCAACTGTTTGCGGTCATGGCGCCAGTCCTGGTTGGTGCGAGCATCGGGTTTGGCTGGATTCGGCTGGGATTCAATTACCCCACCGAATTTGTCACCAGGCTGGTGTTCAACATTGGTACGCCGGCACTGGTACTGGCCTCTCTCGCCAATGCTGAAGTCGACCCTCATACCTTCGGCCGTACGCTGGCCACGACTTTCGGGGTGCTCGCGGGCATGGCGCTGGCGAGCTTCGGCGTCGCCAGACTACTAGGCAAACCGTGGCAGGTCATCATCTCACCGATGATGTATCCCAACACGGGCAACATGGGGCTTCCGGTCTCGCTTTATGCCTTTGGTAAAGAAGGGTTCACCTTTGCCATGACGGCCTGGGTCGCCAACGCGCTGATCCAGTTCACTGTCGGCATGATGATGGCGACGCGCGGCAATCCCTGGAAGGCACTGGTACGCAATCCCACCCTGTACAGCATTGCCATTTCAATGACGTTGCTGTTGTCCGGGATTCATCTACCAATGTGGCTCGGTAATACCGTGCATCTGCTGTCCGGCCTGACGATTCCGCTGATGCTGATCACACTGGGGGTTTCTCTGGCCAGCATCCAGGCGCGCAATCTCTTATCCGGCTTTCTGTTCACGCTGTGCCGCGTTCCTATCGCACTGGGACTCTCTCTTGGCATCGCTTTGTGGTTCGGGTTGCCACCGGTAGCGGCCAGCGCAGTGGCACTGCAGATGAGCATGCCGGTTGCCGTCTATAACTATCTCTTCGCTCAGCGCTCACGCCGTGAACCCGAATATGTCGCCAGTCTGGTCTTCTGCTCGACGCTGCTGGCCTTTATCTATCTGCCAATTGAACTGGCCTTCATGCTGTAGTGGATCGTGGCGCCGACTTGCAAAAGTGACGCAGACAACTACATTGCAGAGTGTAATCTCTAGTAATTATCGGGATTGCAGAGAGTTGTAAGTCAAAGAAGCCGCAAGGCAAGGAGATTTCGATGCAAAACCTGTCATGGAAGCAGACACTCGGCGTGGCCACGCTGGCAGCCAGCAGCATAATGCTGTCCCAGGTCGCTATGGCCCAGGATAACCAGAATTCGCAGAGCCCCCAGGGTCTCTACTCCGCCGATGAACTGATGGATGCAGATGTCTACCTCTCCAGCCAACCGGATGATGACATCGGTGATGTCGAAGATATTCTGTTAGGCGAAGACATGAGCGTTCAAGCGCTGGTGGTCGAAGCCGGTGGGGTTCTCGATATGGGCGATAAGGGTTTCGTGGTCAAGAAAGGCGATTTCACAGTCGAAACCAACCAGAACGACAACCTCGATGATCTCGAATATCGTGTCGTGCTCGACCTGAACAAGGACGAGCTCAAACAGCGGCCAGAGTACGACAATGACTGGTGGAACCACGCCAAGAAGCAAGCCGGTGACGCATGGAAAAACACCAAGCAAGGTGCTTCCAGCGCATGGCACGATACCAAGGCCGCGACATCCAATCTCCTGGATGATGCCAGCGACGCGATCGATAACAACTGATCACGTAGTGCATTAAAAAGTGCATTGAAATAGTGCATTGAAATGCTGGTATAAAAAATCCCGCCGACGGCTAATGGTCATCGGCGGGATTTTTGATTTGACCCGAGCATTTCGGGCCTATTGAGGCTTACTTGTCCTGAGCCATGCCCTGAACACGCTTCATTAACTGAGGGTCCTGTTGAATGGCTTGACCAATGGAATTGAACTGCTCGACATCCATTCCGCTATCCTTGACCGCCGCAACCATCTCATCGTTGGCTTTTTGGCGAACCTTCTGCTGGTCGCCCTCGTCGGAGGCGTTCTGCAGCTTCTCGGTGTAACTCTGTGAAATCGAAGCAATTTTCTGAGAAGCATCGGCGAACTGTTGCAACTCGTCATCAGAAAAATTCTTGGCAGGCGCCTGAGACTGGGACTGCGGAGCACTGCTCGCGTTGTCCTGTGCCATGGCTGCGGTGCTGGCCATACCTGTCGTCATCAGAGCTGCCGCGATGATTGCAGTGATCCTTTGCATGAATACCTCCAGAAGTTCTCGTTTATGCGTGTGCTTACCTGTGATGCCCCATAAGGCAGTGAGTTCCTGAAAAAATGTATCTTTATGTAATTTTATATACAAAAAGAAACTTTCTTGATCAAAGCGTGCCTGCAAATCATTTAAAGGCGCTTACCCCAGCCAGTCGATGATCGATCTTATGCCGAGACGTACCCGCTCCAGCGCCGGTAGCGCCATCGGCTGATCGTGACACTGCGTCAGATACGACAGCAGCACTTCGCCATCGAAATCGACATAGGCCAGGCGGGCCGTCAACTGAGCCGGATCGCAACCGAATGCACTCCCCGGCAACAGTGCCACGCCGGTTTCCGCCAGCAACCGCGCGGTCAGTTCGGCACTCGTCGCGATGCCGCGTCGGGCCAGCGTTTCTCGATGCGCTTCGAAATCGGGGAACAGATAGAAACCTCCATCAGGGAGATGAGTACGAACTCCCGCCACCTGAAGCTGAGTCGCACACCAGAGACCGATCAGGCTCAGCCATGCCCGCTGGCGATCAACGTACTCGTTCAACTCGGGTGTGATCCGATAGGCAACGCAAGCGGCTTCCTGAATGGGGCTGGCAACGCTCGACCATGTTTCAGAGGCGATACCCAGCAAGCGGGCGAAGATCTCTTCTCCCAGCGCCTCGGGCACGTGCATCACCCCCAGCCGCCACCCGCCGGCGCCACACCACTTCGACAGGCCATTGGTCGTTACAGTCCCCTCGGGGTAGTCGAGGGCGAAGGCGCGGTGAGCACCTGTATGGTTCAGCGGGCCGTAAATCTCGTCGGCCAGCACGATCACACCATGGCGCCGTGCCACTTCCGCCAGCGCCCGCTGTGTCTCGGCGTCGGGCGATAATCCGGTGGGGTTGCCGGGCGCGTTGAGTATCAACAGCCGAGTGCGGCTACCACCTTCAAGGCAGTACGCTTCGAGCTGTTCGGGGGTAATCTGCCAGCGCGATTCGAAACTCGCTGCCAGTTTGATCGGCGTCTGTCCCGCCAGACGAGCCTGGGGCGCATAGGAGACCCAGGCCGGTGCGGGAATCAGAATTTCCGCTGCCGGCAGCGCCTTGGTCAGGGCGAACAGCAGCAGTTTACTACCAGGGCCGATCAATACCCGTGAGGCGCTCCAGGAAGTGCCATCCATTTCGCTGTGGAAAGTGGCGACCCGTTCCCGTAGCGCGGGTAAGCCCTGTACGGGTAAATAGGCTTTTTGATCGGCATGATCGGCCAGCGCTGCTACCGCGGGTCCGTAGACCGGAAATGGGGATTGACCGAAACCAAACTTGATGACTTTCTTACCGCGAGCTTCCAGCCATCGCGACTGCTCGTTGATCAATAGAGTGTCGGAAGCTGGCGTGGCATTGACGTCGTCGGCGTAGTCGCGATTCAACAGCGCCGCAGCGAACCCTTGGCAAGCGGTCATGACTGGATATCTCCGGGCGTGGCGGAAAGAGTGTAACAAACGGGGCCTCGGGGCAGATCGATCATTCGATCTGCCAACGGGCGATCAAAGCCTCACGGCGGCGGATCGACGACACGGCGTCGCCGCCCATCTCATGGGCCATATGGGATAGCAACATTTCGATCACCACGAACAGGCTGCTCATGGGATTGAAGAAGAACGGGCCCTCAGCGGACGCCAGCAGCGTCATCTCGGTCATCGACGCCAAGCGGGCGGACGCATGGTTGGTCAACGCAAGCAGCTGCGCGCCCTGGTCCAGGGCCTGCTGACAGTAGTCGACACTGATCCGCGTTTCCGGACGATAGGTGACGCCCACCACCAGATCGCCCTGCCCCAGTTCTCGCGCGGTCTCGAGATTGACCCCGCCCAGCGAATCGATCAGACGCACGTCATTACGCAGATAGCTCAGGTAATAGGAGAGATAATGCGCCCCCGCGAAGCAGGCGCGCTGGCCGACCACGTGAACCCGGCGCGCCTCGATCAACGCCTGGGCGGCACGCGCCAGCATCATCTCATCGAGCCCTTCGGCGGTTCGCGAAAGATTGCCCATCTCCTCCTGCCAAAGCGTCTGCTGCTGCGCGGGAGCATGGCCGTTACTCGGAATCTGGCCGAGATCGAGCAGGCGTTCGGCGCGAGTCGAATAGAACGCCCCATTGGTAGCGTCGGCACGGAACAGCGCCTGGAACGTCTTGAATCCGGCAAACCCCAGAGCGTGCGCCAACCGTGTCAGGCTGGAAGCATTGATGCCATGCTCATCTGCCAGCGCCGAGATGCTAAGCGTCGCCGCCAGCTCCGGCGCCGCCAGCAATTGCTCCAGTAGCTTGAGCCCGCCGGGCGTCAACCTGGGTGCCTGCGCTTCTCCCCGCCTTGCGGCGATCGCCATCGCCTGCAAGTCGGCAACTGACGTCGGGGGAATGTCAAAACCTTCGTGATCGGCCATAACCTATCCCTCAGCTTCGGATAAGCTAGATTATTCCTATGCCTCGCTGTCAGCAAATTAATTTTTAAAATTGTTAATTTATTTCCAATCCGACATTTCCGATTTTTCGAATCACAGGGTCTAAATACTCGCAAACGACACCTTAGAAGACGCGCATGAATCGTTGGCTGACGATCGGGACGCTGATGGCATCAGGCTCGTGACGACTGACGCGTGGACTGGGCTATTTTCGCTTCTCGGTTAACTTCTCGGCTAACGCCAAAGCGCAAGCTGGCGCAGATAGCGGGTCCGCGCCTGATGCGGCGTTACAGGCGACAGCCTGATCGTCGTCCCCGGGGCGCACTGCCCCAGCCGCGCACAGGCGACAGGCGACAACGCGCCCAGACGCGGATAACCACCGATGGTCTGACGATCGTTCAGCAGGATGATCGGCTGCCCATCCGGCGGCACCTGAACGGCGCCGAGCGGAATGCCTTCCGATATCATCCCCCCCAACTGGCAGCGCAGTTCCGGGCCGGTCAGGCGAACGCCCATGCGATCGGCCCGGCTGTCCACCTGCCAGTCCTGATTGAAGGCCGCGAACAGGCTAGCGCCCTCGAAGTGCGCGATCTGCGCGCCGGTCACCAGTTCGAGCACGGCTCCGTCTTGCGGCATAGCCGCGACGGACGGCATCTCGCGTGCCTCCGCGGAATGACCGGCGGCCATCACCCGATCACCGACCTGGAGCGCCCCGCCTCGGCCATCGAGGCCGCCCAGCTGTTCGCGGGCAACCGTCGACAGGCTACCCATGAACGGCTCGGCATCGATCCCGCCCGGCAACGCCAGATAGGCACGTAAACCGGACTTTGGCTGATCGAAAGCGAGAACCTGGCCCTGTTCGAGCATGAAACTACCGCTGGCCGCCAGCGGTTCGCCATCCCGGGTGGCGCCCAGATCGGCACCGGCGATGGCCAGGCGAATCGTCTGCTCCGCCTTCAGGCTCAGGCCACCGATGGCGATCTCGATGCCGGCCGCGCCCGGCGCGTTGCCCAGCAGCCAGTTGGCCCAACCCAGCGAGATCCAGTCCAGCGCGCCGCCCTGGGTCACGCCGAGGTGACGGGCGCCGAAACGACCAGCGTCCTGGACCAGAGCCAGTGGCCCCGTGCGCTCGACGACCAGCGAACCGCCGGCAGTCTGCATCTCTTTCGACGTCGCCATCAGCGCTCCTCCAGCGGCGTGGTATCGCCGCCCTGTTCGATAAAGGCTTCACGGCTGATTGGCTCGAAACGCACGCGATCACCGGGCCGAAACAGGCTGATCTCGTCACGTTCGCGATCGAACAGCTTGACGGCGGTGCGGCCGATAAGGTTCCAGCCGCCCGGCGAACGCATCGAGTAGATCGCGGTCTGGCGCTCGGCGATACCCACGCTGCCGGCGGCGACTTTCTGGCGCGGCGTTTTCAGTCGCGGGGTAGCCAGCGCCTCTTCGACCATGCCCATGAACGCATAGCCAGGCGTGAAACCGAGTGCGAAGGCGCAGTAATCGCGGCCGCTGTGACGACGCACGATCTCGTCGCTATCCACACCCAGACGCTCAGCGATTTTAGGAAGTTCAGGGCCGACGCTGTCGTCGTACCACACCGGGATCCGATGCTCCCGACCCGCCTCGGTCGAAGCTGGCTGTAAGCCGCGCAGCGCCTCCTGGATCAGGCCTTTGGCCTCGATCTGAGTCAATTGCTCGATGTCGTAATGCACCAGCAGCGTGGTGTAGGACGGCACCAGGTCGATCAACGCCTCGCCGAGGTGGGCACGTAGCGCATTGTCAGCGGCCAGAATCCACGGCATGTGCGCCTCGTCGATGGCGTCGAACAATCTGACCATCAGCGCATCCATGCCTACCGTTTCCATTCGAAAAGAGGCCGAAAGCGCGGGGGAAGGCGATGGGTTCATGCTTCGATTCATGCGTCGGCTCATGCTTCAACCAGCTGCTGGAAGGCTTCGCGGATGGCCCGGACCGCGGCGACGGACTCGGCATTGTCACCGTGAACGCAGAGCGTGTCCGCCGGCAGATGGAGCTTGCTGCCATCGCTGGCGACCAGCGGCTCGCCTCTGGCCAGTGCCACGGCCTGATCGACGATGGCGCCGGGATCATGGTGCACGGCCCCCGGCAGGCGCCGCGATACCAGATGGCCGTTGGCGTCGTAGGCGCGGTCGGCGAAGGTCTCGAACCACAGCGTCACGCCCATTTCCCGCGCTAGTTCGCGCACCGGTTCGGGGTTGGCGGTCGACATCACCAGCAGCGGCAGGTTGCGGTCATAGCTGACCACCGCCCGCATCGCTGCGCGCAGCAGGTCGAAATCGCTGGCCATGTCGTTGTAGAGCGCGCCATGCGGTTTGACGTAGCTGATCTGCGTGCCCTCGGCGCGGCAGAACGCTTCCAGCGCCCCGATCTGGTAGAGCATCAGGTTTTCGACTTCCTGCGGCGAGCAGGCCATCGAACGGCGGCCGAACCCCATCAGGTCCGGATAGCCCGGATGCGCGCCGATTTTCACCTCATGGGCCACCGCCATTGCCACGGTCTTGCGCATCACATCGGGATCGGAGGCGTGAAAGCCGCAGGCGATATTGGCGCAATCGACGAACGGCATCGCCTGCCCGTCGAGCCCCAGCGCCCAGTTGCCGAAACTTTCACCCATGTCGCAGTTGAGTAGCGGCACGCGCATCGCATTACCTCCTATCGTTGTTGTAGCTCGTAGCGTTGTTGTATCTCGTATCGTTGTAGTATCTCGTATCGTTGTTGTAGCTCGTATCGACGTTATGACTCGCTCGGCCAGTACCCGAAGAGGGTTGACGTTACGCATGCCGCGCCGCGATGGTCTACGACGCGACCTGGCGTACCAGCAGCTATCCTGATTTCTGTCGCAGCATCACTCAGCTCGCCCAGTATTGCGCGACGGCCTATGTCCAGCAACACAGTCCTGCACCACAGTCCTGCAACACGGTCCTGCATCATGCTGACGATGCGCTGGTGGGCGAAGTGAGAGTCTGGCCCGATAGTTCGGCTAAAAATTAACGATTTGACGCCGTTGCCGGTAACTTGAAGAATGCCGGAATAACAAGCGGCATGCATATCGACCTCATCAACAACAAACGGAATCCAACGATGCGCCTATCCTCTCTTTCGCTGTTGACGATCGCCATGGCGAGCTCGCTCACCATCGCCACCCCGGCTCTCGCCGAGCAGTGGAACCTCGCCTCGCCCTACGGCGATGCCAGCTTCCATACCCAGAACACCAAGCAGTTTGCCAAGGATGTCGCCGAGGCGACGGACGGCGAGCTGACCATCACGGTTCATAGCGGCGGCTCGCTGATCAGCCACGCTGAAATCAAGCCTTCCGTGCGCCGTGGCACCGTACAGGCGGGCGAGATCTTCCTCTCCACGCTCTCCAACGAGTCGCCGATCTACGAAGTCGACACCCTGCCCGGCCTGGCCGGCAGCTACGCCGATGCCTACGATCTGTGGCAGGCCTCCAGGCCGATCATCACCGAGCTGTTCGCCAAGGAAGGGCTGATGCCGTTGTACGCCGTGCCGTGGCCGGCCCAGGGCATCTATACCGACTTCGAACTGACCGATGCCTCCCAGTTCGAAGGCCTGCGGGTGCGGGCGCCGAACATCAATACCCAGCGCTTCGTCGAGAACCTGGGTGGCATCCCGACCCAGACTGAAGAAGCCGATATCCCCACGGCGTTCAGCACCGGACGCGTGGACGCCATGATCACTTCGGTTTCCACCGGAAAATCGATGTCCGCGTGGGACTACGTGTCGAACTACAGCGATGCCAACCTGTGGCTGCCGAAGAACATCGTGTTCGTCAACAAGCGCGCCTTCGACCGGCTCGATGACGCCACCCGGAAAGCGGTGCTCGATGCCGCCGCCAAGGCCGAGCAGCGCGGCTGGCAACTGAGCAAGGAAGACGCCGCCGAGAGCGCCAAGGCCCTCGAATCCCACGGCGTGGCCGTGAGCGAGCCGAGTGACGCCCTCAAGCAGCAGTTGCAGGCCGCCGGCCAGAAGCTGTTCGAGGACTGGCAGTCACGTGCCGGTGATCAGGCCCAGCAGCTGGTCGACCGCTATCGCAAGCTGCAGTCCCAGCAGAGCCAGTAACACCGTTCGAATGGCCCGCCCTACGACGGGTCATTCGGCTTTCGGGTTTCCTTCACTCACATCCGGTGAGTCGCCATGACGTTCAAACTCGACCCGCTCTATCGGCTGGGCGCCTGGGGCGCCGCCGCCTGCATGCTCGCCATCTGTGCCATGGTCACCTTCCAGGTGCTGCTGCGCTGCCTTGATGCGGTACTGGTGCTGGTCGGTACCGCCCGCCTCGGCTACGAGATCAGCGGCGTATCGGAGATCGCCTCCTACCTGCTGGTCGGCGCCACCTTTCTGAGCCTCGCCTACACCTTCACCCACTACGCCCATATCCGGGTCACGCTAGTGATTGCCCGGTTGCCGGCGGCGGCTCGTGCCTGGAGTGAAGTCCTTTGCCTGGCGATCGCTTTGGCGCTCAGCACGCTGCTGAGCTGGGAAGTGATCGGCCTGATCCGGGAAAGCCTCGACTACGGCGACGTCTCCTCCGGGCTGATGGCGATTCCGCTGTGGATACCCCAGACCGTACTGGTGATCGGCCTCGCGCTGCTGTGCCTGGCACTGCTGGAAGCGCTGTTGACCACGCTGTACCAGGCGGTAACGGCGCCCTCGCGCTACGTGGCCCCCGGAGATCACGACGGCTTTGGTGACAGCGAAGGCTCTGGCGACAACTTCGGCGGCGAGTAACGCTTCGCTCCAACAACAACTCGCGACCTGAGGATTCGACTCGTGCTCACGCTCAGTCTAGTGACACTGCTTACGCTGGCGATTCTGCTTGGCGGTGGCGTATGGATCGCCTTCGCCCTGCTCGGCACCGGCTGGATCGCGCTGACCGGTTTCTCGAGCTTCGAGGTCGGCCCGATTCTCGCCTCCGACTTCTGGGGCGCCAGCTACGGCTGGGACCTGACCGCCCTGCCGATGTTCGTGTGGATGGGCGAGATCCTGTTCCGCTCCGGCCTCGCCGATAACATGTTCCGAGCGCTGTCGCCGTGGCTCAATCGCATCCCGGGCCGGCTGCTGCATTCCAATATCATCGGTAGCGGGCTGTTTGCCGCCGTCTGCGGTTCTTCCGCCGCGACCTGTGCCACGGTCGGCAAGATGACGCTGCCCGAACTCGAGCGCCGCGGCTACGACGAGACCCTGGCAATCGGCACGCTGGCCAGCGCCTCGACGCTGGGCCTGCTGATACCGCCTTCGATCATGATGATCGTCTACGGCGTGGTCACCGAGCAGTCGATCTCGCGGCTGTTCATGGCCGGAATCGGTCCCGGGCTGCTGCTGCTGGCGCTGTTCATGATCTATCTGGTGATCTGGTCGCTGACCGCCGGCAAGAACGGCGGCACGGGTCATGCCGAAGCACCGATGCCGTTTCTCGACAAGATCAGAAACAGCTGGCGTCTGATCCCGCTGCTGGTGTTGATCGGCGGCATTCTCGGCAGCATCTACGGCGGCGTCGCCTCTCCGACAGAGGCGGCCGCGGTGGGCGTGGTGCTGTCGATGGTGATCGCGCGTTTCAACGGCCATTTCGACAAGTCGATCTTCCTCGAATCGATGTTCGCCGGACTGCGGACATCATGCATGATCGCGTTCATCATCGCCGGCGCCTCATTCCTGTCCTCGGCAATGAGCTTCACCCAGCTGCCAACGCAACTGGCCAGCGCCATCGCTGCCATGGGGCTGTCGCCCAACGTGCTGCTAGTGATGTTGACGCTGTTCCTGCTGGTGCTCGGGTGCTTTCTCGACGGGATCTCGCTGATCCTGCTGGTGACCTCGATCATCATGCCGTTGATCAACGCCGCTGGCATCGATCCGATCTGGTTCGGCATCTATCTGGTGATCGTGGTGGAAATTTCGCAGATCACCCCACCGGTGGGCTTCAACCTGTTCGTGATCCAGGGGCTCACCGGCAAGAACATCTTCGTCATCGCCAAGGCCACCCTGCCGTTCTTCCTGCTGATGCTGTTCGCCATCGTGCTGATGCGAGCCTTCCCGGATATCGCGCTGTATCTACCGCAGGCGATGAACGGCTGAAGCCGCGAGCTTCGAGCTTCGAGCTTCGAGCTTCGAAAAGCAGAATGCCGACCTCAATACGCAAAATGCCAGCGCGATAACGCTAACGTTCTGGCTCGGGGTTTCGGCTCGGAGCTCGCAGCTCGTGTCTCGCAGCTGTCGTCTACTCCACGAAATCCTCCACCGTGTGGCGATATCCCAGCATCAGCGCGTCGGCGACGTGCCGGAACGGGCTGACATCGACATCGGAACGGCCCTCGGCGATCAACATGGCGAAGCGCTCATAGAGGCCGGCATATTCTGCATCGGGGCCCTCTTGCTGCAGCTCGCCGTCGATCAGCAGCCGTCTTCCCCCCTCCTCCAGAGTCAGCCGACCGTCATCGGTTTCGACATGCATTTCCCAGATCGGCGGCGTGCCCTGCTGGCGGAAATCGAACTCGGCGTGGATCGGCACCTCGTCGCCGTCGACGAAATCCAGCGAGGCCGCGATCGGCGTCTGGCAGTTGCCCGGCACCTGCAACTGGGCATCGACCAGGTGGAAAGGGCGCGGCAGGATCGCGGTGGCGATCGACAGCGCATTGATGCCCGGATCGAACACGCCCATGCCGCCGGGCTGCCAGATCCACGCCTGCCCGGGATGCCAGACCCGCACGTCCTCCTTCCACTCGATATCGACGCGACGAATCCGGCGCGCCGCTAGCCAGCGTTTTGCTTCCGCCACGCCATGGGCATGGCGGGAGTGCCACGAGGCGAACAGCGTGACGCCGTGGCGTTCGGCATCCTCGCGCAGCGTCTCGATCTCGGCCAGCGTCGCCCCGGGCGGCTTCTCGAGCATCACGTGCTTGCCGTGAGCCATGGCCAGTCGCGCCTGCGCCGAGCGCACGCCGGCGGGGGTACACAGCGAGACCGCATCGATCTCGGGGCCCTGCTCGAGCAGCGCGTCGAGGCTCTCGAAATTCGCCACCCCGGGAACGGAGGCATTGGGACTCGCGACCGCAACCAATCGGTAGCCGGCGTCGTTATCGATGGCCGGATGATGCTGAGCGCTGGCAATCTTGCCGTAACCGACGATCGCGAGACGAAGGGTATCCATGACAGATCCTTGTGAAAATAACCTTGGAGTCAAAAAGCCGCCCTGCAATGGAAAGCGGCCTGGAATAAAAGACGGCCTCGGCGAGGCTAGCTCACCGCAGCAGATAGACGATGACGGCGGTGAGCACCGAGACGATGACGATGCCGGTCATGACATCGAGAGACAACCGCTCCCATCCTTCTTTCGCGATAACGTTGCGTTTCAGCAGAAGGTTCTCTGCGCCATGCCGCCGGGCCTCGGCCTGGTACCTCAGGCTGATGCCAGTACGAACAGGACGCCTGAGAAACACGCCCCCGTTATCTTTCCCTGTCTGAGTTCAACTCATCGGCGCACCGCTCCCCGGCGGCTTCGATCTGAATGGTGGCGTGTGCCACGCCGAAGCGCTCATGCAGCAGCCGTTTGATCGATGTCAGGATCTGGACACGATCGGTGTCAGCGTAGAGAGCGGCATGCAGGGTGACCACGGGTTTCTCGGGCGTCAGCGACCAGACGTGAACATGATGAATTTCCTGGACGCCTGGCAAGGTGGCAGGAAGTTCACGCTCGATGCGGCTGATGTCGATATCGCCAGGCGCCCCTTCAAGCAGAATATGACCCGATTGAGCAGTGATCTTCCAGGCGCTGCGCAGGATCAGTACGGCCACCAGCAGAGACAGCAACGGGTCGATCGTTACCCAGCCCGTCCACATGATCACGAGGGCGGCGACAATCGCGGCTACCGATCCCAGCAGGTCGCCTATGACGTGCAGTACGGCACCGCGAATATTGATATTGCCGCTGTCGCCCGAGTGCAACAGGAAAAACACGATGACATTGACCGCCAGGCCGAGCACGGCAATGATCAACATGGTGTTGCTCATCACCTCGACCGGCGACCTGAAGCGCTGAATCGCCTCGATGGCAATCCAGATGACGATACCGATCAACAGCAGGCCATTGACGAACGCGGCCAGTACCTGAACCCGATGGTAGCCATAGGTCTGTTTCGCATTAGCCGGACGATGCGTAAGGCGGGCGGCGAACCACGCCAGCAGCAATGACGCACTGTCGGTGAGCATATGTCCGGCATCGGCCAGCAGCGCCAGAGAGCCTGAAACGATGCCTCCGAATACCTCGGCCAGCATGAAGCCGCCGGTAAGCAGCATCGCCCATAGCAAGCGCTTCTCGTTATCGGCATGTGAATGATCGTGATCTTGACTCATGAATCCAGTCCTGTTTTGCGGCCATGTCAGGTCGGCCAATGTGGATGGTGGAGGTCAATGACCACCGCATGATGATGGCGGATAGGCTCATGGTAGTGGGGGTGACGATGCGGCTCCGGCCCCTCCCAGCCTTCATGAGCATGCTGGTGGTGGGCGTCATGTACATGAGTGTGTTCATGCTGCATGGGGGAGTGACTGTGGGTCAGTACGGTGAGGTCACGACGTGGCCAGCATCCGGCGGCAACGCCCACCGTCAGGGCCACCAGCACGGCCAGTACCATGAACGCCACGGAAGCGTCGACGGCGCTACCCAACCACCCCGCCAGCGGATAGGCCAGCAGCCAGCCGGCGTGCGACAGCGCAAACTGCCCGGCGAAGATACCGGGGCGATCCTCTTCGGCGCTGGAACGCCGCAGCACGCGTCCCACCGGAGTCTGAATCAGCGCATTGGCCATGCCCAGCACTGCCCATATCGCCAATAAACCAACAAACGTCAGCGGCAACGCCACGCCCCCGGCGAGCGTCACGATCGCCAGCAGGCCGCCGCTCAGCATTACGGTGCGGTCGTTGAAGCGTGCCAGTGCTGCGGGTAACAGGAGCGCTATTAACATCGAGCCGGCGCCAAAGGCCATCATTGCCTGGGCAACCTGGGTATCCGCCAGCCCGAGGTCATCGCGTACCCGATTGACGGTGGTCACGATAACCAGTGCACCTATCAACGCTACGGCCACGTTCAGTGCCATCAAGCCACGCAACCTCGGTGTGCGCAGGAAGGTGAAGAGCCCTCGGTGCAGCCGGGTCATGAACGTGCTGTCCTGCACCCTGCCGATCATCGGTAACCGCCGGGTCGCGACAAACAGCGCAGACGCCACGAATCCGCCCGCGTTGAGCACGAATAGCGTGTCGAACGACATGCTGACCAGCAGCAGCGCCGCCAGCGCCGGACTCAGCAGGTTTTCCAGATCGTAGGCCAGCCGCGATAGCGAGAGTGCCCGGGTATAACGTGCCTCATCGGGCAATACTGTCGGGATCAGGGCCTGAAACAGCGGCGTAAAGCAGGCCGAAGCCGCGTTGAGCATGAACATCAGCGCATAGATCTGCCACACCGCATCAACGAATGGGAACAGTAGTACCAGCAGCGCGCGTATCCCATCCAGCGTTATCAGCGCCGTTTTGGTCGGCAGACGTGGCGCCAGTGCACCGGCCAGCGGTGCGATCCCCACGTAGGCCACCATCTTGATCGCCAGGGCCACGCCCAGCACATAGCCGGCTTGCTCACCGACCAGCTGATAGGCCAGCAGCGCCAGGGCCACGGAAGATAATCCCGTCCCCAGCAGTGACAGGCTTTGAGCAAAAAACAGGCCGCGATAGGTAGCATCGCGTAGCGGCGTCATGATCGACGAATTCATTTGCTTCTCTCCCGTCATACCAGGCAGTCACGGTATCAGTCTGGATTCAACGGTATCAGTCTGGATTCA
>Ga0207878_100260_pt1 | contig 29068 bp, 25 predicted proteins | sample LinPmetageLP41_FD_184053 | JGI IMG/M metagenome (GOLD analysis project Ga0207878, IMG submission 184053) | Marine viral communities from the Pacific Ocean - LP-41 (SPAdes) | ecosystem: Environmental > Aquatic > Marine > Oceanic | place: Pacific Ocean | collected 2010-08-27 | reverse complement strand
GGTGCATACATGGCTTCCGGCGGCGCACGTGCAGGCACCCACGGCGGGCAGCGTCATTCTGGCCGGGGTGATGCTGAAATTCGGAACCTACGGGCTGATCCGCTTCGCCTTGCAGATGACGCCCGAAGCCTTCACGCGTGCAGGTGTGGTGATCCTTGTCTTCGGCGTGGTCAGCGCGATCTACGGTGCCTTTGCCGCACTGGCGCAGACCGATCTGAAGAAGATGATCGCCTACACTTCCGTCAATCACATGGGGTATGTGGTGATGGGTGTGGCGGTGGCGGCACTTGCCACCGATCAGGCGATGCGCGTGGTGGCGCTGGACGGCGCAACCTTGCAGATGATCAGCCACGGCATCGTCACCGGCGCGCTGTTCTTCCTGGTCGGAATGTTGCAGGACCGCGCCCATGTTCGCGACATGGGCGATTTCGGCGGGCTTCTGGGTCAGGTGCCGTGGCTCGGCTGGGCCTTCATCCTATCGGCTTTCGCCTCGCTCGGATTGCCGGGGCTGGCGCACTTCCCGGCCGAATTCCAGGTATTTCTGGCGACCCTCAACGCACAGCCATGGGCGGTGGTGGCGATCCTTGCCATCGTGGTAACTGCGGGGCTGTATCTGCGCTCCGTCGCGGCGGTGTTCCTTGGCGAGCCTAACCAGAAATGGGCCGCGATGCCTGATCTTGACCGGCGCGAGATGCTGGTGATCGTACCGCTTCTGATCCTGACGATCCTGATCGGTGTGGCGCCCGCCTGGCTTCTGAACATGATCCACACCACCATGGCGAGCCTGAACTTCTGATGGCGCGCGATCTGTCGTTCCTGATCCCCGAGATCCTGCTGTCGCTTGCGGTGGTGGCGATGCTGATTGCCGAAATGGCGCGCTTGGCCCGACTGGCGTTATGGATCGGGTTGGTCGGGCTGACTGCCGCCACCCTGGCCACTCTGCCGTTGCTGGCCACGGATACCATCGTCTTCGGCGGCACCTACCGGATCGACCTTCTGAACGGCTGGGCCAAACTGATTCTGCTGCCGGGCACCGCCCTGTCGCTGCTGCTCGCAAGGGCCGAGATTGCCGGGAAGGAACGGGAAGGCAGTGTCTATTCGCTCCTGTGTCTCGTCACGCTGGGCGCGCTGATGCTTGCGGGCGCAGGTGACATGATGATGCTGGTGCTTGGCGTAGTGCTGACGGGGCTGGGGTCGTTCGCATTGGTTGCCTATCCGCGCGATGACGCCGCGACCGAGGCGGGGATGAAATATCTGGTCTTCGGTGCGGTCACCGGATCGGTGATGATCTACGGGCTGACCTTCTGGTTCGGCGGTGCTGGCTCGACGTTGTTCGCAGACCTCGGCGCGTTGGATGGCAAACCGCTCATCGCAATTGCCGGGCTGGTCGCGGTGATCGTCGGGCTGGGCTACAAGGCCTCGCTGGTGCCGTTCCATTTCTGGGCACCGGACGCCTATGACGGTGCACCGGTGTCGGTCGCGGCCTATCTTTCGGTGATCACCAAAACAGCCGCGATCTTCGCCTTCGCGCAGGTGCTGCGTGATCTGCCGTCGGGCAGCGGGTGGCCGCTGGTGATTGCCCTGATTTCCGCCGCGACGATGACCTACGGTTATCTGGCCGCAGTGGTGCAGACCAATCTGGTGCGGCTGATCGCCTATTCCTCGGTCGCGCAGTCAGGTTATTTCCTTATGGGCATCGTGGCGCTGGGCGTCAGCCCGCTGGCCGTACCCGGTGTTATTATCATGGCTGCGGCCTACGTGGCGATGAATCTCGGTGCCTTCGCCATCGTCCTTGTGGCCGGGCGGCACCTCGACGACATCAGAAGCTTCGGGCGCACCCATCCCATAGCCGGTGTGGCAATGGTGGTGTTTCTCCTGTCGCTGACCGGCATACCACCGCTGTTCGGGTTTGTCGGCAAGGTCTACCTGTTCGGTGCAGCCATCGAGGCCGGATATCTCTGGCTGGCGATCATCGGCATCCTCAACTCCGTGCTGGCGCTCGGCGTCTATCTGCGGATCGTCGTGCCGATGTATCAGGCAGCGCCCGAGGACGCGGCAGGCTTCAGGAATTCGCCGCACCCGGCACTCATCGCGGTCATAGGTGTGACTTCGGTTGTGACGTTGGGCATGGGACTGCTGGCTGGCCTGTTTCCGGGCTAGAGAATGAACCGAACCAGGGAGTGTGCGACCTGCTTCTTCAGTCGACGGGCGAGCGGCCCATCTGGCCTGTTCCTGATCGACGATGCGACTATCCATGGTCCTGCCCGGCAACCAAACCTCCCGGAAAATCCGGCATATCCGATTTTATGGGACAGAGCGCTGATGCGCTGATCCCGTTATTGTGATCATGGCTGTAACCAGAATTGCTACCGTCTGTGTTTCCAGCGCATATGCCTGTCGCGACAACGTGCGTACTCACCGGAGTAACGCTCGACTGGCCTACTGGAAGAGGGATTGATGATGGCAAAAGACGGACTCATGAAGCGGTGGTGGATGCGCCATCTCATTGTGATTGCGCTGGCGGCCCTGGGAACTGCGATGTTCCTATACAGTCGGACCGAGTGGTCGCCGATGCACCGATGGAACCGGGCATTGGGTGACATGTCATTGGTTCTGGTGGCTATGGCGATGGCACTGGGACCGATATCCCGGCTTTCCCGAGGCTTCGTCCGGATACTGCCCTATCGTCGCGAGTTGGGTATTTATGCGGTCCTTCTGGCACTGATCCACGCAGGGGTTATCCTGTTTGGCTGGGTCCAGCTGGATCTGATGCGCCTGATCGGTTTTGAATACCATCCCGGTTTGGAAAGATATGTCATGGTGCAGCAGGGCTTCGCGCTGGCCAACCTGATCGGTGTACTGGCGCTTCTCTACGGAGCAGTCCTTGCTGGAACATCGAACGATTTCAGCCTGCGCTGGCTTGGCGACAAGGTCTGGAAATTCGTTCAACAAGGCACTTATGTGCTGTGGTGGCTATCGGTGGCCCATACCGCATATTTCCTGTTCATTCACTTTCTCGACTTTCATCGCAGCACACCGGATGCAAACTGGTTCCAGTGGCCGTTCGTCGCTCTGGTCGGGACTGTGATGGTTCTTCAGATTGCGGCATCCCTGAAGACCTGGCGAAAGGCGCGTCAGAGGGGAACCGGCACAGCAGCGACGGTTTAGCCCAGCCCCTTCGGTGCGGGTCAGATACTTACCGGTTTCCGGGCACTACCTCTTCGTCGTGCCCGGATACCGGTCCGGCCCTCTGCGCCCTTCAGGGCAAGGATAGCTTGCTCAGCCAAGAACCACTCAGACCATCAGGGATGCGGCAGCCCATCCCTTCGAGCCGGTCTCAGCCGCACGTCACATCGGGATTGAACGGGGCGAAAACCCCGGTCGGGTTTTCGCGCTGTGTCCAGACATGCAGGTCGTAATGCGGTTCGAACCCATGGGCTTCGTCGCCTTCGGTGTCGCTCATGTCGGCCATGACATCCCAGGGCTGGTCGCCAAACATCGGCACTCCGTCTTTCCCCGCCGCGGTCCAGGCGGACTGAAATATCAGGTTCTCGACACCGACAAGCTGCAACGACCCGTCGGGCTGCGGTTCATAAAGCAATATCGACGGAGTGGTGAAATCGGTGTTCATACCGTTCCCGTTCACCCGGCCCGAACCAGGGGGGTTCAGCCCCAGCAGCCCCGGATGGATATAATGAATGCCCATCGCGCCCATCTCGGCGGGCAGGCCTTCGGCAGCGGCAGATACGCAATCGCCGGGAGGTGCGGGGAAAAAGCCCTCGGCAAGAGCCACGTTGATATCTGCATATTTCGCCGTCGCGGTCAGGATCATGTCGATCTGATCGGTTTCGGCCAAGGCGGCACCGACGGTCAATACGCTGACCGTAAGTGGTATAAATCCATGTCTCATACGATGAGTCCTCTCGAATGAACTTCCGATCCAGCCGCATGCCTTACGCTACGTTAACTTTAGCGTTTTTTCAAGCTGGGTAGTGGCATTGAGTGGTATCAGGCCTGCTTCATGTAATGGCGCGGCTTCTGATCACGCGACAGGGTCGCCATAAGGTCGCCGAAACGATCCCCCTGTATCGAAATATGCTTTCGCATCTCGCTGGCGGCACTTTCGGCATCGCCCGCAATCAGGCAGCGCATGATGCGTTCATGCTCTTCGAGCGAAGTGGTGATGCGGTCACGGGCGCGCAACTGGATGCGGCGGAACGCCTTGAGCCGCTTTTGCAGCCGGTCGATCTCCTGGAGCAGGAAGGCATTGCCGCCGATCGTGCGGATGGCTGCATGAAACCGTTCATTGGCATAGTAGTAGGCATCGGCGTCGCCCGCCGCCGCGGCCTCGGTGCAGGCGTCGTGCCGCTGACCCAGATCGGCAAGGTCGTCGGTCAGTGCCCGCCGCGCCGCATTGCGCGCGCACAGCGCCTCCAGTTCGGCCATGACCTCGAACATCTCCGACAGACGCTCCGGCCCGATCTCGACGACGAAAGCTCCGCGCCGGGGAATATGCTCGACCAGGCCGGTGGCGGCGAGCTGAAAGATCGCCTGCCGCACGGGTGTGCGCGAGACTGAGAAATCGCGTGCAAGCGCCGCTTCGTCCAGCCGGTCGCCGGGGCGGATATGGCCTGTCAGTATGCGATCTTCGAGTGCGTCGCGCAGATCGATGGGCGTGGCTGGCATGGTCGGTCGTCCCTCCTGCCCCGACACTAGCCCGGCGCGAAGAATATAAGAAGCGCGGAATTGTATACAAAAAGATTGATATGGGACATTCGACCAGGTTACGTGTCGTCACGGGAAGAGTGCCGTCCGGGGAGGGACGCACCGCCGATACCAGACAAAGATTCGGGAGGATCACAAATGACCTATGTTCGTACCGCCTTCGCAGCCGTGCTTGCCACCACGCTGCTCGCATCGGGCGCGTTCGCCCAGACCCTCAAGCTCAGCCATCAATGGTCTGAGGGCGACGTGCGCCACAAGGTCGCCCAGATGGTCGCCGACGAAGTGGCCGCAGCCGACGTCGACCTTGAGATCCAGATTTTTCCGAACCAGACCCTTTTCAAGGCGCGCGAGCAGTACACGCCGCTCAGCCGCGGGCAGCTTGATATGACCGTCCTGCCGCTGTCCTATGCGGGCGGGCAGCAACCGGCGTACAACCTGACGCTGATGCCCGGACTGGTGAAGAACCACGACCACGGCGACCGCCTGTCAAATTCGCCGTTCATGGAAGAAATCCAGAAGATCATGGCCGGGGACGATGTGATGGTCCTTGTCCACGGATATCTCGCGGGCGGCTTCGGCTCCAACAAGGGTTGCATCACTGCGCCAGAAGATGTGGCGGGCCTCAGCATCCGCGCCGCGGGCAAGTCGTTCGAACAGATGCTGGCCGGAGCCGGGGCTTCGATCAGTTCGATGGCATCGTCCGAAATCTACCCGGCGCTTCAGACCGGCGTTCTCGACGCGGCCAACACCTCGTCCGAAAGCTTCGTGAGCTACCGTCTGTATGAGCAGCTGTCCTGCTACACACCCGCGGGCGACTATGCGCTGTGGTTCATGTATCAGCCGCTGCTCATGAACAAAACGACCTTTGACAACCTGACACCTGAACAGCAGGAGGCGTTGACCACTGCCGCCGCCAACGCAGAGGCCTTTTATCTGCAGGAAGCCAAGAAGGGCGATGCGGACGCAGCCAAGGTCTTCTCTGACAACGGCGTGGAACTGGCCGAGATGTCCGAGGCGGATTTCAACGCGTGGCGCGAGTTGGCGAAAACCACTTCCTATCCCGCCTTCGTGGAGGAGACGCCGGACGGACAGCGTCTGCTGGACATGGCTCTCTCGGTCGAGTGATCTGACCCACCTGATCCGGGGCGGTGCGCGTTACGCGCCGCCCTTCACTGACCCGAAGGAACGCCTGCGTGACCCCCATCGTAACCCGCGAACACCCCGTGGCCATTCGCTATATCGGCCACGTCTCGACCCTCTGCGGCATTGCGGCGTCGCTGATGATCCTGGCGTCCGTCCTCATCACCTGCCAGATGATCTTCGTCCGCACGGTCCTTAACCGTTCTACGGTCTGGCAGACCGAAGTGGTGATCTACCTGATGATCGCCGCGACGCTCATCGGCCTGCCCTACGTCCAGAAGCTGCGCGGTCATGTCGGCGTCGACCTGCTGCCGACACTTCTGCCCGCCTCGTTCCGCCGTGCGCTGGCCGGAATAACGCTGGCGGTGACGGCGGCGATGATGGCGGTCATGCTCTTCTACGGCTGGGAAATGTGGTACCTGGCCTGGGTTCGCAACTGGAAGTCGGAGACTGTCATGGCCGTGCCGCTGTGGATTCCGTGGTTGTTCGTGCCGCTTGGGTTCGGCCTTTTCCTTCTGCAACTGGCGGCCGATCTGTGGCTGACTTTGCGCGGCGCTCCGATGGACGAAAAAGGATTGCCCGCGATCGGTCCCGAACCGTTGGAGGAATACTGATGGACCCGCTGGTCCTTGGCGGTCTGGTCGGCATCGCCACGATCATCGTCCTGTTCTCGGGTGTGCCGGTCGCGGTCGGCCTGCTGATCGTATCGACGTTCTTTCTCTTCGTGTTCGACGGTCCGCGCAGCCTTCAGGCCCTGCCGGAGCTGTTCTACGGCGATCTGAACTCCTTCGCGCTGCTGTCGATACCGATGTTCATCATCATGGGCTCCGCCATCGCCTCGACCCGTGCGGGACCGGATCTATACGAAGCGCTGGAACGCTGGCTGACACGCGTGCCCGGCGGCCTCGTCGTCTCCAACCTCGGGGCCTGCGCTCTGTTTGCCGCGATGTCCGGCTCCAGCCCCGCGACCTGCGCGGCCATCGGAAAGATGGGCATCCCCGAGATGCGCAAACGCGGCTACCCGGATGAAGTGGCGGCAGGCTCGATCGCTGCGGGCGGAACGCTGGGCATCCTGATCCCGCCGTCGGTCACGATGATCGTCTACGGCATCGCTACCGAGACCTCGATCGGACGGCTCTTCCTGGCAGGAGTGTTGCCGGGCCTTCTCCTCGTGACGTTGTTCATCGCCTGGGCCATCTTCGATACCTGGCGGAGAGGAGCTGCGGGCGTGGCGCTGTCGGGGGTACGCTATACATGGGCGCAACGGCTGGAAATTCTGCCCCGCGTGGTGCCGTTCCTGCTGATCATCGCGGGCGTGCTCTATGCCCTTTACGGCGGCATCGCGACACCATCGGAAACGGCGGCCGTCGGCGCGCTGCTGTGCATTGTCGTCGCGGTCGTCGTCTACCGGATGTTCCGGTTCAATGCACTCTGGGCGGTGCTGCGCGACTCGACGCGGGAATCTGTGATGATCCTTTTCATCATCGGCGCGGCGGGGGTGTTCTCGTTCATGCTTTCGTCGCTTTTCGTCACCCAGTCCATTGCGGGCTGGATCGCCGATCTCGATGTGAACCGTTGGGTGCTGATGGGGATCATCAACCTTTTCCTGCTGGTGGCGGGGTTCTTCCTGCCGCCCGTCGCCGTCATCCTGATGTCCGCACCGATCCTGCTGCCGATTATCCTGGCCGCGGGCTTCGACCCCTACTGGTTCGCTGTCATCGTCACGATCAACATGGAAATCGGGCTGATCACGCCGCCCGTTGGTCTCAATCTCTATGTCATCAACGGCATCGCGCCCGATATCTCATTGCGCAAGATCCTCGCTGGATCGCTGCCCTTCGTGCTGAGCATGGTGGTTGCAATCATCATTTTGTCGGCCTTCCCCGGCATTGTGACCTGGCTGCCCGATATCGTGATGGGACCTGAGCTGTGAGGGGCGCAAGCCTACTGTCTGACCTAGTGGGCCGGGTCGCGGATGCGGGACGGGGTCTTATGTCGGCCCCGCCCGCCCGCGACATCGCCGACCTTTGCGAGGCGGTTCTGTCTGGCAAGGGCGAGGCGACGGGGCTGGCGCAGGCCCGTGCCATATTCGAGCGTTACGACGCCATGACCGCCGACCGCCGCCGCGCCTTCTTTGGCACCCTGCGCGACCGTTTCGGCGTCGACGCCGCACGGGTCGAGGCGGCGTGGGCGGGCCGGAAAGATGGCGACCTGCGCAACCTGCACACCGCATCGGAGCCTCGCTCGCAGGAACTGATCCGACGGCTCAACCGCGCGCCCGGTGGCACGCGCCGGCTGGTGGCGATGCGGCGCGATCTGCTCGACTTTCTGGCCCGGGATGCCACGCTCAAGCCGCTGGACGATGACTTCCGTCATCTTTTTTCCTCGTGGTTCAACCGCGGTTTCCTCGAACTGCGCTCCATTGACTGGTCCACCCCGGCGGCCATCCTCGAAAAGATCATCCGCTACGAGGCTGTCCACGAGATCAGCGGCTGGGACGATCTGCGCCGCCGCGTGGGCGCGCCCGACCGCAGGCTTTATGCCTTCTTCCATCCCGCTCTCGCCGACGACCCGCTGATCTTCGTGGAAGTGGCTTTGACGACCGGCATTCCCGGCGACATCGGTGCCATTCTGGCCGAAAGTCGCGAAATGCTGGAGCCGCGACAGGCCGAGACGGCGGTTTTCTATTCCATCTCCAATTGTCAGGCGGGGCTGCGTGGCATCTCTTTCGGCAACTTCCTCATCAAGCAGGTGGTCGAGGAGTTGCGCCGAGAATTCTCGGGCCTCGATACCTTCGTCACGCTCTCGCCGGTACCTGGCCTGCGCCGTTGGGCCAGGGAAAACGCCGACGCCCTGCCACCGCGCCTGTCAAAAACGGCGTCCTCCGATACGCCGGAGGCTTCGGCCCTGGCCGAGTTGACGGCGTATTACATGCTCGTCGCCCGTGCCGACCGCGGCGGTGCCACCGACCCTGTCGCGCGGTTCCATCTGGGTAACGGTGCCCGGCTGGAGCGCATCCATCCCGCCGCAGACCGCAGCCCACGCGGCATGGCAGGGTCCTGGGGCGTGATGGTCAACTATCTCTATGACCTTGCAACGATCGAGCGGAATCACGAAGCCTATTCGACCGACGATCAGGTCATCGCCGCCCCCGCCGTGCGGCGCTTGCTGAAATCACACTGAGAGGGGCCGACATGCCCGACACAAATCATCTGATCCGTGCCCTTCGCTCGGCCTCCGATGGACGCGGCGACGCACTCTTCGCCACCGATACCACCGGGACGGTCACGACCTACGCCGATCTCTGGGACGGGGCAGCCCGCATGGCACAGGCGCTCGTCTCGCTTGGCGTTGAACCGGGCGACAGGGTCGTCATGCAGGTCGAGAAGTCGGTCGCCGCGCTGCAATGCTACCTTGGCACGGTGATGGCCGGAGCGGTCCATCTGCCTCTCAACACTGCCTATACTGCCTCCGAGGTCGAGTATTTCCTGACCGATGCGTCCCCCCGCGTCTTCGTCTGCGACCCGGCCCGGCAGGCGGAGATGAAGACAGCCACGCGCGAGGCCGCGGTCGCCCACATCCTCACCCTCGATGCCGATGGACGGGGCACCCTCGCCGAGGCGACGGGAGACGCGGCCCCCCTGCCCGCAGCCATCCCGCGCGAAGCCGGTGACATCGCCGCGTTCCTCTATACATCCGGCACGACGGGCCGCTCCAAGGGGGCCATGCTGACGCACGGAAACCTTGTTTCGAACGCCGTCGCCCTGCGCGACTTGTGGCAATTCACGGCAGACGACGTGCTGATCCATGCGCTTCCCGTTTTTCACACACACGGCCTGTTCGTCGCGATCAATGTGACCCTGATGGCCGGCGGCCAGATCCTTCTGCACCGCAGCTTCGACGCCGCCGCCGTTCTGGCCGACTTCCCCCGTGCGACGACGCTGATGGGCGTGCCGACCTTCTATACCCGGCTGCTGGACCAGCCGGGCCTCACGCGACAGGCCGCTGCACACATGCGCCTGTTCGTGTCCGGTTCCGCGCCTATGCTGACGGATACGCACGCGAAATGGCACGATCGCACCGGACATGTCGTGCTGGAACGCTACGGCATGACCGAGACCTGCATGAACACCTCGAACCCCTATGACGGCACGCGCAAGCCCGGAACCGTAGGCCTGCCCCTGCCGGGGGTGGAGGTGCGGCTGACCGCTGCCGACGGCGCCCCCGTGCCCACGGGCGAGCCCGGCGATATCGAGGTGCGTGGCCCCAACCTCTTCGCGGGCTACTGGAACATGCCCGAGAAGACTGCGGAAGACATGCGGCCCGGTGGGTGGTTCGCTACCGGCGATATCGGCACGGTGGATGCCGACGGCTACTATACCATCGTCGGGCGGTCGAAGGATCTTATCATTTCGGGCGGCTACAACATCTATCCCAAGGAAATCGAGACGCTGGTGGACGCTGTTCCCGGCGTGGCCGAAAGCGCGGTCTTCGGCGTGCCTCATCCCGACTTCGGAGAGAGCGTCGCCGTTGCCGTCGTCCGCCTGCCGGGCGCAGACCTGAAGGACGAGGATCTGCTTGCTGCCGTGACGCCGGATCTTGCCCGCTACAAGCACCCGCGCCACATCCATTTCCTTGACGCGCTGCCGCGTAATACAATGGGCAAGGTGCAGAAAACCGAACTGCGACGCATCTTCGGCGGAAACTGATATCGGGCACATTGTCCGCTGATCGAACCCGCGTCCCGCCATAGGCCAATGTGCGCGCCAGCATGGTTGCCGGGAGTCTTGATGGGTCAAACCAGAGACGTGGACGGAAGATACGGGTCTTGTTCCCCGCGCAACTCCTGTGGTGTGAACTTTCAAGCAAGGCGGATTCAATGCCAGTAAACCCATCTTGATACAGCGCCAGATCTCCAGGGTTCTGCGCCATCACAGGCGGTCGATAACTCGAAAAAGCGACTTTAAACAGCAATTAGTCACAGAAAGGCGGATTTGCATGGACACCCGGATCTTGCGCAATACCTGATAGATGAAATCTGCTGGCACACGCCAAGAGGAGGACGAAGATGACCGTCGAAAAGAGCGATCTTGTTAAAAGGGGCATGACCGCGCGACTGACGGATCGCGAATGGGAAGCCGTCCGCGACTGCTGCACTGAAATCAGGGATGTTACGGCCAAAACCCTGATCACACGAATGGGCGAGTCGCTGGACCGCAGCCTGTTGCTGATGGACGGGATCATCGGGCGTCATGTTCCCGGACCGCACCGCGATTTTCGTGAAATGGTCGCGCTGGAGGTTCCGGGCGACTTCGTCGATCTGCACAGCTTTCCGATCGGAACCCTGGATCATGACGTGACGGCCATGACGAATGTCAGACTCGCCGTCTTTCCTCACGATCTCCTTCGACAACTGCTGATCGACATGCCTGACGTAGGCATATCTCTCTGGGGTCAGACCGTCATCGACGCATCCATCCATCGTTACTGGTCGTTCCGCGTCGGCGCCCTTCGGGCCAGCGGGCGGATCGCCAATTTCCTGTGCGAGATGGAGACCCGGCTGGGAATGGCTGGACTGGCCGAAGGTCAGAGTTTCGACCTGCCGTTGACGCAGACCGATCTGGGCGAAGCTTGCGGCATGTCCGCCGTGCACGTGAACCGCGTCCTGCGGGAGCTGCGCGAGGCGGGCTGCTGCGTCTTTCAGGACGGTCGCGTGACGATCACCGATCTGCCAAAGCTGACCGAAATCGGTCAGTTCGATCCAGGCTTCCTGACAATCGGACTGAACCGGACCTAGACATGCTCTCCAACGGACATCTGCACATCCACACGCAGGCCATCCGCTTTCCAGTCGAACACGATCGTCCCGCCCATGGCCCCGACGATGGTGCGAATAATCCCGGACCCGCCCTCGCGTTTCGGAACGGTGACGGCTGGACCCCCATTTTCCTGCCAAACCAGATTCAGAACATCGCAATCCAAGTGCCAGGATAGGTCGACATGCCCTTGCAGCGCGCTCAGTGCACCGTACTTCACTGCATTGGTCGCAAGTTCATGCAGAATCAGTGTCAAAGGCGTGACCCGGGATTCGGGCAGAACCACGACCGGACCGTTCAATACAAATTGCGTTCCGGCCATCGGAGCATAGGCATGAAGGATGGTCTCGGCGATCTGAGACAGAGCAAGACTTTCCCGTGATCCATCCTCTCCGATCGTGTCGAAATGCGCTTTTCCCAAGGCCAGCAATCGGCCCGTGATCACATCGCGCAAGGCTTCGGATCCTGGATAGTCCCGACTTGTCATCTTGATGACGACGGCCATGACGTTCACGATATTGCGCAACCGGTGAAGCAATTCGCGGGACCGAAGCGCCGCTGCCTCCTTCTCTTTCCTGCGCTGAGACGAGACGTCGAATTGCGATCCGAAATAAAACAGCAAATTGCCGTCCGGGTCGGAAATCGGACCGAGTTGCAACGCATTTATGAATTCCGAGCCATCCTTGCGATAATTCACGATCTCGACTGTCGCCAGCTCCTCGCTGATCAGGACCTCGCGCAACCTCTCGATGCTGTCGCGTGTGGTGCCCGGTCCCTGCAGGAACCTGCAATTCCGACCGATGACCTCCTCCATCGAATAACCTGTCAAATCACAGAAGGCATCGTTCGCGAATACAATGGGATTGTCGGTTTGCGTAGGATCGCTGATGCACAGGGGCATGCGGATATGACTGATTGCCTGCCGGAACACTTCACCTTTGGCTTTGTTCCAACTGGCCGACAGTTCGGCCAGTCGCGCTGCGACGACATCTTCCAATCTTAATCCTTTCGAAATGGACCAGTTGGTGCAGGAATTCTTGAATCATGCCGCACCGCAATGCCCTACGGCGCGCCCCCATAGAACCCAGTTCTCCGGCGTCCTCAAGCCAGCTCACGCAGGGAAATGTACGATGTTATCAAATATCAATATATCATCCGACCGATTTATGCTGGTGCATAATACACACGGATATCTCAGGATCTGTATTCGGTCGGTCGATGATAGAACGGTAAGGCCGATGTCCCATTCCGATCTTGCTGTGGCGAAGATCCGTTCGCCGGTTTCGTCGAACGCCCGACAAGGATGCCAAGCCCCAGGATAGCTGCGGCCCCTCCGAAGACCAGCACCTTGCGCATAAGATCGCCGTCGACAATCAATCCGTCATCATAAGCGCGACTGTCATAGGGACCGTGCGCCGTCGCCGCCTGATCCCGAACCGGCCCATCCAGGTTATCGGGTCCATCCTCCGTCGGTCGGTCGGACTTTTGCATGCGAACGCCCTGATCCTCCAATCTGCTTTCCACCACGTCGGGGGCCAGAATATTGCCGACCATCAGTTTCAGCACAGAACTACCGACCAGCATTTCCCGCGCATCCGTATCAATGGCCCGAAGAATACCCCGTGCAGCGACTTCCGGCTGAAATATCGGCGGGGCGGGTTGCGGTTTGCGGTCCATCCGGTTGCGCGTCCAGTCAAATTGCGGCGTGTTCACCGCAGGCAATTGCACCATCGACAATGTAATTGGGCGACCGGCCTGCCTGATTTCAATGCGCAGGGACTGTGTGAAGCCTTCGACCGCATGTTTCGCTCCGCAATAGGCCGCCTGGTTCGGAACGGAGACATAGGCAAGGCCGGACCCGACATTGACGATATTGCCTCGCGACATGATGTGCAGCGCAGCGCGGCAGCCGTTTACCGTACCAAGATACGTGGTCTCGGTGATCTTGCGGAACTCCGTCTCGCCGACCTTGTCGAAGGGCGAGAAGCTCGTGAGCATGGCGGAATTGACCCAGATTTCAGGCACACCCAATTCCGCCACGATCCGGTTTGCGGCCTGATCCAACATTGTGCCGTCCGATACATCGACAGCCTCGGTCCAGATGCGGTCGCCCAGTTCGGCCGCCATTTCATCCAGACGTTCCTGCCCTCGCGCCAGAACCGCGACGCGGTATCCCCGGTCCAATAGTGCATCTACTGTCGCGCGGCCCACACCGGCGGACCCTCCGGCGACCACGGCGACGGGATGATGGGTTGGGGACATTGAGGACTCCTGCGGAAATGGCCATGCGACCCAATGGACCGTTTGGTCTAACAAACGCAGGTTCCCACGCAAAAGGTTCCGGCACCCGGCATTCTATCTTCCAGGACAACCGCACACCGCGGGCACGACCGGACCCGTCTGCGATCTTGCGCAGAAAGGATCAGTCCGTAAGATCCGCAAGCCGATTACCACCTGCCGCATTGAACCACGCGATAAGGGCACGGCGTTCGGCGGACGTGATACCGGTAAGGTTGGCGGGGGGCATGGCCTGCGTCACACCAGCCTGCAAATATATCTGGCGGGCCTGCGCCGCGATGTCTCCGGTGGTTTCCAGATAGACGCCCTTGGGGGCCCACCGCAGGCCGTCCCAGTTCGGTGTGCGTGCGTGACACATCGAACAGCGGCCCAGCACGATGCTCTCGACCTCGGCGAAACCCTCGGCCTGTGCATAGCGCATCTGACTATCGGTCAGCGGCATGGCTTCGATCGCGTCGTAATCGCCGTCCCATGTGGAAGCGGTAGACAACCAGGCAATCACCACGAAAATCACCGCCGTCGCGCCCAGCGTCCAGGCTGGTCCGCTGCCGGTCGCATGCTTTGTATTGAAGTAATGCCGGATCGTGACACCCATCAGGAAGACAAGCGCCGCAATGATCCAGGCGTATTGCGTTCCGAAGGCCAGTGGATAATGGCCCGACAGCATCAGGAATATCACCGGCAATGTCAGATAATTGTTATGCGTCGACCGCAGCTTGGCGATCTGACCGTACTTCGGGTCAGGACTGCGCCCGGCCTGCAGGTCGGCAACCACGACGCGCTGGTTCGGCATGATGACGAAGAAGACATTGGCCGTCATGATCGTCGCCGTCATCGCACCCAGATGCAACAGGGCGGCGCGCCCGGTAAAGACCTGATTGAGCGCCCAACTGAACACCACGATCCCCACAAACAGAATTAACATCACTGTCGTCGGTCTTGTTTTCAAAGGGGATTTGCACAGCAGGTCATAACCGATCCAACCCGCAGCAAGGAACGCCGCCGAAATCGCGATGGCTTGCCATGTGGTCAGGTCGGCTTTGGCCGGGTCGATCAGGAACAACTCCGCCCCGGCCCAGTAGACGACCGCCAGAAGGGCCGCGCCGGACAGCCATGTGGCATAGCTTTCCCATTTGAACCAGATCAGGTGGTCGGGCATGTTGTCCGGCGCGACCATATATTTCTGGATATGATAAAAGCCGCCACCATGGACCTGCCATTCCTCGCCCGACGCGCCGGGGGGCAAGGGCACGTTTTTCCGCAGGCCCAGGTCCAGCGCGATGAAATAGAACGACGACCCGATCCACGCGATCGCGGTTATGACGTGCAGCCAGCGCACCGCAAAGGCCAGCCAGTCCCACATGATGGCAAGATCGTACATCGGCAGCATCTCCGTCGTCGGTGGCAGGCAGGCTCAGCTGCCGCGATAGGTGGTATAGCCGAACGGCGACAGCAAAAGCGGCACGTGGTAATGCGCCGCCTGTGACATGCCGAACCGCAACGGCACGATGTCGAGAAACCTGGGGATTTCCGACGGTACGCCGCAGCGATCGAAATAATCACCGCAGTGAAACACCAGTTCATAGGTTCCCGCAGTGAATTCCGTCGCCGGCAGGATCTGCGTGTCGGTGCGTCCGTCGGCGTTGGTCGTCAGGACGCGCAGCGGCGTTCGGGTGTCGCCGTCGATGCGGTACAGGTGAACTTCCAACCCCTCGGCGGGGCAGCCGCGCGCCGTGTCCAGAACGTGCGTCGTAAGATATCCGGCCATGGCATGCTTTCCTTTTGCAAGTCGTAAGGATGCAATGCGCGCGAGCCAAGGTGAAGTGGAGAATCCCAAAAATCCCGCCCCTTCCCTTGAAAGTCACCGCAAAGCTGTCGCCATATGACCGTCAGCACCGCAGGAGCCGCCGATGACCCGATATCCCCGCGACCTACAGGGCTACGGCCCCACGCCGCCGGACCCGCAGTGGCCGAACGGCGCGAAGATCGCCGTTCAGATCGTCCTGAATTACGAAGAAGGCGGTGAAAATAACATTCTGCATGGTGATGCGGCGTCCGAAGCCTTCCTGTCGGAAATCCTAGGGGCCGCCGCCTGGCCCGGTCAACGCCACGCCAATATGGAATCGATCTACGAATACGGCGCCCGCGCAGGCTTCTGGCGACTGCACCGGATGCTGCGCGATTTGCCTGTAACCGTCTATGGGGTTGCCACTGCACTGGCCCGGTCGCCAGCACAGGTGGATGCGATGCGGGATGCCGGTTGGGAAATCGCGTCGCACGGTCTGAAATGGGTCGAGCACAAGGATATGGCGGAAAACGACGAACGCACCGCCATCGCTGAAGCCATCCGCCTGCATACCGAGGTTGTGGGGACGCCACCGCGGGGCTTCTACTGCGGGCGATCATCGGAAAACACGATCCGGCTGGCCACCGGGACAGGGGCCTTCGCCTATATCGCCGACTCTTATGCCGACGACCTGCCCTATTGGATTGAAGTGGGTGACAGGGATCAGTTGATCGTGCCCTATACGCTGGACTGCAACGACATGCGCTTTGCCACGCCGCAGGGGTTCAATGCGCCCGAACAGTTCTTCGACTACCTGCGCGCCACTTTCGATACGCTGCACGCCGAGGGTGTCGCGGGCGCGCCCAAGATGATGTCCGTCGGGTTGCATTGCCGCCTGGTCGGTCGCCCGGGTCGGGCCGAAGCCCTGCAACGGTTTCTCGACCACGCGCGGACCAGGGGTGATGTCTGGTTCGCCACCCGCGAACAGATCGCCGACCATTGGGCCGCAACCCATCCCCATACACGGCGCGAAAACCCCAGCCAGATGGATCGCGATAGTTTCGTCGCCCGCTTCGGTAGTATTTTCGAGCACTCGCCGTGGATCGCGGAACGCGCCTTCGATCTGGAGCTAGGTCCTGCGCACGACACGGCAGTCGGGTTGCACAGCGCCCTCTGCCGTGCCTTCCGCTGCGCGTCCGAGGACGACCGCCTTGGCGTCCTGACCGCGCATCCCGATCTGGCTGGCAAACTGGCTGCGGCCAGGCGTCTGACGGAGGAAAGCACCTCGGAACAGGCCAGTGCGGGCCTGGATGCCCTGACCGACGACGAGCGTGCGATATTTACCCGGCTGAATACCGAATATGTCGCGCGCCACGGGTTTCCCTTCATCATCGCGGTGCGCGACCACGACAAGAGCAGCATCCTCGCCGCGTTCCAAAGCCGCGTTGCTCATGATCGCGCCCGCGAATTCGACGAGGCCTGCCAGCAAGTCGAGCGCATCGCCCTGCACCGCCTGAAAGCCATTCTGCCATGACCCGCACGATCCGGCCCGAACCGCTGACGGCCAAGGCTTTCGCCCCGTTCGGCGATGTGCTGGCCGCTTCCGGTGATGCCGATAAAATCATCAATCAGGGTCTCTGTAGCCGCTTTCATGACCGTGCCCGGCTGGACTTCACGGAAGGACGCGCCGGGATCAGCATTTTCGATGCCGTCCCGCGCAGCCTGCCGCACGATCTGGACATGATGGAACGACATCCCGACGGGTCTCAGGCCTTCGTGCCGATGCACCAGAACGACTGGCTGGTGATCGTGGCCGCCGACGCCGACGGGACGCCGGGCGCACCCCGCGCCTTTGTTGCCTCACAGGGTCAGGGCGTAAACTTTCATCGCGGCACATGGCACGGCGTCTTGACGCCTTTGGCCCCACCGGGCCTGTTTGCGGTCATCGACCGGATCGGACCGGGCGACAACCTGGAAGAACATTGGTTCGAAACCCCCTGGCGGGTAACGGCCAACTGATCGGGAACCGCCGACAAGAGCGGTCCCACCACACCAAGAGGGATACGAAATGACCGACACATCCATAGGAACGCCGGAGCAGCTCCGCGATCCGGACTATACTCCACCGCTCCACAAGGCGATCCCGCTGGGCATCCAGCACGTCCTCGCCATGTTCGTCTCGAATGTCACGCCTGCGATCATCATCGCGGGTGCGGCGGGCTTCGGCTTCGGGTCGAACTCTCCCGATTTTCCGGAACTGCTCTACCTGATCCAGATGTCGATGCTGTTCGCTGGCGTTGCCACCCTGTTGCAGACCATCACGCTGGGGCCGGTCGGTGCGGGCCTGCCCATCGTGCAGGGCACATCCTTTGCCTTCCTGCCCATCATGATCCCGCTGGTTGCGGGCAAGGGTGTCGATGGCTTGGCCGCGCTGTTCACGGGCGTCATCATCGGCGGTCTGTTCCACACGCTGATCGGCACGTTCATCGGCAAGATCCGCTTTGCGCTGCCACCGCTGGTCACCGGCCTTGTCGTCACGATGATCGGCCTGGCGCTGGTCCGCGTCGGCATCCAGTACGCGGCAGGCGGCGTTCCCGCCATCGGCACGCCGGAATACGGCAGCCTGCTGAACTGGTCGGCGGCACTGGTCGTCATTGCGGTGACGCTGGGCCTCAAGTTCTTCACCCGCGGCATGCTGGCCGTCTCGGCGGTGCTGATCGGCCTGATAGTCGGCTATGTCTATGCATTGGGCGTCGGCATCCTGACGGTCGAGGCCATCACCTCATCGTGGAACCGCTCCGCCGCCTTCGCCCTGCCCCAACCCTTCAAGTATGGATTCGAGTTCAGCGTCGCGGCCATCGTCGGCTTCTGCCTGATGGCCTTCGTCTCGGCCATCGAGACGGTCGGTGACGTGTCGGGCATCACCAAGGGCGGGGCGGGACGCGAAGCCACCGATACGGAGATCCAGGGCGCGACCTATGCCGACGGTCTGGGTACTGCGATTGCAGGCGTGTTCGGCGGGTTCCCGAACACATCGTTCAGCCAGAACGTCGGCCTGATCGCGATGACCGGTGTGATGTCGCGTCACGTCGTGACCTGCGGCGCGATTTTCCTGATCATCTCGGGACTGGTGCCGAAAGTCGGCGGCGTCATTCGCACGGTGCCCATCGAGGTCTTGGGCGGTGGCGTGATCGTGATGTTCGGCATGGTCGTCGCGGCGGGCATTTCGATGCTGTCCGATGTCGACTGGAACCGGCGCAACATGGTGATCTTCGCGGTCTCCCTGTCGATTGGCCTTGGCCTTCAGCTGGAACCGGGCGCAGTGCAGTATCTGCCTGAATGGGCGCGTGTCCTGATGGTCTCGGGTCTGTTGCCTGCGGCGTTCATCGCCATCATCCTGAATCTCGTTCTGCCCGAACACCTGTCAGATGAGGCAACCGAGGAAGTCTCTGGCGGCATGGCCGGACGCAGGCAGCCAGAGGGCATCCCGCTGGAGACCCCGCGCCACTAGGATATCCGGCCCCCGCTTACGGGCGGGGGCCGTTCCGGATCGAACCGTCGCTAGCCAGAACGCGGCAACGCCATATGCCGGTTCACATCCTTGTAGAGCAGATACCGGAACGGCCCCGGCCCACCCGCGTAACAGGCCTGCGGACAGAATGCGCGCAGCCACATGTAATCGCCCGCCTCGACCTCGACCCAGTCGGCGTTCAGGCGGTAGACAGCCTTGCCCTCCAACACATACAGCCCGTGTTCCATGACGTGCGTTTCCAGGAACGGGATCACACCGCCCGGCTGAAACGTGACAATGGTGACATGCATGTCGTGGCGAAGATCGGTCGGATCGACAAACCGCGTCGTGGCCCAGGCACCGTCGGTGTCGGGCATGACGGTCGGCGCGATGTCGGCATCGTTCAGGATCAGCGGGTCCGGAGCGTCCAGCCCCTCGACCGCGACATAGGCCTTGCGGATCCAGTGGAACCGCGCGACTGCACCGCCGTCGTTGCGCAATGACCAGTCTGCGCCCGCAGGGACATAGGCATAGCCGCCTTCGCCCAGATCATGCCCCTGCCCCGCCACCGTAAGCGAGACGGTGCCCTCGACCACGAACAACACGCCCTGTGCGCCCGCGTCGGTTTCGGGCCTGTCCGACCCACCACCGGGCTGAACCTCCATGATATAGTGACTGAAGGTCTCGGCGAACCCCGACAGGGGCCGGGCGAGAACCCAGAGGCGCGTGGCTGTCCAGAACGGCAGGAAACTGGTCGTGATATCGCGCATCGTCCCTTTGGGAATCACGGCATAGGCTTCGGTGAAGACGGCGCGATCGGTCAGCAGGTCGGTCTGGGGCGGGTGGCCGCCCCTGGGGGCGAAATAGGGTGTCTTTGACATGCCTGCTCCGGATTATTGATTGGCGATGCGACAGACATGAACCCGGCGCAATTGCCGCAACTTGTCGGGCGACTGTCCCCGATGTCAACGTGTCCGGCCCGCGCGGGGTCACGATCTACGTATCGTGCGGGCGCCAGCAGCGTCCAGGCGTCCGCCGCAATCCTCTGCGGATGGCGCATAGTTCAGGGCGGCGAATTCCGATCTTGCACCACCGAGCCCGCAGCCTGACCGAAGACGGATCGAGAGCGCCTGGACAACAGGTTAGCCGTGACTTACGAAATATTTCGGCAGCTATACACACAATTACAAATAGTTAAGGCAGGTATTACAGGTTGACGGGAAATGCCTGACACGCATGAATCACCCGTTCGTGATAATAGTTAACAATCCGTTAAGACGCCTTAGTTTTTACCAGTTCAATTGTTTTCATGTTCAATCCCGATCCTTCCTACAACTTGGGCTTCGGCAGGTCTGCCCTGTCCCTGTCATCGGTTTCCGGTCGTACGACCCCGGTTTGCTCCACGGTCACTCACAGATCCGCCCGCACCGGGATCGTGCCCCGGAACGAGGCCGACCACCGCATCTGCACCCTGGCTCACGCCGGGGTATTGATCGCGGTGGCCGCGCCTTTGTTCGCCGCAATCTCATACGTGTTGCTTGGCATGTAGGGGCGTCGATCCGGTATCGCAGCCCGCACCCTCGTCGCGATGACGCATAGTCCAGCCAGTCAGATTCTGACCCATTGACCGCGACCCCCCGCAGATGAAGTATGGCACCACGCCCCCTGCCCTTAAGACTTAGGGACGCAATTCCCGCCCGGGGTATATCTGCGGGAGCATGGGCCATGCGTGCCGCGCCTCCGACCCGTCCCCACCTCAGACCAGAATGATCGAGATCCGCCGGTTGGACTTGCCCTTGTTCTCGATCTTGCCGACCTCGACCGCGCCGATCTCGGCGGTGGAGCGGACATGCGTGCCGCCACAGGGTTGCAGGTCGACCGGCGCATCGGTGGTTCCGATCCGCACCAGGCGGATATGCCCGGCCCCGCGCGGCGGCTGCACGGACAGAGTCTTGACCAGGCCCGGATTGGCATCCAGCTCGGCTTCGGTGATCCACTCCTCGGTGACGGCATGATCCTCGGCGATCAACTGGGTCAGCCGGTCCTGAATGAAATCCCGATCAAAGATCACCTCGGGCATGACGAAATCCAGCCGCGACTTCTCCGCTCCGATCTGACCTCCTGTTACCGGCAACGGCACCACGACCGACAGAAGATGTAACGCCGTGTGCATCCGCATGAAACGGTGGCGGCGGTCCCAGTCCAGACGCATCTCGATCTCGGCCCCCAGCGGCGGCAGCGGCGATTCCTCGGCGGGGACCAGAACGATGGCGTCCTCCACCCCCTTGACCGCGCCCGCAATATCACAGCCGCCACCGTCCCAGGCGATATGCCCGCTGTCGCCGGGTTGACCGCCGCCCTTGGCATAGAAGATCGACGCATCAGGCACGATCCCACCCTCGGGCGTCAGCGCCATCACACGGCCGACGGCGGACTTCCGATAGGGATGGGTGCGGTACAGCATGTCGGTCATGTCGTCTCGGGGGGCTGGTCGGGCGTGTGATCGGATGGCGGGGCAGTATCGGGCGCGGTTGTCCGCAGTACCTCGGGGTTTCGTAACCAGATATCGCGTTGCGCGAAAGGAATCTCCAGTTCTTCCGCCTTGAATCGTTCTGCAATCCCGTGGTTCAGCTCCGACGCGACGATCGGCCTGAACAGGATATCGCGCAAGACGACGCGAATGGTGAAGTTCAGGCTATCCGCCCCGAACCCGTCGAACGTCACCAGAGGGCCGGGGTTGAGCACGACCATCGGATGGGCTTCGGCCACTTCGGTCAGGATCTTCTCGACCCGGCGCGTATCGCTGCCATAGGCCACGCCGACCGTCAGAACCACGCGCCCGGAGGAATTCTGCAAGGTAAAATTGGTCACAACTCCAGAAATCAGATCCGCGTTCGGCACGATCACATCCTGACGGTCGAATGTCTCGATCCGGGTGGAGCGCACCGAAATCTCGCGCACGAACCCCTCGACCCCGCCGACGTTCACCCAATCGCCCAGTTTGATGGGACGCTCGATCAGCAGGATGACACCCGACACGAAGTTCTGCACGATGGTCTGCAGGCCGAAACCGATACCGACCGACAGAGCACCCGCGACAATGGCCAGACCGCTCAGGTTGATGCCCGCCGCCGTGATGGCGACCAGCGCGGCAACCGTGATCCCGAGATAGCCGGTGCCGGACAGAATGGCGTTGGTCCCGCCCGTATCCAGCTTGGTCTTGGGCAGCACACTGATGCGCAGCACACCCTTCAGCAGACGGACGATCATGTAGCCCAGCGCGAAGACAATCGCGAAGGTCATGAAACTTGCGGGCGAAATATCGGTCCCGGCGATGGTGAAACCGCGCAAGAACCTTGTCCACCATTCCGCCAGAACCGTCCCGCGCACCCCCCAGATCATAGCGAACGCAGGCGCCGATGCGATGGCCAGTGCGAACCCGATCAGCGTCGGCGTCAGCGCATCGCGTCCGGCATCCGACCGGCGCGTCACGGCGGCATAGATGTCGAACGCCAGCCCCTGAAGGATGCCGATCAGCATGATCAACGCCAGCGACATGACAGAAGGCCAGAGGATCGCACCGGCCAGATTGACATAGCCGACCGCCGAGATGACCGGTGTCACCAGCCCGACGACGATCAGCGCCCGGCCCAGAAAACGCAGGACCTGTGCCCAGAACCCTTCCGCTTCGTCGTCGCGCGCGGCAAGTCCCTGCGACAGGAACAACTGACCCAGCCGGAACAGGATCAGCCCGGCAAATGTCAGGATGACGAAATGCGACACCGCACGGCTGACCGCCGGGTCGGCGGATGTGGGCGCAATCACCTCGACCGCGAAGGCGCAGGCCAGAAGGAAACCCAGCATCAGCGCATGCCGTCGCGCCTCGGCCCGACGCTCGGGCGCGACCGGCAGGAACGCCTCCACCGTTTCTCGCCGCGGCAGGGCCTGTAATGCCAGCCAGCGCGCCAGCAGCGTGACCAGCCCCATGATCGGCAGCGTCGTCGTGGCCACTGCAACGCGCGGACCTTCGGCCCCCATCAGTTGCAGGATACGGACAATCGCAAACAAGCCCAGTACCGGCAGGATAAGACGGACCAGCGAAATCCCCAGCAGGATGATACGCACTATTGCGCTGTCCGCCTCATCCCTGGCGATGCGGTCGCGCAGGCGGGCCAGCCAGACGCCCGATCTCCAAAGGAGCATGACCGCCACAAAGATCAGCAGCCCCAGTTCAACCCCGCGCGACTGCCAGACGGCGCGGTCCGTGGGGGTGGCGAACGGCTGCCACATTTCCCGCCCGAAAGCGGCAAGCCAGCTGCCGATGGCGGTTACGGTTGGCGGCCAGTTGACTGGATTGAGTGGCGTGGGACCTTTTTCCAGGACTCGCTTGGTGCGGTCCTGCTCGATCAGGCGGTCCGTTTCGGCGATCAGACCATCGGCGCGGGCGAATTCGGCCTGCGCCAGGCGGACCGGAGCCATGAGCGTTTCCAGCTGGGCATTCAGGTCTGCGCGCTGCGACGCAATATCGGGTGCCTCGGATGACCCTTCTTGGGGAGCCGGGCCAAGCGCTTCTATCTGCGTCTTCAGCGTCGCGATGCGCTCTGCTCCTACCTCGCGGTCCCCGGAAAACTGCGTCCGCCAGCGAACCAGATCGGACCGCAACCTTCCCAGAGCCTCGATCGAAGCCGCTCCGTTGTCGATCACATCGCGCGCGCGTTTTGCCAGATCGGTCCATTCCGGGGACTCGGCGGCAGGCGTGGCTGCGTTCTGCGGCTGCGCGGTCGACGACGGCGTAGAGGTTTGCGGCGAAGTACTTGGCTGGGGTGCAGTATCGTTCTGCGCCGCCACCGGCAGCACAAGCACCAACCACACCAATACGGCACTCAGAACACGGATTGGTGACCGGATCATTCGAATGCCGTCGGCATCTCGCGCGGTGGACCATCCAGCCAATGCGGCACCGGCAACCCCTTTTCGCGCAGGAACGCGGGATTCCAGAGCTTCGACTGGTAACGCGATCCATAGTCGCACAGGATTGTCACGATTGTATGCCCCGGCCCCATATGCCGTGCCATCTGCATCGCTCCGCCGATGTTGATGCCGGTCGAACCGCCCATGCAGAGACCCTCGAATTCCAGCAGATCGAAGACGATGGGCAGCGCTTCCTCGTCGGTCACCTGACAGACGAAATCGGGGGTAAACCCTTCAAGGTTGTCGGTGATGCGGCCCTGCCCGATGCCTTCCGAAATGCTGTTGCCCTCGGACGCCAGCTCTCCGTTCTTATAGAAGTTATAAAGCGCCGCGCCCATCGGATCGGCCAGCCCGACCTTGACGCCCTTTGGCTGCAGAACCTGGGCCACGCCCGCCACCGTGCCGCCCGACCCTGCGGCACAGATGAAACCGTCGATGCGGCCATTCAATTGCTCCCAGATTTCGGGGGCAGTGGTTTCAACATGCGCCTGCCGGTTCGCGGTGTTGTCGAACTGATTGGCGAAGATCGCGCCGTTCGGTTCGGTCTCGGCCAGCTTGTCCGCCAATCGGCGGGCATAGTGGATGTAATTGTTCGGATCGCGATACGGCTTGGGCGGCACCTCGACCAGCGTGGCCCCTGCAAGGCGCAGCATGTCCTTCTTTTCCTGGCTCTGGCTGTCGGGAATGACGATCACCGATTTGAACCCCATCGACGCGCCCACCAGCGCCAGACCGATGCCTGTGTTTCCGGCGGTGCCTTCGACTATCGTGCCACCGGGTTTCAACGCGCCCGACGCCAACGCATCGCGAATGATATACAGCGCCGCGCGGTCCTTTACCGACTGACCGGGGTTCAGAAACTCCGCCTTGCCCAGAATTTCGCAGCCGGTGTCGTCGCTGACCCGGTTCAGCCGGATCAGGGGCGTGTTGCCGATGGCCTCGGTCAGGTTCTGATGGATCATGTCTGGGCCTCCGGATGGGTTACAATCCCATCTACCCCTCGGTCGTCATGGCTTCAACCGCGTAGCGTGTCCCGGTTGAGCGCCAGCCACTGCGCAGAAATGATCAACGGTGCATTCACCGCTTCGCCCGACGCGACCATCGCCAGCAAATCGTCCAGAGGCACCACGTGGACACGAATGTCTTCGTCCTCGCCGTCCAGACCGTGCAGGCCGTCGCTGTCGTCCGGCAGATCGCAGACCGCTACGTAGGAGTGTAATATCTGCGCCAGACCACCGGGACTGGGATAGTAACGTCCAACAAAATGAAAGTTTTGCGGGTCGACGTTAAGACCCGCCTCCTCCGCCGTTTCGCGGATGGCCGCGGTCTCGGCCGTCTCGCCCGCGTCAATCAGACCGGCGACAGGCTCCAGCATCCAGGGCTGCGGATCGCCCTTGGCCAGCGCACCGATACGGATCTGCTCGACCAGCAGGACGCGGTCGCGCACCGGGTCATAGGGCAAAACCGTCGCCGCATCCGTGGCATGAGAGATCGCGCGTTGCAGAACGCCCGAACGGGTGCCGTCGAAGCGCGGATAATCCAGATGCCATTCCTCGACCCTGTGAAACCCTTCATAGGGATAGTCGACCCGCTGAACGTCGACCTGATCGGTCCGTCCCTCGCCCCCGACAGTTGCGACCCTGTGGTGATTGCGCGCCGCGACGATACCCTGCGCGCGCGACTGGACCACGTCACGCCGTGCCGCAATTTCAGCGGGCGTCACCCGCCCCATGCCGCGCATCACTTCGGCGGCGGCCAGCCGGGTCCGCGCGCCATGCGCCGCAACCCAATCGGTCAGCGACCAGGGCACACCCGCGCCTCCGGCCCCGCCGACCTCCCGATAGACCAGAGCAGAGACTGCCCCCTCGGGCCCGTCCACCGTTACCGCTTCGGGGGCATATCCGAAGGCCACCTCGTACCAGTCCAGCCGGGCCTTGGCCGTGCCGTCCAATGGGGCGGTCAGATACCCGGTTGCCTGCCCCCCGCAGACCAGCACAGGCCAGTCACCCGCCGTCGCACGTTCGACCGACCAGTCGTTCAGCGTGGCGCGTATGCAGCCGACATCGCCCCCGGCCACATCGGTCAGAAGCGCATCCCACATAAGGGTTCCGAACAGGAAATAGCGGCTCATGTTCCGGTCAGCGCTGGTTCATCGCATCGTGCGACCGACGAGGCCGCCGATCAGCCCGACAACCGCACCGCCACCGAACAGCAGGCCCATCACAACCGGATGGAAGACTGTCACCGCGTCTTTGACCAAGAACCCCATCCAGGCCGACGCCGCCGTACCGATGGCGGTGTATTTGCCCTGCAGCGACTCGGCGATCATGACTCCGAAGGCGTGAAGCAACAGACCCAGAACCAGCAGTATTGCCGCCCCTCCGATGCCCGCCGTTATGACATTGGTGACGGTGTTGCCCCGCATCGTCGGCCCCGACGCGATCCGCCCGATATACCGCCAACCGATCAACAGACCTCCGAAGGCCAGAAATTCGCGGAACAGGCCGACGCGCGTCCCTTCCTCCAGCGTATAGCGGACAATGGCTTCGCCTACAGCCCAGGCCAACGCGGCAAACAGGACGGCACTGACAAGTTTGGCAGGTGTTGGCATCAAGTTGGCTTTCGGACCGTCATCTGGATGACGTCACACATGCCATATTCAAACGCCCCCGCACAGCCCGTCAGATACAGGTTCCACATCTTGCGAAACCGCTCGTCGAAACCCTGTGCCGCGACCTCGTCCCAACGGTGATTGAACCGGTCATACCAGCGCCGCAGCGTGATTGAATAATCCTTGGCAAGACTGATCGACCCGCGATCCTCCAGCCCGGCGCGCGCAAGTTGTTCGGCCAGCTTCATCGGCGCAGGCAGCATGCCACCCGGAAAGATATATTTCTGGATGAAATCGACGCTGCGTGTATACACCGCCCACCGCGTGTCCGGCACCGTGATGATCTGTAACGACGCCTGCCTGCCGGGATGCAGCCGATCGCGCAGCGTGTCGAAATAGACCGGCCAGTATTCGCGGCCCACCGCCTCGAACATCTCGATGGACGCGATACCGTCGTACACGCCGGTCTCGTCGCGGTAATCCTGCAAGCGGAACTCGACAAGATCGGAAAGTCCCGCTTTTTCAATGCGCTCTTCGGCGAAGTTCAACTGCTCCTTACTTAGCGTAAGCCCGGTGACGCGCAGCCCCCGCTCCGCGGCGGCATATTCCGCAAAGCCACCCCAGCCACAGCCGATTTCCAGGACATGATCGCCCGGCTGCACCTCCATCCGGTCGATGATGGACTTGTATTTCGCGGTCTGCGCAGCCTCCAGCGGGTCCTGCGATGTGGCGAACATGCCAGACGAATAGGTCATCGTCTCGTCCAGCCACAGACCATAGAAATCATTCCCCAGATCGTAGTGCTTGGAGATGTTCTTCCTTGCCTGCGCCTTGGTATTTCGCAGCATCCAGAACCGCGCCTTTTCATAGGCTTGCACCAGTTTCAGACCGGGGAACTTCTGGATCAGCATGTCCCCTTCCTTGTTGATGTAATCGAACACCGCCTGCAGGTCGGGCGTCGTCCATGACCCATCCATATAGGCCTCCATGAAGCCCACGTCGCCTTCGCGCACAAGACGGGCGAACACATCATTGTTGTGGGTCACGATTTCGGCCACGGGTCCGGGCACAGCACCTTCGTGGCGGAACCGGCGGCCATCAGGCAGCACCACATCCATGCGGCCCGACTGCGCGCCCTGCGCCATCGCGAACGCCCGCTTGAAGTAACGCGGAAGACCGGCCTGTCCGTCCGTGGTCGTGAATGCGTTCATGTTAATCCCTTTGATATTGGTGGAAGAAAACCACCCTGCGATCGGTTTCTGCAAGAAAAATTCGCAGCTATCCGTCGTCCCGTTGCTTGTATGCATCCAATGCGCGCACTCGCCCCTCGGACAGACCGACGATAGGCTCGGACGGTCGGCCGGATCGGCGCGTCATGTTCCAACTGCGCGGGATCGCCTCGAAAAATGCATTACTTTCCAGCCATCTGCGCCGGTAAACGCTCTTTGGATCGAATTTCTCGGCCTGTGTCTCGGGGTTGAAGATACGGAAAAACGGCGAGGCATCCGGCCCCGATCCCGCGACCCACTGCCAGCCCATCGCGTTCGACGCGGGGTCCCAGTCGATCAACGTATCCGCGAACCAGTCGCGTCCCAGTTTCCAGTGCGTCATCAGATGTTTGGTCAGATAGCTGCCGACCAGCATCCGGGCGCGGTTGTGCATCCGCCCGGTCACATACAGCTCCCGCATGGCGGCATCCACGACGTCCATCCCGGTGCAGCCGCGCCGCCAGGCCTCGGCATCGGGGTTATCGTCCCGCCAAGGAAATGCGTCCCACTCGGGCTTCCAGTTCTCGGTGGTCAGGCGCGGCGTATGATAAGCCAGATGATGCGCGAAATCGCGCCAGACGATCTCTTTCAGGAAGGTTTCGGCCCCCGCCTTTCCATCCTCCATCGCGCGTTTGCCCGCGAACCAGCATTCCCGCACGCTGATCTCGCCATAGGTCAGGTTTTCGCTCAAGCCGGAGGTGCCGTCGACCGCCAGCATGTCGCGCGCGTCACTGTAATCGCCGACCTTTTCGTCCAGAAACCCCACCAGCCGGTCGCGCGCCGCCTGTTCTCCGACGTGAACGTGTTGCGCCACGACCGAAGCGCCGCGCCCCATCGCGCGGCCCAGATCCCAGTCGCCTGGAGTATCGCTGGCGGGCCAGGCGTCAGGCGCGCGTAATGCCTTCACCGGGGCCAGCGGCGTCTCCGGATCGCGGGTGCGAA